>Ga0315280_10009775_pt1 | contig 12188 bp, 13 predicted proteins | sample YL17G06_40_MG_FD_203697 | JGI IMG/M metagenome (GOLD analysis project Ga0315280, IMG submission 203697) | Sediment microbial communities from Yellowstone Lake, YNP, Wyoming, USA - YL17G06_40 | ecosystem: Environmental > Aquatic > Freshwater > Lake > Sediment | place: USA: Wyoming | collected... | reverse complement strand
GTTTCACGTAGGATTATTCCGTCTTCATCCATCAAGGCTGCTTGGCAGAATCGTTTATGCACGTCTATTCCAACATAGACTGCCATTTCTACTTCACCTCCATGTTTTCGGTTGGCTTAAACGCGGCAGTCACCTATCCGCGCGAAAAGCGCATTCTATGAGCCGCTCTAGAAGACTGCCCATTCACACACACCCGACCGACTGGTCAGTATGCCTTCGGGCTTACCAACCGCAGAGAATCGATACGTGAACGAGGACTAGAAACTTTTCATCTCTTCACACACTTCAAGAACGATCTACTAAAGCTCACCGACGCCAGAAATGACGTGAAGCGAGGATTCATCGCACACTTCGCTAGAGAGAAAACCATACCCATAGATGAATATCAAGCGATGAAGGATCTCCTAACAGCTAACCCAGAGATCGGGTCACTCATCATAGACCGCTCTGGAAGAAGAGCAAATGTCTACAATAGACTCGTGAAAGAAACAAGATAGCTTGAGTGCATCGCATTCAGAATTGGTCTATTACTTCCAGCCCCAGTAGTCTTCCTCAGCTTCATAAACCTCTTCGCAGTCTGAGCATACATCGAGCTCCTTGATCGTTCCGTCTTTCTCCGCGCATTCTTCGCAGTACGCCTTTCCGCTGGATTTATTACTTATGGGGGTTAAGTTTGCCTTCTTCGACCTCAATCCCAAAGAGTCTGCGAAGGAACTTTTCGGAAGGGAAGGCGAGCTTGATGAACTGGTTCACTTGATCAAGGCGAGAAGGTGGGTTGCTGTGTTAGGGCCGAGGATGGTCGGCAAGACCAGCCTTATCAAAGCGGCTAATACCAGGCTGGATGAGATGGCGACTGCTATAGCCAAATATACATAAATGGTTGGCTAACGTAGGTGAAGCCATTCGAAAGCAGCCAAACATACCTAGCGATGCTCAGTCAGAGAGCAGCGGATTCGCCTTAAAGGGCATGTCGCAAAGGTTCTTTATCGTGGCTGCGATCATACTGTCAGCCACTGAACGTTACAAAGTTTTTATATGCGCAATGCACTTGTGCATTAATGCATTGTGTATAATGATACTGTGAAGTGACTCGCTTTGGAAAAGACGATGGAAGGAAGGGCGTTTGAGGACTATGTAGCAAGAAATCTCTTCCGGTTACTTCCAGACTTGAAGTTAGTTAGCCGTCATGAACGAATCTCGGGAAGAAGAGAAATTGACATGTACGCCAAGGACGAAAATGGCAGGGAGTACTACATAGAAGTCAAGGCTACAGACTGCAACAGGCTCAATATAGGGGAAGCAGTCGAAGACAAGGCTGCTCTGATGAAGACCAAGCCTGGAGCCAAGCTGGTGCTTGTCTGTAGAAGCGCAGATCCATCCATAAAGGAGACTTTGAGGAAGCTTGGAATAGACATCCGTACTTTCGCTGATTTGGGAATCAAAGAAGAACTTGCCAAAGAGTACAGGCCAAGCAAGCCTTCGTCTTTAAGGATGAGTCCGACTGAGCAGAGGGCATACTTCGCACTGATCAGGAAGGGTCTCACTGTAGCAAAAGCCGACGACCTAGCTTCCGCTATTTCAATATCAAAGCAGTGGGCGAAAAACATCCTCTCAAGCTTGGCCAAACAAGGAGTTGCCTCCCGAATAGGAAGAGGCAAATACGCGATCATACCCGCCGACGTTTTATATGGGAGAAAGAGCTTTGTGGCCAACCCTTTAATTGTGGTGAACGAATTGATGAAAAACAAGGAATACTACGTCGCATACCAGAGTGCAGCCCACATCCACGGCATAGCAGAGCAATTGCCGTTCACTACAACCGTTGCAGTGCCAAAACAGAAGAGACCGGTAAAACTCGGAAACACCAAGATAGAATTTGTCACGCTGAAGAAATCAAGATTCTTCGGCATCAAAGAAGTGAACTATTCAAATACGTTCTTGAAGGTTTCAGACCTAGAGAAAACTGTCATCGACTGCATAGACAGACAGGACCTCTGCGGCGGAATAGCCGGAGCTGCCGAAACCGTTTCAAACGCGATCGCGACAGGCAAGCTGGACCAAGCTAAGCTTCTGGCCTATGCTGAGAAGTTCAGAAGCCATGCACTGGCTCAGCGCCTCGGTTTCCTACTGGAACAACTTTTTGAAACCAGCAAGGGCCAAGTGGAACCAAAGATTCTACGCAGCCTTGAGCGATTGGCAGGGCCTTTCACTTACCCTCTTGACACAAGTGCAACCAAAAAGGGGAAAGTTTCAGAGAGGTGGAGGATAATTGAAAATGCTAACCTTTCACCAGCAAAGGGATGAGCTGTAGGAGAAGGAGTAAGAAAGGTTGCTAAGGCTCAATGAAAGCAGAGTGAGGAGCTGGGCTGACGAGGAGGGCTTCGCGGACCTTTCGCTCGCAGAGCTGACATCTTCATCTATGGTAGATGCTTGGCGAGAAATATGTTAGGATTCTGGAAGCTCAAGTTGAGTGTTTCAGGAAACGGATTTGAAGATTACCTCTCCTTCCTTTTCTCTGAATTCAATGTCAAACTTGTCGAAGACATCGAGTCTTCCTAGAATTATCGGTATGTCCTCCCGAAGCGACCAGCCTACTCTAACGTTAAGCGATATGTCGCCTAGCTTCATGGTTAACGACTTGATTACTACAGGGATTCCTCCGCCAACCCCATACACTTCTTCCACTTCTTTTTCCATTTCCATTCCAAGCGATAAGCCAAGTCTGTAAGGGATTAGCGTGAAATCCGCTCCCGAGTCGATGTACATGAAGCATGGCAACCATCCGCCTTCTCGACCTTCAAGATAAGCTTTTGCCACAGGCCTTCTTATCGATCTGAATATCTTTGACTTTTCCGTTCTATACTTGAAGGTTACAGAATAAGAACTTCTTCCTTCGGAACCTTCCATAGTACAACTTCCACGGTTGGTTGTTTCTCTTTCGCTCTCGAGTATACTGCCTTCGGGTCGTCACCGTATTCTACAACTTTGCCTTCAGCTACCGCGATGTAAAGGCCTTTATAGTTGCCAAGGTCAGCTTTCAGGAACCACTCGTAATTCGCGTCTTCCAATCCAAATTCACCTATTAAGAAAAGTAGTTCACCGTCTTATAAATCGGAGCTGGCCAATAATAGAGCTAGAGTATCGGTCATGCGCCTACGTCTGCTCGCGTCATATCAGAGGCCGAGCGTAACACGCTATGCATAGGATTCAAGAAGGCCAACAACCGGTGGTTGTCATCTGCCCAAGAAATCTTGGAATACCTAGAGGGTTGAGAGAAAGAGGGGTGGGGGTGTGTGCCCCTCCGGCACTCTGTCACAGGATAATCTCAGCTGCTTTTGCAGCCATCTCCAAGTCTTCAAGGCTAATCTTCCCTCTCCCATCCCTTTCAGCTAGATAACCGGCAGTAAGCAGAATGCTGAAGCCTACACGTATGTCACCAGCCTTCGAAGCCGCCTCCGCAACCTTCCTCAAGATCTTTCTAGGGACCATGTTCGGTTGGAAGGCTTACTGGGAATGGAAATAGAAGCAGCGGTTAGGACCCGTCTGCTTTGCAAGCATTTTAATGTAGTATGTCAATTTTCAGGTAATAACGTTAAATTTTTGGAATTCTCTGCGGAGGCATTTTTTAAAGTTTTTAATGTAGTATGCCATAAAATGGATAACTACTTTAAAAGACGTGAAAGAATGGTTACGAAGACCGAAGCGCTATACAACGCTCTTCTGCCAATGAAAGTAGTAAGCTTCGACGATATCGTAGCCAAGGCCTCAAGCATCGTCAAAGCTGCTCCAAACCGCAGATACATTTACCGTAGGTATGTAGACAGACTGATTGAAAACGGTAAGCTGCAGAGGATTCGAAAGCGATTATACCTCGTCTCACCGCCTCTTGAGAGTCCTGAAAGACATATCGCGGATAAACTTCTAATCGCCTCTAAGATCAGAGATGAATACTACTTGGGCTTTCACACAGCCCTAGAATACTATGGTTGCGCCAGCTCCTTCTACAATGAAGCTTACATATGCGTCAAAACAAGAAACAGATTCGACCCGTTCCAGTATAAACGCTTCAGCTTCAAACCAGTGTTTGTCAAGGATGTTACTTTCGAAGTGGAGGAAAAAGAGTACCAAGGCAGCAAGATGAGAGTCAGCGGTAAAGAGAGGACGTTCATTGAATGTATCGACAGAATCCAATATGCTGGGGGCTGGGAAGAATGTGTCAAAAGCCTGGAAGGCCTCGGAGGGATTGATATGGAGAAACTTCTGAAGCTGCTGCATAGGTATGGAAAGGATACGCTATTCAGGCGAGTCGGCTACATCCTAGAACTCCTAAAAGAACGCTCGCCATTCTACGAGCATGTAGATGACGAATTATTAAACAAGTTAGAGGGGCAGATAACCGGGCCGCCTCGATATCTAATACACGGGGAGAAAGGTCTCCTACACAGAAGATGGAGACTGTACATCCCAAAAGATTTCGTTGAAAAGCTGAGAGGCATCTAAACTGAGAAGAGAATACGACTTCGATGAACTTGCGCGAAAATATGGCTTTAATATTCGAGATATAGAGAAAGTCTGCAGAATCTCCGACCTACTAGAAGACGTTTCAGCCGTAAAGTTTCTTGGAGACCGCCTCTCTCTTTACGGTGGAACAGCCCTCACCTTCATCTACTCTAAAGAGATCCTCCGTCTCTCAATCGATTTAGACCTAAACTACCGACACATAAACACAAGAGACTGGGGAGAAATAAGAAACGAAATCGACGAGAAAATAAAGGAACTGCTCTACCGACAAGGATACGAAAAGTCTGACATAGCCATAAGCCCAACTTATCCATTAACCAGAATGACAATACAGTACACGAATTCTTTGGGGATTAAAGACAACTTCAACATCGAGATAGGATACATGCGGAGATACCCAATCCTCAAAACAGACACATCAGCAGCTTTCAAACATGTAGGCACGCAGGAGAACTTCCCAGTGAAAACGCCGATAAGAGAAGAGCTCTTCGCAAACAAGTGGTGCGCTCTCCTTTACCGAAAAACACCGAGAGACCTCTTCGACGTTTATCAAACAATAAAGATGGACATGGACCTTGCGGTCTTCCGAAAATGCGCCATAGTCGATAGCCTAATGCGCGGAAGACCGAAACTCTACAAGATTAACATTGAAGAAACAATAAGTGAAATCCCCATAGACTTCGGCCTAAGAAACCTATTACAAGCAGAGAAGTTCTCAAGATTCGACTTCGACGAAATGACGAAACAAACCATAAAGTTCAGCAAATCATTTATAGCAAACCTAACAAGAAATGAGATTAAAGCAATCGACCAATGTTTTGAACTCAAAACATTTGAACCGACCCTAATTGATCAAGAGGGAATTTTCCACGAGGAAATAAAGAATCACCCCGCCGTTAAGTGGGCACTAACTAGATTGATCTAATACCTCTGAATAACAGGACTGAAAGAGAGTGTCTCGAAAAGAAACTGTTTGCAGCGAAGTCTGAGTGGAAAGTCTCCTAAGTCAAAGAAGGAGACATCGCATATGCCCAACTAGATCAATCACCTTGAAATCATCCTTATTCTTCCTCTTCCATATCTCAATAGGCGTATCCTAGAATTGAAAGATACTATGTTAGCGCCTTGAAATAATCCTCAAAGACCTCTACCCCCTCCTAGTAGAGGGCTGAGAGAAAGAGGGGTGGGGTGTGTCCCTGCGACGCCGTGTCACAGAATGATCTCAGCTGCTTTTGCAGCCGTCTCCAAGTCTTCAAGCTTAATCTTCCCTCTCCCATCCCTTTCAGCCAGATAACCGGCAGTAAGCAGAATGCTGAAGCCTACGCGTATGTCACCTGCCTTTGAAGCAGCTTCGGCAACTTTCTTCAAGATCTTTGTAGAAACGGTTCCCGGTTGGAAGGCTTTCTCAACCCTTTCAGCCAAGATCTCTTCCGCTTCTTCCGGCGTATACGGGTTGAACTTCGCTACCATGGGCTGTAGGGTGCTCTTCGCTCTAGGCGGAAGGGCTGAGACATCGCTGAACTTGTTACTTATCAAGATCAAGGTTGTATTCGGCTGGCGGTTGAGGTAGTAGATCAAAGGCTCACGCTGCTTGAAGATCAACGCCTCCATCTCGTCTACAGCGATTATAACAGGCTTCACCGTAACGATCTTCTCGAAGGCCTGCTTCAACCTTGAGAACTGCCATCCAACATCAGGCACATCGACGCCGAGAGCCCTAACGATTTTCAGCATAGTGTAGTATGGGCTTCTGGTCCTTCCAGCGTTCACGTAGACGACGCCGAGATCGAGCCTCATCTCAGCTGCATAGCTCTTAACCTGATCGAGTGCATAACGGACGCAGAGCGTCTTGCCTGTACCAGGCTCACCGAAGATGAAGATGTTCCGGCAAGATCTCGACCTGAAGACCTCTGACAAGACCGACGCCAGATATCGAAGGAGCCTCTCTCTAGCGACAGGAGTCCCGTCTGGAGGTTCAGCTGAAGGCTGAAGCCACCCTGGGTCCTTGAAGATCTTGCTCTGCCTACTGAAGATGCTTCTCATCGATCCGACAAGCTGACCGGCCCCGACCGTCTTCTCTATAGTCTGCGTCCTCTCCCACTCCCCCTTAACCTCAGCCAACTTGCTCTCAAGCTCAACCAGCCGCTTTCGATACTCCCTAATGCTCAACCTCAGCCAACTCCTTCAGCAGGACGCTTAACGCTCTTCCACAACTCTACGAGGGCCTTGGTAGAACGCTTCAAAGCTTCAAGCTCAGATCAACCCTTACGCTTCTGAGCCTTCAGCTTAAGATAGCGCTTGAGAGCATGCTTGTACAGTTCACCCTTCAGACCCATAGCCAGAGCGAACCTCAGCTCATCGAAACTCATCTTATCAATCTGCTTCTTGTTCATCTCGCCCTTCATCTTGGATTAAGAATGATGGCAGGGTATGGAGACGTTTGAAATCGGCTAGCCTAACGCCTATGCAACCCAGCCAATCCTATTACGGAACAATCAAGTTGAACAATAAAAGGAAGGGAGAAGGCTGAAACTGCTAGGAGAATGGTGACAATCAATGGCCAAAGACTCGAAGAGTTTCTCCTTTCTTACACAGAATTGCTTCCAGGGATCAGAAACATGGACTTACTGCATACCTTAGAAATTCATGACGGAGAAGGCACTTGATGGATAGACGTATACTACACCGCTCTTAATCTCTCCATCCAGGCTATTCATACCTTAGCATAACTGCAAAGGCGTAACGAAAAAGTTTCCAAAGCTATCGTCGGCGGACGCCCTACTCTGTCGGTTCGTCTTCGCTTTTGCTACGTGAAGCTTGCGTTCGTTTTTCCTTTAGCTTTTGGCGAAAGGCTTATCTTGTCAGTCTGATGACAAGATTATTGGATGAACTTGTCAATCGCAACTCTAGTTGAGGATAATTGGTGGTGGCGACCTGACTTTCTGAGCTTCCTAGAAGGCCTCAGGGAGGCTTCAAGCAAGGCGCCTGAGGTTTCTTTAGAGGAAATGGAGCTTCAACTGAGGGTCCCTTTAACTGAGGAGATGGGTAAACGAGATCATGATCTTGGTCAATTGAAGAAGCCTAGTGCTATTTTGAGGGTTGAAGAGATATGGGTGCCTCGTCTTCTATTCCTGTTCAGGAGTAATATCCTGCTTGACGCTGCAGACGAGTATGTTTTGATAAGTTTAAGGGGGCCAAGACGGGTTGGAAAAACCGTTATGGCGAAGCTTTTGATCAGAGAGCTTCTTCTGCATAGCCTTTCTCATCCAGACCGGGTTAGTCCATTGAAGGTTGCTTACATGCGTTGCGATAGACCTGGGCTGGGTGGCGTAGAGGGTTTAGCGAGTATACTTCGAGATTTCTTGGCGAGGAGGAGAGATTACACAGGCGACGCTTACATCTTTCTTGATGAAGTGAGCAGTATGAAAGATTGGCAGGTCGCTGTGAAGGATCTATACGACGCTGGTCTTTTGACCAAGACTAGGGTTAAGCTGCTGATTACAGGAAGCCACAGTTTAGATGTCAAGAGGGGCGCGGAGGTCCTTGGGTTAAGGAAAGGGGTGATGTTGGAAGGTGGAAACGACAAACTGCTTCTCCCGATGAAGTTTTCTGAGTATGCATACTATAAGGAGCAATTGGCCGGTAAGCATGCTCTTAGAGATTTCTTTACAGCAGAGAGGTTCTTGGAGGTGGAGAAAAGGCTTGAGGCGTTTAGAGAACTTGCGAAGCTTGGCGGCAGAATGCCCTCGACTTTGGAGATGGCTGAAACCTATCTAAATGAGCTCTATGCCTATTTTGAGGATTATCTTCTGACCGGCGGATACCCTCTTGCGATCCGGCAACATCTCACTTTAGGAAGGATTGATCCGAGCGTTTACACGGAATTTGTCAACCTCACTGTTAAAGATGCAACAAGGTGGCGTTTGAACGAGGACACGGTCTACAACATTCTTTATGAACTGTTGGAGGCCCCGGGAGGTCCTTTTGAGACTGTTCCGATAAAGGAGACTAGTGCTAACAATTTGGCGGGTAAGCTTGGGATTTCGCACAATACGGTTGAGCAGTATTTGGACTATCTCGTGAATGCTTTTGCTTTGTTTAAAGTGGCAAAGCTTAAGGAGTTGGGTAGCCGTAGGTCTCCGCCGAAAAGCCCTAGGAAATTCTATTTTTGGGATCCGTTGATGTTTTATGGTTTTAAGGCTTTAAGCGCGGGCAGTAGAGAGCCTTACTCGCTGGCTTTAAGTATGTTAGATAAATGGAAAAGCGTTATAACGGAGATGGTCGTTGCCAGCAATGTTGCACACATGGTACTTTCTCTGGAAGTTATTCAGGACATGGCATTATTGAGTAGAAAGATGTTCTATTATAAGCCAGAGCCTGGCAAGGAAGTAGACTTTCTAGTCGATATTGGAGGGAAACCGACTCCTATAGAAGTTTACTCTGGAGAGAAAGTCGACAGTGACCACATAAGAAAGCTAGTGAGATTGAGCAAGCAGTTAGGAGTTAGAGGAATATTGGCCTACGCAGGCAAGAAAACCCAAGTAAACGAAGATTTTGTAGCAATCCCCGCTCCTCTTTTGATGCTTGTCTCATGAATAGATTTCCGCGGTGAGAAGAGGTTGACCGTCACCGCTGAGCAGATAAGAAAGCTTTTCGAGGACGAATTCCACATTCCGGTCTACGTGCACCTGTCCTTCTTCACACGCCACCCAGGGCTGGTGTTTCTCGCGTTGACTGCGGGCATGATCGCTGTGCCCCTTGCATTCGTCTGGGTCTTGATGACTTTTCGGGCGGTCGGAGAATTCTTCTCGCGAATGAGCGTCGCGACTGGCATGGCGCTCCTCTGGGCAGTGATAATAGCCATAATCGCGCTGGCCGTCGCCTTCGGCAAAGGCATGATTCTCCATGTCGCCAGATTCGCCCCTGAAGCCGCTGTGGCACTGCTGAGGCCGGTGAAGGACGATATAATCGAGATCCGAGTGGAGAACAGGCGGACCTCAGTAAGGCTGAGCAGAGCCGAGACCCCGGGCCTCGACGTGGCCTGCGTCTACCAAGGGACCTACGCCCAGATGGTCAGATTCTACCTCGACCTCCAGTTATACATGCCGATAGATAAAACAAAAGTTGAGGAAGCAACTCGAAGATTGAGTGGCAAGGGGTGGAAAGCATTCGGCATGCAGACCCGGCACGGCGGAAAACGGCTCGAATACTTCGGCACATTCGGCGTAGGGCAGAACTACTCACCCGACCAGGTATTGCCGGAACTGCTCGCATTGGTCCGCGGCTGAGATTAGGAAGGCTCACGCTAAGAAAGCCCTTGAAAAGAAAAGAATGAGGGAGTTGAGACCTAAGCGGCTAATCACGGCTAAGCGGGCTTCGCCGCTTTCCCGATAGGGCAAACATCGACGCATATTGTACATTCAATATAACTGTTTGAAGTAGGTTTCCTGATAAGCCTCCCCTCCAATTCTCTCACATCCTCAGCGACATCCGATGAATTGGGGCTTTCCGCGGAATAGGTCATGCAACGTTCGATTTTCAACTTGTACGGGTCAAGCGCCCTAGTCGGGCAAGCGGCGAGGCATTTTTCACAGTCTCTGCATAAATCTCCTTTATAGGGTTCGTCTACGTCAAGTTCCGCCGTTGTCAGGACAGAGATCAGTCTCACTCTAGGTCCGTAGCTAGGAGTAACTAGCAGAGTGCTCTTCCCTTGACAGCCAAGACCGCATCTAACAGCAGCCGTTTTGAGAGGAATGTCGAGCGAAAATGAAGATTCAAAGCCTCTTTTTCCAAGATAGTCGACAACCATCCATGCTTTGTTTTTCATGATCTCATAGTAGAAACAGTAATGTTCGAACAGTTCATCAGGCATATGCATTCCGAAACCTCGCCAATCCAGCGAATCTACAGCCAAGTTAACAGCCTTGTCCCAAGCGTTGAAGCCCATCAATACCACTGATTTAACCTTTGGCAACTCCTCTTCTGGCGAGCGCAGGTTGAGGATTCTCCCTACCCATCCGTAAGGCAGATCGCGGAGCATCTCTGGATTCGAAATGCCAACAGATACAAAGCCAACTTCGATCGCTTTCTTCCTAAGATCTTGCGTTAAAGTCATTACTCAAATTCCCTTGTGACAAGATGCGTCAAGTTGAAGTCAAAAAATTTTCTATCGTCAAATGACGGCAAGAATAGAGCAGGTTTCGGGTCTCCCTGCTTCTGCTAGGTTTCTTCTTCTTGAACTAGCCAGAACTCGTTTCCATCTTGGTCAGCGAGCATGGCGTAGGTTCCCCACGCTTCCTTTGTTGGACGCTTTGTAAACTTGACCTCCTTCCTGCTCAGCTCCTTGTAGGCTTTTTCAACATCGTCGCATAGAAACGATATACCTGTGTTCCCTTTCTCCAAGGGCTTGTGTTCGCATAGGTGAAGACGAGGTTCAGAGCCTCTTATTCCTGCGGTGACCCAGTGTTCCTTCGGATCGCCTTTAACTTCAAATCCTAGTTTCTCACGGTACCATTCCGCAGCTTTTGCAGCGTCAGACACAACCACCGCTACAGTTCCTATCGATTTGATCATATTTCTTCCTGTATCGGTTGTCCAGTCGATATAAGCCTATCCAGCAGATAGAGCTTGGTATGGAAGACCTAAATACGCCGCAAACGGACACGACCTTGGAGGAATAGGGCGATATTTTTTGAGTGAAGTAGAGAAAGCGGAGGTCACTAGACGGAAGTACTTGGGGTATGCTGTTGGAGGTGTTATCGCGGTAGCCACAGCTTTTCTCCTCTATTACTATGCCATAGAATTGGCAGGAACAGTATCGGCGAAAAGAAAATAAGACTTATCGGTCTATTCGGTCGTCGTCGCGCACCAAGGGGCACGCACAAAATTCATTATCCGTCGTTAGGGGAAGAATCTCCCAGCAAGAGGTGTTTGGACATGTTGACAGAAAGGTCCATGGAGCTGAAGCTTGTTTGAACGTTGATGGGAACACTGTTCTGATTACTGGCGGCGCCACAGGCATAGGGTTGGCCCTAGCTGAGAAGTTTGTTGGAACAGGAAGTGAGGTGATAGTGTGCGGGCGCCGTAAGAGCCGGCTGCAGGACGCAAAGCACAAGCTACCGGCAATCCATATAAGGCAGTGCGACGTTTCCGTCGAATCAGAGAGGCAAGATCTACTCCACTGGGCAATAACACACTTTCCACACCTTAACATGCTAGTTAACAATGCTGGAATTCAACGGCAGATAGATTTCACGTCACCAGCAGCAGCCCGGCCAACACCCGCCAAGGACGATGAGGTGAACATAAACCTCTCCGCACCCATACGCCTTTGCGCCCTATTCACACCCAAACTCATGAAAAGGCAGAAAGCCGCCATCATAAACATCTCATCGGGACTAGCGTTTGTACCAATCGCCACGATGCCAATCTACTGCGCAACCAAAGCAGCCATCCACTCCTTCACAATCTCATTACGCCACCAACTCAAAGACACATCGATCAGGGTGTTTGAGGCCGCACCCCCAACCACCGACACCGAACTCGACCGCGGCTTCGCCGGCGAACAGGAAGCCTACCGGGGAATCAGCCCCAAAGAAGTCGCCGCAGCAATAATAGAAGGAATAAAGGCGGATAAGGAAGAGATAATCATAGGCGAAGCCCAAGGA
>Ga0315280_10009774_pt1 | contig 12191 bp, 17 predicted proteins | sample YL17G06_40_MG_FD_203697 | JGI IMG/M metagenome (GOLD analysis project Ga0315280, IMG submission 203697) | Sediment microbial communities from Yellowstone Lake, YNP, Wyoming, USA - YL17G06_40 | ecosystem: Environmental > Aquatic > Freshwater > Lake > Sediment | place: USA: Wyoming | collected... | reverse complement strand
CAAGTAGACATGACAACGCTTGAGAGATAAAAATATTGAGAAATCGATTTTCATGACGATTAGCTGTAATGAGTTTTTGGATGCGTGTGAGGGGACGATGGTGTCTCAGTGTTTCGCAAAAGAAAGTAGTTAGAATATTACGATAGTAAGTTTGCATTTCCTATTTTAACATTTTTCAAGTGTCTTTTAGCAGTTTGGTAGCATCTCTCAGCATGTTCTCTTCTGGTTGGTGGCAAATCATTCAGCACATACTGCGGATAAAAAGCAAGCAAAGTGTAAGGAATCTGCGAGTCTAATTCTGAAATGAATTTGGCTATGCCTTCAACTTCTTCTTCATCTACATAGTCAGGAACAAGTAAAGTGCTAGCCCCTAAAATTGGCAAATCAAGACGTTGTTTGAAATATTCTTCAGCGATCATTTTGAAATTTTCTAGAGTGGGCAGATTTGAAACTCCGCAAAGAGCCTTATTCAAGTTGTCATTCCAAGTTTTCAAGTCGAATTTGATGTTTCCTCCACTTATAAACGACAAATTGCATGCATGCATGCATGTAGGCAGACTCCAAGCTGGCTAGAAATGAGGTTTGAGTTTTTCTTGCAGATTTGACATTGTCCCAATATTTCAGTCCTACACAAGAATAGGGTGCATCTTGTTTTTAGTTATTGCTTTTTCTTACTTAGATGATCTGGTAATGCGGTTATCCTAAGAAGAAGAGTTCTTAAAGCGAGAAAGTATGTAGCGTCTTTTTTTCTTGTCTATCTAGAAGGCTTGCTCAAGACTTAAATAACGCACGCCATAACTGAGCATCATAGCGAGTTGTGCAGATACTGAGGTTCGAAATATGGATCAGAGCATAAAGGCAGGAATTTTTGGCTTTTCACTGGCGATTATCATAAATCTTTTTTCGCCGATATACCTTGATTTTATTCCCTCTTTTTTGGCTGCAATATTGACAATATACTTTTTTAGGCTTGGGGCGCTAAGAGATGGGCTAGTGGTCGCTTTTATGACTTACATTTTCAGCGACGGAATTTTGGGCACCATCGATTTGGCAATATTATACTTCTCGAATGAACCATATCCATCATTTAATGTTGACGTTTTGACTATGCTTTCTCCGATAGTTTCGGCGGTCACGGCTGTGATTGCGGGCTACGTAGGAGTGTGGCTTGCCCGAAAAAGGAAGCCACTTCAAGAACCGCCGCAACTTGTCTAGCCACAGTAGTCACTTCCAAAAGCGCGAAATGAAATATCAAGAAAATTAAAATGTTGGATTGATTAGTAACTGGGGTTGCAAAGAACCAGATAACACGTCCGATTTCATTCAAGACTTCTTCATTTGCATAAACTATCTCAGCGCAGCTGATCAGGTTGCCAGATGGCAAGTTCCTCGATTATGCGCCTCTCTATTTGCTTCTCTTGTAGAGTCGATGTTGCCTCTTTGCCATTATGATTGGCGTTAACAGTAGATAATAGAAGTTTCTGGATTATCTTGTTGTGTATATCAATAGGTATGTCTTGCAACATAGGATAGATTCTTTGTTGAAATCTTTTTATGAGGTCGTTGATGCTCGTTACAACAAGTTCATCGCTTACCTTTACAAGTTTCATCGGAGGCAATTCTGACCGGATCTCCTCTTCGTTCTGCCACATTCTTCTATTTCGTCTGATTGGATACCCCATTTCCTCCCTTAATTGAGCGTAGCGCGTCCAAAGTTCCGGGAATACTGGTGATGTCGTCGTCGACGAATTGCCTGACGCATCAGGTGCATTGTTCCATTCTCTTTGTCTGTTCCTTAACAATGCTGCTACTCTATTCTTGGTTACGCGGCCCATCTCGCGTGCAACGTTCCGCCAATCTGGAATCAAGTGAAGAACGTGAATGATGATTGAAGCGTCAAATGATCCGTCCTTGAAGGGCATATTGTGCGCATCTGCTAGGATAAGGTTCTGAACTCCTTTCTTTATTGCCTTTGACATCATCTTGCGAGAGATGTCTATTCCCACGATTTCAAATCCAAGATCGGAAAGAGGCTTTGCGAATCTGCCTGTCCCTACACCGACATCAAGTATTGTACGGCATTCTTTGAGCTCGCTTGAAACTGCCTTGAGTTCTGCTTCTGTGGCGGCTCGTCTCGTAGAATCATAGATTTCGGAGAGGCTATCAAACTCTGCACCAATCGTAGTCGCTATGGTCATCACCGCCCAAGATTCATTTAGAAATCCTTGTTCCTACTATTAAAAGACAGATTGCGGGTTAAGTAGATTTTCTCAATATTCCGAAATACTATGTTTTTCTTGTAACTTGTCAGGATGAGATTGATCAGGCGATTGTTGAGTTGCTGTTTGCTGCTGGTTCTGCTGGGTTGACAACTAGCCAGATTGCTATAGATGCAGCTGGAAATGGGCTGCCATAAGCTTCATAAACGAAAACTGGAGCAGCACAAAAGAAGATTTATATGAAAAAGCCAGGGATGTGATTTAAACTTTCATCGGTGGTAAGTTATCACCCGAAAGACCCCCTTTCTTTTTGGGGTTTTCATACGTATGTCAATTAATTGTATAAGTTTATATAATGGATTTGCATAGTGAATATTCTGAGGAACGCAATTATGGCAGTGCTTCATGAGCCCAAGCTGGATACTGTCATGATGGTAGAAAAAGCTATCATAGATGCTGAAGACTATCCAACAAGGCTAGAACTCTGGAGAAGTCTTCCTAGAAAAGTCCAATACCAGACCTTCAAGCGTATTTTGGATTATCTGGAAGCATCAGGCAAGATAGCGTTCAACAGCAAGAGGATCATTTACACTGGAGTAAATAATCCGAGACTGCGCGCCCTCATGGAGTCAAGTGTCCGCGTCCGATAATTATCTTTTCTTGTAGCCAAATATCTTGTTATACTCCTCATGGGACATTATGTCCAGTATATGAGGGCACACTCCTATTCCTTCTTCATTAAAAATAGTGTAGCATGAACGATATCCTTCTGGATGTTCATAACGATATAAATTGTTCACGCCATAATTTCGAATGTAGCATAAGGGTATCTGTCTCTTTTTTACTTGCTCGCCTGCGTATATGTTCTCTTTGAGGGCAATCTCCATTTCCTTGATCCATTCTCTAAGCTTGCTATCAGACTTTTGGGTTTTCAAAAATTCGTCAAGATCTTTAGACCGAAAGACAGCTGGAGAAGGAATGCGAACCATGCAAAAATCATACAAAACTGATCCGCTTAAGGTTTTGCATATATGCTCTTCAATGCATCAAACCTATTCTGTTCTCTGTGCGCGTGCTCATATCAGATTGCTAAGAGACTTCAGAGATATCGTATTAATCGTTTTTTTGTTTTGGATAGAATTAAGCGTTTGAATAGGAGTTTTCAACGTGAGGTTGAGCGTGACTTTGTTTTTCAACATGGCTTTAACTGGTGTCTAACTCGATTTGTGTTTAATAGTCAGGGCTTGAATGAAGAGGAGATACGCAAAGGGAAAGAAGAGTTGAATATAGAGTAAATGTTGCTAGAGACGCGGCTGGAAATAGACTGCCACAAGTTTCATAAACGAAAATTGGGGATCAGTCAAAGAAGAATTATCTTGGAAAGAAATACTGTTGAACAGTGCTTGAATAAAGTTTTGAGAAGTATCCAACGGTTTCCAAGATGAGCCAACATAGGATACATGCAGGCAGACTTTTCTAGAAAGCCTAAGAAGTATCGTGTTCCCTAGGAGAAAGAGGGCACTTACAAGTATTTGCAGAAGACCTTGCGGCGTATCGAAGATAAGTTGGATGATGTACGTCGCACTCAAAGGTATGAGATTAAGGGTTTGGATTTGGCGGGCTACTTGGTTTTTGACAGAAACTACGTACATGATACTGTCTGCACTAACGACGTTGACACCATTATCCTGGAGGAATTGCATAACGCCGGAGAGGATGGCATACTTCCTCGTGACATCGCAAATACAGTAAACAAACTCATGCACACTAGGAGATTTCAGCCTTGGCACGTTCGCTATATTCTTCGGCGTATGAATCGTAAATTGGAGCAGCAGATTGGAGAGAGAGTTGCTGAGAAGCGTGGCATGCGGTGGGCTTTGACACGTTTTGCTCATGAGGCTTGGGGCCTGAGAAAAGAAGAATTATCTGTTGCTTAGGATAACCGTACAAACTGCACATGCGTCGATTTTAGTGAAAAATGATGCACACTTCAATTTGTTTGTTTAAATTGAGGTAAAATCGGGACCGAAGCTGGATGTATTACAAAAGTTTTATATCTTCACAAAGCAGAATAGGGTTCAAGGTTTTTTTATGCAAGAAACGGCGGAAATTCCTCGAAAAGAAGTCAAGGCAATCCCTCCTCGGGTAATTGAACTCCAGACCAGATCAGTTTCTCCTAGAAGAAACGAAGCTCAGAGTAATTGGAAGAAGATAGACGCGTTGTTCTATAGAACCATAGGGCACGCCGAGACAGCCTTCAAAATCAACCTTGGAATCAACATAATAATAGTGATTGTGGGAGTGACTCTAATAGCCTATGCAATTGCTTACAGCTGGACAAAAAGCCTAGACCTGTACAGTACCGCTTTCGGCACTCTTGGTGTTGTAAGTTTCGTTACAATGTTTTATCTGACGCCTCAAAGGAAAATACAAGAAACGGTAGGCGACCTAACGCAAATACAAATGTGTTACAGAACATACGCTGCCGAATGGGAGGCAATTAACGACTATCTTTACTATCATGAAGAAAAAATGAGCATAGACGATCTGCAGAAAATTAATGATCAACTTGAAGCGCTCACGTGCAAGTTAGTGGAAGAAATAGAAAACTCTGTCGGGAAAAAGGAAGGGATGCCAGATGAAGGTAAACAACCAGAAAAAAAGCCCAACGTCTAGCAGCTATGAACACGGGAACCACAAATGGGCAAGGGTGTTTCAAACGCTCAGAGTCGCTTCCTGAGGCACTGGTTGACTTACGAAATTAAGAATTTCTTCAAAACATAATGGAAATGACTATTTGAGCAAGAGGCTGCGGTACCCAGAGCGTCCCTGTTTCCATGGCAATTTCTCAAGGTTCTTAGCGCACCAGCTTTTGCCAAATTCTAGAGATCGACATTTTGGTCCTAGAGGAGTTGTACGCTGCTGGAGAAGACGACCAACTTCCGAAGGACATTGCCGCAGCCTTAAACAAGCAATTTCATACGAGGCATTATCAGTCTTGGCATATTCGCTTTATGCTTCGTATAATGAATCGCAAACTAGAGCATATCGGCGAACGTGTTGCTGAGAAGCGTGGTATGCAGTGGGCTTTAACACGTTTTGCAAGAAAAGCATGGGGACTGAAAAAAGAAGAGATTTTCATCTGAATGCGCGCGCATGGATTTGGAACTTAGTAAAAGTTTTTATTTTTGTGAAGGGCATAAACCAGAGTGAAACATGCATGGATTTAGGCGATTCGCGCGTAATTTCAATTGCCTTCGTACTTTTTGTGATAGTTATAATTTTCGTAGGTCTCTATGGCTTACCAATTAATTTCAAAGTTGATGTCGGATTTATAAATGGCATTCTGACCGCTTCAAGCATACTTTTCGGATTTTGGGCATTTCTAATTCAAAAAAAGCCTAAGCATTTTTTACAGAAGTTGATATATGGAAATATTGTTCGTGGTGCTTTCAATATTTCTTTTGCAATTCTAGTATCTACAGTTGTATTGATATACTTAACTGCATTGGATAAACTACCTTCTGTTTTAACTCTGACAATCTGTGTCGTCGGCTTTTTGCTCAACGTGTTCTTTCTAACACTAACACTTTACTTTTATGAAATCACAGGGATAGATACCTCACAATAATTCATTTACAAATTCGATAGTGCGCGCGCTAAGGGTCCCATTCCAGTTAATCAATTGGTTATACAGAAATTTTATGTGGTTTGTATGCGAATACTTGTTGATTGAGGGAAAAAAATGAAAGGTGAAAGTGTAGATATTAGACATCCGCATTACACAAAACCAGAAGATTCTCTGAGATGGGGATTCAAATGCTCAACTAAGGTGAAGAACTATCTGAAAAACGGAGACATCGAAGAGGCACAAAAAGCACTCTATGATATTAGAGAATCCATTAAAGACGCTTTGTTTTTGTTGGGGTTCAGAGGCGAAATTTGAGAAGAAACAATCAGAGGACCAAACTTGGTAATTCAGTAGTGTCACAAGTTTTTTATTCACATTTGCTAAACTGGAATTCCATGAAAGACTATGATGAACTCGGTTACGACGAACTCGATCTACCTTTACTGACAGAAAAAGACGAAGAATTCCAGATGCTTCTTGAAGTTGCTGATGAGTATCAACGACGCAAAGACAAGACGGCAGAGCAGAAATCTGGGAAAGCAACTGAGATAATAATTCGTAAGTATCTTCTTGGAAAAGGACTCAATGTTGCTCTGAATCATGAACTAACAATTCAAGGAACAAATCAAAGGGCTGACCTGATTGATTCTATATTGCTAAGACCAAGCATTGACCCAAATAAGCCAGTCTATCAACCTCAAGAAGTTGACACAGTTATTGAAATCAAGAACAATGCTGTTGGAGACCAGTCTACGGGGATAAGAGAGAAATTTGATAAAATAGAGCCGATTTCCAAAAACCTACGTTTTGCTGTAATCATTCTTTCTGAAAGAAAAAGATACACTCATGAGATAACAGACAAAAAACTCGCAAACAAGAACTATCATTCATTCACATTGGTCTCTCGAAAACAATATCCTAAAGGCGGCTTATACCTGAGAAGTTCAGTAATGGAGATGTTGAGAAAAAGGGAAATGAAGAAGACCTTTCAATGGGAAAAACTCATTGAATATCTGAAGGGCAAATAGAACAGAAGCCTCATCTACAGGTTCACCGAATCACTAAGAGCCAAAGCGTCCAAGCGCGCGCAGCCGCTTATGTAAAGCGAAAGGATAAGTAATGTCCTTCGTATAGTTTTACTTGAAAAGCTTGAAATCTAAGAAAGGAGCAAATTATACATTAAACTCAAACGTGTGCGCTACGGAAACCTAAAGTAGACCAGTTTTATATTCCTTTTCTATATATGTTGGGGTGGCGAATTGGGTTATCTCTGGAAAGTGCTTGGGCTTTGCGGCGCATCTTTGATCCTATCATTGGTATTCGTTGTTTATACGAATTGGGACCGCACTCTGATTGGTCTGACTATTGGAATAATAGTCGGTTTTCTGCCGACGCTTGTTTTGAAAGTCCTCTCGGATTTAAGAAACTGGAATATCGAGAACATAGAAAAAATCTATGCTCCTTTGATAAGTGAGATTTATGATCTCGAGACGCACTTTTCAGGTGCTAAAGAGATGGATGCATATACACTCTTTGACTATGGAGAAATAAGAGCCAGCCAATTGTCAATGAATAAATGGGAGCAAATTGAAAATGAAAACTTGTCTTATAGGCTATACTTGGATGACAAGACCCTTGCAAATGAACTCTCAAGCTTCTATCTGTCACTTGAGTTTTATATGAAAAACAGAATAGAGTTCTTGCATTCGACCTTAGACCCTATTCTTAACAGAATCACAGGTAATATACCAAGTACCGAAGCAGCTGCAAGACAACTTTGGGGGAAAATTAGTATCGCCATCAGAAATCTCATTCTTGACGAGACTACGCACGAGGCGATTGCCTTGGGTTTCTACAAACATGCTACAACCCTCTTTTCTGATTACGAACAAGTTAGAATTCTAGCTGGCATTCCTGAGGAAACATTTGACGTCTTCCTTGTCAAAACAATAAAGGAAGTCACGGGTGATAAATATGGTTTACTTCTCGAAAAAAGAAAAGAATTGTTTCAAGATATAGAGAAAATTAAGCCCAGACTACAGAAGAAACTGGAAAAAGCACGACCAGTCTAAGGAAATGTCTTTCATAGAGACTTATGAAGAGAAAAGGGAAGATTGACAACTAAACGGAAAATACCATTCTAAGCTGTCTGTTTTGGGGTTGATTCTGTTTCTCTCTTAGCTTCTTCGTCCAACCAGGAATCGTATTCTTTGCCGACATGCGCTAATATCATCACTGCGAATATTAATCCTCCAAGCAACAGAGGCGTTACTCCTACTAAGAAGCCAAGCCCTGCAACGGCGGTAGCTACCAGAAAGATTGCTGTGCCAAAATACAAGCCTACTGTAACACCTTGGAGGAATCCGAGAGCAAGACGGAAAAGTAATCCTGCATCTTTTTGTAGTTTCAGCCATAGCCCATATTCATAGCTGACACCTGACATTATGCCGTTAGCAAATATCAATCCTCCTAAAAGAATAGGAGATATTGTGAGGAATCCCAGTCCTACAACTGAGGTAGCAACGAGAAAAATTGCTAACGCAAAGAATAATCCTACAGCAGAGCCATAAAGTAATCCTTTCGCTAAATTGAATAACAATCTTGGCATGATGCCTTTTCACCTCCTTCTATCCTATTTTTATAGCGATTTCGCTTTCTGTCACGACTTTTTTCTTGTGCGGGTTTCTATTGCGGATTTGTTCTTCTACTTCTGGCAGTTTTATTGGCAAGCCTAAGGGCAAGGATGGGACTGGGGTTCAGAATTATTTTTTCGAAGGACATGGATTGGACCTTTGAGTAGTCCATGTAGAAGAAGACCTTCAGAAGGAAAACTTTGAAAATTCGCCTGCGTATAATGATCATGATTATCTATTTTCGCGGTTGCTAAAATTTTATATGCGATGTACATCATTTTGATTATTATGTTGCCGAAAACTAAGAGCCTAGTTTTACAGGGTGCAAATATTTGCGCTTTTCTTTTGACTATTGTAGTAAATGCACTAGCCAATATTTTGCCATTGAATGGGAAAACTACAGCTCAAATATCAGATTCGTATCCGACATTAATTACTCCAGCAGGATACGTTTTCTCAATATGGGGCATCATTTACATACTACTGTTCGTTTTCATGATTTTTCAAGCATTACCGAAACAAAAGGAAAATCCATTCCTAAGCAAAATCAGTTATCTCTTTGTGCTAAGCAGCATTGCAAATGCTTCTTGGCTTTTCCTTTGGCACTACGAGCAAATTGTTTTATCTGTGATACCAATGTTCGTGCTACTAGCAACATTGATTGCGATCTATTTGCGTCTTCAAATTGGTCAATCCAATGTTCCCATGAAAGAAAAACTATGTGTACATGTGCCTTTCAGCGTCTACTTAGGTTGGATCACCGTGGCAGCTATAGCTGACGTTGCCGCAGCACTTGTTGCAATCAATTGGGACGGCTTGGGACTCGGCGAAGTCACTTGGACCATTTTAGTAATTATCGTAGCCATGATTATCAATTTGGCAGTCATTATCACACGAAGAGACATTGCCTACAGCCTAGTCATTATCTGGGCACTCATCGGCATAATCGCTAAGCAATATGAAGAACAAAGTATCGTTATTACAGCAGGAATCAGTGCAATCATTATTGTCATAGCTTTGATTTCAATGCACATTGTTCGCAGAAAGCCTTGAGCATATCTAGAATTAATCATCTTCGGATTTTTTTCTCATATAACATTATAAACAAGAAATCCTCAAAAGAAAAATAGGCTCGTAGAGGTCCTGTGATTGCTTAATGAAAAAAGACGATTGATCTGTGTTGGCATATCTTTTCTTATCCTTCTTGCATTTTCTTATTTTGAGAACGTCATTTTTTTCAAGTCATTGAATATCCTATTTCAAAATCAGATCCTAGCCTTTTTCATGATTTTCATACATAACGTGATTGTAATCTCCCTAATTCTGTTAGGCATAACATTTTACGTTAGTCTAGTGAAACTAAATTTTTTCAAAGGGCAAAAGTATGAATATGTTATACTTGAGCATCCTAGAACTTTTGCCATAATATTTGCTGTCATGATTCTTTTCATAAGCCTTCTACGGGGAAGCACTCTAATCCTTGGCGAAACAAACGTTGAAGTCTTGCCCAAAATCCTTCTGATAAGTACACCAATCGGAATAATCGAAGGATATGGCATATATTTAACAATCAGAAAAACATTGAGCAGAACAATCACAATAAAAGACCTAGCTTGTATCTACGGAATATTCGCCATCGCAGCTGTTGTAGAAATTGGTTTCATAAACCTCTTAATGTGATGCGCGTCAACAACTGTCCTACCTTTCCTTGGTGTACATAACCTTCAAGACTTCAATTACTTACGTAGGAACAAAATGGCCAAGTATATTGTGCGAGCATTAGACTTTTTTTACTTTCATTCTGGTCTCTGGGTCAAAAATGTTCGTTTGGTCGCTAGTTTCATATTTAGATTTCATGGTAGATTAGGTTTTGGAGAGAATGAAGTTGAGACTTGATAGTAGAAAGGTTGTTAGGTTGTATCATCGGCGATGTCAGAAGAAAGGAAAAGGCGGAAACGTTTACAAGTGGAGCAGGGTTTATTTTCCCATTCCAGCTAGGTTCGTGAAGATTGTCTCAGAGTTTTTAGGCAAAGATCTAACGGTTGATATGAAAGTTGAGGATGGCGACGTACTTGTCATCAAAGCTAAGCGAGTCTCCATAGTCTAAAGTAATTTTAGAAGTTTTACCAATTCTAGTAAATTTTCTAATATTTGTGCCATTGTGCAGGAGGGTGGGACCCTCACCCAAGTTTACCGGCAAAAAAACATACCCAATATGCTTGGCGAGGCTTTTCAAACAGGCGAATAATATTAGCGCGCGCTAGAACTATGAATTTAATTCTTTGGTTTGGGAATAGAATTTTATACAAATAATCACATAGAGTTCTGACGAGCTCCTCAAGCTCAACGAGCAGATTTGCTCTATGAGAAGATGAAATTATGGCTGGCCTCTCAGGTCTAAAACTTTCTATGATAACTGCAGCCATGCTTCTTTTCTTAGTGTTTTGTTTCTTCTTGGCAATACCTTTTTACATTGTTCCTTTCCTACTAGGCATAGGATTTCTAATTCATCCACTCTACGTCATTGCATTTATTCTAATCTTATTTTTGATCCAGTTTCTAACTGGTCCATGGATTGTGAAACGTTCAACAAAACTTAGATACCTACAGCCCGAGGAAAATCCCTGGCTCGAAAAAATTGTGAAAAAACTTTCAGACAGGTGTGATATTCCCATGCCCAGATTGGCAATTGTGAAAGACAACACGCCTAACGCCTTCGTGTTTGGAAGGACAAAGAAAGGAGCAACCCTTGTCTTCAATGAGGGCCTTCTTACAAACTTAGACGAAGAGGAAATTGAAGGTGTAGTTGGTCATGAGCTTGGACATCTCAAACACAACGATTGCGTTGTAATGACGACGCTAGCTGCGATACCCATTCTAATCTATGCAATCTTTATGATGCTTGTTAACGCAGCATTCTCGACAAATTCCTCCTCCTCAAAGGATTCTAATGTAATTGGCGAGATTATAGGTCGTATACTGATTTTGATCGCTTCACTTTTTCCCCTACTCTTCTACGCGCTTTCTCTTTTGTCTTTGCGCAGTTTGAGTCGCTTGAGAGAGCACTATGCAGACGCCTATTCCGCTTATCTCACACAATCTCCACGCAAACTTCAAAGTGCTTTGACCAAAATAACCTATGGTTTATCCCTTAACCCTAAACCCAAGTCCGATTTTGGAATTCGAACTTTCTACATAGGCGATCCTGCAGTAGCAAAAAAGGAGTTCGAAGGTATAATTGAACGAAAAGAAAAATATGACTTGGACAAAGATGGCATTCTTGACGAAAGCGAGCTTCAGCTGGCCATGGACGAGGAAGAGAAACAGCTTGAAGGAACAGGAGGAGGGCGAACATTCAATTATCTTCAGCGAGGTTGGAGAAAAATAAACCTAGCATTCTCCACTCACCCACGCACTTATGAGCGAATCCTTCTGCTAAAAGAAATAGAGAATGAAATGGCAAGTGGTAATTATACTAACGAACGAGTATACGAACACATCTAAAAAACTCGAGCTCCTAGTGTAAACACGCGCGCGTGTTCAAATTTCAACCCCCACCAGCAAGAACCCTTTGTCTCCAACCCTAACCTTCTTCATCTTACCGAGAGCAATCTTAGATGATTCACGAATGTTAAAAAAGCCCATAGTTTATCCTTTCTTATTATTTTTCGTGTGTCCTTTGAGTTGCTTTAGCACTATCTGGTCATT
>Ga0315280_10009772_pt1 | contig 12191 bp, 32 predicted proteins | sample YL17G06_40_MG_FD_203697 | JGI IMG/M metagenome (GOLD analysis project Ga0315280, IMG submission 203697) | Sediment microbial communities from Yellowstone Lake, YNP, Wyoming, USA - YL17G06_40 | ecosystem: Environmental > Aquatic > Freshwater > Lake > Sediment | place: USA: Wyoming | collected... | reverse complement strand
TCATGGCGAAGGCGTAGCACATGATCCAGCGTCCTGTGCCTCCCACGTTCAGGCCGCCCTTGATCTTGGCCATCTCGAGGCTGATCGGGCAGTCCGAGTAGAAGATGCCGATGGACAGGTTGAGGCCGACGCCTTCAGTGTCGTAGCTTGCAGTGACTGACTGTGTCCACGTGAGTGCGCCGTACCCGTAGTATCTCAGCATTCCAAGGTTGAAGTACTCGGGCTTACCCTCGCTCTTGTAGCCGTCTCGGACCATCGCCTCGATGAGGGGGATGGACTCCGCCTGGTAGGGCATGTGGACGATGAGGTTAGCCCCATACTTGGCGCAGAGCTTGGAGATGTAGTTGAGGAAGGCCAGGGCGACTAGTGTCATGCTGACCAGCTGCGTGTAGAGTTGGCCTCCGGATGCACCCATGGCGTAGTGAACTGGTTTGTTCTCCTCGATGGACTTTCCGACGCCCTCGGTTATGGCGTCTATGGCGGGTATCTTCCTCAGCGGGGGTAGCTTCCCCGCCAAGGCGACTTTGTTATAGTAGTACATAGCGACGATGAGTACTATGAGCTCAGTTAGGTCGAGATAAGTTCCTGTTTTTATTGGCAACATCATGTTGCTCAGTTTTTAGGTATCCCCTTACCCCTTATAAATTTTTAGGTAACATTATCGGTATATTTATATATAAATTTCCATTAATTTGCATTAAGGGAGAGGACTAGATTTTGGGAAAGAAGACCGTCCTGGGACCGGCCACGAAGAAGGGTGAGTCACTTAGAACAACAGTTCCTGTGAGCATAGTGAGGCAATTCAATCTAAAGGTCGGTGATAAACTTGACTGGTCCCTGATCGCAAAGGATAGTGACATGATCATAGTCGTTCGACCCGTTGGGGGGACCTGATAATGGTCTGTACCAAGTGCCTACTCAGAAAGATTATACTCATACGCTCGAGCTTCGAGGATATGCAAGTGGACCTGAGGAGATTAAAGGCCTGGGTGAGGAAAAACTTGAGGTTGCTTCAAGAGCCTCGAAGAGAAACCTGAAATACTTTTCTTGGCAAGATGAGTGTCGGGAGCTCCCGGTTTCTGGGTTGCGCCCGGATGCCTCTGCCGGGAGCTCCTCATATAAAATATTAAAACCATATAAAATATTAAAAAAGGGGTAGACGTTCAGACCCTAATCCCCGGTCGGTAAGTTCTTCTTGATGTGAGAAACGAACACGTCGTAGACGTGCCGGTTCCACTCCAGCCTGGTCATCGCCGCCCGATATATTCGGTGGTGTCCGCCCTTGCCCGTCTCTTCTCTATAGGCCAGGAGCCCGTCATCGACGAGCCTGTACAGGCCGTTGATGACCGACGCCCGAGATATCTGGATACCAAGATCAGACCTAAGCCACTTCCACATATCTAAGGACTTGGCCTCAAACTCGGCTCCCCTCTCGAGGAAGTTGTCGGCGATGGCCGCCAGGTAGGGAGGATACAGGGTCTCTAGTCCCCTCTGGGTTGTGTCGTATTTCACTTCGGATGCCTCTGCGCCCAGATGTTTGTTTTATTAATATTTAAAGATAGTCATTAGAAGCTCTTTTATACCCCCTTTCTATGGATTATACGAAGGTTATGAATTCGAGAGATTCGGGAGATTCGAGAGATTCGAGAGATAAGATACTGAGGTATCTGAAAGAGAAGGGGCAGCCGGTTTCATCTCTTGAACTATCAGAGAAGCTGGGGCTGAGAAAAAACACGGTCTACTACGCCACCACCGTGCTTGTGGCCGCTGAGAAGATCAAACGGTACATGGGACTAGCAGGAGTATTCGTTTTAGAGGCGAAGGAGGAGAAGCCCGATGTCTGAGGAGACTCGATGTAAAATATGCGGCCGAAGGCTGACCGTGCCCGAGAGCGTGGAGCGTGAGATCGGCCCCGTGTGCTGGGGGCGTCTCAAGAGGGGCGAGGTTGACGCCAAGTTTGAAGCCGAGCAGGAGGCGGAGCAGGATAGGTTGAGGGGAGAGGCTGAGGCTCGATTTGAAGCCGAGTCACGTGAGCAAGATAAAATCGCGCGTGAAGAGGAGCAAGAAAGGGAGCACCGGTCAACTGGTCCAGAGGGTGAGCCAGAAACATGACCTCCACTGAGGATATTCTGCACAAGATCGCCGTGAACGTCGTACACAGCGACCACATCGACTTCCTGAAGCACTTCGCCAACGCCTACCTGGGGGCCGACTCCGAGAACGAGAAGATCCTGAGGCCGGCATGGCTGGTCCTAATCGACAAATATGGTCTCGACAAGGAACAGGGGGCCTTGTAATGGGTGAAGACAGGTGTCCTAGCTGTGGTAGACATAAGCTTAGAGAGGACTCATGCATTTTCTGTGGTCGTGTATTCAAGGACGAAATCTTACTGAGCTTCTCTAAAGGGCAACTTGTAGGCACTCGGAGACGGAAGTTCCAAGATGCAGACGGCAAAGAACATGAAGTTCCAGTTCTCGTTTGGAAGGATAGGATTCTCCACTTTGGAGAGGATGGTTTGTACATTACGGAGGAAGTGAAGGAGAGCTGAGATGATGGGAGCCATTGAGAGGATCCCCGAGGAGGCGTACACTGTCCTTGACCGCCTGGACGAGAAGATGATCGAGTCTGAGCTCGCCGGGCTGGTGGAGTACGGGGCCCAGGAGCTCATCTACAGCTTCAAGATAGAGGGCAAGGAAGTCACGGGGCTCTCGTGGGCAGGGGCGAAGACGCTGGCCCGGTGGATGGCTGAGAAGGGTCACCCGCTGGACGCCGAGGAGCTGAGGATCACCTCAGACGAGGAGACATGGTACGCCGACGTGAAGGTGGTCGACAAGGAGACGGGCCTCGGACTCTGGGGAACCAGCAAGGCCAAGAAGATGAAGGAGATCCACGTCGTCGGCGAAGACCGTAAGTGGGTGAAGAATCCGGACGGAACCTGGAAGGTGATAGAGAAGCCGGACGGGTTCGCGAGGACCATAGCTCTTAACAAGGCTCAGAGGAACGCGATACTCACCCACGTCCCTGACAAGCTGATAGCGGAGTTCATCAAGAAGGCAGTCGAGGAGGGCAGGGTGAGAAAGGTGCCCCCCGCAGAGGTGGAGGGTTACGGGCAGAGGAAGGCCGTGGAGTCCGAGCAGAAGATCAGGGAGCCGATAAAGGAGAAGGTAGCGCCCCCTCCGGCTAAGGGCTTACAACCTGGGAAGGTTAACCTCGGCATCATAGCCTACAACCTGAAGGCCCTCGGCTACGGAGAGAAAGACGTCACCGTCTACGAGGAGAGAGAAAACGTGATAGTGGAGCCAGCCCGGGAAATCAGCGAAGCGGAGCAATACAAGATCAGCGGAACCCTGGAGCCCATGGGCGCCACCTGGGAGGAGGTCGGGTACAGGGGGAGATGGAGGATCCCGAAGAAGGAGGCTGAAACTCGATGAGTCTTGAGAAAAGTCTTGAGGAATGTAGAAAGAGCGCCCTGAAAAGGCGGTGGGAAGAACGCGTAGCGTCGGGCCTCGCCTTAGGTGTGGGGATCACCCTCGTTGAGTCCAGAAGCATTGCAAGTCTTCCTTTTCCGCCATGGGTGATTTCCCTCAGAGCCTACGGGGAATCCTCTCTCAAATATTTTTATCGCAGAAAATCTGCGGACAAGTTTTTCGATGAGTTGGTTCAGAGATACGGTCTGAAGGAGGCTGAGGAGAAGTGAAGTACCAATGCAATAACTGTAAGAAGGAATTTGAGATCCCCGGAGAGCTTGAAACTATAACAGTATCAAACCAATACACTTCCATACCATACACACCATACTTCACTTCATCATCCCCAACAATTACCATTACTGTAAGAAAGCAAATCTGTCCATACTGCCATCAACTAGACTTTCACGAAATAAAGGAGGCCGAGGGTTAAATGGAGATTGGAATAGGAGCATTGGTGGGTGCTTTAGTTTTAGTATTCATGTTAGGGCTACACATGGAAAAACTGTGTATTCTATTGAGGCTACTGGGGGCTGAGGTCTGAAATGGACAAGGAACTGACTTACGTGGAGAAGATGAGGGCGCTGGACATGCAGGCGTTCCAGGAAGCGGAGAAGAAAAAGAAAGAGGAGGCCGAGGCACAGGCCAAGAAAGAGGCTGAGAAAAAGTGAAGTTTAAGCATGACTTAGAGATGTGGCATATGTTCAAAGAGTTCGCCGAAGAACTCAAACAAGTCTCGAACTTCAACGAAATACGTCTTATCAAGTTATGTAAATATTACGAATGGGATAGCGACGCTTCTGAGGAATATTGCCGTTCTGATAGGATGCAGGGAAAGGATTTGGACTCACGGAACATGTGCTGGAAGTGCCCATATTATTTATCATCACCCCCGAAGGAGGCTGAGAAGCCGTCATGAATGACCAGCCCGGGAAGGTGAAGAAGACACGCGTCAGCGTGACCCTGACGAAGCCCTACCTCGACGCCCTGGACCGCCTGGTCCAGGAGGGGTTCTACTTTACCAGGGGCGAGGCGGTGATCGAGGGGCTCAGGCTCGTCTTCCGCCGCCATGGGCTGGACCCCCTCAAGCTTTTGGAGGCTGAAGGTTGATGGCCGAGGACCGCTACACCCTTGAATTCTTCAGGCAGGCCCGAGACTTCGAGAAGCTGGAGACCGCCTTCGGCCTCGGAAAGCCAACGGAGAATCTAGCTATGGTCGAGGTCTGCAAGGGGATGGCTAAGGTCTGCATGATGCTGGCTGAAATGCGTAGTAATGAGAAAAAGGAGGTGGAGGGACAGTGAGCGATTACGAGGAGGTCCGTGTCCTTCCCACCGGCGTCTACAGGGTTAGGTACAAGCAGCTCACCCCGGGCCAGATCAAGGCGCTGAGGACCAGGACCAAGAAGAAGCTCCAGGATCTCAGGGTGAAGCGGAACAGGCTGATCTCCGAGCTGAACGAGGTGGAGGCCGCAGTGGAGAAGGTTAATGGGTTCCTCGAGGAGAACCAGAGTCCTGAGATCGACGGCTACATACAGCGCTACGAGGAGCAGAAGGCGAAAGCCGGAGAAAGGGCGGAGGCCTTCCTGCGGGACTTCCTCGGAGAAGAGGGATACGCCGAGTTCAGGAAGGACGGATTCCTGGAGCTCCAGGACACCCTCGGAGAGAGCTGGAGGGTCTACTCTGATGGTACCGCCATGAGGTGGGAGAATGGGAACTTCAGGCGGGTATGCGTCATAAGGCAGAGGGAGCTCCCCCTGCCGGACCACATCGTGAGCGTGGTTCAGACTATAAGGGAGCAACCTGAGAGGCTAATGAACGTGAGGAGGTGAAAGGAAGACGGAAAAAGTACATGTCAGTGTGAGGAGGCTGAACGAGCTGGGCCACGAGACCCTAGAGCTTACCCCAGAGGAGGCCGAGAAGCTGATAGTCTCGGAGCAGGGCCGCTACTTCGTCGTCGACGAGGCGACCAATGCCCTCTTGAAGGAGGTCAGCCTGGAGCCCGGCCAGAGGATAGCCCTCATACCAATAGCTAGAGGAGGATGAGGTCAATGAGCGAGTTGGGACCAGCATCGAAGGCCCTGCTGGACCGGATTAACCAGTCATTCGGGTACGTGGAGCTCGGGACGCTTATCTCCTGGGCTAGGGCGAAGTTGGGGCGGCACAGCGACCGCTGGTGGTATGCCCGAATCGTGGCCCTCGCCCTCGAGGGATACATCGAGGCTAAGGTCTACCGGAACGGCGACGATGTAGCCCTCAGGTTCAGGCGGAGGCAGGAGGCTAGGGCTGATGGCCAGAATTGAGTCGGAACTTGTCTGCCCGAGATGTAATAGTAGGGACTTCATGGAAGGCCCACATGGGGGCTCAGCTGTGATGGTGAAGTGTGCCAAGTGTGGATACAGGATGAACGTTACGCCGATTCCAGGTGGTAGATTCTGGATTACGGAGGAGAAGGCTGAGAGTCTATGAGCGAAAATAGAGATATTATCCAGGTACTGGCAATTTACCAACAGCGTCTCGCTAAGTTCAAGAGGGAAATGGAAGACCTCGGAGTGAAGGTGGAGGTGTCAGCATCTCTTGGAGTGTACACCTCAAAAGTCGAGCTTGATGAGGAGCCTGAAGAGAAGGAGGCTGAGGATTACGTTATGCTCGAGAAAGAGGAGGAGAAGCCAAGTGACTGAGAAGCCGACGGACTGGCTGGTTACGGCCACGCTGAAGAGGGCGGAGCTCGACGAGCTGATTCACCGCTTGAACGAGTACCGGGAGAAGGGACAGGCGAAGTGCATAATCTCGGCGAGTATCCAGGAGGAGGCGGTGCGGATCGGCTTGAGGCAGTTCAGCATGTTCATGGATATCCCGAGGAGCTGTATCCGGGCGGCGAAGGCGAAGCGGCTGCCGACCTAGGTGACTAACTTGCCAAGGGGGAGAGGCGATGGTGAAGGGTAGGTCGATGGATGAGGCGACGAGGTCGGCTGTTCTGGATATACTGGATCGGCTGGATCGGCTGGAGCGGAGGCTGCCCAAGCCCAGGGCGAGGGGCAGGCCGAGGCGGAGTGCGAGCTGGAGAAAGGGAAGAGGTGAGTGAATAAACCATGTGCTGGAAACAGGAGTGGGCGATGGCGGTGAACAACCTCAACTGGGCCATACTACACACCGAGAGGGCGAAGGCAAAACTTGAAGGACGGATCGCCGGATTCGAGCACTACACCCTCAATTGGTCGGAGATCCAGAAGGCCCGGAAGGGAGTAGCCGAGTGCGAAGCCCTGATTGCCACCTTCAAGGAATCCCAGGAGAGGTTGAAGAAGCTAATAGATGAGGTCGGTATTTCCAGGACAGACAACCCAGCGAGAACCAGGACACTCATGAATGGTCGTAGGGGGCTAAGGCTGCTCCGGGAACCATCTTGGCCAGTATCACCGGATTTGAGAACTACATCCTAGTGAGGTTTAATCGACCATGAAGATCTGCGGGACGTGCCGGTTCTGGAGCAGGGGCACAGTCGGCCGGGGCCACTGCAAGGAGACAGACCAGGATAAGTGGCGCCTCGATGAGGCATGCGGCCTGCACGTGGGACGTCCCCTCCGGAAGAAAAAGGATGCCAAGGTGGTCACGCTGACCGGGGAGCAGGTCACACTGCGGGAGATGAGGCGCCGTAAGGTCAAGCCCATGAAGGAGTAGCAAGTTGACTAAAAAGAAAATGAGTAAAAAGAGTAGGAAAAAGAGGTTGAAGGAAAAGAGGTCGAAAGTGAGGGAGAGGTAGGTGAAAGTGGACGAGAGGGATGAAACGATGGTCCTTGTGGCGCTAGCGATAGCTATTGTGACGTTTGGGGCCTTCTTCTTCGTGAGGTGGTGGCTGACGGGGCAATGGTGGATCTGAGCCGGAGGGAGATGACCGAGGTGGTCCTCAAGGTCATCCCCTACGATAAATGGGTCGGCGCCGCGGAGATCTCCGCAGAGACGGGGATCGGCAGCATACAGGTCGGCGCACTGATCAAGAGAGACCTCCTCAACGTGCTTGTGGAGCGGAAGCTGACGGGGCCATCATGGAGAGGACGCCACCTCTACAGGCGTCTCCGCTTCTTGAGTAAGACCAAGAGAGGGGATCGCTGACCTTGCAATGTCCAGATTGTAAAGAGGAGATGGGGAAGACCAGAACGGGCTGGGAGTGCCTCAACCCGGACTGCGACGTGATCCGGGTCTCGACCAGGAGGGGCCACGGTTGGGAGGAGACGAGGGTGGTGAGAAGGTCGATTGTTATTCAAGGAGGAAAAGTAAAGTGAATTGCTGGAGATGTTGTTATGGTCCGTCCTGTGACAGGACGGCTATCTGTCCTCCCAATCGCTATTACAGTAAAGATGTCTACAAAACTGTTCGTGAGGTGATAGAGCTTCCTGAGCCTCTCCGGTCTCTGGTCTCCGAAGCCATCCTTAAGGCTCTTGACATTCAGGGAGAGAAAGTAATGGAGGCTGAGGGCTGATGGACTCTAAAAAGAAGGAGTGGACGCCCTGGTATCCTGGCCTAAAACCTGGAGATCACTATCGAGCTGTATTTCCAGGTACTAAAATTGAGGCGTGTCTACCCGAGGCGAGAAATCCAAACTGTACGATATGCAATCCAGGGACCAGAAACATACCAAAAGGAGTTGAGGGCTGATGTTTTGGTACTCCGTTATTTATGTGCTGAATAGGTTGGGCTTCTTCAGGCTCTACCTGAAGGTCTGTGAGACGATACTTGACCTCGCCGTGTGGGAGGCTGAGGGCTGAATTGAGCATCTGGGAGGAGTGCCCCAAGTGCAGAGCCTTGGGGAAGATCGATCGCGACCAGTACATGGGCGACGTGTCGATCATCTGCTCTGAGTGTGGCCACCACTACCAAAGGGAGAGGCCCTCGGGCTGGGAGGTGGCCCTGAGGTTCGAGGGTAGGTGCTGTGCCTGTGGGGGAAGCCTGGAAAACGGGTTCCTGAACCTCGTCAACCTCGACAAGTACGCTGAATGGGGGTCTCCGGCCTGGGGGAACGTACTTGCCCAAGAGGAGGACAAGAGTCAGGTGCACCGGGCGTGCTCAGTCCTATGTGACGGCTGCATTGAGCTCATGAAATTCTCTCGATCTACCCTAGGGCCCCCGATAAAGTGGGCTGTGGAGATCTATCGGGAGGGCGAGGCGTACAAGTTACGCTACCATGACGTGAAGCTGCTGAAGGACTCCGCCCCCATAACAGAGGAGGACTTGGAGAAAGAGGACGAATAGCCATGCCGAAGATAGAGAAGATATACGCCTATGTTGCGACGGAGGCACCCGGTGAGGAGGGCATTTTAGCCATGTTTCTACCAGGCGCCCATACTTGGTTCCCCATGGTCGGAGCCGACATGGAACGCATAAATTCCCTCAAGCCATACGCCGAGAAGGTGGCCAGGCAGGCCAACAAGAGGATTGTCCTAGCAGAGTTTTCCGTCAGGAAGGACCTCGAGGTAGTAAAGGAGGTTGAAAATTAAATGAAGCACTGTGGAGCTCCCATGATACCCAAATCAACGGGCATATCAACTATCTGGACTTGTCGAAAATGTGGATATAAAATAGCGGAGGTCAATCGGAGGTGAGTGGTCGAGAAGGGAGCTCGGGTCATCAAAACCTCATCGAGATGGCGAGCCTGAAGCTCCTCAACGAGATCCTCGGCGACAACTACCTCAGCGTCACGCTGGTGCGTGAGCAGAGCCTGGATATCAAGGCCGACGCCCAGATAAGGGGGGACCGCTTCGGGGCCATGAAGATACTGGACACCGAGCTGAGGATGTACGCGGACATAGCCTGCGCCGCGGTGTACGACCAGGGCGCCAAGCTCAGGGAGTTCGGAGGCTTCGAGGCTGACCCGGAGCTCCTCGAGGCGGCTAACAAGATGAAAGCGGAGGGGAACCTCGAGAAGTACCGCGAACTGATAAGGACCGCCTGCGGGGTGATGATCTACATCATAGAGTGCGAGATAAACCCCCGCAGCAGCCTCCTCAGGGACGGGCCCAGGCTCACAGCGTACAAGCTCCTGAAGGAGAAGAACCCGAACTTTCAGCTATTCCTGGCCGTCTTCGAGGGGACCAAGGTCGACAACCCCGGGATCTTCGATGACATATGGTTCTTCCCAAGAAAGGAGGGTCAGAAATAACTAAAGAATATGACACAACCGAGGTATCAATGAAGCTACGACTCAAATTCAGAGAGCAGATTAACCCCGACCCAGACATCTACTGCCTCGGAACATTCGGCGTCCACAACAGGGGCAATCTGGAATGTGAGCATGAATGGGAGAAAATTAGAGATGAGGACACCTATGCAGTTTGGAGATGCAAGAAATGCTCTGCGGAGGCTGGATGTGATGTCTGGGATTAATCAAAGAAAACACCAAAACTGGTTAAGGAGCAGGAGGGGCCGATGATGCCGAAAATTATCCGTGTCGTCATGCCTGAGATCGAGAGTCAACTCTCCGAGGAGTTGCACAAATCACCCACCATGATTCGGTTCTACGCCTGTAGGATGGCCCGTGAAATTGAACTTGGTCGACAGATGACGTCTGACGAGCAGCAAGAACTCGCTAAATACGTATACGAGATTCACAGGAGGCCTCGATAATGAAGTTTCTCTATGCTACTAAAGGATGTAGTCACTGTGATTCCAGGGTTGATTGCCCTAAGGAACTGAAGAACAGTGATGTTAACCTTCTAAAATCTTCTAGAGAAGTGGGTGACAGAAACCAAAAATGGACTACATTCTGTGCCGACTTCATAAGGTTTACCTTGGGAGGAAGAAAGTAAATGCCTGAGAGACTGGTTCAGAAAAGGTGCCTCAACTGCGGTGCCTTCAAAGCCGATGACTTATCCCTGGACGGCGGGCTCATACCATTTTCTTCTAATAGCTTCCCGAACTCAGGTTTCTGCTCACGACACAATAAACGGATGAGAGAGGGATGGGCTTGTGGCGACTGGGAGAAAAAGCAGGGATGAGCAAAGATAGTGCCAAATTCAATTGCCCCCATTGTGGGAGGAGGACGTACTCTGAGAGAGGGCTCCGCTTCCACATCAGGCTATGCCACCCAGAAATGGTAAAGGTTAAATGGCATCTAGTCCAATAAATATTGGACTGTTATGAACTGTTCTCAATTTTTAGAGGACCTCATCTCCGGGGGCGAGTACAGGCTAGGGGACCCCTGGAGGCTAGGCAAGGACGGGCTAACGATCCTCGTTCCCGTCAGGTACCAGGGGCAGGGGTTCGAGAGAGCCTACATCCTTCCCTCTGAGGACAAGGAGAAGGTACAGATCAGGGACACCGGCAGCATAAGTGAGGTGTTCGTCAGGAATGCCTCCGACAAGGGCGTCTTCTTCAGGGCTGGCACCATATTCAAGGGGAACGGCACGCAGAGTCGAGCGGTCGTGGCGGGTACGATCGTGCAGCCGCAGTCGAAGGAGCAGGTCGTCGAGGTCCGCTGCGTTCACGCGAGCAGGGGCATAAGCAGGGACAGCGCCTTCGTCGTGATGGATGAGGTCGCGCCCCGGGCGGTCCTGAGCGCCCTCTATGAGGGGCGCGGCGACCAGGGCAGAGTCTGGGGCGCGGTCAACAGCTACAGTGCTGGGATGGCGAGGAGGGCGGGGGGCAGCGTCTCGTACGCTGTGCATATGGACAGCCTGCCGGTAGCCATAGAGAGGGGTGAGACCGCGGGATTCAGCCAGAAGGTCATGGACGCGCTCAGCAAGGTCCCGGACTACGAGGACCAGGTCGGCATCGCCATCATAGACGTGAAGGGAGTCAGGGGCGTCGAGGCGTTCGATCACCCGGACAGCTGGAAGGCCCTGGGCAAGGAGGTTCTGAAGAGCTATGAGGACATCTTCAGTGAGGCCGGCGAGGTGGCCGAGCTCTTTGAGATCAACCTGGACGCCGCGAGGGAGAAGGTCAAAGCCTTCCTCAGAAAGGTGCAGGCGATCACACTTGACAACGCTGATGGCACCCAGAAGATCGACCTCGACGACGTCGTCGGCGAGCTCACGACCCTCGTCGGCAGGTGCATCCACCTCATCTTCACCCAGAAGGAGTCGAAGGATGATTTGGGCACCCTCGAGGGTCCGTATCCAAGCCGCACTGTCATCTCTAATAGAAGCATAATTGGGGGTAGTCCAAGGCGACGGACGCCGTCTCAGACGCCAGCTCAGGCACAGGTACAGTGGAGAGCCGAGCCTGGGAAGGGCTTCTACATGGCCCTCGCCAGGCTCAAGGAGAAGGACAGGACCTTCAACGAGCTCGCGGATACGACAAGCATCGCCAGGGGGACCCTGTCGTCTCGACTCAAGGAGTTCTATGCCAGCGGCCTCGCCGAGAAGTATGAGAGGGAGGATGGTAAGAGGGCCTGGCGCCTGACCGCCAAGGGGCAGCAGGAACTCTCCGTAGTCCAGTCCGTCTGGGTTAATTAGATCCGCACGGTGCAGGGTTCGGGGCACAGTACCCCTCTCAGCTATATACTACCTCTTTCTTTTCTGAGAGAACCATTCTAAATTAGGATTAGCTAATTCAGGATGTTGTTTGTAGATTCTGTCATTTATTTTTTCTATAGGTACTATGAAGCATCTTGTGGTTTTCCCCCATGTTTGCATTCTCTCATGGGACCATTGGTGTAAGTCAATATGTCTGATTAGATTATTGTATATGAATAGATATTTGCCTTTGAAGGTAGGGTAATTGACGAATAGCTGAA
>Ga0315280_10009771_pt1 | contig 12192 bp, 12 predicted proteins | sample YL17G06_40_MG_FD_203697 | JGI IMG/M metagenome (GOLD analysis project Ga0315280, IMG submission 203697) | Sediment microbial communities from Yellowstone Lake, YNP, Wyoming, USA - YL17G06_40 | ecosystem: Environmental > Aquatic > Freshwater > Lake > Sediment | place: USA: Wyoming | collected... | reverse complement strand
TAGAGGATGTTCTCTGGCTTAATTACCACCAAGGTGCCCCTCTCACAGAAACCAGGACAGCCGGTTATCCTGAGGCTTACCTTGCTCTCTAGCCCACGCTTTTGTAATTCCTGCCTGCAATTAGCGATAACATCCTCAGCCCCCAGAGCCAGGCAGCCGGTTCCACTGCAGACAACTATGCACCTCTGGTTAGGGTCTCTACTTTTAATTATCGATTGTCTCAACGCTTCCAGCTCACCAGAAGAGTTGAGCCTATTTACTATTTGTTTCTTTTTCATGTTACTTGTAGCTTTCCAGCAAGGGTTTGACCTTATCGGTCTTCATCTCCCCCGAGTATTTCCCATCAATGATTACTATAGGACCCAGGGCACAAGCACCAACACAGTTAACCGTCTCCAGGGTGTATTTAAGATCTTTAGTTGTTTCGCCGTGGTTAACTCCCAACCTCCGCTCAATCTCATCCAGGATTCTAACTGCCCCCCGAACATGGCAGGCAGTGCCGAGACAGACATTAATCAGGTGGCGTCCCCTCGGTTTGAGACTGAACGCCTTAAAAAAGGTGGCGACGCTATAGACCTGGGTCAGTGGGAGAGCTAAACCCTGGCTAACCTGCTCCAGGGCTTCCTTAGGCAGGTAGCTATACTCCGCCTGGACATCCTGCAGGATACCTACCAGCATACCGCGGTCACGCTGGTGGCTTTCCAGTATGGATTCTACCTTCTGCTTCGCTGGCTTACCCTTTGCCTTCACCTTGCCTTCTCCTTAAGCTTGGCGTACTCCTTCTCCAGTCTTTGCTGAATCTGCTTTACTATTTCCTCAGGCAGATGCCTGAACCTGCCCTGCAGCTTCATGTAATCAGCCACCGGTCTAAGCTTGGGGAAATCAAGGGTTAGTTTATATGTGCCATTCTCCACTTCATATAGCGGGAACATCCCCGTCTCCACCGCCAGACGACCTATCCTGACACTCAAATTAGTGGCAAATCTCCAGCCGGTAGGGCAAGGAGACAGAATCTGAATATAAGCTGGACCCTGGATAGCCGCTCCCTTCGCCACCTTAGCCATGAGGTCAAAGGGGTAGCTGGGGCAGGCGGTGGCGACATAGGGGATATCATGGGCAGCAGCAATCGCTGGCATATTCTTCTTCCAGCTAACCTGCCCGATGCTCACCTTGCCCGCAGGGGAGGTGGTGGTGGCAGCACCAAATGGGGTAGATGAAGAGCGCTGAATCCCCGTGTTCATATAGGCTTCATTGTCAAAGCAGAGGTAAAGGAAATTATGCCCTCTCTCCATGGCTCCAGACAGCGCCTGAAGCCCGATATCGCTGGTGCCACCATCCCCAGCCATGGCAACCACCTTGATTTCTTTCTGGGCAATCCTGCCCTTCTTCATCATTATCTTCAGCCCGGCTTCTATTCCTGAAGCCACGGCGGCAGTATTCTCAAAGAGGGTATGAATCCAGGGGACGCGCCACGAGGTATAAGGCAGCGGTGACGAAACTATCTCCATACAACCGGTGGCATTAGCGATTATCACACTCTGCCCTAGTGCCTTACAGGCGAGCCTCACCGCCAGAGCCTCACCACAGCCGATACAAGCCCGATGACCGGGGGCAAAATTCTCCTTTTTCGTCACCAGTCTGGGGACATAAACAGCGTAACTCTCCATTACTCCCTCACCCCGTATATCTCAAACTCTTTATCGCTTCCCTTCTGCGCGATTTCTATGCCTTTATTAACTATCTCCTCAAATCCAGCCGGCGTAATATCCCTGCCCCCCAACCCACCGACGAAGCCAATGACCTTTGGTCTCTTCTCCTCACCATACAAGGCTGACCTGACCTCGGAGCAGACCGGACCTCCGGGACCACCAAAGGAGATTGCCCTATCCAGAACAATAAGAACCTCAGCATTCTTGACCGCCTGACGAAGCTCGGCAAAGGGGAAGGGACGCCACAAACGAAGCCTTACCAGTCCTACCTCCCTACCTTCTTCCTGCATCCTATCTACAGCGGTCATTGCCGTTTCAGAAAAACCACCCAGGGTTAATAGCAGCACCCTGGCATCATCACTGCGGTAGCGCTCCACCGGGGAGTAATTTCGCCCAAAGAGTTTACCAAACTCCCCCCAGCACTCAAGGATAACCTCCTTAGCCGCTTCCAAATTTACCTCCTGGGCTTTCTTTACCTCGGAATAAAGAACGGGCATGGCGAAGGCTCCCATCGTTAGCGGCTTGTCGGGGTGAAGCGGCAGGGGATACTTAAATGGGGGGAGGAACTTATCCACCTGGCTCTGCTCAGGGAAAAGCACCGCTTCAATCACGTGTGACAGGTAAAACCCGTCAAGGTGAACCATAACCGGAAGCAGTACCCTAGGGTCTTCACCCATGCGGAAGGCACAGAGGACATTATCCACCGTCTCCTGCCCATTCTCAACAAAGAGCTGAATCCAGCCGGTATCACGCACTGCCATAACATCAGACTGGTCGCCCCAGACGCTCAGCGGCGATGACAGGGCTCGGTTAGCCACCGCCATAACCACTGGCAACCTCATCGCCGAGGCAACATACAAGACCTCATGCATCAGCTCCAGCCCCTGACCGGCAGTAGCGGTAAAGGTTCGCGCCCCAACTGCTGACGAACCGAGGCAAGCACTCATTGCCGAGTGCTCAGATTCAACGGGGATATAGGCGGCGTCCAGTTCTCCGTTGGCTACCAGCTCAGCCAGATGCTCCACAATGTGAGTCTGGGGGGTGATGGGATAGGCAGCGACAACATCAGCATTAGCCAGTTTAGCCGCTTCAGCGACAGCTAGTGAAACCTCAATGCCAACCTTTTTTGCCATCACTCCTCCTCCGCCACCATGGTAATGGCTCCAGTCCAGCACTCGCGGGCACAGATGCCACACCCCTTGCAATAAAATAGGTCGGCGTCAAAATAACCCTCAGCCTTCTGTTCAACGCATCCCTCGGGGCAAAAGATGTAGCAGATACCACACTTTATGCACTTCTTGGAATCAAAGATTGGTCTTTCCGAGCGCCAGTCGCCAGTCCGGTACTGGCTAGCATTCCCCGGCTCAGTTACTATTGCACCAATATCTATGTCTTTCCAGGTCAACTCGCCCTCAGGCTTGGTCATTGGTCTTACTCCCTTACTTCGGTCTCATCGTAGGCTCTCTGCATCGCCTTAATATTTCTTTCTGCCAGTCGGTCAAAACGCTGCTTAAGCGGTTCAACCAGGGATTCCAGCTTAACCACGCCGGTGGCTCTAAGTAAGGCGCCAATCATAGTGGTATTGGTAATGGGAATCCCCAAAACCTCCCTGGCGATAGTGGTGGCATCAACCTTAGCCAGCTTACACTTAGTCTTAAACCGAGCTTCAATGTCATCAAACGACCTTCTGGTATTAATCACCAGTATCCCGTTTGGCTTAAGCCCTGAGGTGACATTCACCACGCTGAGTAGCCCGGGGTCAAGCACTACCACTACATCAGGCTGAGTTATCTCCGCCCTTATCCTTATCGGCTGCCGGCTGCTTATCCTGACAAAAGCCAGTACTGGTGCTCCCCTCCTCTCCGGTCCGAAGCTGGGGAAGGCATGGGCATACTTATCTTCACTTATTGCCGCCTGTGCCAGCAGTTCTGCGGAGGTAACCGCACCCTGTCCACCACGACCATGCCACCTGATTTCAACAAGCTGATTTTGTTCTACCACCTTAGCCTCCGAGCTAAAACAGCAACGCCCCTGGAGCGACTCGAACGCTCGCGCCCAGCTCCGGGGGCTGGTGCTCTATCCACCTGAGCTACAGGGGCGAATACAACTTAATATCATAACCGATAGCGAGGGATTGATGCAAACTGTTTATAAACCCCATCCCCTGTATCCCCTTCCCCTTGGCAAGGGGAAGGGGGAAGATTTTTTCTGAAGAGGGACTTCGTCCCTCTTAAACTCCCTACAATATATTTGAGGCTCTGCCTCTCTTTGACCCTTCTTTTTTATCCTTACGTGCCCTAACTAATAGGATAGGTATCTTGCTGGTTTGCAGAATCTTACTGGCGGTACTACCAAAAACCCATTTCCCAATGCCTGAGCGCCCATGGGCAGATATAGCAATCAGACTGGCACGTGTTTCTTCAGCGAACCTAATAATCTCCCCGGCAACGTCACCACCTACCTTGAGTTCAACCCTTACCGTGCCTTTACCACCTTCCACACGGTGGTAAACCTTGTCAAGGTATTCCCTGACTTCCGCTTTAACCAGCTTCAAATCCTGCTCCGGATAAGGAATATAGTCCAAACCACCAACGGTGCGAACGTGCTGCCCCGCCGCCACCACCCCAAACAGGATAACCTCCGATTCCAGTCTCCCCCTAAGCTCCTGAACATAGGGCAGTGCTGCCTCACCAGCTTCAGAACAGTCCAAAGGGAGAAGAATCCTGTTTAGTAGGTGCTTCCCAGCCACCCTTTGAGGAGGCTTAACCACTTTAATAAGTAGCACCGGCACCCTTGCTGCCTGAAGCACCTTATTAGCTACACCCCCTGTTGCCCACGACATTACGCCGGAGCGACCATGAGACGCCGTAATAATAAGGCCAACCTTATGTCTCCTAGCATAGTTAATAATTTCCTCAGCCGGTTCACCAGTTAGAGCTATAGCTTTGACCCTGGCATGCTCCTTGACACGCTCCCTCACCCGCTTTGCCACCCCATCCATATAAAGCTGATGCATAGGGCGATACTGGCTCTCCTTAGGCTCGCTGACATAAAGCAGCACAACCTCAGAATTGAAGGCTGCAGATATCTCCTCAGCATAGGCAAGAGCTAGCTCAGCCAAGTTAGAACCATCCAGCGGAACAAGAATCCTTTCCCACATCTCTCCCTCCCATTAAGTATATCTTAAAACCAGCAGTAGATGACATAGAGCAACCACCAAAATCATAGCTGGCATAGCATACTTACAGTACCTTCCCCAACTTATCGGATAGCCTTCCCGCTCAGCAATGGCTGTCCCGACAACATTAGCTGATGCTCCAATAGGAGTACCATTGCCACCGATGTCTGTCCCCAGGGCTAAAGCCCAGCTTAATGTTGGCAGGCTAAGATTGTGCGACTGCGCCAGGTTGGCAATTACCGGCACCATGGTTGCGGCAAAGGGGATATTATCAACAATGGCTGAGGCAAAGGCAGATAACCAAAGGATGAGAGGCATCACTAGAATTAAGCTCCCCCCCGATATCTCCCCGATATACTGGGCAAGCATCTTTAACACCCCGGTTTCCTCCAGCCCCCCAACACAAATAAATAACCCGACAAAGAAGAGCAGAGTGCGCCAGTCCACCCTCTTAATGATATGGGAAGCCCCTCTGGTTGCAGCCAGCAAGGTAAGAAAGGCAGCAATAACGCCAATCAAAGCTACCGATAACCCGGTTTGAGCATGGGTAACGAGCAAAATCACCACCAAGATAAAGATGCCGGTATTTATCTTGAACAGGCTTGGGTTGACAATTGCCTCCCTGGGTTCAGGGTATTTATTGAGGGGCATATTGGAGACGCCTTTGGACGGAGTAAGAATCTTGCGGAAGACGAGATAAAAGAAGCCCAGGCTTAAAAGCATCCCTGCCCAGGCAATAAGGCCGGTATTAATGGCAAAATCAGTAAAGGTATAACCGAAGGCAGTGCCTATAATTATGTTGGGCGGGTCACCACACATCGTGGCACTACCCCCGGTATTAGCAGCGCAAATCTCAGCAATTATTACCGGGACGGGGTCAAATTTAAGCAACCGGGCCAGCTCAACAGTTACCGAAGCCAGAAATAACAATACGGTAATACTATCAATGAACATCGCCAGAAAGCCCGAAAGCAGCATGAAGGCAATCAGGATAGGGACGACCCTATAATTGACCATCTTAGCCACATAAAGGCATAGCCAGCGAAAGAACCCTGCCCCAGCCAGCCCCTCCACCATGGTCATCATGCCACCAATAAAGATAATGGTCTGCCAGTTTACACCATGCGATACTATGGGGCACTCCCTTGGTACCCAGAAATTGAAGTGACCAATTTGCCCCAAGTTCAAAACCGTCAGGATTGTTGCCGGGCTTTTCATGACAACTAGAAAGACAATTATGATGGTAAGGGCGGCACCAATAAGGGCGGGAATAAAACGATGGACCTTGCCAACTATAATAGCCACGAACATGGCAACAAAGATAGTGATGGCAAGGATTTGGCTTAATGTTAGCATCTACCCCAAAGTCCTCTCCGCAAAAACTATGCCATTATAGCAAAAACAGGGCTATAGTAAAAGCAATGATTTTTTTGGGTGCTTAAAGATGGTATAATTACGATAATCGGAGAGGTGTCCGAGTGGTTCATGGTGCCGCTCTCGAAAAGCGGTCTCTGCGCAAGCGGAGCGTGGGTTCGAATCCCACCCTCTCCGCCAGATGTTATGGAGAGGTGCTGGAGTGGTCTAACAGGCACGCCTGGAGAGCGTGTGTAGCCGTAAGGCTACCGTGGGTTCGAATCCCACCCTCTCCGCTTTCTTTGAACCCTATCCCCTTTCTCCCCTCCCCTTGACAAGGGGAAAGGGAATTATATTTTTGAAGGGGCTAACGCCCCTTCAAACTTCCCCGAAAGGAATCTTTTTCTTACTTACACGTTTGAGCTTTACAACTTCTCATCAAGTGCGAGGCTTCTCTTGATAGCTTCATCAATTTCAGCCATTTTCTCCTTGCTTAATTCACCGCACTTATCACCAAGGCACAACTTATCTATCGTTAGTATCGCTGACAAATTAATATTACAGTCTTTGGGCAACCCGCTTTCCTGTCTTGTGACCGGAACAATAAAGGGGTAGGGCTTTACATCTGCCTTACTGCAAGCAGCCACAATCGTGGTGGGGCTATATTTATTACCAATGTCATTTTGAATAATAAGAGCGGGTCTTACCCCGCTCTGTTCACTTCCCCTTCCTGGACTCCAATTCACCCAATATATTTCGCCCCGTTTCACCTCTCTAGACATAGTTATCTCATTCCCACTCGGGAACCACCCTACGTTGCAACTCAAAAGACATTTTCGCAAACTGCCGCTGCTCGCTGGCCATTGCCTTATATCCCTCTTTCATTTCCGCACGCAAGCGTTTCGTCATGAATTCCTGCAAGCATGAAGAAACTACCTTGCTACGGCTTACTTTTCTCTCCGCCGCAATTTCATCAGTTAATGCGATTAAATTTTTGGGCAAACTAATAGTTAATTTCGCCACTTGCATATTCATAATTTTACTCCATATATAAAGTTAAGGCATATTTCCCTTACAAATATATTACAACATCATAACATCCTTGTCAAGTCCCCCTGACGTAGGTTTTGTCACACCTCTATAGGCATTGTACGCAAGGCTGATTGTCAGTAGTTTACCTCTGTGTTAGAATTGCCTTGAAAATGACCAGTAAAGAAATTAAATACTGGGTTGGCTTTAGTCTTGTCCCCGGCATCGGGCGGGTGAAACTGTCACAGCTTGAAAGCTATTTCGGTAATCTGGAAAAGGCGTGGCAGGCTACCCCGTCCGAGCTAAAACGCGCCGGGCTGGACAAGGGCGCAATAAATGCCGTCAACTACTGTCGCCCCAAGATTTCTCTGGATGAGGAGATGGAAAAGCTGGACCGCTACGGGGTAAAGGCGCTTACCTTCCATGACCCGGATTACCCATCCCGGCTAAAAGAAATATACGATTATCCTCCGGTACTTTATATTCGGGGTTCGCTAATTCCCCAGGATGAGTGGTGCCTGGCAGTGGTCGGTACCCGCCGGGCTACGGTCTATGGCAGGCAGGTGGCAGAGGAGATAGTAACCGACCTGGCGCGTAGCCAAATCACTATTGTCAGTGGCTTAGCTAAGGGGATTGACTCTATAGCCCACCACTCTGCCCTTGAGGCGGGGGGCAGAACTATTGCTGTATTTGGCTGTGGGCTTGATATTGTCTACCCCGCCGAGAATGCCGCCCTCGCCCGTGATATTATCCAGCACGGAGCGCTAATAAGCGAGCACCCACTGGGCACCAGACCTAAGGCTGATAACTTCCCCCGACGCAACCGAATTATGAGCGGGCTGAGCCTCGGCGTTCTGGTGGTTGAGGCTGATGAGACCAGCGGGGCGATGATTACCGCCCACCTGGCACTGGAGCAAAATAGGGAGGTGTTCGCCATCCCCGGTAGCATCCTATCACCAGCCAGCCGGGGGACTAACCACCTTATCCAGGAAGGGGCTAAGCTGGTTAGAGACTACACCGACATTCTAGAGGAATTGAATCTGATGGCGGTAGCCCAGCAGATGGAGCTTAAAGAGGTTATACCTGCCTCCGATACTGAAGCCCTATTACTTAAGCAACTGAGTGCTGAACCGACTCATATTGATGAGGTCTGCTGTAGCACTGGCCTGCCGATATCAACGGTCAGTAGCACCCTGGCGATGATGGAGCTCAAGGGTTTGGTCAAGCAGGTAGGAAATATGAATTATGTCCTGTCTCGGGAAGCAAGAGAGGCATACAAAGTAAAGGTAGACTAAGATGAAGAAGCTGGTCATCGTTGAGTCACCAGCCAAAGCCAGGACACTGAGCAAGCTTTTAGGTCGTGATTATAGTCTTAAAGCCTCAATGGGGCATATACGAGACCTGCCCAAGAGCCAGCTGGGAATAAATATTGACCAGGGCTTTGCCCCTAAATATATAGTGCCTCGGGAAAAGAAAAAGATTGTCCTTGAGCTTAAGCAAGCAGTTAAAACTGCTTCTACGGTATATCTAGCCACCGACCCCGACCGCGAAGGGGAGGCTATCTCGTGGCATCTGGCCGAGGTAACAAAGACCAACCGGAAGCCATACCGTCGCGTCGTCTTCCACGAGATAACCAAGACAGCTATCGAGCGCGCCTTCGCCCACCCCCGTTCCATAGACATGCAATTAGTTAATGCCCAGCAGGCGAGACGCGTACTGGATAGGCTAGTCGGCTATAAGATTAGCCCGCTACTCTGGCGGAAGGTAAGACGGGGTCTATCCGCCGGTAGGGTTCAGTCGGTAGCACTGAGGATTATCGTTGACCGCGAGCGGGAGATTGAGAACTTTGTCCCGGTAGAGTACTGGAGTATTGAGGCTGAGCTTACCAAGGCTGCCCAGATGCCAACCTTCAGGGCTACGCTAGCTGGTCTTACCGATGGCACCAAGCTAGATATTCATAACGAGAAGGAAGCGACTGAAATCACCAGCGAGCTGAAACAAGCCAGCTACAAGGTTATTAAGGTCAGCACCAAGAAGGTGAGCCGCCAGCCGGCGCCACCATTTATCACCAGCACCCTGCAACAGGAGGCATGGCGCAAGCTCCACTTCCCCGCCAAGCTAACCATGCAGGTGGCTCAAGAGCTTTATGAAGGTCTACCCATCGGCGATGAGGGAAATGTCGGGCTCATCACCTATATGCGCACCGACTCCACCAGAGTCGCCCGCTCCACCATTACTGAAGCCAGGGAATTCATTACCACCAAGTATGGCTCCCAGTATCTCCCCTCCCATGCCCGCTACTTTGCCACCACGGTGAAGGGGGCACAGGAAGCCCACGAAGCTATTCGCCCGACTAAAATCTGGCGGGAGCCGTCTCTGCTTAAGCCATACCTTAGCAACGCCCAATTTAAGTTATACCAGCTCATCTGGAAACGAATGCTGGCAAGCCAGATGGCAGCCGCCATCTTTGATAATACTACGGTTGATATTCAAGCCAAGCGCCGCTATGCCAAAGTTGACTACTTATTCCGAGCCTCAAGCTCGGTAAACGTATTCCCCGGGTTTATAATTCTCTACAGTGAAAGCAAGGATGAGGCTGAAGAAGAGAAGAAAGTCCCTGCACTCCCCCAGCTGGAAAAGGGCGATAGGCTTGAGCTTATAGCGCTTTTCCCCGAGCAGCACTTCACCCAGCCTCCACCCCGCTTCACCGAAGCCACATTGGTCAAGATGCTGGAGCAATGGGGCATCGGGCGCCCCAGCACCTACGCCCCCATCATCTCAACTATTCAAGAGCGGGGCTATGTCACCAGGAGTGGCGGTAGCTTCCAGCCGACAGAGCTCGGTATTGTGGTCAATGACCAGCTCATTAAATACTTCTCTGACATCGTTGATATTGAATTTACCGCTCACATGGAGGATGAGCTGGATAAGATAGCCAACGAGAACAAGGACTGGGTGATAGTGGTGCAAGACTTTTATATACCCTTTGAGAATAGCCTGGAAAATGCCTCCGAGCTTATGGAGAAGGTAAAGTTAGAGGAAGCTACCGAGGAAATTTGCCCTGAGTGCAGTAAGCCCCTGGTAATCAAATACGGGCGCTACGGCAAGTTCATCGCCTGTAGCGGCTTCCCTGAGTGCAAGTATACCAAGCCCTTCTTGGTTAAAATCGGGGTTAAATGTCCCCAGTGTGGCGGTGAGATTATAGAGAGGCGAAGTAAGAAGAAGCGTATCTTCTATGGCTGTAGTAATTACCCGGATTGCCACTTTGCCATAAATCTTAGACCCCTCCCCCAACCCTGCCCCAGGTGCGGCGGGCTTCTCACTGTATATCGCAGAAACTGGACAAAGTGCACCAAGTGCGAGTATAGAGGCAGGCTCAAGCAGGACTAACGCTATGCAAGAAATCTTTAATAAATATATCCAATACCTTGAACTGGAGCGGAATGTCTCGCACTACACCATCCGCAACTACACCACCGACCTCTGCGGCTCAGAGAAGATAAAAGGCTTCTTTACCTTCCTTAAAGAGAAGGGGATTAGCTCACCAGGTGCAGTGGATAGGCAAGTCCTCCGCGATTATTTGGGCTATCTGGTGGGGCAAGGTATTGTCAAGGCAAGCATTGCCCGCAAGCTATCGGCTATCCGCTCCTTCTACCGCTATTTGGTGCGGGAAGGAATTTTAGCCGCCAGCCCCATAGAGAAAACCTCTTCCCCCAAGCTGGACAAGCGCCTGCCCTCGTTTCTTACCCTGGACGAAGTGGAGCGGCTGCTGAACGCCCCTGACCCCTCCACACCACAGGGACAGCGCGACCGGGCTTTGCTTGAACTACTCTATGCCTCCGGTCTCAGGGTAAGTGAACTGGTAAATTTAGACCTAGGGGAAATCAATCTTGATACCAACGAAATCCGCGTCTGGGGGAAGGGCTCCAAGGAGAGAATAGTGCTGATGGGTTCACCCGCCAGTGAGGCGCTGGGCAATTACCTCAGTCAGGGCAGACCCAAGCTCCTCGGGGAAAAGAAAACTAATGCCCTCTTCATCAACCGCTACGGTCAGCGCATACCGGAGCGAAGGGTGCAAAAAATGCTGGAGGACTATGCTAAAAAAGCGGGCATAGAGAAGAGGGTTCACCCCCATATACTGCGTCATACCTTCGCCACCCACCTGCTTGATGGCGGCGCTGATTTAAGGGTAGTTCAAGAGCTCCTGGGTCACGCCCGACTATCCTCAACCCAGATTTACACCCATGTCACCAAGAGCCAGGCGAGGAAGGTCTATCTATCAGCCCACCCCATGGCAAAAGAAAAAGACAATGAGCCGGAAAAATAGAGTCCAGAAATTGTGTCAGGGGCTAGGCGAACAGGAGATTGACGGCATCTTTATCTCCCAGCCGGAGAACAGGCGCTATCTTTCCGGCTTCGATGGCTCGGCTGGCTTTTTGTTGATTACACAAAAAAATAAAATCTTAGCCACCGATTTCCGCTATACGGCACAAGCCAAAAGCCAAGCCCGTGACTATGAGATTTTTCTAGTAACCAATGATATAAGTAACTGGTTTCCCAGACTGGTGGCTGAACTAAACATAAAAAGGCTGGGGTTTGAGGCGGGGTATATTAGCTTTGCCCTGCATCGGCAGTTATGTGATATACTAAATAAAGGCAAATCACCGATTAAGCTTATTCCAGTAGATGGAATGGTAGAATCCCTCCGGGCCATAAAAGAACCAGAGGAAATTGAGCTTATTACCAAAGCCGCCGAAATAGCTGATGCCGCCATGGAATATATCTGGGCTCAGATTCAACCGGGCATGACGGAAAAAGAAGTCGCCCGGGAGATAGAGAGATTTATGCGAGAAAAGGGCAGTGACAGCATACCCTTTGATATTATTGTCGCCTCAGGGAAAAATTCGGCATTACCCCACGCCA
>Ga0315280_10009770_pt1 | contig 12193 bp, 8 predicted proteins | sample YL17G06_40_MG_FD_203697 | JGI IMG/M metagenome (GOLD analysis project Ga0315280, IMG submission 203697) | Sediment microbial communities from Yellowstone Lake, YNP, Wyoming, USA - YL17G06_40 | ecosystem: Environmental > Aquatic > Freshwater > Lake > Sediment | place: USA: Wyoming | collected... | reverse complement strand
TTCGCATCCTGCCTGGTTGCCGGGACTGCTGCGACCTGTAGTACGGCGCCGTGTCCCAGGGCCGGCTCGCACAAGGAAAACAGTACCGCCGGAACGGTGAACGCGGCCAGGCCAAGGTAGTTGAGCGCACGCCGTCCGGCCCGGCGAGCCGGCGGCAGCTCGCCGTACGCCCAGCCGCGCTTGGTGGCATAGTAGAAGAAGTTGTGCGGCCCGCCGAGGAAGTTCAAGGCCGTCTGGAGCGCCCCGAACGGACCGTACTCGATCGAGAGCCGCCTCCTGGCCTTGACTCGCAGGCCGGCGCGGGCGAGAAGCCCCTCCAGCGACGGTGAGGAGAACTCAAAGACGTGATTGGGGTAGTCGTGGTAGGCCCATCGCGTCCTGCCCAGGCGGGCCTGGAGACTGGCGACGTTGGGAACGCTGATGAAGATGCACCCGTCGGCACTGAGCAACTCGCCCGCCGCCCGGAGCACGCCGAGGGGATCATCCATGTGCTCCAGGCTGTGCCAGAACGTGATGACGTCATAGCCGCGACCATCGCGCGGGACATCATGGAGTGACCCGAATACCTCCAGGCCCAGCCGCTGCGTCGCGTAGGTGCGGCACTGCGGTGATATCTCGACCCCGGCTACCTGCCCATAGCGCCTGAACATCGCCAGCAGCCGCCCCGAGCCGCACCCCACGTCGAGAAGCCGAGGGTTGTCTAGGGCGCACAGCTTCCTTATCAGTGCGCAGCGGCGCTCCAGGAACCATCGCAGCAGGCGCGGCGGGGGCCTGTCGAGGTCGTCGTTGACGATGGGCGGGCTCTGAGCGGGCCTTTCGGCGAGGAACACCAGCCCACAATCCGAGCAGCGGCAGTAGCGCGCGGGTGAGCTGCGGTACTGCGGGGCGACCTCGCGGCAGCCACAGATCGGGCAGTGCGTCTCCATAGTGCTTATCCTTAGCCGCGCCGGCCGCGGTCACCGCAAGCTCGACATCATCTTGGCCCACAGCCGTATCGACGCCCCTTGCGGCAGCAGGCGGGTCAGGCCGAGCAGGACCTTGCTCTTCAGCCCGATGAGCGTCACCGGCCGGTCGCTGGCTAGAGCCTTCAGTGCGATCCTGGCGACCTGCTGCGCGGAGCTTAAGCCTCTGCCCTCATTGAGCACCCGCACGCCGGCCGATTGCTGGAAGGCCGTGCGCGTGCCCGATGGCAGCACCGCGACGACCTTCACGCCCGACCCCGCCAGCTCGCCCCGCAGCGACCGCGTCAGCGAGAACAAGGCCGCCTTCGTCGCCCCGTACATCGCCATGCCGGGCAGGGGCACCTCGGCGATCGAGGAGACGATGTTGAGGATGTAGCCGGCGCGGCGCTTCTTCATCGTCGGCAGCACCATCCGGCAGAGCTGGGCGGGGGCGAGGAAGTTGACACGCGCCAGCTCGTCGATCACCTCCGGCGAATGCACATCCATGCCTCCGCGAAAACCAAAGCCCGCACAGTTCACCAGCCCCTCGACCGACCAGCCGCGGTCTCGCAGGTGCGCTGTTATGCGCTGGACGGCGTCGCCGGTAGCCAGGTCCACCACCAGCGACTCCTGCCCCAGCTCCTTTGCTGCCTCCTTGACAGATTCGGACTTGTCGACCAGCAGGAGCTTCTTGCCCTGCTTTGCCATTGCCTGCGCCAGGGCCAGCCCGATTCCCGACGCCGCCCCGGTCACCAAGTGCACGCCGTCCCATGGCTCGGTGAGGTATTCCCATGTTTCCCGAATGCCGTCTTCCCAAGGCACGGCGATCTCCAGCCCCAGGTCGGCAAAGAGCGTGCCGGAGCAGGTCAGCACGTCGCCAAACAGGCACCCCAGGGCGAACGGCAGGAATCGGCGGGCCTTGCGCATGCAGAAGACAAGCGCCGATGGAAGACGGAAGGGCCCGGCATCATGCCCGGCCAGCCGATGCCCCATCTCAAAGATCTCACCGAAGCTGCGGGGTACCCCGTCATCGGCGAAGTAAGTCCTGCCCGCGGTCTCTTCGCTCAGTGGCGTCCTGGCCAGCGCCCTGGCGAGGTCGGTGACGTGGATCACCGAGACTTTTCCCGGGAATCGCAGCCGCCCGGCCAACTTGCCCCGAGCGGCTGTGTCCAGCAGGACGGCGATGTGCGACTCGCGCCGCATGCCGCGCCCGTAGACCCAGGATGGGCGGATGATGGTGAACGGCAGCGAGGAGTTGCGGATGATCTCCTCGCCGGCGAGTTTCGAGCGGCCGTACTCCGAACACGGATGTGCCGGCGAGGCGACCGTCAACGGCTGGCTGCACGGGTCGCTGCGGGCGCGGTCGATCGCGCCGATGCTGCTGGTGAAGACCAGCCGCTCCAGGCGGGTTGAATCCTTGAGGATGGCGACGATCTTGCGCGTGGCCTCGACGTTGGTGCCGCAGTAGTCAGCCCCCTTGCTGAAGGCGGCGTTGGCGCCGAGGTGGAACACCCACCGGCTGGCCAGCAGTTCCTGGCGGAATGACTGCGGGTCGGCCAGCGTGCCGCGTACGGGCCTGGCGCCGAGTTCGGCCAGCACCTCGGCGCTGGCGTCCGAGCGGGCCAGGCCGAGGATGGTCGCATCGGGCGTGCAGCGGCGCAGCTCGGCGCACAGCGCCCGGCCGATGAAACCGCTGCCTCCTGTCACGAAGATCGTCGTGGTCATTCACTTTTCGCAGACGACTGCCACGTTCCAGCAATACCGCTTCAGGAACGGCAAGGCGCGAAGCACCCACTCGTCTAGCCGGGCCCATCGGCGGTAGATGGGTTCCAGTCGCCTGTGCTCCGTGATGATCTTCTTCCAGTAGCGCTGCCTGTTGGGGCTCACGCGCTCGATGAGAAAGAACCGCAGGAATATCCACTGCGCAAGCAGCCAGAAGCATTCGTACCGGACGTTCCTGAATATACGCCGGAACGCGCGGATTTCCTTCATTGCCAGCGGGTGCTCCTCCTCGGTCCGCACGCCGCTGGCTAGCCGGCGATAGATGTTGATCAGCGGATTGTGCTTGAGGGGGTCCCAGCAGACGAACACCCCGCCGGGCTTTAGGATGCGATGGACCTCCCGCAGCGTCGGCTCGACCTCGACGTGGTGGAGCAGGTTGCCCGCATAGACCACGTCGAACGCCGCGTCGGGCAGCGCCGTGTCGGTGGCGCAGCATTTGGCGGTCCTCACCGAGGCGTTGTGCCGGGCGGCCAGGCGCTGGACCACGCCGAGCATCCCGCTGGACAGGTCGGCCGCGGTGACGTCGGCGCCGAGCTTGGCGAAGTAGACCGCGGCCTCTCCCATCCCGCAGCCCAGGTCCAGGACCCGCCTGCCGGCGACGTCGCCGAGCTGGCGGGCGATCCACCGGCACTCCGGGGCGGTGCAGGCCTGGAAGCTCTCGTCGACGGGGATCTGCTCCACGTCGACCGAGGCGGCCCACTCGTCGTGAAAGCGTTCCTCACGATCGGGCGTAATGTCCATAGCTGACCGGCTCCGCCTCTTCGGGCTGCTGGACGCCGGGGCGTGCGGCAGGCGGCGTCACGTTGCGGACCTCCGCCAGCACGTACAGCGGGCGCTGCTTGGACTGCTCGAACAGCCGGCCGACGTAGTCGCCCATGATCCCCAGCGTGATGAGCTGCACCCCGCCCATGAACAGGACGGCGAAGAACGTCGAGCTGACCCCGGGTACATAGTTGTCGTAGAAAAGCATCTGCACCAGCACGTAGACCATGCCCATCGCGCCCACCATGGCGGTCGAGAGGCCCACGTACTTGCTGATCCGCAGCGGGACGTCCGAGAAGGAAAAGATCGCGTCCGATGCGAACCGCACCATCTTGCTGAAGGAGTATTTCGTTCTGCCGGCGTGGCGCGGCTCGCGGACGTAGAAAAGCGCCTTGGAGCGGAACCCCGTCCAGGCCACCATGCCGCGGATGAAGCGGTGTGCCTCCCGCATGGAGCGCAGGACGTCGGCGACGTTTGCCCGCATCGCGCGGAAGTCGCCGGTGTCCGGTGGGATCTCCACGTGGGTCAGCGCCGACAGCACGCGGTAGAAAAGCTTGGCCGTCGCCCGCTTGAGCCACATCTCGCCCTCGCGGCGCTGCCGCCGGCCGTAAACGATGTCATAGCCCTTCTCGATCTCGACGATCATGTCGATCAGCAGTTCCGGCGGGTCCTGGAGGTCGCTGTCGATCAGGCAGACGATGTCGCCGGTCGCGTGGTCGACGCCGGCCGTCACGGCCGCCTGGTGCCCGAACCGCCGCGACAGGTGCAGCACAGCCACCTCGGCGTGCCTGTCGGCCAGGTCGTCGAGGACCTGGCGCGAGCCGTCGGTGCTGCCGTCGTTGACGAAGACGTATCGGAACGCCAGGTCAGGCCGGCGTTCGGCGGCGGCCTTCAGGCGGGAGAAAAGCAGCGGGATGTTATCCACCTCGTTGTGGACCGGGGCCACCACTGCGACGGTCTTTATCATGTCACCGCCCTCGGGACGTTTGACGTACGCGCTGCTCGCGCATGCGCCGGTACCGATCTTCCTGCACAAGTTCCATCTGCCCTTCGGAACTGCCCCACTTGGCCACCCGCTCGGCCAGGTCCGCCGCGAGCGCGCCCGCCCCATAGGCCTCGGGGAACTGCTTGCGGATCGACTCCGCCAGCCCCACGAGCGCCCCTTGCTCGATGGGCTTGATGATCTGTCTGGTTCTGCCCAGGACCAGCCACGCCCGCTGGAGGAACGCCTTCAGGTCGCGGACCGACAGCGTCACCTCCGGGAAGCTGCCGTAGTGGCATCCTTCGCACTTGGCCTTGATCGGGGCGACGAGCCGAGAGATCTCCCCGCTCTTGTATGCCCGCCAGAAGTTCGGGTCCGCCAGCGACAGCGCGCTATCCAGGAAGTAATCGCAGCACGGCGCGAATTCCCCGTTGGGCCGGACCACGAAGTACAGATCGGGGCAGTCGCATACGCCGCCGCGCCGCCAGGTCGGCCGGCCGGTCTCGGCGAAGTGGATGATGCTTCGCAGGTAGCTCTCGGAGTCAAAGAGCATCTGTCCATTGCGCTTGGCAGCGATGACCCGCTCGATGACCCGCCGCAGCTCGGGTATGTCCTCCGGGCGGAATGTGAAATCGCTGTCGTACGACCGGAACGCGCGGAAGGCCTGCGGGGAGGTGATGTGCACCGGGACCAACGACAGGTACCAGCCGATGCGCGTGGCGAACTCCAGGATCGCGGGAATCTCCCGGTAGTTGAACCGCGACAGGACGCAGCCCAGGCTACAGATGGCCGAGTCGCCCCGGAATATCCGCGAGACGCGTTCGATCGCGTCGATGGCGTCGCCCCAGGAGCCTGATACCGCGTTGATGTAGTCCTGTTTGTCGCCATCCAGGGAGTCCAAGGAGATGTTGATGTCCCGCACGCCGATGTCGTAGCAGCGGCGCAGTTGCTCGTCGCTCGCCAGCCCGGCCGTCTGAAGCCGCACGTCCAGGCCGCGCTGGATGAAGATTGCGGCGACTTGGTCTACGTCCTTCCGCAGGAACGGCTCGCCCCCGGTGAGCAGCACGATGCCGCCCCCGATGCGGCGAATGTTGTCCGCGACGACAGCTATCTCATCCAGCGACAGCTCGCGACAGGCGGAGTTGGCCTCGACGATGTTGCACTGGCGGCATCTCAGGTGGCAGCGGCCGGTCAGGTAGAATTGGATGTAGTAGGGGCTCTTACCTGTCAGCAGTGCACGCAGGATCGACCACTTTGTCCTGAGAGAGAACAATGAGACTCCCTTCTCAGACTTCCGGGCCGCTCATGGCCCAGTGCAGCCTCGATAACCCCGACCATGCACCCGGCATGAACCGCCGGGTCGCGTGCGATTGACTCTACGCACGATGACCAGCCGCCGCAAGTAGGTTTTTGTCCGTCCGGCGTGGCGGCGCAATCTGTGAGAATTCAAGCGGCCAGGGCGTCTTGGCTTGCGCACGCGGCTGACAGGCCGGTCAAATCGCATATTGCCGGCAGGCCGGAGCTACGCATCGGCGTGGTCTGCCGGCGCGGGGTCTTGACGGTGGGGGGGTTGCTGCGTCGCCTCCGCCTCGGTTTCCTCCGCCCGGCGGCCGAAGGAGGGGAAAAAGCACTGGATGAGCGTCCAGAGGGTGATCCAGGCGTCCATCGCCAGCGACCAGTGCGAGATGTAGTATAGGTCGTACTGGATGCGTTTCCTCAGGGCGGTGTTGCCGCGGTAGCCGTGGACCTGTGCCCAGCCGGTCAGCCCGGCCTTGACGTGCGACCGCAACATGTACCGCGGAATCATCTCAGTGAACTTGGCGATCAGCTCTGGCCGCTCCGGCCGCGGGCCCACAAGCGACATGTTGCCCGTCAGCACGTTCCACAGTTGCGGCAGCTCGTCGAGGTTGTACTTGCGGAGGAAGCGTCCCACGCGTGTGACGCGGCGGTCGCCGTTTGAGGACCACACCGGCCCGCTGGCGGCCTCGGCGTCGGCGGTCATGGTGCGGAACTTGTACAGCGTGAACGGCTGGCAGTCGGTGCTGCACCGCTGCTGACGGTAGATGACCGACCCGCGGCTGGTGAGCCTGACCAGCAGCGTCACGGCCAGCATGACCGGCGAGAGTAGGGCCAATCCCACCGCCGCGCCGAGCAGGTCGATCGCGCGCTTGACGACGAGCCCCCACCCGAACATCGGCGAGTTGGTCATGACCAGGAGCTGGAGATCGCCCAGCTCGATCATGGCGTGCCGCAGCAGCCGCACCGATGGCAGGTCCGGGGCGATGGCCACCTGCACGCTCGTGCGGCTGGCCTGGTCCAGGAGTTGGCGGGTCAGGTGCAGGTCCTCCGCCGGCAGGGCCAGGAACAGCATGTCCACCGGATGCCGATCGAGCAGGGCTTTCAGCCCGGCTGACAGGTCGTGCACCGGGACGTCCCACAGCGATGGCCGCTTGGGCGAACGGGCCACGAAGTAAGACACCTGAATGCCCATCCATCGCTGATCTTGGATGGCCCAATACAGCCGTTGGGCAATCTGGCCGGTGCCGACGATGGCGGCATACCGCTGGTTGTACCCCCGGCGCCGCGCCCACCGCAGCAGGCCGCGGATAGTCAGACGTTCAGCCGCCAGCAGGAGGATCCAACTGGCCAGCATCCCCACCAGCAGCAGCCGCGACAGCAGTAGCCGGGCCACCAGGGTCGAGAACACGTACGTCGTCAGCCAGACGATCCCCGCGCATCGCACGACCAGCGCCAGCTCGCGCGCCAGCGACTGGGTCCGCCGCGGCGCGTATGCCCGCTGCCAGGCGAACACCACTGGGGTCAGGGCGGCCGACAGGACCACCAGAAACGTGAAGTCTTTGAAGGGAGGGACCGCAAACGCTGACCAGCCCAGCCGGTCGGCCAGCACCCGGATGCCAAACCCGCCGGCCCAGGCCAGCAGGACCAGCACCGCGTCGGTCACGCGAAACAGGAACAGGAATGTGCCGCTGCGGCCTCTCAGCATCTGTGCCTCTGATATGCAGCCCGGACGGTGCGGGCGAAGTCCTGGCGGAACCTCGCCGCCCCGAACTGCGCGGCGTGCCGCGCCATAGCCGCGGCGTCCCAGCTCATGGGCAGCGTCTCGAACTTCCTGATCGCCGCTGCCAGGGCTTCCGCCGTCTGCGGACTATAGCAGAGTCCGGTGGCAGAGGTGAGTCCCCCCTCGGCGTCGATCACCGTCTCCAGCGCCCCGCCGCCGCGGTAGGCGATCACCGGGCAGCCGCACGCCATCGCCTCCACCGGGACGATGCCGAAATCCTCCTCCCCGGGGAACACTGCTGCCCTCGCGCGGCGATAGTGGTCGCGGACGGCCTCGTCGCTCTGCCAGCCCAGCAACGTGACGTTGGACGGCGCCGACCGCCGCAGCGCCGCGGCCATCTGTCCTGAGCCGATGACCACCAGCCGCCGGTCCGGCAGGTGCGCGAACCCCTCGACTGCCTGGTCCATCCGCTTATAGGGCGCCAAGGCCCCCACGGCCAGGTAGAAGTCCTCTCGCGCGACCGGCGCCGGCGTGTAGAAGTCCGTGTCTACGGGCGGGTAGACGACCAGGGCCTCGCGGCCATAGGCCAGCCGGATGCGCCGGGCCACGTTTCGGCTGTTTGCTGCGAACAGGTCCACGCCGTTTGATGAGTTGCGGTCCCACCGGCGCAGCGGGTCGCGGAACAAGGCCAGGGCCAACCCCTCCAGGGGCATGGTCCGGCGGTAGGAGTCCGCCTGCGACCAGGCGTATCGCATCGGCGAGTGGCAGTAGCAGACGTGGACCGCGCTGCGCGGCCGGCGAAGCCCCTTGGCCACGCAATGGCTGCTGGAGATGATCAGCTCGTAGCCGCTCAGGTCCAGCGACTGGATCGCCCAGGGCATCACCGGGAGCAGGTAGCGATAGTACCGCTCGATGCCGGGCAGGCGGCTGAGCCAACTGGTGACGACGCGGCGGCCTTGGGTGATCGCCTCGCAGCGGCCCGGCACGCAGATCAACGTGAACAGGTCGGCGCCGGGGAACATGCCGCAGATCGCAGCCAGCACCTTCTCTCCGCCTCGCATGCCGGTCAGCCAGTCGTGCACCAACGCGACCTTCACGAGCCGACCTCCGCCTGCGCGACCCGGTAGACTCGAAGGACCTTCTTGTCGCTGGCGGTGTACTGCCGCCACAGCACCAAGCCCTCTGCGGCGAGCGCCGCGTCGGTCGGCGTGAGGTGAGATGGTTTGCCCGTCGGCAGGACGACGTAGCTCGCGTGGCGTAGCTCGGCCTGCCGGCGGAGGTGGGCAGCGGGAAGCTCTAGGTCCGGCTCGACGACGACCTGCCGCTGGGGGTCCACCTGGGCGACGTAGTAGGGCACCCATTTGCTGTCGGCCATCACGACCGCGTCGGCCGGCGTCTGCCGGGCGAGGTCGAGCGCAGCCCGGCGGTACACGCCCTTGCCGTGATGCGGAGGATAGGCGAGATTGTGGGCCAGGATCCCCGCGGCGAATACCGCCGTCAGCACCGCAGCCACGGCGGAGAGCGACGGGACGCGCTGCCGGCCTCGCCAGGCCAGCCACCGGACCAGCCCGGCCAGTACGAACAGCCCCTGTCCCCCCAGCGGCGTAAGGAGCAGGGCGGTCATCATCACGTGCCGGTGCGACAGATAGCTGTGGGCGCGGCGCAGGCCCAGCAGGATGAACATCATCGGCACGGCATATAGCACCATCAGCCAGCCGGCCGTCGACGATGGGAGCTTGGCCTGCTCGAGGGCCGGCGTCGGCCTGATTCGCTGCCAGACGGCTGCCACCGCCCAGGCGACCACGACGAAGGCAACGGCTGGATGCATCGCCTCGAAGATCTGGTTGATGTACTTTTGGGCGAACCAGTCCGAAAGGCTCGCCGCCGCCACCGACGCCATCGGCATGGCCTGCGTGCAGGAGAAAACGACGTCTTCGATCAGCTCCAGCAGGTCCTTCTTCTTTGACAGGCCGCCGATGGCAATCATGTACGGCAGTGCGACAATCGCGGCCGCGCCGGCCAGCGCGGCAATCGACGCCAGGCTCAGGCGCCATCGCAGCCGGCGGCGAATCTGGAAGCCCGCCGCCGCTACCACTCCCACCGCCGGGATCAGCAGCGACTCGGGCCTTACCAGGTACCCCAGCCCGCCGCACAGCCCTGCCCCGGCCGCCAGCAGCACCGCCGACCGGCGCCGGCTGCTGAGGCGCTGGAGCATGCTGTGGACGAGCACCAGCGACCATACTTGGAACGCAATCGCCAGGGCGTCGGAGAGCACCTCGGCCCCCAGTGCGGCCCACTTCCTACCCACCCCCGCCAGCAGGACCGCGGCGATAGCCACGCGGCGGTCATAGGCCTTCACCGCCCACCACCACAGCCCCACCAGCGCCGCTGCGGATGCCGCCAGCGACACCAGCCCGCCGGCTAGGTCCCAAGCGTCCGGGCGGTCGGCCAGCCCCGCTACGGCGAGTAATCGGTGCATGCCGACGATAGCCACAGGGTAGCCAGCGTGGTGGTCGTACTGGCGGATGACCTGCATCGGATGCGAGGTCCACTGCTGCGCCATGGCCGTGTAAACCATGCCGTCGCGGGCGATGATCTCACTGTGCCACAGCATCCACTCCCGCACCGCCGTCAAGAAGAGGAACATCGCCAACAGGCCGGCCAAGTGCCACCGCGTTATGCGGTGGCCCTCGTCCTGCTGGTGCAGCATCCTGCCGTTAGTCGGTTCCATCCAGGTACCCCTCGACCCGCGTGAGCCGAGCACCCAAGCGTACATACATCCCCGCCCGTCGCGCCGCAAGAACCTGCTCGTGCGGCGACGTTCAAGCCGGGACTGTGCGGAGGCGCATGGGCACGCCCGGGAAGGTGCGTGTTTGATGACATTGGGGGGGATTGGTGGCTTTCGCCCTTGGTGCAAAGGTACCGCGCGGTAGAATACCTGGGTTGAGCCCCCGCAGCGGGAGAAGCGGGGGTCGTTAGTGATGAGGCAGGGCGAGACTCGCTCGCTCCTGCCTACCTGCCTCAGGCCACATCGGCCCAGTTTCCGCGATTATTGGTGGTAGTTCGTGCATCCCTTTTCGTGGTCAGGCACGCAGTGCCGGGATGCGCTCCGTCAAGGTAGAGAGCGGAAGTCGAGGAATACACGTCACGCAGTCACGGACTGCACCATTTGAGGAGAGGCAAATATGAAGAGCACATAACGACGCCGTTCTGTGGCTGGGGGCTGCCTGGTTTCCCTTATCTGCCTTCTGTTGACGGCCCTGCCGGCCTGGGCGGTCTCCATCGACTACCAGGCGTTCGGGCAGTTGGACTGGTACGACCCCAGCGGCTCCGTCGTGGCGGGCGATTCCAGTTGGGGCCGGATGGACTACAATGTTACCTGCGATCCGAATGCCGACTATTTCATCAACGTGGTCGCCAACGCCGGGTCCGGGCCGGCGTGGATCGTCCAGAACCTGCCGGTGTTCGCCTCCTCGTACGGGGGGTTCAGTGAGCTGTCGGTGTTTTTCGACATCGTGGACCTGGGGATTCCGGCCGGAACGTCGCTGGACTCCATGGGCGTCCTGACCACACTGGACAGCAGCCCCTTGAGCAGTGCTCCGACCGGGTCGTTGACCTCGTTTGGGGTGTCTAACCTCGTCCAGCAGGCTGGCGGGGGCCTGTTGGACCTGCCGGTGTCCGACCCGGGTCAACCGGCGGGCCACAAGGCTGGCGGCATCCCCACGGACGTGATTAAGCACGATAACGTCCCCGGCGTGCAAGAGGAGGACAGCATGTGCCTGGCGGGCGCCCTCGCCCGGAGCATCGTCTGGCTGAAGCCTGATCCCAACAAGCCGGCCCAGTCGGTCTACGACGATCTGAAGAACCTGAAGGTCGGGGCACCGTATTACGATCCCAACACCAACACGTACGCGGACATGATCCGCAAGAAGGCCGACTACCTCAAGGGACGCGACCCCAACGCCGTCACCAAGATCCTGGACGTGGGCAACTCCATGCCGCCCATTCCGGGGGTGACGGAGGTTCCCCCCCAGGACGTGGTCGACTTCCTGAAGCAGGAGATGAAGACGGAGGACATCGAGCTGGATTACGGCCCGCACATCATCACCGTCACGGACATGTACAAGCAGGGCGGGAAGGTATTCATCAGCTACCGTGACGATGAGGACCAGGGCGATCCCAACAAGGGCGACTCTCGGGAGAAGGAGGGGCAGTTGACCATGAAGAATGGCAAGTACTACTTCAACCGAGACCCCAATGCCCCTGTGGGCAGCGGATGGGACGTGAGGCTGATCATTTCTGAGTCCATCCCCGAGCCGGCTACGGTGTCGCTGTTGGCCCTCGGCGGGCTGTGCCTGATCCGCCGCTGGCGAAAACAGGCCTAGCAACTCACCGCAACAGAGCTGAAGTCGAGCGGGCAGACCTTCGGGCCTGCCCGCTTCTGTTGCCTGCGCGGAGATGTTCAACTGGCGATGACCAATGCACCCTCATCGCCGGGTCAACAGTTCCTTGATCGTCTCTCTCGGCGCGGATCTCTGTGACGGCGGCTGACCCGTGAGCTAGGATGATGCTGGCTGCTTAGATGGAAGGAGAGCGGAGATGGAATACCAGGTCGGCAAGGTGGGCCGCGTGATCGTGGCCAGGGCGTTTGAGGGCGAGGACGTCTACGAGGTGATTGAGGGGCTGGCTGCCAAGGAGAAGCTCGCC
>Ga0315280_10009768_pt1 | contig 12195 bp, 10 predicted proteins | sample YL17G06_40_MG_FD_203697 | JGI IMG/M metagenome (GOLD analysis project Ga0315280, IMG submission 203697) | Sediment microbial communities from Yellowstone Lake, YNP, Wyoming, USA - YL17G06_40 | ecosystem: Environmental > Aquatic > Freshwater > Lake > Sediment | place: USA: Wyoming | collected... | reverse complement strand
AGATATTTGGAAAGACGTAGAAAGCACCTTTAGGCGGAACGTAGGAGATTCCAGCGATCTTTCCTAACCCATTTAACACAGCGGACCTTCTCCTGTCATATTCCTGCACCATGTCTCTGACACAGTCCTGAGGACCGTTAAGCGCAGCTAAACCCGCTATTTGCGCGATCGTGCTTGCACAGAGAACAGCATAGTAGTGGAGTTTACTCATTTGATCAATCAGCGTCTTGTCTGCGGCTAGGTATCCTATGCGCCAGCCGGCCATGGCGTAGCATTTCGAGAAACCGTTGGTTGTTATAACGCGCTCTTCCATGCCAGGCAAACGGCCTATGCTTACATGCTCGGCGCCATCGTAAACGAGTTTCTCGTAGATCTCATCCGTAAAGACTAGCAGGTCATTTCTTTCGGCAACCGCAGCTACTTCTTCCAAATCCTTCTTCGAAAAAACATGGCCCGTAGGATTGGCGGGGGAGTTGAGCCACACCATTCTTGTCTTTGGCGTGACATATTGCTCCAGATGTTTAGCATCGATTCGATAACCGCTATCTGCGCTAAGGGGCACAGTCACTGGTTTTGCTCCAGCAATCAGTGTCTCTTCAAAATAGGCGGGATAGTAGGGGTCCAGTACCAGTGCCTCGTCGCCAGGTTGCAGGAAGGTCATAGCCGCAAGGAACATGCCCTCTTGTGTCCCTGACACCACTAGAACCTCTTCAGGGCCGTCTATGGGTATTCTGTTTTCCCGTGTCAGCTTTTCCGATATCGCTTTCCTTAATTCAGGCAATCCCGGGGTGGGACCGTAATGCGTGTGCCCATCTCTCATAGCCTTGATGGCGGCTTCCACTATATGGTCAGGAGTCGAAAAACTTGGTTCTCCGTGTTCAAAGTGTGAGGCGTCTTTCGATTTGGACGCTAGCTCAATGAATCTTCTTATCGCCGACTCCTTGACAGGTTCGAGTCTACCAGAGATCGGATTTCTCATGAGTGGGATCTGGCCCCGTGGCGCTAATGTTACCGTCCTGTCTTTGAAGATGTGGGCTAGTTTTCACGTTCACATCCTTATTGAAAAGAACCGGCCCCACACCCCTCCCAAATTGATAGTTGGCAACACCGATCAGTTTACGAAGCTGGGGCAACGTAGGATGGATCAACCCAGGATCATAATGAGAACACACTCGCGCGTCTTAAGGGACTTGCGAAAAAGCACGAATGTTGGCGGGCCCGCCGGGATCTGAACCCGCTTTATGGCGAGGTTCGGCACTTGGAAGCCCTGACTCTATGCGCGACCTTTCTAGTTCGAACATATTCCTATGAAGGGCCCTATAACGCAGGTCAGCGCGTTTGCAAACGTATTTTTAACTCCCAAGGCGAATATCGATTATTGTCGTCCCAAACGTGAAGGTAGAGAGGATGCCGCAAATGGACTACAAGCTACTCGAGGACCCGCGAATAGCAAAACAGGCATTGCACACGATTCTACAGACAAAGCAAGGCTTGGATGATCTCGTGGATACGTTGGAGTTGTTGTCTAATCCTAGATTTAGGAAGAATCTTGGGCAAGGATTGAAGGAGACTCGTCAGGGCAAAGCAGTCAAGCTCACGATCAAAGAGCTCAGAAAGAGATTGGAATGACCTATGAATCTGAGTTCACCCCAACTTTCCTGAAACTGCTAAAGAAGTTGGACAGACAAATCAGAGAACGCGTCCTGAAGGCGATTAAGGAAGTTCTCAGTGATCCGAGAAGAGGCTCCCAACTTGTATTTGCGAAGCATGTCTGTTTCAAGTGGAGGATAGGGGACTATCGAATGATTTACACCACAGACGAGAAACGAAAAGTTGTCACCTTCATAGTGGTGGACCGTAGAAGTAAGGTTTACAAGCGCTATGGGTTATGACGTTCTTATTTTTGCCATGTCCCTCTGACACATCCTCGCACTCGTGGCATTGGGCTCACGTTGTCGACACTCCCACTTCTCTGATTCTTGAAGCAACTTTCAGCAACACGGCTGAAGAAGCGCTGCAAAGTTCGAAGCTGACAATGGAAACTACACTTTGTGACACTGCCCTTGAGAGTTCACTTCTTCCCAGCGCTTGGTCTTGAAGTACTGGGTATTTGATTAACCCGGATTGAGCACAATTCGAACTGGGACGATTTGATCAGAAGTCGGAAAGAGCCTGCACCAACTCAAGAACCAAAACTTGGCGGCCCGCCGGGTTCCGTAACATTATTGTCGCTGAAACTGGGCCGCTAATCCCCGGTTTTCTGGTTCGATTCCTACTAAGTATGTACCTGAGAACTTAGTATTTGTCCCCGCGACCGAATTCGGTCTTTTACTTCCCTACACGCGATGGTTCCGAAGAGTCTCGGCCGATGAAGGCCGTAGTTGTTCTCGTACAGGCCTTGCCAGGATTCAAGTCATCTAGCTCATCTATCGATAGATCTTATGCGTTCCCGCGGCCATAAGTTCGAGGACCTTGGCGGCGAAATCCACTCTATAGATGATGCGGTATTGCAAGCCAATTTCATGAGAGTAAAATCCCTCCCATCGACCGTGCAATCGGTGGCCTAGCTTTCGCGGATCTTCGCTTCCGGCAAGCCCCTGAATCGCTTCTTCTATTCTCCTTCTGATCTCAGGAACTAACTTTCTGCGGTCACGTCTGAACGCGTGAGTAGGAACAACATTCCATGGCAAGCGTATTGCCTTTCAGTTCAGGACTGCAACCAGTCAATGGCTTCCTTTGCTGTCCTGAATCTTCTGGCGCGCCCTTCTCGAATTTCTCTTTCACTTTCACGAATACTGAATTCTAATTCCTCGCTTGACATGACCTCGACGGTTGCCCATATCTCGTCCTCAGGGATACCTTCCCTGACAGCCTTCATGACGAATCTGAAAATATCCTCGAATCTTTCTCTGTCAAGGATAACTCGCTGTTCAGTCAATCGCGACGCACCAGATAGGCATGTGCACACGTCGTTTGACCGGGCCTTCTATTATAGGTTTAGACCTATGGGCGCCTCAAGACGAAACGAACCAGAGCAGCACACTGTCATTTTGAAAGTCCCGGCTAGGCATCCATGTATGAAATTACTTTGCGAAAAACCGCGGGACACACTCCCGGCCGGATAGCCACTATCTTGCACTGTTACGAAGATCCGGCACAAATCGGAAACAAACAATTCTGGCGGACCCTCCGTGAGCCGTAATATTCTTGTCGTCGGAACTGGTTCGCTAATTCAGTTGGTTTTCTGGTCCAATTCCTATAAGGTCCGCAACTGGAATTTAGGGCTTGTCTATCTATCGAACCTCAAAAATCGTCTGCGAATCTATAAGAAGCGTAACGAACAATTACCTAGTATGAGATACGACTTGAATAGCAAGTTGATCGACACCCTCTTCACAGGAATCGTAGTCTGGGCAATTGGTTACGCTATGGGATTCTACATTGTAACCATACCTGGTTACCCAGAAGTAATGATGCAACCTTCCATGCTTGTCGGAATGAGCGCGGTTGTAATACTGGTGACTGGCGGCATCACATATCTCCGCTTTCGGAAACGTTCTGGACTAGGGTGGAGATACGCGTTGGTTGTAGGAGGCAGCTGACTAGTTGTGGCATTGGTCTTTGACTTCCTATTCATAGTCCTACTATTCGGTGCTTACGGATACTATCGTCCTCACATACTAGTCTACTACCTCCTTACACTGATTGTTCCAACGATCGTCGTTCGCGTAGTCGGGGGTTCCAGCAACACTCGTGTCCAGAACTGAACATAAAACTGGAAACAGAACGAATTGGGGTGTAAGGATGAATGCGGTTCTAGACAAACTAGCAGGAAGGGATAGGCGGTCGATCGGACGAAGTAATGAGGTTGTGGCGGATGTCCTAAGGAATCCGACGCTGTTTAACGAAGTATTCAATGGAATGCTTGCTGATGATCCAGTAATTAGGATGCGATCAGCAGACGCCACCGAAAAGATTACGGCCAAGCACCCGGAATATCTTCGAGGGTACAAACGCAAGCTGATCTACAACGTGGCTAGTATAGAGCAGCAAGAGGTCCGTTGGCACGTTGCTCAGATGGTCCCCCGCCTTGCTTTGACTGAACAAGAATCAAAGGCTGTAGTGGAGACATTGATGAATTATCTACTAGATAGGAGCAGCATTGTGAGGACCTTCGCAATGCAGGCTCTCGCAGATCTTGCAGAAAAGCAGGCGAGCCTGAGACCGCGAGTAGTTGAGCTACTGGAAAAGTTAACCAGAACAGGCAGCCCAGCGATGAAGAGCAGAGGCCGGAAATTGCTGAAGAAACTAAGGCCAATCGAGGTATGACCGATTGCGAGATCAAACTAAGTATAGGGTCTGGCGGGCCCGCCGGGATTTGAACCCAACCGGGTTCAAGTCCTGAGTCAATCGTTTCAAATTGGAACTTTCTCCGAAGTCACCGCCGAACCTCAATCGCAATCGCATCGTAGCTCTGCTAGCCTGATTTGGAATTTATTGTGAGGATTATTGTAGGGCTGTAAAGCCCTCGATACTCTCCGCCGATCGTGGCGAATATCTTCACTGTCTTATTCTCCCAGGCGGCGGGCACCGTGAAAACGAATTCCTCGTATCCATCCACATTCGTGTAGTGTGTGTCTATGTATCCCTCGGAACTGTACAGGTCAACTTTGATGTAGTCAACTGTAGCCCTAGCGCAAGTTACCGGAGAAGAACAATTGTAGAGCCAAACCTTAACCTTCAACGTATTTCCAACTTTGGTTACGAAAGAGATACCTGGAGTCTTCGGCTTCTGTTCTCCAGTTCCGCTGCTGGCAGTCACATCGTAGATTTCCATGCTGGCGTCGTTCCATTCTGAAAGTCTGTGCCATGGGCTTTTGTTTTTCTCAATGAACTGGCTTGTGAGGTTGTAGGCTCCACTGTTATAGTGTGCTCCATCTTCCTCCTTCACCCACACTTCATGGCTTGAATCGGATATGAGATGCCACTCTTTCCGATACCACGGCACACTGGTCTTCTCAGGAGCGTTATCATAGAACTGCTTTCCCTGAGGCCACAATTCTTCACTCCAAATCTTGCCGTAGATCAGCTGAATATCCGCCTTCAAACCTTTTGCATGAGTCACTGACTCGAACAGGCTTGTCGGTGGAACTCCGTTCAAGGGAGCGCTGATTATCACGGCACCATTGGGAGATGCCCAAGTTTCCGGATCTCTAACAGTCACTTCATAACCAGCTGCGGCGCCACCTGTTGAGTAGCCAACCAGGTAGGTGAAGTTGTACCCTTTACCTCGACCCCAATCATAAACCTGCTTCAGAAATATGCTGCCCGGATAGTAGCCCAACGCATAGAAAGTCTGAGTGCTGTATGGAATCGTCTGGCTTTCCGTTCCCTTTCGCGGCGCCAACACACTGTATAGCCTAGAGAGATCATTAATGTATTTCATGGCTCCAAAAGTCTCCATCTCATATGGATTCAGAGTCACATGGTCCGAGTAAGCCAGGCCTCCACTAAGCAATATCACACATGCATCGCTACCATTCTTTCTCCAATAGTACCATTCATTCTCATTGATCTTCACGACTGAGGGGAACTCTGAGGTCTGTGACTGGGCCGGTCCCACGACCTTGACATAGATGTCCTTGGATCCATTGGGGCTCATCATCCAGAAGTTCTGATACCAGTATCTCGTCACTATCATAAGATGCAGGTCTGTTGACGCACTTGGAGCCATAACAGTGAGAGCGAAGGACTTGGTTGTCTCATTGGTCAGGTAGTAATGAACGTAGTCAAAGATCTTCGTAAAATTGTCCTCAAACACGCCAAGATCTGCGAAGGTCCATCCCTGATAGGAATATCTCACTCGAACGTTTACTGTGAACGACTGACCTGCAACAACTTCACTAGGGTATTCGACATTTACTATCTCTGCACTAGGAGCAGATTGTGCCGAAACCGGCATAACAGGCGAAATCACGATCAATGCCAGTATTACTGAGAACAGTTCACTCTTCATATTTCGCTCATTGCCCCTTGGAGCGTAGGTCGCCTTCGAGCTTTCTCGCAAGGTCGTAGAATCGAAATGTGCCATGAGGACGGGGTGCTACAGTACAGGGCATAGTCAGACTTCACTAAGCGTAGACTCCTAAACTTTCCTGCAGTACATCATAATATTGTCTGATGCAGATTGGTTTGGGTTGGCAAGGTGGTGGGAGGAATAATGCGTGAGATTCTTGATGTGGTCGTAACATCTTCATCCTTAACTTCGGTTCTTGCTGAAGATAGCAGAACCTACCCGAATCAATACTCGAAACGGGTATAGAGTCGCCGGGGTTTGAACCCAACACGAGAACTGGAAAAAAGGGAGAGGTGTGTGGTTTGGTTCGTAGTTTAGGTTACAGTCACTGTGACGTTTTGTGTGACCGTAACGGTTTCTGTGGTGGTTGAGTTAGAACCTGTCGTAATGGTCTGCGTTAGTGTGGAGTTGGTTCCAGTTTGAGTAATCGTGATGGTGACGTTTTGAGGATGTGTAATTGTCTGGGTTACAGTGTTGTTTTGCGTAATGGTGTTGTTCTGTGTGACTGTGACCGTGTTGGTTTGTGTGACTGTGGCGGTTTGACCTTCCCCTTCGTCCTTCGTTGTGCTGTTACTGCTGGTGTTCACGTTGATAGTAATCTGTCCAGAAAGTGAGAGGAAGTAGAGCGAGGCGAGTTTGCTTTGAGGGTTTGTGAAGATTACGTTGCTTCCTTGCATGCTGCCGTGCAGAACAAGTTCCATACCCTTCCCGCCGTTGGTTTTGGTTTGAATTTCCAGCTTTCCATCCTTGTTACCTTCACCTTGGCCTCCAGACAGTGGAAAGTTTGTTGCCCCGATTTGCAAAGAACCGGAGATGCCGCCTATCTTCAGATTATTGCCGTCAAACCCTGCGTTGCCTGTGAGCGTTAAGGCTGCATTGGTAGGTGAACCATTGTTCTTTCCCTTACCGTTCCGGTTACCGATTGGCACTGCCTGACCTGAGACGTTGATTGACACGGTTCCCTGTTGGTTCTGGGTCGCTAGAGTTATTCCTGGTTGGATTGCGAGAATTGAGAGAGCGATTAGTAGCGTTGCAAAAGCAATTTGCCGTCTACTGATTTGCATTCATTCACACCTTTTCACGTTTTCCTACTGGCCATGGAGTAAGGTATATCAAAGTTCCGTATCTGGAACATCGCAGTTCCATACTAAGATTTGCCCCAACTACACGTAGGATGGAAACCATACATCTGCGGTTGGAAATTCCCGAATCGTCGTCGCTTCCTGAAGCATGCTATAACAATCATTGTAGGTGCATTAGCGATCGGCCTCGACCAAGCGGACCCTGCTGGTCTTGAACTCATTTGAGTTCTGACTCGCCGGGGGACTTTTCCCGAACCTCCGCAAAGAACAAAAAGAATCCCACTGAATTATCTTGCCGGGAAATCTAGAAGACTTTCACGCATTCGTTGCATGAATTGAAGAGGTCACGATGAACGAAGTGTCCAATTGGCATTCCGTTATGTCAAGAGAACATAGAATTCTTTGAATGACCGCTGTGCATCACAGGACCAGCACATCAAATTCCCTTCTTTTATCTTTCAAGCGGGCGAGGTGGCCACGTTAGATGCGTTTGCTTACACTAATTGCTGGTTGCGACAGATCTTCGAAAGAAACTTAACACAGTACTACGCTATAGAATTGGTATCTCTTGAAGACCACTTCTTTCTTGGTAATCCTGCTCTCGAGCATGATCTACCTTGGCATGATACCTCAAGGGTCGGCTGCTGTTCAGGGGCAGCTCGTCCTGCCTGTATCGACTGGTGGGTGGGACAACAGGCTCTTGTGGCGGCCATGGGTGGTGAAGACTGATTCCGGATTCATGATGTACTATACTGGCCAATCAAGCGGGTTACAAATTGATCAGATTGGCTTAGCTACATCGTCTGATGGACTATCATTCACACGATACTCGCAGAACCCTGTAGTCACATTCGGAGCCGCCGGTGAGTGGGATCACGATTCTGTCAACGAGCAATGTGTAATCTACGAGGCGGGCCAGTACAAGATGTGGTATAGCGGTCAGACATACACCCCATCTGCTCAAATCGGAACCTATCAGATCGGCTATGCGACTTCACCCGACGGAATCAAGTGGACAAAGTATTCTGGAAACCCTATATTCACTCCAGCCTCGGCGGGTTCTTGGGACGATGGTTTCGTGTACAGACCCATGGTCTTTTCGACTGGGTCGTCATACACGATGTATTATGTGGGCACGTCGAAGGCAAACGCTTCTGCTAGCGGATTCGGAATCGCAACATCGTCCGATGGAATCCACTGGACGAGAAGTGGGGTAATGGCGCTGCCCCCACAGTCGAACTGGGATGCTTATCGCCAAAGGATCACGTCAATACTCAAAGTCGAAGGCGGATACTTGATGGCTTATAGTGGGTGGGGTACCGGTGCCACAGCGCCAGCAAAGATCGGACTAGCCACTTCAACCGATGGTCTCACGTGGACGCCTTATCCTGATAATCCTGTCATAGCAGGCATCGCAAGCTCAACATGGGAAAGTGGCGGGGTTAACAACCCGATGGTCATTCCTGTTGGTGGGAACTACTATGTCTACTACTCTGCGTTTCCTCAAGGTGGGTCTTGGAATTCGGTGGGGCTCGCAATATTGCCCATGTCACAGTACCCCGTTCCCGAGTATCCATCGGCGCTCCTAGTGATTGGAACAGCCATCTTGCTCTCTGTTGGCGGGTCACTCTTGTTGAGACGAAGGCGTGTTGGATAGACCTCGACCCATTGGAACTTGAATCGTCGTCGGACCCTGGCGGTCTTGAACTCATTTGAGTTCTGACTCGCCGGGATTTGAACCCAACCGGGTTCAAAACCATGAGTTAATCGTTTCATTTTGTAACTTTTTTGATTCGAGATGTCAGCCTTGACAACCAAGCTTCGTCGGCCTACGGCTTCGATGCTGCGAGCGACTTCGTTGGCTTTCTCCTTCGAGTTGTTGTAGTACACAATGACATCTGCGCCTTCTCGTGCCATCTCAAGCGCAATCCCTCTACCGATTCCTCGTGAAGCCCCTGTGACGAGAGCCACCTTCTTCTCCAGGAGCATTCGCTTTCACCCTACAGTCTCGGGCCGGAATCCCGTATTAACGGTGCGGTTGCGCAGTGAGGGCCTCCGCCGGCTTTAATGAATTCAGTCATTTCGACCGGAATAACGTCCACGCCTTCCTTCTCAAGTTTCTTTTGAGAGTTTTCGAAACCCTCTAACATCAAGACCTTCCCTGGCTCAAGGGCTAAAGTGTTACACGCGTAATCCCTGCCTTCTTCCGGGGAGACTTCGATGATGTTGACTCCTCTTTGCATCAAATATTCCAGAAAGTCGAATGGCAATCCAGGCGGATAGACCAAAGCAAGTCCCGAGTCAACATAACCGAAGACGCAGTCTAAGTGTGCGAATCCGCCTGCGGGCCAATCGATGTTTTCCAACCATCCTGGCAACGGAACAACTCTGATCTCTTCAACTCCCACTGATCTGAGAATGGTCGACGTTTGGTCAATTCCGTCCTGATTGGTTCTTATGCTTCTTCCGATGCACACGTGGATTGGGTCTAGCCAGATTACGTTTCCTCCTTCAATTGTGCCGGATCCATGTACGGTGTACAGGACAGGGCAACCAAGTTCCATGACTCTCTTCGCCCAATAGACTTCGGCGCCTCGGTCCCATGCTAACGATGTGCGATTGACGATTGCCCCACCATTTACTACGAAACCGTAATCTCTGGTCCCCCAGAGTCCTACAAGTTGACTATAGGGTCCCATTGCACTGGCGGGGGCGTTCATGTATTCAACCGTGACTCCCTCATTTTCCAGCGTCTCAACGAATCCTTCATGTTCCTTCACAGCTTTCTCCAAATCTATCTCGCGCGTGAAACCGTACCATTTCATATGCTTCTTTGGCGGCACCATCTCAGGCCCGGGCTTCTGGACCAGTACTTCTCTTAATCTTCCAATCTCACTTTGCGCGCCCCAGTTCTTACCCCAAATCAGTTTCAGCTCATCAGAATAGCTAAGTGAGGTTGGAAGTGCAGGCATTGTCTTGTCGATATCGCGCGAAACTCTACTGGTCTTCTTCAATCGCTTCGCCGTACCTGCGAAGCAATGGAGGGCAGGAATTAACCGTTCTGTTGACTTAGGATCTGCAATTGAAGCCTCAGGCTATGGATGTTCTCGGTTATCGGCACACACGAAAGTCTTCGAACAGCTAGGAAACGGAATGCCATTTTCCATTTTTCCATGTACGTCTGAAATAACTGCTATCTTCATTTTCGGGACTTCCAGTACCGGATTGTCTTGAGACAATAATTTATCGAACATCAGTTAAGAGTGTTCTAGTTAAGGGCCGCCTAACTCTGACAGAGTGGACCAAGATTATTTCTCTGAGGAGTAAACCCACTAACCCAACACACTGGGATACCTTAACTTCAACTCTGATCCTTTCACGTCGGAGTTTTCCCATACTTTACCTAAGGGACGAATAGATGGTTCATCGAACCCAGCATGAGATTCCGAGGTTATTCGAGTAGTTAGAAACCGGGCGAGTAAGGAATCACTTTTTGTTTGATCTTCCTCCACCTACGTCCAAAAGGCAGATGGAGTTTCAGAAACTTGAGGTCAAGTTCTATCTTAGGACTAACCCACTCTTCATATATCATAAATCCCTTGCAATCACGTCTCCTAAACTTAGTACCGCATATCTTACAGATTCCATACATGACTTCGGTTTCTTCTTCAAATAGGTCACCTTCTCCTGCTCCCTCCTGAAAGCCAGTTTCGAGTTCGACTGTTGTGTTACCCCTTGGGCAATTATCGATTTCTCGAATCATTTGAGGATCCAACTGTCCCATTCATCTACCATGAACTACGTTGCGTCAATTCGACCAAGGAACATCATTTGTCTTTCGCTGATCGTCAATGCTCTCACCTTTGGAGATTTCTCCCTTACTTTACCTAGGGGACGGCGGACTCCGGGCCCATTTGAGAGAACCGAACCTAGAGTAAAGCTAGGGCCCACAAAACTCAGGACTACAAGCTTGATTTTGTTTCAATTATTTACGATAGAAAATTTCTAACCAATTACCGTCAGGATCGCTAATGAAAAATCGTTTCCATCTTTCGGTTTCAAGATATTCGTGAATTCGTATACGTCTTCTTCTCAACATACTCTGAAATTCACCAAAATCATCGACCTCGAAAGCCAAGTGGTCAAGATTATTTCCTCTTTTGCAAGGTTGATTGTCGTAATGATTTAGTTCCAAAGTAGTCTTACCTGATTTGAGAACGCACATCTCACCATCAGTTTCTTTTACATATTTCCTAACGAGTTGCTTCATGCCGAGAACTTGAGTATAGAATCGAATAGACTTGCTGAGATTTCTAACCTGCAATGCCGTATACACGAAGCGGATTTTCATAACTTAGTGTTCTTTGTTAGAAGATTAATAGCTTCGGGGGTCCAAAAGCTCTCCCTCATTTTACCTGGAGGACGACTAACTCCCGACCCATTGAGTCTAAGGTAAAATTAGGGCCCCTTTAAGAGGTCTGAGATCCAATAACTAAGAGTGAATCACGACATACACCAATTCGCAAAACGACTGAAAACAACCACTGAAAGAATAACGGTACCGCTTCTAGCGACAAGAATGTGGCGGGCCCGCCGGTTTCCACCACCTTCGCAAGGTGGCTGTTCCACAAAAACGGGTTGAGCCCTGCTTTAATTCGGTTCGAAGAAGGCGGGGTATGTCAGTTGATGTGGGTAAGAGTAGGCGGCTGCTGAAGGACCCCAGTGTGACGGCTTGGTATTCGAATCTCTGCGAAGGCAGCGAGATTACCGCCGACGTGTACTTGAGGCGGTTGGGGAGGTTCTGTGAGGAGAATGATACGACGCCTCAGAGATTGGCAGGTATGGATGCAAAGACGGCCTTCAACGTGCTCGTGGGAGCGGTAAGGCGCTATCGTGAGCAGCAGTTCGCCGGCTCAATGATCAAGGGCTACGTGAAAGCTGTCAAGAGTTGGTTCTCACACAACGACATCGAGATCAAACGTGTGAACGTCAAGGGGGCGAACAAGACACCGACGCTCAAGAATGAGAAGACCCCTG
>Ga0315280_10009765_pt1 | contig 12196 bp, 9 predicted proteins | sample YL17G06_40_MG_FD_203697 | JGI IMG/M metagenome (GOLD analysis project Ga0315280, IMG submission 203697) | Sediment microbial communities from Yellowstone Lake, YNP, Wyoming, USA - YL17G06_40 | ecosystem: Environmental > Aquatic > Freshwater > Lake > Sediment | place: USA: Wyoming | collected... | reverse complement strand
GCAGAACAAGGCGGTCATCACCGCCACCCAGATGCTGGACTCCATGATCCACAATCCCAAGCCCACCCGGGCCGAGGCCACCGACGTGGCCAATGCCATCTTCGACGGCAGCGACGCGGTGATGCTCTCCGGCGAGACCGCCAGCGGCAAATACCCGGTGCCGGCGGTGAAGACCATGGACGGCATCGCCCGGGCCGTGGAGGAGTCGCCGGAGTACGAGTCCAGGGTGCGCCGCTTCTTCCGCCTGGAGGAGTTCGACGAGGACATCGCCCAATCCATGACCCGCAGCGCCTACCTGGTGGCCAGGGAGACCCGGGCCGCGGCCATCATCACTCCCACGCTTCACGGCACCACCCCCAAGCTGATCAGCCGCTACCGCCCGCGCCAGCCCATCCTGGCGGTGACGCCCTCGGAGGTGGTGGCGCGGCAGCTTCTGCTGTACTGGGGGGTGGTCCCCCTGCAAGGGGAGCTGGTGAACGACTCGGAAGCCATGCTGGCCAATGCCCTGAAGGCGGCCGTAGACAACGGCTTCCTGAAGGGCTCGGACGTGGCGGTGATCCTGGCCGGAATCCCCATCCGCTCCCCGGTGATGCTCAACACGGTTCGGGTGCACTTCATGGGCAGCGTCCTGGCCAAAGGCAAGGACGGTTTCGGAGGTTACTGTTCCGGAACGATCCTGAAGGCGGAGAGCGCCGGGCAGGCGGGGGAGAGGCTGGCGCAGCGGCGGGAGGCTCCAGTGCTCCTCACCCGCTTCCTGACCCGGGATTTCCTTCCGCTCCTGAAGGGGCTGCGGGGGATCATCCTCGAGGAGGCTTCCTACCTGAGCTGGCCGGAGATCAAGACCGCCGCTCCCCGGGTCGCGGTGATCGGCTCGGTCCCGGGAGCGATGAGCCTGCTTGCCGACGGCCAGTCCGTCTCGCTCCACGGCGACGCGCACATCGTCTACGAAGGCGTGATCACGAGGTAGCCTTGGCCGAGCCGCGGAGCTCCTCGGAGCCGGACCGCTCCCCCCCTCGGGTCGGTCCGCCTCCCTGGTACTGGTCCTACACCCTGTTCGGGGCTTCCGCCTCCGGGCTCTCTCCTATCCTGCTCCCGGTGCTGGTGGCCGCTGGGGACGGCGCCGGGCAGGTCGGGCTGGTGATGGCGGCGCTCAACGTAGGAGTGCTTTCCGCGCCGCTCTGGGGAATGCTCGCCGACCGCCATCGGGGGCACCGCCCCATCTTCTTCCTGGGCCTGCTTCTGGTGGCCCTGAGCCTGGCGGGCTTCACCCTCAGCGGCCGGCTCGGCTACCGGCTCGCGCTGGCCCTCATCCAGGGTCTGGGCATCGGCGGCGTGAGCACCATGGCCAGCCTGTTCGTGGTGGAGTTCGAGCCCAGGCAGGAGTGGACCCGGCTCATCAGCCGGCTGCAGACCTTGAACGGGATCGGCCAGGCGGCGGGTACCCTGCTGGCGGGGCTCTTCAGCCGGGGCGGAACCTACGCGGCAGGTCTCTGGGTGGCGGCGCTGCTGCTGGTCCCCGCCCTGTGGGCCGGACGTCGAGGCCTGCCGGCCGCCTCCGAGCGCCGGCTGCTGCCCCGGTCGGCCCGGCAGGCGATCGGCACCCTGGTGCGCATGGCCGAGCGGCTGAGCGGGGCCGTCTTCTACGCCATCCAGCGACCCAGCCTGGAGTACCTGTTCAACCTGGTCTCGGCGGCGGCCGCCCCCTTCGGCCGCTTTCTGTCGAGCTGGCTCCTGTTCAGCATCGGTTCCTCCGCCTTCTTCACCTTCTACCCGCTGCTCCTGGTCAACTCCTACGGAATCCCCCTCTGGGCCGCATCGGTGCTGCTGGCTGCTCTTACCGCGGCGCGGCTTCCGCTCTTCGCCCCTTCGGCCGCCCTGTGCAGGCGCCACGGCTCGCGAGCGGTGTTCCGGGCCTTTCTCCTGATTCGCGGGCTGTGCTTCCTGGGGCTGTTCATCCTGGTCTATTTCCGCGGGGCCGCCGCGGCCGCTCTGACCATCACGCTGCTCTCCGTGATGACCGTAGCCTGGCCGCTGGGGTCGGTGAGCGCCACCGAGCTCTCGGCGGCGCTGGCCGTGAGCTCGGAGGGAGAGGCCATGGGTCTGTTCACCGCCGCTTCGGCCGCGGCGAGCCTGGCCGGGGCGCTGGTGGGCGGAGGGCTGGCCGCTTTGCTGGGCTACGGGAGCATCGTCGCGCTGGCCGCGGCCTGCTGCGCCGGCGCTCTGGCCCTGGCGCGCTGGCAGGCCCCAGGGCCGGCACATAGCTAAGTCCCGGATGTGTCCGATATACCCTTAGGCTTCTTATATTAGAGATATACCGAGCACCACCTGCCTTGCGATCAAGACTTGAGGAGGAAGTACCATGAAGAACATCAAAAAGACTGTCCTGTTGTCGGTCTTGTTGACCTTCTCCGGCGTTCTCTTCTGCTTCCAGACCTTCGCCCAGCCGCCCGCCAGGAAGGTGCTCCAGGACCGGGGGGGATTCGCCGAGGCCATCGTCGCCGTGGCCGAAGCGGCCAAGTCCGGGGTGGTGCACATCGGCATCGAGGGCACCGTCCTCCAGCAGGCGCCGATGCAGGGCCCCTTCGGCTCTCCGTTCAGCAACACCGCTTTCCAGAAAGTGCCCATTCGGGCCCTGGGCAGCGGGGTGCTGATCGGCTCCGACGGACACATCATCACCAACAACCACGTGGTGGAGAACGCCGACCGGATCACCGTCCTCTTCCACGACGGCTCCCAGGAGCCGGCGAAGGTCGTGGGCAAGGATCCCTTCACCGACCTGGCGGTGGTCAAGGTGGACAACGTGCACGGGGTGCCCCCCTTGAGCCTCGGCGACTCCGACGCCCTCCAGGTCGGGGAATGGGTGGTGGCCATAGGAAACCCCAGGGGCCTGGACTGGACGGTGACCCACGGGATCGTGAGCGCCCTGCACCGCACCGACATAGGTCCGTCGGGGGCTACGGGATTCGCGGATTTCATCCAGACCGACGCCGCCATCAATCCCGGCAACAGCGGCGGGCCCTTGCTGAACCTGAAGGGGGAGGTCATCGGCCTGAACTCCATGATCATCTCCCAGAGCCAGGGCTCGGAGGGCCTGGGCTTCGCCATCCCGGCCAGCATGGTCAGGAGCATCGCCGAAAGCCTGATCGCCAAAGGCAAGGTAGTGCGGGGAGAGCTGGGCCTCAACTTCCAGACCGTCGACGCCAGCATCATCAAGGGGCTTCATCTGCCCCAGGGCACCACGGGGGCCGTCGTGGTGGAGGTGATCCCCAACACGCCCGCGGCGCAGGCGGGGATCGAGCAGGGGGACGTGGTCAACCGGCTGAACGAAAAGGCGGTCGCCTCCTCCTACGAGCTGCGCCGTCTCATCTCCGCCTCCGAGCCCGGCGCCAAGGTAAGCCTGGCCATTCTGCGGGGCGGCAGGCAGCTCGAGCTCGCGGTGAGCGTGATGGACCAGACGGAGCTGGTCAGGCTGGAGGCCGAGCACCCGGCCTACGAGCTGCTGGGGCTGCAGGTGGAGCCGCTCAGCGCGCAGCAGGCCAGGCGGCTGAGCCTGCCCCGTCCCATCGGGGTCGTGGTCACAGAGGTGGTGCCCGGGAGCCCCGCGGATTCGGTGGGGATGCTCAAAGGCGATATCGTCTTCAGGGTGGGCGACAGCGATGTCTCCAGCTCCCAGGCTTTTTCCAGGCTCATTGGGGAGGCCGTGCGCAGCGGCACGGTTCTGCTCCTGATCCGCGACGGCAAGAGCGGGCGAATGGGGTACCTGCAGCTGCCGGTGAGCTGAGGCCCGGGGGAGGAGGAATGCGCCGCGGAGGAAGACGTGGCCGCCGGATGGGCGAGGAGGCCGGCAGAGGCGAGCCCGAATGGGGCCGCCGGGCAGGGAGTGAGGGCAGGGTCGGCCGGCCCGTGCAGTGCGTCTGCCCCGCCTGCGGGCAGGTGATTCCACATGCTCCGGGTGTGCCCTGTTTTCGCAGCCGTTGCCCCCGCTGCGGCTCGCCCATGGCCGGCAGGTTCCCAGCGTGAGCTCGGACGGCAGCAGAGCCGGGGAGCTGCGCGCCGGCCGGCGGGCGGCGCTTGCGGCCGCAGCGGTCATCCTGGCGCTGGCTGCGGGCAAGGGTGCCGTCGGGTACCTGTTCAGCGTCCCCATCCTGGTGGCCGATGCCTATCACAGCCTCGGGGACATCGTGGCGGTGCTCGCCTCCGCGTTCGGGCTGTGGCTGGCCTCCCGCCAGAAGACGGCTCTCTTCCCCTACGGGCTGCTCCGCGCGGAGAACTTGGCGGCCCTCCTGGTGAGCCTGCTGATCCTCTTTGCGGGAATCGAGATGCTCCGCGAGGGCTACCTCCTGCTTCCAGCCTCCCCCCGGCCGGGTCCCCCGCCTCTTCCTGCCCTGCTGGCCAGCGCCGCCTCGGTCCTGGCCTCCTTCTTCGTCTCCAGGCTCCAGAGGCGGGCCTCTCTCCGGCTGGACTCCCAGTCCCTGAAGGCCAACGCCAACGAGGCCTTTCTGGATATGTTCTCCTCGGCGCTGGCTTTCGCCGGGATCCTCCTCACCTGGCTGGGCGTGCCCTACGTGCAGGGCGCGGTGGTCATGCTGATCGCGGCGCTCATCCTCCGTCTGGGGCTGGTCAACGTTTGGGGCGCGGTGCTCGTCCTGGTGGACGCCAACCTGGATCCGGAGCTCCAGGGGCAGATCGCGGAGCAGGTGAACGCACTCTACGGCGTGAAGGGGGTCAGCGACGTGAGGATCCGCAGGGCGGGGCCCTTTCGCATGGTGGAGTGCACCATCACCACCAAGCCCTCCCTGCCGCTCTACAAGGCCCACGAGCTGGCAGACCGGGCGGAGGCGATCATCCTCGAACGCTACCGGCAGGTCGAATCGGTTCACACCCACGTGGAGCCCTCCAGGGAAGGCACGGTGACAGCCATCGTTCCGGTGGCGGAGCTCGGGAGCCTGGACTCGAAGGTGTTCGGGCACTTTGCCCGGGCCCCCTTCTTCGTGATCCTGCGCATCGGGCCGGAAGAGGTTGAGATCGAAGATTTCTACCTCAACGAATTCCTTCAGGAGGAAGCGCACGTGGGGCTGCAGGTGTTCAAGACGATCGTGCGCTACCGGCTCGACATGGTCTTCACCGAGCGAATCGGCGAGATCGCCTTCTCACTCCTGAAAAACAGCTTCGTGGACGTCTATTCCTGCCCCGGAGGGGTAAGCGTCCGAGAAGCCGTGCGGCGCTATCACGCCGGCCTCCTGCCTGCCCTCACCTCGGCGACTGAGACGGTTGAGAAGGCGCGGTCGCCGCGGGAGCCCAGGGAGGGCTGACCGCCCGAATCGAGGGACTTCCTGCAGGAGGGGCGCGGGCCTCAGCCCAGCTTGTAGCCGAACTTGCGGAGCAGCTCGCGGCGCTCCTTCCGGTCGGCGGGGCCTTCCACCCCCTTGGGGGAAAAACCGTCCACCACGCCCACGATCCCCCGCCCCTGGGCGGTCTCCACGACCAGCACCTGCAGCGGATTCGAGGTGGCGCAGAACACGCGGGCCACTTCCGGGCAGCTCTTGATCTGGTTCAGGACGTTGATCGGGAAGGCCTTTCTCAAGATCAGGTAGAAGCTGTGGCCCGCCCCGACCCGCCGGGCGCACTCCACCGCCTGGGCGCTCAGGCGCTCGTCGTTGCCCTCGGTGCGGATCAGGCAGGGGCCGGAGGACTCGCTGAAGGCCAGGCCGAACTCCACCCCCGGCACCGCGCCGCTCATGATCTCGGCGATGTCCTCCGCCGTCTTGATGAAGTGCGACTGACCGACGATGATGTTGGCCCCCTCTTCCCATTTCAAATCCACCACTTGCACCTCGTAGCCCATCCAAACCTCCCTTCAACTGCCCGCCAGGCAGTCCAGCTCCAGCTCCATGGCCGCGCAGGGCATCTGGATGCCCCATTTGGCCAGCACGGCCGGATGGATCTCGCCCAGCCGGCCGATGGGCCTGCCCTGCATCCTGACCTCGGCCACCCGGCCGGGCACGAATCTCGGGTCCTCCACCTCCGCCAGCGTGTACTCCCGCGACAGGTAGTAGAAGATCGCCGCCAGGTGGGCGTTCACCTCGTTGAAGCCCGCCTCCCCGTCGGCGTACAGCAGGCCCAGGCAGGTCAGGGTGCGCGAGCCGTAATTTTCCCGCTCGTCCAGCACGGCGACCTTGCCGATCTCGAAGATCTTGTGGGGGTAGGAGGCGCGGGCCGATGCCGCCTCGGAGGCGAGCAGGCTGGGAAGCTGGGAGTTGCGCACCAGCTCGAAGCTCTCGCTCATCGGGTTGGCGATCTCCACGACATCCGCGCCCTCGAGGTTCATGCGTTCCAGAAGATCGCGCCGGGAGCCCAGGTAGTTGTAGATCATCTCCTGGTAGCCCAGGCCGATCACGAGCTCCCGCACCCGGCGGCTGGCCAGCTCGATGTCGGAAAGGCGGCCCACCGTGAACTCCTCCGGCCAGACCGGCTGGAAGCTGTCCATGCCTCGGCCGATCATGATCTCTTCGACCACGTCCACCGGATGCAGGAAGTCATTGCGGTAGGGCGGCGGGTTCACGGTCAGGCGCTTCCCGCTGCGGGTGACCCGGTCGCCCATGCGGCGGACGGCGCGCGCGGCCTCCGCCGGCCCGATCTCCTCCCCCAGGAGCTTGCCGGCGTAGCCGATGTCCAGGCTTACCGGTTTCTGGAAATAGAAGGGCGTAACCACTTCCCGGCCGTGCGGGGTGTCGTAGGGATAGACCACCTTCACCGGCTGGATCGTGTAGCCGGCATCGCTTAAGTCGCAGGCCATTATCGAACAGGCGGTGAGCAGGCTGTCCAGGTCCGTGCCGCTCAGCTCCACGAACAGCTCGGAGTCCCCGACCTGCACGGAGCCCAGGTAGGCGCTGTTGATGACCGGGGGCATGCTCAGGGTCTGCCCCTGCGCGTCCACCAGGTGGGGGAAGCGCGGGAAGCCGGCGATGATCGGGCCGAACTCCACGCCCTTGGGGTGCTTGGCCAGGATCTCCCGCAGGCTCATGGGACGGTCGAAGTCCAGCGGCACGAAGGAGGTCTTGTCCGGGTCGGCCGCCTCGAAGCGCACCGGGAACCTCACACGGTCGCCGCGCATCACCCCCATGGCGATGGAGCTTCGCTTGCGCCCGTAGTTCCAGCACAGCTTCTCCTGGGACTGGATCACTTCCTTTAACAAATCTTCGCTGATGGGCAGGCCGACGGCCAGGAAGGCGACGCTGTAAGGCCGGATGTTCCGCAGGCCCTGATCGACGAACAGCGTCCGGCCGCCGGTATCGCGGGGGGATTCGGCCGCGGACAGAAAGGGGTAGGAGGGGATCCCGCCGTCCAGGTAGGAGCGCAGCTGCCGGGCCAGCCCGGGACCGGACCAGAGGTCGGGACGGTTGGTGTCGTTCAGCTCGATCCTGAGCACCCCTTCCGGGGTCCACTCGTCCAGCTCGGCCTTGGCCGCCGGGAGCAGCTCCTCCAGCTCCCGCCTGCCGAGGCGCCTGCCCAGCAGGCCGAACAGGGTGCGCTCGCTCACCTCGATCTTCGGCATGCCCTACTTCCTCCGGCGCAGGCGCACCGCTTCGATGTCGGGGGTGAACAGGTCGCGCAGGTCGTTCAGCCCCATGGCCACCAGGGCCATGCGGTCGATGCCCAGGCCCCAGGCCAGCACGGGCACCTCGATTCCCAGCGGCTTGGTCACCTCCGGGCGGAAGATGCCCGATCCGCCCAGCTCGAACCAGCCCAGCTCGGGGTGGCGGATGTGCGCCTCCACCGAGGGCTCCGTGAAGGGGAAATAGCCGGGCACGAACTTGAACTCCTTGGCCCCCGCCACCTCCACGGCGAACATCTTCAGCAGGCCCAGCAGCGTGCGCAGGTTGACCTCTTCGCCCAGCACGATCCCCTCGGTCTGGTAGAAGTCCGCCAGGTGGGTGGCATCGACGCGGTCGTAGCGGAAGCAGCGCACCACCCCGAAGTACTTGCCCGGCACCTTGGCCTTGGGCAGCTGTTTGGCCGAAAGCACCGTGCCCTGGCTGCGCAGGATCATCCGGCGGGTGAAGTCGCGGTCGAAGGAGTAGCGCCAGCCGAGGCTGCCGGTGGTCCAGCCGTTCTCGTGCACGGCGGCCACCTGGTCCAGGTACGGCTGCTCGATCCGGCGGGCCTGGGCCGGCCTCTTGAGGTGGTACACGTCGTGGATGTCCCGGGCGGAGTGGAACTGGGGCATGAACAGGGCGTCGCTGTTCCAGAACTCGGTTTCCAGGAGCGGGCCGTCGAACTCCTCGAAGCCCAGCGCTACGAGCTTGTCCTTCAAGTCCTCGAGGAACTCCACGTACGGGTTCTTGCGCCCTACGAGGACGCGTTGGGGAGGGGCGGCCAGGTTGTAGGCCCGGAAGCGAGCCTCCCGCCAGGCGCCGCTGGCCAGGAGCTCCGGGGTGATCACCCCGATCTCCTGCCCGCTGGCACCTTGCCGCTTCAGGAGCGCGGCGACCTCGCGGCCGGCGGCGGTAAGCCGGTAGTCCACCTCCTCGCGCTCCACCAGGCGGAAAGCGCCCTTCTCCACGCCGCGCTTACGGCTGTAGGAGCTGATGAGCTCGGCCTGCCCGGGTCCCAGCTCATCGGCGGGCACCGTTTCCCGGCCGTCGAACCGGGCGAACAGGGCCCGCAGCGCGGCCAGCGGGGCGGGCGCCTGCCCTCCGGCGGAGGCTGGAGCGCGCAGGACCGCCTTTTTCTGCGGGTCCATGGCCAGCACGCCGGCCTTGGACAGGGCGCCGAAGGCCGAACCGACCTCCCTCGCCTCCACCCCCAGCCGGGAGGCGATCTGCGGCAGGCTCAAGGGGCCGGCCTCGGCCAGCAAGCCCACCAGGCGTTCCTCCAGGGTGCCGCGCTCCCTGTACTGCCGGCCCAGCTCGGTCAGGGCGTAGGAAACGGAACGGCGCCGCCCCGTCTCCTCGATCAGGCCCTTGGCCTCAAGCCAGCTCAGGGCCTGGTTGGACTGCCCCGGCCTGTAGCCCAGCTCCCGCTCCAGGCGGGAGGCGCTGAACTGCCGTCCCTCACCGAAGGCGGCCAGCACCTTCGCTTCCAGGGGATGCAGGGTCTTGATCAGGGCTTCGCGGCTCACGGCGCGCTACCGACCAGCTCGCCGGCCAGGGCGGGGCCCCCGCCGGTGTGCACCACCACGGCGTCCATCCGCCGGCGCTGCACCTCGCGCCAGCGGCCCTGCACGTACACCAGGGTGCGGTGATGCGTGCTGGAGTAGAAGTCCTCGGGGACGCACCCGGCAGCGGGCGCGGGACGGAAGGCCGCCTCCCCGCCTGAGCGCTCGTAGCAGCCCAGGCCGACCATCCGGGTGAGCAGCCCGGAGTCCACCAGGTGCCCTGGGGAGAGAAAACGGCGGGTGTACGGGCGCTCCATCGTATCCGATAGGATTGTGGGATTGCTCTGGATTGTCAAGGGGCAAGCCTTCCTACTATAATCGGGTCTAATGCTGGCCGAAAAGGAAGAGCTCCAACACCTTCCGCTGGAGCTGGGCGGCCAGGACCTGAAGGAGATCATCGAGGTGGCCTCCCAGATCACCGCCCAGCTGGACGTGGAAAACGTCATCCGCAACGTGGTGCTCAGCCTGGTGGCCAGGTTCCAGTCCCCGACGGTGACCTTCCTGCTGCCCCACGACATCGACGAGAACCGCCCGGTGGTCTACCATTTCCAGGGCTTGAAGAACCAGGAGCTGGCCCTGGCCCTGCCCTCCATCGGGCCGATGCTGAGTTTCCTGGAGCGCGACGAGTACAACCAGATCAGCTTCGCCTACTTCCGGGAGAATTTCCCCGATGCCGAGGTGGTGCAGGAGCTGGCCAGCATCCACCCGGACATGCTCCTGCCGCTGCGCACCGACAAGGGGGTGAACGGGCTGATCCTGCTGCCCGGCAAGGCCGACGGCCAGGGCTACAGCCTGCTGGACGTGCAGTACATCACCCAGATCGTGCGCTTCGCCTCGATCGCCATCGAGAACGCCAACCTGTACTGGCAGGCCACCACGGACCGCATGACCAAGCTGTACTCGCACCACTATTTCCAGCAGAACCTGGAGGAGGAGGTCAGCCGGGCCCACCGCTACGGCGCCACCTTCTGCCTGATCATGATGGACATCGACCACTTCAAGAAGTTCAACGACACCTTCGGGCACCTGCAAGGGGACCTCATCATCAAGGAGATCGCCCGCATCCTGCGCGGCTCGGTCCGCTCCATCGACTTCACCGCCCGCTACGGGGGGGAGGAGTTCTCGGTGATCCTGCCCGAGGTCAAGGCCCAAGGGGCGGCCGTGGTGGCCGAGCGCATCCGCAAAAGCATCGAAAAACACCCGTTTGCCGGCGAGGAGGGACCGCTGCACGTGACCGTCTCCATTGGGGTAGCGGAGTTCAAGCCCTCGCGCATGCGCTCCGCCTCCCAGCTCATCGCCGAGGCGGACAAGGCCCTGTACCAGTCCAAGGAAATGGGCCGCAACCGGGTATCGGTGCAGAAGTAGGCGTGGGCCGATCCGCCAGCTTGAGGATTGACGGAATTCTCCTAAAAGTAAGACATTATCTCAGGGGAAAGTGTATGAAGAAAGTTACAATTCTTCTAGCCGCCACCCTGGTGCTGGCCTGCTCCGGGACCGATCCCGCGGCCCTGCTGCTCAATCCCGCCTGGGCCTCGACCTCCAGCCTGACCGTCGCTGCGGTCCAGGAAAGCCAGCCCGACCTGGGGCTGCTGCTGTACCGGGATGAGCGCACCCGGAGGGCCGTGGAAAGCTTCTATATCAAGCTAACGGGCAGCAGCGAGATCAGCCTGCCGGTCCTGCGCTACGCCGAAGCCAACGACATCCCGCTGCCCCTGGCCTTCGCCCTGGCCTGGGGCGAGAGCGGTTTCAATACCCGGGCCTACAACCGCAACGTGCGCTCCGTGGACCGCGGGCTGTTCCAGCTCAACTCCGCCACCTTCCCCTTCCTGAAGGCCGAGCAGTTCTACGATCCGGAGATCAACGCCCGCTACGGGCTGAAGCACCTGCGCTTCTGCCTGGACCGGGAGGGGAGCGAGTTGGTGGCCCTGGCCGTCTACAACGCGGGGGCGCTCAAGGTGCACAGCGGCACGCCTTACAGCACCCTGAACCATATCGCCCGCATCCTCGAGTACCGGAACGAGCTGCGCGGCGCCTTCCAGCGCCTGCGGGAGGGCTCTCCGCTCCTGGATCACCTGGCTTCCCGCCTCGGCCCCGGCTCATGATCATCGTCCTCGAGCGCGACATCCACCCGGAAGACAAGCGCTCGCTGGTCGATTTTCTGAAGGCGAAGGGCTTCCGCATCCGCGAGATCCGGGGGGAGGAGGAAACCGTGCTCGGGGCGGTCGGGATCGTCCCGATGGATGTCCGCCAGGTCGAGCTCCTGCCCGGCGTGGCCCGGGTCATTCCCATCACCCAGCCGTTCAAGCTGGCCTCCCGGGAGCTGAAGAAAGAAGACACCTGCATTCCTGTGGGCCCGGTGAAGATCGGCGGCTCGCGGATCGTGGTCATCGCCGGCCCCTGCGCGGTGGAGAGCCGGGAGCAGATCCTGGAGGTCGCCTCCCGGGTCAAGGAGTCCGGGGCTTCGATCCTACGGGGGGGAGCGTACAAGCCGCGCACCTCCCCGTACTCCTTCCAGGGCCTGGGCGAGGAGGGGCTGCGCCTCCTGAGGCTGGCGGGGGAAGCCACCGGCATGCCGGTGGTTTCGGAGATCGTCGGCACCGAGCACGCCGAGATGTTCCGGGAGCTGGTGGATATCCTGCAGATCGGGGCCCGGAACATGCAGAACTTCGAACTGCTCAAGCGGGTCGGGGCTCTGGGCAAGCCGGTGCTGCTGAAGCGGGGCCAGGCGGCCACGATCCAGGAGCTGCTGATGTCCGCCGAGTACCTGCTGGCCCACGGCACCGAGGCGGTGATCCTGTGCGAGCGGGGCATCCGTACCTTCGAGAACTACACCCGCAACACCCTGGACCTCTCGGCCATCCCGGTGGTGAAGAAGCTGAGCCACCTGCCGATCCTGGTGGACCCCAGCCACGGCACGGGCATCCGCGAGAAGGTGCTGCCCATGGCCCTGGCCGCGGTGGCCGCCGGAGCCGACGGGCTGATCGTGGAGGTGCACACCGACCCCCAGGCGGCCCTCTCCGACGGGCCCCAGTCATTGTA
>Ga0315280_10009764_pt1 | contig 12197 bp, 3 predicted proteins | sample YL17G06_40_MG_FD_203697 | JGI IMG/M metagenome (GOLD analysis project Ga0315280, IMG submission 203697) | Sediment microbial communities from Yellowstone Lake, YNP, Wyoming, USA - YL17G06_40 | ecosystem: Environmental > Aquatic > Freshwater > Lake > Sediment | place: USA: Wyoming | collected... | reverse complement strand
TGTCCCACGTGAAGCGACAGGTTGGCAACCTGTCCCACGTGAGGCGACAGGTTGCCAACCTGTCCCACGCGAAGCGGCGGCGTGCGGTTGGCCTCTTCGTGGCAGCCGACGCACGTGACGGCCTCGCCCGGCATGGCGGTGAACCAGCTCCGCATCAGTTGCACGGCCTTCCCCTCGGCATCGAGCGGCTGCACGGCGATGGGCGTGTTCGCCGGGACGGTGAAGTAGCTCGATCCGTCGGGGCCCACGGGCACGGTGCCCAGCACGCGGCGCACGTCCCACGGCCCGTCCATGCCGACGTAGTCCTCAATGCCCGAAGTGCCGTAATAGTTGAAGTGGTAGGTGAAGAGGCGGAGCTTCTTGACGGTGCCGCGCGGGATGCCTCGCAGGCCGCTGCCGACGTAAATGTCGCTCAGGTAGACGGTCGCTTCCCGGCTGGCGAGATCGACCCGATCGGGGATTGCCGGTGGACGCGGCGTCTTCCGCACCGGGAGGGGCTCGAACAGCACGCAGCCGTCTTCCTCGCACAGCAAGAGCATGTTGTCGAACACGTCGACCAGGTAGATGCCCCAGCGCGACTGGCTGGTCGGCTGGCAGGACACGAGGAAGTACTTGTCGCTCAGGGGGCAGGGATGGAGGAACTTCGGCCAGGAGGCATCGACCAGGTTGTCCACCATCTTCGCTTCGACGATCTTGCCCCGGCCGGGGATGCGCTGCACGACCCCCTCGGCCTGGCGCCGGCCCTTGGCCACGTCGAAGACCACGAGCTCGCCCGCCCGCGCGGTCCCATGATGCCCGGTGATCACGGCCACGAACTTGGCCGGGTGATCGGGGATGGGGCGGGCGTAGAAGATGCGGTTGGGCCAGAAGCTGCCGCTGGCGTAATGGGCCCGCTGGACCGTGCCGTCGGGGTTCATGGTCATCAGTCGCCCGGTGAAGGCGTGGGCGATGTCCGTGTATTCCCATCGCGTGTAAAGGATGCGCCCGTCGGCCATGACCGAGGGATAGAAGTTGTGGTCCTGGTCGAAGCACAGGCGCCGGACCGCCGAGCCGTCGGCGTTTGAGACGCAGAAGTTGGCCACCTCGTCGCACCGCCGCTCGCAAGGCACCGACTGGAAGCAGGCGGAAGAGGCAAAAAGGATGCGGCCGTCGGGAAGGTAGCAGGAGTCGTAGTTGTCGACGTCGACGTCCTCGCCGCGCGTCACCTGGCGGAGATTCTTGCCGTCCGCGCCGATCTCGAAGATCTGCCATCGCCCGTGACTGCCAACGGAAGAGAACAGCAGCCGGTTGGCGTCGAAGTGGAGCTTCAGGTCGCCGACGTAGACGGGCTTTTCGGGGCGGAAAAGGGTGGTGATCCGCCCGCCGGGGCGGACGGGCGAGAGGACCGCGATTTCGTTGTCGAAAGGGACCTCGCGCAGGTAGCCGTTGCCCTGGAAGTTGATCGGCAGGCCGTTCAGAAAGCCGACGACGTCGTTGCCCACGAAATTCCCCGCTTCGCCGCGGACCCGCGGCCGCGGCGTCTTCTGTCCCACGTTGGCACGCTTCACCAGCACCAGCCGGTCGAAATCCATGAGTGGATTGGCCAGAAGCGCCTCGGTGCGGAGCGCCTCGAACTGCCGGACTGCCGCATAGCGCCGCTCCAAGTCGGCGGGCTGACCGGCATCTGGGCGCGCCCCCGTTAAGGCTGCCTGCAATTCCGCCAGACGCCGGAGATACTCCGGGCCCCGGGCGTATCGGGCGCCGAACGTCTCAGTCAGGTCCTCCACCGCCAGGCGGAGCGACTGGATCTTCGCGTCGTTCCATTGAGCGAGCGTCTCGTCGATCTCTCGCGAGCGGTAGTAGAGCCCGCGCGAAGCTTCGAGGTCGGCGGCGTTTCTTACGTTCTTGGCGAGCTCGCGAGCCCGCCCGGCCAGGCCGGCCCGCGTGGCGCCGGCATACCGCTCGGCCAAGGCGGCGGCTGCCGGCGGCGCGGCCTGCGGCCAGATGCCGTCCTGCCGCTCCCAGGCCATTTGCCGCCGCGACTGCGCATCCGAGAAGTCTCGCCCGAGCCGTCGCCAGAGGGCCTCCCGCCGCGCGCTCGCGGCCTTGCCGCCCGGACCGGCCATCGCGGCGTCCTGCCGGGCGAGTGCACCGAGACTGGCGGCCATCGTCTCCTGCCACGTGGACTTCTTCGTGTAATACGCCGCGGGGGCCGGGCCGATTCGCACCACGCGGCACTCGGCGAAGGAGACCGTCGATCCGTCCGCCCCCGGACCGCCCGACGAGCCGAGCAGGGCCGGGTAGCCCGTGAGCGACTCGTCGAAGCCCGTCCACGAGACCATCCAGTCCGGCGGCTCGGGCTCGCCGTCGCGCCAGGCCTTTCCCCGGAGCACGCCCGGGGTCTTGCAGAGCTTCATCCAATACCACGTGCCGGTCTTGACGGGGAAGGCGCAGCCGGGCGCCCAAGTGACGTAGTCGTGGACGAACTGGAGCTGTCCGCGGTTGAAGGCGAGATTCAGTCCGTAGCCGTTCTCGGAATCGCAGCACAGGCCGACGCCGGCGCGTGCCTGATCGTCGCCCTTCCACTTGTCGAGGCGGAGCTTGGCGCAGACGACGATTCCGGAGGACATCTCCTCTGCGTCGCCGAGGACGAGGACCGCTTTGCTCGGATCGTCGAGGCCCGCGTCCAACTGCTTGAGAACACCCTGCTCGACTTGCCACGTGCCGCCGATCGTCCTCCACGGTCTGGCGAGCGCGCTGGTCGGAAACGTGCAGGCGAAGAGTTCCTTCTCTTCGGCGGCGGCGGCACCGCCGCTGAAGAGCCCGACGTGACTCAGCAGGAGCAACCCCAGCACGGCGGGAAGGACGTGTCCTTGTGTGCCACTGCTTCGCAGAAGCAGTGGCACACGACGCAGCACAAGACGGGCGTCTCGCCCGTCGGCAGCAAAACGGCGCATCCGGACCGGCGAGACGCCGGTCCTACTGTCTCGATTGCGGGCCTTTAGCATATCACTTCCTCTGGCGGTAGGTGAACACAGCGGCGCCCGGTACCCGCAGGATCTCAAACGCATAGCGATCCGCCTCACCGGTAGAGCTTGCGCTCCTTCCTCCAATCCTTGTCCTTGTCGTGGCCCATCTCCGTCACCCGCGGCCGCCGCTCGCGCAAGCGCACCGATTCCACGCCGCAGTAGTAGCCTTCGGACTGCGCGTTCTTGCCCACGCACTCCAGGCGCAGCGTGTAGGGGCCGGGCTCGGGCCAGAAGTCCAGCAGGTGGACCTCTTCGTTGGCCACCTTCGCGCTATAGAGGTCGATCACTCCGCCGAGCTTCACCCCGTTGAGCTTGGCCCGGTACTTGCCGAAGTCGTAGCTCTTGGTCATGTTGAGCAAGAGCCGCAGCGGCTCCTTCTTCTTGAGCTCAAACGAAATCTCCAGCCACGCTCCCTCGGCCTGCTTCGGCGTGTAGAGGAGCTGCTTGCCCGGATACAGATCGAGCTGCTGCGTCGTCGTGTTCCCGGCGCCGTGGTGCTTTTCGCCGGCGAAATCCCGCGCGTAGGCGATCACCCGCTCGAGGCTGGGCAGCGTCCGCTCGCGGGCGTGCGGCGCGCGGGCCGTAAAGGTCGACGGGCCGGTCTGGTACCAGAAGGCGACGCTGGCGTAGTCGTCCTCGCGCTCGTTCCAGCTCGTCGACTTGTACTTCGGGTTCTCATCCGGCGAGATCCAGCCGAAGTGCTCCAGGGTCACCTTGATGCCCGTGTTGAAGACGAGGGGGTCGTTGATGTGCCAGCGGTAGGCGCTGGTGTGCCCGCCGACGATGCCCCACTGGTCGAAGCAAGGCACGCCGAAATAGGGCGTGCTCGTGGTCTTCAGCCCCCAGGCCGACAGGAAGTAGTCCTCCGTGCCGGTGCCCCAGATCGACGCCTTGGCCTCGCCATCGATGTAGATCTTCTCGTCTCCCTCGCCGAACCACGCCGGGCTGCGGGTGCGCACGGCCAGCACCGTGCCCACGTAATGACCCTTGCCTTTGGTATCCAGGATCACATAGTCCTTGCCCTTCTCGACCGGGTACTCCTGGCGATACTGAGCGTAGAAGTAGGGCGTGTCCTCGGGCAGCTTGTCCTTCTTGATCCAGTCGATGTTGTAATAGAGCAGGCTGATCGGCTTGTCGCTCTGGTTCTCGATCTCGATCCGGGCCGACTTGCGGAACGGCATGTGCCAGAAGCAGTTGTACGAATCGGCGTCCTCGACGATGACCGGCATGCTGATCACCTCGCTGCGCCTGCCGAAGCAGTTGGCGAAGAAATCGCCGACCGGCGCCTCGACCGCCGGACGCTTGCTGCCGTCCCAGTACATGCGGAGCAGCATTTCCCGGTGATTGGCCGAGCCTTCTTTGGCCCACCCTTGCGGCTCGGGCCCGAGGAAGGTGATCCAGATGTGGGTGATGACGCCGGGGCCCTTGTCGTCCAAGAGCACGTGGGTCTCACCCGGGGCCACCTGGTAGTTGTCCCAGTTGGTCTCTTCGTCCAGGTCGCCCCTGGGCTCGGCCTTGGGATTCAGCTTCTTCTCGGCGCCGCCGCGGCGAACCTCGCCGACCCGCATGGTTGACGTGGCTCGCATGGATCGGCCCTCCTGCGGCCTGGCGAGCCCCTCCAGCGGGCCCCCGGCTGAGGCCAACGTCGCCGCCGCGGCGATAATCGCCAGCACAGCCATCGCCACCGCGACTGTTCGCTCGCACAGCGGCCGCCGTTTCGCCGGAGTCCCCTTGCGCCCAAATGACTCACTACGATGAACGCCTGCCCCGTCTTGGCTACTCCACCGGTCTGTCGTCTTGGTCTTCATGATGGCCTCCGGCACGTCGGTGTTGGTTGGGAGCCGCCCATTTTAGAGCCCCGCTTCCCAATAGTCCATCACGTGACCGGACCGCGGCCGTCACGGTCGAGTCCACCGCGAGGGATTGACCGGACCGGCGGCCGGACGAAAGATTCTGAAGTAGGGAGTCTTTATCGGGGTGCGAAGATCAACCGTTTAGCGGAGGAGAAGGTTATGCCCGAGTGGCGCGTGAAGTTGCTTTACGACGGGCAGTGCCCGATTTGCCGGCGCGAGGTGCAGTGGCTGAAGCGGTACGACAAATGCGGCCACCTGGCCTTGGAGGACATCTCCGATCCCGCCACGAACCCAGCGCAGTACGGCCTGACCGCTGCGGAAGTCTCAGGGGCCTTGCACGCCGTCCTTCCCGGCGGTCAAGTGGTCCGCGGCGTCGAGGCCGTTCGCCGGGCTTATCAAGCCGTTGGGCTGGCGTGGCTGGCGGCCCCGTTGGGTTGGCCCGGGTTCCGCTGGATCGCGGATCGCCTGTACCGCGTGTTCGCTCGGAACCGCGTCCGGCTTGGACGGGTGCTCTCGGGCTAGCCACACGATCGGCTTGCACGCCTCGTGGTCCAGCATGCCGCGGCACCCCGCGCCCGCCTTGAGCTTGACGGCTCCGCAGCTCGCGGCTCTCCCGTGTCTACATGAAGCCCACACCGGGGGCTCTTGTCTCCGTTCGGCTTGGATTCCGCGGCGGGGGCGAGGGGATCGTGGTGGCGGCCCGCTGGGCGTCGATCGGGCGATTGGCCTCCCGGTAAGCCGTCTCGAGCGTCGACAACTCGAACTCGTCGAGCGTGCCCCCGCGGCGGAGCTTCCCCTCCAAGCGCCCGATGGTGCGCCCGGGCTGATTGGCGGTGTTCCAGAGCCAGCATGCCCAGGCGTTGCGCTCGGCGGGAAGCTGGCCCATCTGGTGGACTTGCCAGGCGACGTCGGCTGCCAGGTTGGTATCAATCGCCAGTTCCGCCTCGCGAAGAAGCAATCGGCCGCGGAGCCGCGGGTCGTCGGTCTCGCGAGCCAGGGTCGCGGCGGCCGCCGCGTCGGCCGGCGTGCGGAGTTCGTCGAGCAGCCGTTCCAACTCCCTGGCCCGCTCCGGCGACGTGCTCGGGGCAAGCTGGATGGCCGACAGGAGTGATCGCCAGCGGGCCAGTCCGCCCTGAACCCTGGCCCGGGCGTTCAGCAGCGTGCGGCGGGCTTCCGGGGTCAGGTCCTTCTGGGCCAGGGCTCGGTCCAACAGGCGATCGGCCGTGTCGCGCAGCCCGTGTTTGCCCAGGAGTGCCGCAAGCTCGGCCACTTCCGCCGAGAGATCGCTCGATAGCGCGCCGCGGCTCGATGCCTCCCGCGATGCCTTCTCGGTTTGGCCGAGCTGCAGGAGGACTTCGATCCGCAGCCGATCGCGGCGGAGCACCTCGGCCGATCCTTCGGAGGCCGCCACCGCCGCCTCTGCGTACTCCAGGGCCATCTCCGGGTAGTCGGCAGCCAGAGCGGCGCGGGCCAGGCGCTCGTAGTCTCCCGCAGTGCGGAGATGGGCCGGTTGACGGGTCAGGATGAAGTAACACTCTCGCGGACGCAGGCTGGGGAAATTCCCCTCGGCGATGAACCGCACGATCCCCGTCGCCTGGCCGGACGCGGCATCTTCCAGCCAGCCCAAAAACTCCTCCCGCGGGGCCAGGCTCTCGTGCCGTTCGCGGCACCAGGCCAAGAGCAGGAGCACCAGGGGCTGGCGTGGGTGCGTTCCCAAGGTCGCCTTCAGCCCCTCGAAGGCCGACGGCCAATCGTGGTTCCTCACTGCGGCAAGTCCGCGCAGGAAGGCCGCGTCCACCTGCGGGTGCTCGAAACGGCGGTCGAGCTGCACGTAGCCCTCCCAGCCTTCCGTCGATCCGCGGAGCGGCGCCGCAGGTGCCCCACCTTCGACAAGCTCCCACTCCACGAGCACTTTGCCCGCGGGGTCCTCCAGCAGGACCTTGCGCCCCTGCGGCATGCCCCCAGCAGCGCCAAGCTCCTGGAAGCGGAGCCGCTGCGTGAGCCGGCCGCCGGAGTACGCCTCCCAGGCGACCGGCAGCCCGTGTTTCCGGGGAAACGCCGCCTCGAAGTACGTCTTGTCGCCGTCGGCGTAACCGGGTAGTGCGAAGCGCAATCGCACGCTGTCGGGCTCTTTTTCTCCGGCGGCTGCCGGGACGGTCCGGATCTCGAACATCCGGGCCAGTTCGGCGTTGGTGCGATGCGGCATCCAGGGGAGCCGGCCATCGAGCCACTGGCGAATCGACTCCCCCCATTGCCCGTGCTCCACGAGGAGAAGCTCCGGGTAGGCAATGGCCGCCTCGTCGCCGGTGATGCGGACCTTCCGGCCGGGCAAGTCCAGGGCCATCCGGCCGCCGGATTGGCTTACCCCGATGCGGTCGATCTCCGCGGCACCGGGCAGCTTGCGCCGCCATACGCAGGACGCTGCGGGCGGCTCCCGGCGCACGGCGAGCGCCTGGAGTCGCCCGGGCCGCGGCTCGGGCAGTCTCGCCAGGCTCACGCCGGTCCACAGCGGCGCCGGATGCCAACTCCCGAACCACGGCCCCGCGTGGGCCTCGGCGACTTGCCACGGACGCGAGCCGCGCAGCGCCTCGTAGCGGCTCCGCCGCAGGAGCACAAACAGCGACGCGACCGAGTCGTGTACTTCGCCCGTGGCACTGACCACCAGCGCACACCTCGGGCCGTCCGGGGCGATCGATCCGGGACCCGCGCCGGTCTCCGCCCAATGATCCGGCTGAATGCAGTACTCGATCAAATCGATCAGCGAATCGAGGTCCGCCTGGTCGATGGCCTCGGGACTGAGCCCCGAGATTTCGGCGGGGACCCAGTTGCTTTGCCGGCCTCCTGCGGGCGGGATCTGGCGCAGCCGGGCGAAGAGGGCCTCGATCTGGTCGTGGACGTCCTCGGTGGTCGCCGTCGCGAAGTCGAGCGTCGGGGCAAAGAAGGCGATCTGCCCTTGCCCGGCCCCGGTGTCTGACCACGCGTCGGGCTGGATCGTGTTTTCGACCATGTCGATCACGCTGTCCACGTCGATGAAATCTGCGGGCAACGCGTCGAAGGGGGCCGGGGCCTCGGTTCGGACGCGACCCCGCCGCTCGGCAATCGACCTGGGGAACACACCGGGCGCCGGTTCCACGGCGGGCGCCGCGAGCTCGTCGGTGGCGAGGTCGCGGGCTGTCTCTGGCGGTTCCTCGCCTTCCGCGCCGGCCGCGACTGGCTCCGTGCTGGCGTCCAATCCGGGGATCACCGAAATGGCGAGGGGCTGTTGCCCCGAGGCGGCGCGTCCGCCCATGCCCATGCCGCCCATGCCACCCATCCCCATTCCGCCCATGCCGCCCCCGAACCATCCGCCGCCCGCCCCGAACATTCCGGAATTCTGCATCCGGAATCGCTCCATCTCCGCGGGCGACGGCTGCAAGACGATCCCGCGGCCCGAGTGGAGTTGGACCAGGAGCCGCGCGTCCGTCCTATCGGGCGTCGTGATCAGAATCGCCTCGTCCTCGATGATGTACGTCAGATCTAGCTGGTCCAGAGTCCATCGCAAGGACTCTCGCAGCGGCACATCGTGCCACGCGGCGGTCACCGGACGGTCGAGGTCCACGCCCGTCTCTTCGAGTGCCTTTGTGTCCACCAGGACGTTATCGTCCAACTGGCGGGCCACATCCTGGATCACGCTTCCCAGCGGCCGATTCTCGTATCTCACGGTGACCGGCCGCCGGAGCTTCCCGCGGATCCGCTCCCGAGCGGCCAATTGGCGGTCCAGGTAGGGGTCGGCCAGTTGGTCCAGGTCCGCCACGCGGCCGGCAAGGAACAGGTCGGCCACCGGGTAGACTTCGCCCCGGAAACGCTGGCCCGCCCGATCGGCCGTGGTGATCAGCAGACGGTGCGGCTCCTCGATGGCCGTGAGGCCTTGCTGCCCGAGGACGAACCGCGCGTAACTGCGGATCGAGATCCGGCCCCAGCCCGCGAGGCTCTCGACCCGCTCCTCCGCGGTCGGGGCTTTCTTAGCGGTCTTGCCGGATCCGTCAAACGGATTGCCTTGGTCAGCGGATGCATTCGGCTGGGCGGCGCGTCGCCCACGGGGCGCCGGGGGTCGGTACGGGACGCCGCTTTCTTCGAGCGCCCCTCGGTCGACGACGACGTTCAGTCCCGTCCGCTCGCGCAAGAGCAAGACGAGCCGTTCCAGCGACATCTTCTCCGGTTGCACCCGAATTTCCTTGAGTAGCGATGCGGCGAGCGGGTGGCGCCGGGCGAAGTCCGGATTACTCGGCCCTGTCAAAAGCGGCGCCACGCTCGCCTGAAATCTCTCCGGCTCGGGCCGAACCGGCGGCACCAGGAGGAGACGGTGCGGGCCCAGGGCGTCCAGCAGATCGTCTTGCCGCACGTGGGCCTCGGCCTGCCGCCGCAATTGGGCGTACTCCGGCGAGCCTGCCGCCCAGGGGAGTCTCCGCACCTCCTGGAGAAGGCCGTGGGCCAGTTGGTAGTTGCCCGCCTGGAGCGCCTGCCGGGCGGATCGCAGGTTCTTGTCGAACCGCGCTTTCGCGGTGGCATCCGCTCGCGCGGCCTGGAGCTGCGCCTGCCGCGACCGCAGCAAGTCGAAATCGCGCGGCGGCGCGGATTGCTGCGCCATCGCTTCGGCCGGTTGCCAGTACCGACGCCGCAGGCGCCGATCAATGTTCCAGCGCCGGTAGGCGGCCTCGTCCTCCAGCACGAGGAACGCCGTATACGGGGTCAGCAGGCTCCACTCCTGCGCGATCGCCAGGATTTGCTCGCGCACAAAAGGGCCGTCGGATTGGACCCTCGTGTAAAGCTGGTCCAGCTTCCTCTGCGCCCACAGTCGGCCCAGGAAAACGTCGTCCTGCCGGGGATCGACGTTCAACTCGAAGCGGCGGACGGCCTCTTTGCCGTCCTGTCGGACGGTCACCCTGAGCCGCACGCGGTCGGTCGCCGTGGTCCGGCCCATCACGCTCAGCCCGCGGCCCGGCAGCCAACCCGGCGAAGAAAGCAGGTCGGCTTCGTCGTCCCCTTCCACCGCCAAGTCTACAACGCGCGTGGGACTGGGGAACCCCGCTAGCAGCCAAGTGAACCAGTCCTCGCGCTCTTGCCGGCGCACGGCCGGGAGGACGAGCCCGCCCGTCGCCTCCGCAACGGTCTCCAGGAGTCGCTCGCTCTCGGACAAGATGGCGGCCGGCTCCGAGCCGATTCCCGTTTGCGGCGGCAACCCCGGGGACTGCGAGGTGCCGGTCCCGGTTCTCTTTGGCTCGACCGGAGCGGCCAGCAACGTCACCTTCGCCTTGGCGAACCGGTTGGCCAGGTCTCCCGGCGGCGGCGGCTTCGACTTTTTGCCCAGCGTATCTCGGCCGCTCCCCACGTAGATCACCATCCGCCGCCGGGGCGAGTCCTCGGCCGGGAATGCCTTGAGGGCCTCGGCCAGCGCAGCCGTCAGGTCGAGCCCGCCGAGCCACAGCTCCCTCTCGAGCTGCTTTAGGACCTGGCGCGCCTCGGGCCCGATAGCCGCGGTCCAGCCCTCGTGGAGCCATCGGCAGGAAACGTCGGCACAGCCGATCCGCACGCGGCTGCCGGGCGGGAGGTTCTCCACGATCATCCGCACCATCTGCCGCGCCGCCAGCCGATGCCGGACCTCAGACGACGTGTCTGCCAGGATGACGACGTCCGCGGGCGCGGCTTGGACGGCCGGCCGGTTCGGCTCGGGTGGGAGGCTGGCGAGGAAATACAGGGCAGGCCGGTTCGCCCGCGGACTGCCGGGTAGATCGGGGCGCATCCCTAGCGGCGCGGCCGTGTAGCTTCGCAAGCTCGGCCCGGTCGCCGCCGGCTGCACAAAATCCAGCGAAAGGTCGCTTTGCGGCCGAAAGTCGGATTCCTTCCACTCCAGCGCGATCTCGTCCGGGCCCCCGGGCCGAAACGCCAACTTGGGATGCGATCGGCTGACGACCGATTCCAGCCGGGTCGGCCCGCGGATCGCTCCCGTCACCTGGAAATCCCAGATCGGCTCCAGGTCCGACAGGAGCGGCAACTCGAAGTGGTGCTGGCCGTCGCTGCTCTCCAGCGGCAGCGTGAAGTCCAGCAGGATCCGCTTGAAATCGCGGGCCAGGATGGGAAAGACCCGCATTCTGAAGAGGTTGTCGCCGATTTGCTCCAGGATGGCCGGGTCGCGCTGGCGGCGGACGATCGAGTCGTAGACCTCCGCGGCCCGCTGGCGCTCGATCAGTTCTCCCTCGACCAGGTTGAGCGAGTCCACGTACATGGCAAACCGGCTCACCGACGCCCCCTTGGGCAAGTTGAACACGAAGGTCCCCTCGGTTTGCCGGTCCGACGGGTTGTAGAAAGACTGATCGATCTGCACCAGCGCCACCGGCGGGTGCAGCACGACGTGGGCGTGGTACTGGGCGACGTTGAGCCGCACGGGCGAGCCGGACTGGGCGTCGCGGACCACCAGTTGCCCAAGGCCTTGGGCCGGTTTTTGCGGCGCTCCCCGCGCGGCAAGCCGCTTCTGGTCCTCGGGCGAAAGCGGCGCGGACGCGACTCTCTTGGCCTTCGGCGCCCATGTCAACCTGGTCTTCGGACCGGCATGGACCGGCTCTTGCTGGCCTGGGGCCCGAGCTTCAACCGAGCCCTCAAGCACGGCAATGGCCACCTCGGTTTGGGGCTCGACCGCCAACTCGACGGCCGATCCGGCCCGGACCGTCGCCTGCAAGCCCTCGGAGGCGAAGGACCAGGCTTCCTGGGCTCCGGGCTTGAGGAAGACGCTCCCCGACGCAACGGCCAGCGATCGCTTGGCCAGATCGAGCCGGAGGTGTGTGTCGGCGGCAATCTGGATGCTGACGCCCGGCATCCGAATCCGGCACGCACCGGCGGCAGTGCGGAGCCAGCAGGCGGCGGCATGGAGTCGCCGGCGCGAATGACCCGCCACGAGCGTCCTTCGTCCGCGCCGGCGGCCAGCAGCGCGTCGCCGGCGGCGAGTGTGGCCACCGGCGGTTCCGCTGCGAGTCTGACCTCCGCCAGCCGCAACCCCGCCTCAGCGGTGATGCGGAGTTTGGCCGCCGGCGGTTCGGCGGCATGGAGCCCGTTGGCCAAGAGGAGAAACGCGGCAGCCAACCCGACCGTCCGGCGATTGCGGTCCATGGCCTCCCCCTTGCACGCTCCGGGCGGGCGAAAGACGTTTTCGAGAAGCGGCGGGCCCGGTTCCGCGCGGGGTAACCGTTCACGGGGTTCGTACCCTTGTCATGCCCGCCGGAACCCCCTCGGCGGCGGGCGGACGACTGTGATCTTGATCGGCGAAATCCCGCGTGTCAAGCGCCCCCCCCAAGAATTTCCAAAA
>Ga0315280_10009763_pt1 | contig 12198 bp, 9 predicted proteins | sample YL17G06_40_MG_FD_203697 | JGI IMG/M metagenome (GOLD analysis project Ga0315280, IMG submission 203697) | Sediment microbial communities from Yellowstone Lake, YNP, Wyoming, USA - YL17G06_40 | ecosystem: Environmental > Aquatic > Freshwater > Lake > Sediment | place: USA: Wyoming | collected... | reverse complement strand
ACTCCTCCTCCCCCCTCAGCTCCCTCAGCTGCCGGCTGAGCTCCCACTCCACGAACTCCCGTACCTCCGCCTCATCCAGCGCCAGCCGCCGCTGGGCCTCCCGACTTAGGTTGGGCAGGAGCTTGCCTCCTGCCCCTGTCGCCCGACCGACTTCCAGCGCCCACCTCACCTCCACCCCCTCTCCCAGCAGCTCCAGCGCGCTCTGATACAGCGGGAAGCTGTAATCGTGCAGCGGGTCATCCGGCGAGCGGAAGTGTGTTCGGTGAATCCCGATCGCGCGCCGCAGACACCCCAGCGCCTTGTCCGTCATCATCCCCCGCGTTCGCTCCAGGTCGTACCTCGCCAGGTGAATGAGATCGCGCTCCAGGAACACCAGCCCCAGCCGCCGGTTCGGGTGGCGCCGGCGATCCTTCATCAGCAGCGGCAGGTTCCGCCGGAAGCGCTCCCGTCGAATCTCCTCGGTCACATACCCGTCGTGCACGATGTGCACATCGCCCAGCACCACCGCTGGATGCACCCCCTTGTTCAGCTCCGTCTCCGGGTGCTCGTGCACGCAGCCGAAGAAGCGGACTCCTCGCTTGTTACGAAACAGCCGCACCGGCACATCCGGGTTGAACTGCGCGTCGATCGCGTGATGGTGCTGCCGGATCACGTAGCCGTTGTACATGTTGTCGCGCAGGTACTTGCTCAGGTGCTCTCCGCCCAGCAGGTACTCGTCCGCGTCGATCCACAGGATCCAGTCTTTCGTCGCATGCCGGATGCTCCGATTGCGCGCCGCCGCGAAGTCGTCGTCCCACGGAATCTGATGCACCTGGTCCGTGTACTCGCGGGCGATCTCGATCGTGCGATCTGTCGAGCCCGTGTCGCAGATGATGATCTCGTCCGCAATCGGCTTGATCGAGTCCAGACAGCGATACAGCGTGCCCTGCGCGTTCTTCACGATCATGCAGACGGAAACGGTTTGCCGCGCCGGTGACCGGACATCCGTTGGGCAGGGGCTTGCCCCTGCCGCGAGTTCCTCAAACGTTCCCTCCCACTCCTCCGCGATCTGCCGCCACTGGTACTGCTCCTCCACCCGCCCCCGCGCGGCCGCGCGCATCGCTGCGTACCGCTCACCATCCGACAGCAGATCGGCCACCGCCGACACGAACCTCTCCGCGTACCCCTCACCCCTCGGATCGCCCGGCACCAGCACGCCCGTCTCGCCATCAACCACGCTCTCCTTCAGCGCGCAGTACCTGGACGTCACCATCGGCGTCCCGCACGCCGCCGCCTCCAGCGCGCTGATGCAGCTCACCTCCGGGAACGCGCACGGGTACACCACCAGCGCCGACCCCGCGATCTCGCGGTACAGCTCGCGCTTGCTCAGCGCACCCAACATCTCGACATCCGGCAGCTCGCCCGCCGCCCGGCGCAGCACGTCCAGGTAGTCGGCCATTTGCCGGTCCGCGCCGGGGTTGTCGTAGTGCGCCACCGCCAGCCTCAACTCCGGCCGACGTCGCTTCATCTCCGGCCACATCCCCAGCAGCACATCCAGCCCACGCTCGGGACGGCTGGTGTAGATGACCCGGTTCATGTCCGGCTCGACGCCCTCGACCGCTTCGTCCACGACGCCTAGATCGACGCCGTTTCGCGTCACCACATACCGGTCCTCGGGCACGCTCAGGTGGCGCACGAACTGCTGCTTGTGGAATTCCGAGAGCACCAGCAGCCGGTCCACCTTGTACATCAGCGACATCACGTGCTGCGTCGCCTCTCCGGTGATGATGTCGTGGTTCCAGAGCACGTTCACCCGCGACTGCACCGGCGCGGTCAACCCCCGCAGATGCCGGCAGCAGACGAACACATCGCACGCTCCGCACTCCACGAACTCCGGGAAGTCGGCGAGATCCCGGTAGGCGATCGCGGGGCGAACGGCGAGATTCTTCGCTTCCCACTCCGCCGAGGCTTCGCGGGACGAGTCGCTCAGAATGACAGCGTCAGTGACTGCATCATACTCGCCCGGCCGCTCGCAGCGGCAGAACACGCGCACGCTGTGCCCAAGCCGCGCCAGCTCCCGCGCCATGAACACCACCGCGCTCTCCGACCCGCCCAGCGACCGCTCAAACGGCGTCGCCCCATCGAACGGCAGACCCTCGGTGTAAATGACGATACGCAACGCGCGTCCTCCACTGAGAAGAATGTCGCAGGGGGCTCCGCTGCAGGGGCGCCATTCATGGCGCCCTGGGCGTGATGAATCACGCCCCTACGAGACACTGGCGGGCCGCAGGCCGGGTCGTACGCCCCGCGCCCGCCGGCCCACAAAACAAGCGGCGGACACCGAATGGTGTCCGCCGTAAATCTGATTGTCATGCTGAGCGAAGCGAAGTGGCTAGGTCGCCAGTGGCGACCGCCACGGCGGCCGAAGGCCTAGCCGCATCCCGTCGTTGCCGTTCCTCACGTTGCTCCGCGCTCGAGGAGCATCCTCACCACATTCCCCCCCAGCACCTTCCCCTTCGTCTCGTCGTCGAAATCGGCTTTCTGCACCCGCGCGATCACCCCGGCCGGGTCGTTGATCGTGTAGTCGCTGCCGAACAGCACCCGGTCCGCGCCCGCCACCTTCACCGCCAGTTCGAGAATCCCCATGCGCTGATAGCCATGCCCGCAGATGTCCAGGCTCAGGTTCTGGTGCTTCGCAGTCAGGCCGATGCGAGCCTTGCACTCATCCGGCGAGTCGCCAATGTGCGCGAGCACGAACGTCACCTTCGGGAACTCGCCACAAATGCGGTCCATCTCCGTCCCCTCGGAGTGAATCTGCACCACCATGTTCAGGTCGCTCGCCACCGCCATCGCCTTCGCGAACCCGTCGGTGTCGTAGCTGTAGCCTCCGACATACCCGCACAGCTCCCCGATCCAGACCATGCCGAGTCCGTCGTGGCAGCGCTGAATCTCCCTCACCGCCTCCTCGCCCAGGTCCGTGTTCACCAGGCAGGCCGGCGTGATCATCGGATAGTCGCGCGCCCCTTGGGCCACCTCACTGTTGCCCGCAATCATCTCCTCGGGCGTGCGCGCCAGCTCCCCCCGCATCGAGTTGGCGATGCAGCGATCAACCCCGCAGCGCTTCAGGTACCGCACCGCGGCCGGCGTGTTCGGCGTGCATTCGGCCCACTCCCACACGCGGTCCAGCCCCGGCGACGGCAGATGCACGTGGCAGTCGAAGATCATGGTTCCTCTTCCCGTAGGGCAAGAGCCCCTAGGTCGCCAGAGCGACCGGGGTGGCGGTCCCTAGGCCTGAAGGGCGGGATGGCGGTTCCTCTAGCCATTCCCCTAGCCAGCGGCCCCGTGGGCCTAGCCACCGAAGGCCTAGCCACATGTCTCCTGCCCGCTGAATGCGGCGGACATGCATTCCACTTGCCCGTCCCACACGACTTCGCCACGATATCTCGCCGTCCTCGCAGGCGGGCCCGCCCCGATGCCCCGAAGGCCGCGAGGGAGGAGAGAGAAGACAACGGCGCCGCTGGGCAGGCGGCGCCGTTGTCTTCGTTGCTTCGGTGCTTCAGTCCGTAGGGCGGGAGCTTATCTCCTGCCATTGCGGCTCGGCGCATTCGCCGAGCCGCAATCTGTGCCAATCTGCGTAATCTGCGGATCGCAGTTACGCCAGTCCTTGCAGCAGTCCGTGCGCGTTCTCGTTCCGCAGCTCGACCGTATACTCGCCCACGATCTGCCCGCGCACATAGTCGCCGCCCTTGCTCAGCTCCTCGTACCGGAACGATCGGCCGGCGAGGGGCACGACCTTGATGCGGCTCGAGTCCAGCGCCAGCACCGTATCATCGGGCAGCCAGCGGTTCATCACCACCCGCTGCGAACCGAAGTCGCTCTCGTAGATCTCCACCACGTTGCGGTAGGCATTCGCGTCGTTGGTGACGTGAATGCGGCTGTTGTTCCAGCTCGAGATGATCCGCTTCTGCTTCGGCGGGGCCGCGATCAGGTCAACATCGCGGCTGCCCTGGTTGTAGCAGGACAACAGCAGGTTGCCCAATGCCGACTCGGTGAGCGTACCCGCGCTGACGACGTTGGTCGAGAGCGAGCAGACGATGCCCGCCATGGTGCGCCGCGCCGTGTCCGACCCGATGGTCGCGACATCCGTGCGCCCCAGCAGGATCGTCTTCTCCAGGTCGCGCAGCAGCTCCCGCAGCCGCATCACCTTCGCGTCCGCCAGCTTGTCGCCGGTGGTGACCCAGCCCACCGCCTGCGCGGTGCCGGAGATCTTCACCCCGACTTTCATGATCTGGCAGTAGTTGGCCTTGCGGACCTGCCGCGTGGTGCGGTCCTCGTCGGTGTCTTCCCCTTCGAGGGCCGCATTGCCGATGATGGTGATGGTGGCGCCGGCGTTGTGCGCCGCGGCCGCGGTCGCGCCGTACCCGCGGGTGACGCCGATGGTGCTGACATCTGAGACCGCAGTCACCAGCATCGCTTCCTTGTCGAACTGAACCAGATCACCCACGCGGAAGTACCCGGGGTGCGCCACCGTCAGCACGCCCGCGCCGGTCGCAGACGCCACCGCCGTAGACGCGACGTCCGTCGTCGGATTCAGCGAGTCCTCCAGCCACTCGTGCTTGACGTTGGTGGCCGGCTGATCGCCCGCCCCGACCACCTCCAGCAGCGGCGTCTCAAACGGCGCCAGAAACGCGACCAGATCGGAGATGTCCTCTCCGATCCCGGCGAAGTTATCGTACGTTGCCAGTCCGTTGAACGGCATTCACAGCCTCCTTGCATCATGTTGGGCAGGGGCTTGCCCTGCCATTATTGTCATCCTGAGCGGAGCGAAGGATCTTGGGTGCGGTGTTCCCGTTACTTCGGTACTCGCGTCCGACGTAGCCTTGGCGAAGTTGGATCAGTGCCGAAGCCGCGCCTCACCCGTTGGGCAGGGGCTCGCCCCTGCCACCGCCCGCCGCAGGCGGACGAAACCGCGCCGCCTCATGTTGGGTTCCGCTCGGGCGCTTACCGCTTCGCCTTCACCTTCTCTCTCAGGTGAGCATACTCGCGCAGCGCGCGGCGGTCTCCCCGCGAGGCCTGGGAGGCGAGGCGCTCGAGGTGAGCGTCATCGCTTCCGGCCGAGTTCGGGGGGTTGGTGTTGGTCAGCCCCCGCGGCGTCGGCCGCGAGAGCTTCTCCGCGATCGGCGTGAGCTTCTCGATGTACCCGGCGACCGTCTCGGGATCGCCCTCTGGCACCAGCTCGAGCAGCTCGCTCGGCAGGTTCGACCGCGCGAACAGCGACAGGCGCTCCGCGCGCCACTCGGCCTCCGTCGCGCGCGCCGCGGCCTCATCCCGATCGCGGGTGGCTTTGCTGACTTCCGCCTCGCGCTCCGCGCGAATGGCCGCCAGCTCCTTCTCCAGCTTCTCCGCCTGCCGCCGCCAGTAGAACTCCTGCTTCTCCTGCGGCGACTGGCCGGGGCTTTGCTTCGACGGATTCTGTTCCGCCAAAGACTGAGGCGCCCGCTCTTCAGCGGACGCCTCTGGTGCGTCGGACTCCTGCTGCCCCTTCGGGCGATCAGGGTGCTCAGTCATCAGCTCGTCTCCTCTGTAGGGCGGGTATGCCAAGCATGCCCGCCGAATTATGAACCACAGAGAACACAGAGGTCCACAGAGTAAAGCGAATGCGGCGAGCGAATGCCCGCCGCATCATCTCTCCTCGTTGGGCAGGGGCCCCTAGGTCCGCCAGAAACGGCCGGGGTGGCGGTCCCTAGGCCTGAAGGCCGGGATGTGGCTAGGTCGGCTCTGCCGACCGCCATGGCGGCCGGAGGCCTAGCCAGCGGCCCCGTGGGCCTAGCCACCCGAAGGGCTTAGCCACTTGCCCCTGCCACCATCTCTCCTCGTTGGGCAGGGGCTTGCCCCTGCCACCATCTGCGTAATCTGTGGATTACTCGCTCTGTTTCCTGCGCGGCTTGCGCCGGAGTTTCTTCAGCAGTTCCACATCCTCGCCCCAGTGCTCGATGATTACGTCCTCCGGGATCTTGGCGAAGATGTAGTTGATGCCAATAGCTACGACGAGCAGGTCGTCCAGATACCCCGCCCCCGGAATCCAATCCGGGATCAAGTCAATCGGCGAGGCGAGATAGGCCGCCATCCCCGCCAGCGCCGCCTTCACCGTCCACGGCACCCGCGGATCGCGCAGCAGGCGGTAGACCAGCTTCGCGAGGCGCGGGACCAACTTCACGATGCCCGGCTTCTGCGGCTGTTCAATTTGGGCAGGCGTCTCGCTCACGTTCTCTCTCTCGCTGGAGCACCGCTGCTCTCACCCACAGGCGTATCCGCATCCGCCTTCCGCAGCTCCTTCTCCACCTCCTCTATGCCCCGTTCCGCCGCCACCGTGGCGCGGGATTTGATGCGAAGCACCTGGTTCTCCGTCACCAGCGTCTTCAACTGCCGCTCCTCGTCAACCGGCAGCACAGGGTCCCCGATGACGCGGTGGCCGGTGTCGCCGAACTCGCCCTTGCCCTGCATCTCCAGGATCCGCAGCGCCATCCGGTTCACCCCCTCCAGCGCCGTAAAGTAGTTGCCCCGCATCTCGTTCACCTTGCGGATCAGCTCGATCAGGTGCAGCGACGTCGAGTAGCCGCTGATGTCCTGGCGATCCCGCAGTCCGGACAGCGTCAGCTCCGGCGTGTTCCGCTCGATGGCGGCCTCGATGCGATCGAGGAATGCGAGCACATCGGGCACATTGCCCCGCCACTCGAGGAACTCGAACTGCCCCTCCGGGTTCGGCACCCACCACACCGTCGCCACCGGCCGCCCGGCCTCATCCACCGTTTGCTTTCGCAGCGATCCCCGGTCCATGCCGCGGCCGATGATCACCGGGTCGGCGTAGAGCTTGATGATCTCGACCATGAAGCTGGCGATCTCGTTCACCGCGTCGATGGTCGGCAGCAGGTTGTGGAATGAGCACAGCCCGAACTCCTCGCCGATGTCGAGGTTGCGGATGTGCACGATCGGGATGAACCCCAGCGGGTTCGGATAGGTCGCCGCCACGCGCTCCGGGTCGCGCTCGTCGTAGAGCAGCACCTCGTTTGGCGTGAGCACCTCCTTGTGGATGTCGCGCCCGTGCACGTACTCGATCTTGCAGGCGACCATGCGCTTGCGGTCGTGTGGATCGTAGCGCGGCGACACCGCGTCGGGCGGCATCACGTTCAGCTTCACCGGCGCCTCCGCGTCCGGCTCGGGGTTCAGCTCCCAGGGGCGGTTGTCCACCACCTTGACGAACGCATCCCCGCAGCACGCGCCGTAGCGGGCGAGCAGGTACTTCTCCTGCTGGAGGTCGCTCCACTCCCACAGCCGGTTGATCGCTTGCTCGACATCAGGCTCGGCCTGCACTTGCAGCCGCTCCCCCATGGTGAACCGCGCGTCGGTGTCCACGATCTTCGTGACCTGGTTGAAGATCGCCCGCATCTTCGCATACAGCCCCGGGCGCGGCTCGTCGTACGGCACGTTCCGGTAATAGCGCCAGTTGCGCCGGTAGCGCATCATGCGCGCGTAGTCGGTCTCTCGCAGCGACAGAATCGCCTGTTCGACTGGATTGAGTTGAAGCATCAATGACCTCGCAAGGAATCGGTCTCCATGTAGGGGCGGGCATTCATACGCCCGCCCCATCTGTGCCATCTGCGTCATCTGCGGATTCGTCTTACCGCAGGCCCATCGCCTCCCTCCGCGCCCTCGCCATTGTCATCCTGAGCGCAGCGAAGGATCACGTGGTTCCCCGCGAACCGCATCGTCCATCGCCTTACCGCAGGCCCATCGCCTCCCTCCGCGCCCTCGCCATTGTCATCCTGAGCGCAGCGAAGGATCACGTCGTTCCCCGCGAACCGCATCGTCCATCGCCTTACCGCAGGCCCATCGCCTCCCTCCGCGCCCTCGCCATTGTCATCCTGAGCGCAGCGAAGGATCACGTCGTTCCCCGCGAACCGCATCGTCCATCGCCTTACCGCAAGTCCATCGCCTCCGTCCGCGCCGCATGGCTCCAGTGGTTCACCACGAAGTACCGCAGCGCGTCCGGCCCGTGATCGCTGCGCTTCTCGATCTGGTCGGCGCCCTCGCGATAGGTGTAGCCGCTCAACTCGGCGATCAGCCGCATGCACCCGCGGTCAATGTGCAGCCGCGGCGGGCCTCCGCCCGGCGGCCTCAGCAACTTGCGGATCTCCAGCACCCCCTCCTCGACCAGGGAGCGCCTCCCCACGGCAGGGATGCCGGCGCGTCGCAGCTCCGCGATCTCGGACCGCCCCGATGGGTCGCAGTACCAGGCCTGCACCCCATACCGCTCGCCCGCCGGCCGGTAGACGTCCTTCGCCAGCCCCGACACCGGCTGGTGCGTGTGGTAGTGCTCGTGGATCACGAACACGTCCTCCGATGGGCTGACCTGGATGATCAGTGCCACAGACGGCTGGATATAGCCGAAGTCCTGCCCCGCGTATGTCGGCCACTCCGGGTTGTACTGGTAGTCGCCGACGTGCACCTCGGGATCGAACTCCTGGTACACCAGCGCGCCCGAGCCGATGAAGTCGCAGTCGAACTCCTGCGCCCACTGCTCATCGGAGAAGCGCGGCCGCTCCCGCCGATACCAGTCGCCCTGCTCGCCCGCGCGCCGGCGCTCATCCGGGTCCTCCAGGCGCCAGCCCGCCAGGTTGTACTCCGGGCAGTCCGACCAGTGGATGCGGTACCGCGCAAACTGGTTCAGCCCGAGGCCGGCCTCCTGCCAGAGGTGGTAGAACGCATTCGCTCGACCGTAGGGCGTGGAGATCACGGTCAGCTTCCCGCCCCGCGCCGCGCACGGCGCCACCGCCTGGTAGATCCGCTCCGCCCACGGCATGAACGCGAACTCGTCCAGATACACCACGCTCGCGGCGAACGTGCGCCCCGTGTCATCCGTCGCCGGCAGGCTGCGGATCACCGAGTCGTTGCCGAAGTGGATCTCGGTCTCGTTCTTGCGGATGATCGCCGGCAGGTTCGGGTCCGACGCCATCAACTGGTAGACCATGCGCTGGAGGTGCTGCGCGGCGGCGAGATTGCGGCTCACGAAGAGCACGGTCACGCCCTCCAGGTGCTTGGCACGAAAAAGCGCCTCCCCCGCGATGAGCTGGGAGACGCCGATCTGCCTCGACTTCACGATGATTCGCTGAGCCGCCCGACACTCGAGCAGCTCGCGCTGGTACGGGTACAGCTCAAACGGAATCCGCCCCTTCATCGGGTGGATGATCGTCCGGTGCGACAGGTACCTCGCCGGCAGATGGTGTTGCGCCCGCAGGTAGTCCTGCGCCAGCTGCGTCCGCGCCCTGGCGCACAGCCTGTCCCATTCCGCGGTTGTGAGCTGCGGCCAGTAGCCCAGCCACCTCGCAAGCGATATCTGAAGGCAGGGATTGCAGTCCCCGCTCGAGTTCATCGTACGCGGTATCGGCGTTGCCGTCATCGGTCCCCTCCGCGAGTGAATTGCCGAGCAGCTTCACCACCAGCGTCGCCGCCCGGATGTCCCCCTGCTTCGCGGCGTCCAGCAGCACGCGGTACACGTCCGGCGCCTCCGCCCGCAGCATCTCCAGCACGGTCGGGCGCTTGGGCGCGACCTTCGCCTTGGGCGTGGATCGCGCGCCGCGCCGGCGCGGCTTCCTCGTCTGGCTCCCCTCGCGCAACCGCCGCACCGTGCTCACGTGCACGCCGGCCTCGGCCGCCACCTGCGCGTTCGTCTTCCCCTTCGCCATCAGCTCCAGCGCGCGCTGCTTGCGCGCCTCCATCTCCGCCTTAGGGTCGGTCGTCATGAACCCCTCCATGCAAACGACTTCGAATCCGCGAATCACGCGGGTCCGGCCACAGGAAACGGCGGCGCTCACGCGCCGCCGCGATCATCGCTCTGCCCAGCACCGCGCCCTATCGGCAGACGCTACCCGCTATATTATAAGGGGCTTTGTCAAGTGTTTTCGCACAAAAGCGAGGAAATTGCTTGCTTCTTATGGTGACGGAAATGCGCGAAATCGCGCAGGTTCTGAGGGGTGAGAATGTCCACTTATGTGGGATTAGCAACAGGTGTTTGAGGATTCCGCGGTGCGCGTTGGCATCATACCGTTGGGCAGGGGCGAGCCCCTGCCACTGCGAATCCCCGTCAGGCCTACCCCCTTTCATCCACCACCCGTACCGCCTTCCCCTCCCGCCTCGGTATGCTCCCCGGTTCGACCAGCTCGACTCGCGGGCGCACCAGGATCTCCTCCCGCAGGGCGTGGGAGATGCGGTCCTGGAGCCTGAGGAGTGCGTGCACTTCGTCGCGGAAAAAGTCGGGGGTGACTTCGACTTTGACCGTAAGCCGGTCCGCGTAGCCGTCGCGGTCGAGCACGATCAGGTAGTTGCGGCCCACCTCGGGCATCGCCATCAGCACCCGCTCGATCTGCATGGGGAAGATGTTCACGCCGCGGATGATGAACATGTCATCGGTGCGGCCGTGGATGCGCGCCAGGCGGCAGTGGGTGCGGCCGCAGGGGCACCGCCCGGTGATGAATGAGGTGACGTCGCGGGTGCGATAGCGGATCAGCGGCATCGCCTCGCGGGTGAGCGAGGTGAGCACCAGCTCGCCCTCCTGGCCCTCCTCCATCGGCTCGCCGCTCTCGGGGTCAATCACCTCCGCAAGGTACGAGTCCTCCCACAGGTGGATCCCCTGCTGCGCCGGGCACTCGAAGGCCACGCCGGGGCCGCACATCTCCGACAGACCGTAGCAGTTGTAGAACGGAATGCCCCACATCTCCTGGAGCCGCTGCCGCGTGCCCTCGGTATACGGCTCAGCGCCGGCGACGGCGAATCGCAGATTCAGGTCGCGCTTCGGGTCAATGCCCATCTCCTCGAGCGTGTCGAGCAGGGCCATCGCGTAGCTCGGGATGATGTGGATCGCGGCGGTCCGGAAGATGCGCATGAACTCGATCTGGCGATGGCTGTTGCCCGCGCCCATTGGGATCACGAACGCGCCCAGCTTCTCCGCGCCGTAATGCAACCCCAGGCCGCCGGTGAACAGCCCATAGGTCATCATGTTCTGGAAGACGTCGCCCGGCCGCAGCCCGGCCATGTGCAAGCACCGCGCCACCAGATCCGCCCAGCGGTTCACATCGCCGATGGTGTGGAACACCGCGGTCGCCATGCCAGTGGTTCCAGAGGAGTGGTGCATGCGAACCACCCGGTCCTTGGGCACGGCAAGAAACCCGAACGGATAGCTGTCCCGCAGGTTCTGCTTGGTGGTCAGCGGGAAGCGCCGGAGGTCGTCGAGCGAACGAACGGGAAGGGAATCCGGGCCCAGGCCGATGCTGGCGAAGAGCTTCGCGTAGTGCTCCGACCTCGCGGCCTGTGCGACAGTCCAGCGAAGCCGGTCCAGTTGCAGCGCGCGCAGCACATCAGGGGACGCGGTCTCAATGGGATCGTAAGTCGCGGCGTGTAACATCGGTCAGTGCTTCCGGGCACTGGTACAACGGGGGAGGAGAGAGGTCCTGCTCCTCCGGTGGTGTAAGTCGCTCCTGGCGGAGCGAACGCAGGTTATGGTCGGCGCTGGTGAGGCCGCGGTCATGTGCGACGCGGGGATGTTCGCGTGCTCCGGCGGGCATGCCTGCGGCATACCCGCCCTACACTGCGGCCAGCGCCTTCTCCAGCTCTGTGACCGCCTTTTCCTCGATCTCCCGCGCTTGCGCCAGGATCTCGCGCTCACGCTGCCGCATCTCGGTCGGCCAGTTGTCTGGCCTGTTGGTGAAGGCGTCGTGGTTGGTGAAGGCGGTCAAGAGGAGGTCCGCTTCCTTCTGGTAGAGGTCGGCGGAGGCTAGGCTACTGGGGCTTACCCCGCGTGCCGGCCTCGACAGCGTGGGCACGGAAGAAGGCGGTCACATTGCCTTTCGTGAGCCTTCCCTCGGCGACGCCGAGCGTGAGCCGCTCCAGCTCGCGGTTGGTGACCTTGAGTTGCCAGCTATCGAGCTGGAGGAAGATCTCCGCCGCCACCAACGCAGCACGCTTGTTGCCGTCGGCGAACGGATGGTTCTGGCAGATGTGAAAGAGGTAGGCAGCGGCCATAGCGGGGATGTCGGGATGCAGGAACCCGCCTGCGTACTGCGCGGCAGGCATCATCACCGCTGACTCGAGCAGGGCTTCATCCAGCACCGCGGGGTCGCCGCCGAACTCTCCGATGACGCGCCGATGGATCGTGCGCACGTGTTC
>Ga0315280_10009762_pt1 | contig 12198 bp, 16 predicted proteins | sample YL17G06_40_MG_FD_203697 | JGI IMG/M metagenome (GOLD analysis project Ga0315280, IMG submission 203697) | Sediment microbial communities from Yellowstone Lake, YNP, Wyoming, USA - YL17G06_40 | ecosystem: Environmental > Aquatic > Freshwater > Lake > Sediment | place: USA: Wyoming | collected... | reverse complement strand
AATTGCTCTGACCATCGAAAGGGTAGGGTTAAGCCGTCTTTCTTCATCAAGCTGATAAAGCCAAACCTTGTTCTCTTCATCGAGCCTTGTGACAATGCAGTGTTCGCATCTGCATTCCGAGGTGGGTGCGAGCGTCTCAACCACTTCCAACCATCTGCAACCATAGGCGCGATAAAGGTTATTAAGTCTTATGGTTGAATATGGTTGTCGGTGGTAAAGCTGACCGAGGAGGAGATTGCTTTCGTCAAGGTTCAACCAAGGAAGGCGGGCAACTTTATGGTCACATTGCCAGCGGAAGTTGCAGTCGCGTTAAGGCTCAAGGACAACGAGCGGGTCAAAGTCCTCTTCGACCGAGACAAAAAGAGGGTAATCTACCAATTCTAAGCGCCAGAATCAGAAGAGAGTTGAAGCGATGGATCGGTAGGCGGCAACGAATGGAACCAGAGTTTGTCGATCTCTTCTGTGGCATCGGAATCGGATCACTTGGTTTTGTCAGAGCAGGATTCGAAATAGCTGCCGCCGTGGACATTGACGCAGATGCCTGTAGAATCTACGAGGACAACTTGGGCGTCGCACCTATCTTTGGAGACCTACGGCAGGTTTCGGGGGCTGCCATCCTCAAAAGAGCCGGCCTGAAGCGAGGTGAGCTTCCCTTGTGCGTTGGGTGTCCACCTTGTCAAGGTTTTTCTTCGCTCAGAATCACAAGACTCGGAAAGGGACAAAGGGACAACCGGAAATCCTTGTTGAGGGTATTCGCTCAACTCGTTGATGAACTCCTTCCCAGAGTCGTCATTCTAGAGAACGTCAGGGGCCTTGCATTTCGAAGAAACAAGATGTTTTTCGATCAGTTTGCCACCCACATGCGCCGACTAGGCTACTTCTGCGACTATCAGGTCCTAGATGCCGCCGACTTTGGAGTTCCCCAGCACAGGCACAGACTAATACTGATCGGAAGCAGGAAGACTGTTCCCGTTCTTCCACAAACGACTCATTCAGACCCTAGGTCTGACAAGAAAAAGACCCCCTGGAAGACCGTTAGAGAAGCCATCGGAGACTTGCCTCCACTGGAGGCCGGTCAAAGAGACGCCAGAATTCCTCTTCACGAAGCCGCCGTTCACTCGAAATCCGTTCTCGAAATAATACGCAATATTCCGCCAGACGGGGGAGGAAGAAGAGACCTCTCTCGATGGCTTTGGTTGCCATGTCACAAGAAGCTCGCCAGCAAGAAGAAGAGAGGTGCGGAAAGTATCTATGGCAGAATGCGTTGGGACGCGCCTTCCCCGACGATCACAACCCGCAGTCACGCTCCCAGCTGCGGCCGATTCGTCCATCCGACCCAAGATCGAGGCATTACGCTTCGGGAAGCCGCTCGTCTTCAATCAATCCCAGACGACTTCAAGATCACGGGATCAAAAGAGAAGATAGGGCAGTGGATTGGCAACGCGTTTCCGCTGAACCTGGCCGAGGCCCTAGGCGACCAAGCCATTCGCTACGTGTGAGAGCGGACCTGCTTCTTTCCTTTAGGTTTGGCTTTGCGCTTTCTCACCCTTCGTGTAGGATGTGTTTTTCGAAGGTCAATTATCCTGGGATCATCCTTTGGCGCACGAGAATAGACTACATCCAAGAAATCCCTGTGACCTTCAAATGTTGCACGCAGAACGTCATCCCATGGATATGTGTAGATCCCCTGCGTTTCCATTCTCTGAACCTCTCGTTTCGCATCGGCCTCATACTTGGAACCGACCAGGTAACCCACAACAAACCGCTTTCTTCTCTTGTCAGAAATCTGCTCCTGATTGTCTGCAACATAGTCTACATAGTCAGCAATTTGCCTTAGTTCCTTCTTTCCCACCATCTCTTGTGGACGCTTCAGTTCTATGACAACTATCCGACCCGTGTCGGCCATGCATATGAAGTCAAAGAAGCGCTTCCCCCCTTGCGTATTAGGCCGTATTCCAAACTCATCAGCGATGAATCTCTCGAGTTGTCTTTCTCTTTTCATCGGAAGCCAAGTAGGATCGATCAACCAAGGATGGGTTGAGATCATCTCTTGCATATCAGGTTTCTCTGGCACCCCGATGGCGATCATCTCTGTGAATTTCTCTATTACGGAAATGTGCATTTTCACCACTTTGGCTAGTTGGACTGCCTCTATGATGGAGTATTCTCGGATAATGTTGAAGATCTCTATCTGTGCTTGCGGAGATGCCGCACTGATCGCTGACAACATCCCTCTTAGGTTAGCATCCTCAAAGATGTCGAGAACATCGCTGACGGTGCGACTGAGTTGCTCGGGCCCAATTGTCTCTATCTTAACAAGATCGTCGATTGCCTTCATCAGATACCTCGCTTCATTGGCCGGGAATTTCCCTATTCTTTCTAGAAATGTCTCTTGTCTCTCTCCGAACTTGGCTTGCTTCAGTTCTTTCAAGTTTTCTTTGGAAATAGTATCAGCACGTTTTCTCAGAGCTTCTAGGATCTTGGTCTGACCCCAGCTCAGAAGCTCTCGGGCTTTTGGCAGTTCCCACAAAATGCTTTGTCTGTCCGAAGAGACCAGATCATCTTCTTGTTCATCAAGAAAATCGGCCTGGACCTCTCCAGTGAGGTATTGCTGGCCGAATTGCCCCCACATCCCACCGCTAAGTTCAAAGAACCATGGGTTTTGAGCGAGCTTTCCACGCACAAGGACAGTCACACCCCGCGATTCATCATCCTCTATTGGTTTCCTGGTGAAACCGATCCACCATTTCACCTTCCCAGCATCAGGGATCTCCTCAACGCCCCACCAGTCGTCTTCTAATGTGACATCTGGACCAGGCTGAGGAAACTTGAACGTGAAAACTCCTCGTTTCTTCTCGAACAAATCCCCGTTCAGATACAGTCGAAACGAATCGCTGTATACTGCAAAACGCCTTGCCAACCCCAATTCAAACCTGTGACGATGAATAACGTGATTAACGAGCCGTATATCTCGAATTGTTATCGTAGTTCCGTCGGGGCTATCTGTGTGAATGCCAGCTTTGAGAACTTCCGGATGATAGGTTTCTCCTCTTTGGAGTGATTCGATTTTCTTGTAGTCCAGCAGAAACTGTGTTAGTTCATTGCTTCTCACGGTCTGGATTTCGATAATGTCGGCGATACCAAAACCGGCGAGCTTGCCGATTCCTTTGTGGGCCATGATTTTTCTTCCGCCAAGAGAATACTCGCCCTCAATCTTTCGGCGGTTCCGGCCTATGACGAGATACTTCTCGTTGCAGTCCTCATATGACATTCCGGTTCCACTGTCGGTGACTGTTATTTGGGATGAGGCACAGAGAGGTGTCTCGAAGGGAACTGTCACGTCAACACGGCCAGCGTCAGCGTCCCAAGAGTTCGCTATCAATTCGGCAATCGCTGGAGTCGGCCCGGAGTACATCTCCAAGCCCAGTCTCTTGACAAACTCCCCCGCGAATTTCATCTCAAGAGGACGTTTCTCTTTTGTCGACAAATGGTCCAGCCTCCGAACGCACAACAAGCTATGCGCGAAGTTCGACATAAGTGAGATGGTGGTGAATCACCACATATGTGCTCAGCAATGCTGCGTTGCGAACCTTCATGCTAGGAGTTCCTTACGGATACGACTGACGCATGATTCCGGTTTCTTAGAGATCTCTGTGTCCCAGAAGCGAAGCACCTTGTACCCCTTTTCGAGAAGCCGTTTTCTTACACTACGATCACGCCTTCTGTTTCTTGCGATGTGAGTGACCCAATATTGGGGATTTGAGCCAGACAATAGCTGCCGTTTTAGCTTAGGCCAGTTGCGTCCATGCCAAAAACTGCTGTCACAGTAAACAATCAGGTTAGGTCGAATCAAGAAGTCCGGCTTACCTTCCATTTTTGGATACATCTCATACTTGAAACGGTTTTTCAACAGAATTCTCGCCATGGCAAGGTCCAGTCTTGTATGTTTGCTCCGGATTCTTGACATGATCTCGCTTCTTTTGGCCCTTGAGAATCGGTCCTTCCGACCAGTTATAGACATCCCTTCTCAGTCATGTTTCTGCTGTCGTTTGGGACAGCGGCGACCTCACTCTTATGCGATATGCTTGTCGGTTCTGATAAGTTAACGGGGTTCAGCGGCTCAGTTTTGTCGGTGATAAGTCGCGGGGTTTGATTCCTGATCGGCGGGTTCTGTGTCGCTGATGTGAAGATGTCGTCTTTGTGTCATACTTCGTTTCTATGGCGCTGGCATAGACTGATCTGACTACGAAGATGCCCTTTGTACATGACACAGTCTGCGTTTTCGCAATGTTCCAAACCTATCAGGTGGCCGACTTCGTGCAAAATGTGTTGCATATCCCAAAAAGGGGCAATTGCCAAATGCTTTCCTTCGAAATACCCCGTGACAGAGCCAGTTCCAACCCCCACATGGGCTGCATAGAGAATCGGGTTGTAGGTAGTCAAGAAAAGATAGTACTCGTAGCCGGAAACTCTCTGAATCAATGATTGGATTTGATTCTTGCAGTAGATGTCTTTGGTATCATGCTCTGTCCAGCACGCTTCATCGAGTCTATCGCATATCCCTGTGGCTCTCATCTCCTCAACCGTTGGAGGTTCCCAGTAAAAGGCAAAATCCAGGGTGACGTTCTTGCCGTACAGCCTACCCAGTTGCTCATCTAGGTCTCTCGGCCTCTTGTGGGGGCTTGGAATGAAGAGTGCTATTCTTGCTCTACGTGTTCTCTTTTCTTGTTCCATTGAGCACTTTCATTTCCTTTGCTGGAGATTGGTCGCGAAAGACGAAAGGTTGGTCCAAAAGGTACTGCACGCCTAACCAACTCCGATACAACATGTGGATGGTAGGATTCGGTTTCGCGGCATTCAAGTATGGACGTGAAAGAAGGCAAACCAATCGTACGTGTCGTTCTTCAGTAGTTCTTTGTAATTGTTCAGAAACATTGACTGCTTCTCCTTCGGTTCCTTCTCTTGTGCCTCAACTTCCCATTCGAGATGTTGTCGATCTATCATGGTAATGCGCTGATCCAAGTACAATCCTCGTTCTCGATAACCGTCAAGTGTTTCTTCTATCACACGGGCCAACTCAACGAGGGTCGACGCCCCCTTGCTTACATAGGCTCCTCCCATAACACTTCTCTCATGAGTAGTAGGTTCCAGAACTTGGTGTCCCCTAGTGCGGACACCGCCTCTTATGTTTCGCCGATCTTCTTATTATCGTTTCCCATTTGTTTCCGTCAAGACGCATGTCAAGGCCAGCCGCTTCTGCTGGTGTTTTTCCGTTCAGAGCCATGTGTGGGCGCAGGTAGTTGTAGTATGTGCGGTGGCCTTCAATCATTCTTCGGGCCGATTCCTCATTGTCCAAGCCTCGCATGACTTTGGTTCTTTCTCTGACCGTTCCGTGTAGGCGTTCTACGATGTTGTTGTTGGTGCCTTGGCGAATGTTCTTCAGTCGGACATGCATGGGGCCGTTCTTCTCGTTCACGTAGAACTCTTTGTTGAAGGCGCGTCTGTACGCTTGGAGCTTATCGGTGACTACGAAGCTCGGTTCTTGTGCTGGGCCAACCGTGGCCTTGGCTTTCTGGAACACTTGCCTTGCGTCATCAATCTCTCTGGTTCTTGTGATCTGGCTGGCGATCAAGAAGCGTGTCTCGTGGTCCATGAGGTTCCAGAGCCACTCGAACCGTCCGTTCTCTGATGGTTCGGTTTTTCTGATGTTGATGGTCATTTCGTCTGTGTGCCACATGCCTCCGACATGAGGCATGTACTCATCCACGTAGCCCTTCATCAGTTCGACATACTTTCGTATCCAATTCAAGACGGTAGGCTGAGTAACCTCAATGCTCTCAAACATTTTGAGATGATGAAGGATCTTTCTTTGGCTTACGCCCTTGAAGTAGAGGTCTAGGGCGATTGTGATGGCTTTCGGCGTGGCCTTCATTCTCTCGAATCCTTCGTTTCTTGTGAATTTGTGGCCGCATTCTTTGCAGAGGAAGCGTTGAATGTCTCCGGCCTTGTTGTGGCGTATGCCTATCTTGATTATTCGGTCGGAGCCGCATTTCTTGCATCCGCTTGTCTCTGTTTCGCATAGAAGGCCAAGGTTGTTGAAGGCCACTTTCTGGCGAAGGTTCTGGGAGAAGTAGACCGCGTAGATGTGTTTGCAGACCAGCTGCCTGAATTGGTGGTCGGGGCATTGGCATGTCCAGCTAGAGCCTTGCCTTAGAACCAGGTAGGAGCCGTTGCCAGACTGGGAGATCACTCGATAGGTGTCGCTGTCAATGCGTCTGATCTGGTTTCCTTTGCCTAGGATTTCTAGGCCTCTGAGTTCGCGGGGGTTTTCGAGTGTTACTCCCATGGGCCCTTCCTCTCATTGGTTTAGGTACCTAACCATACTAGGTACCTAAAACCTTATTAATGTTTCGGTACCTAACAATACCTGATCGAGAATGCGCCTCCAGAAGCAAATGTCCAGAAAATATAAAGGCAAAGAGTACCCCAAGTGGATGATCACAGTTCCTCCCAAGCAGATTGAAGAGCTCGGCTGGGGAGAAGGCGAGTTTCTTGAGAGCGAAGTAACACATCAAGAACTGGCAATCAGGAGAGAGAACTCCGAGAAAGTGGAAAAGCGCAGGGAGATAGCGAAGAGAGCTTGGGAAACTAGAAAGAGGGGCGAGAAATAGTGATGTCACAGATTGAACCTACTTCCATTAAGGAACTGAGAGTCTCTCCCCTCAATGTGAGGAAACAAGTAGGCGACCTTGGTGATTTGCAGGCATCAATCAAATCGGTAGGGCTACTACAGCCAATAGTTGTCCGTGAGGTCAAAGGAAGGCCAGAGGTAGTAGTTGGCCAAAGAAGATTTCTTGCCTGCAAGGCGTTGGGTTGGGATACCATTCCAGCAATCAAGCGCAAGCTTACTGACAGAGAAGCATTGATCTTATCACTATCTGAGAATATCCAAGTCGATTCACTGAATCCTATCGAAAGAGCCAGAGCCACTGAGGAACTCATCAAGGATCTAGAAAAAGAAATGCCGCGAACTAAGGCATTGGAGGAGGCAAGTAGAGTAGTTGGAAAGCAAGCAAGGACAGTATATGATTGGTTGCGTCTACTAGAAACGACTGAAGCGGTTCAGAGAATGGTTCAAGAGAAGAAGCTTGGTATAGAAACAGGGGCGAGGCTGGCGTCTCTACCAAAGGAACGGCAAGAGGGTATTGCCAAAGCAATTTACGAGGAGAAACTGCCAGAGCTTCAAGCAGCGAAAGCAATAGAATACGCTGGCAGAGAGCCTAAACTTCCTGCAAAGCAGGCTGTAAGAACCTTTCTTAGAGAGATGGAGGAATACAGCGTGACCATATCCTTCTCAGGCCCTATCTACAAGGCTCTTTCCAAGCTTGCGCAGGCAAATAAGCTCACAATTCAGGAGATAATTCGAAGAGCGGTCAGAAAATACGTTAGATTATGAGTTTGTCTTTGAGGACAATTCGATGCTAAAAGCTCATCTGTCGGAGTATACAATGTTAGATGGCTCCAAGAAAACACTGATCAAGAGAATTAACGATGGTTCGATAATCAATCGTTTTGACATGACGCCTTCCCCCAACAAGGCATCTGATATTGTGTGCCCCCACTTCCTCGAATTGAAGTGGGCCACTGGCTGTCCCTTCGACTGTGCTTGGTGCTACCTGAGAGGCACAATGCGCCACTACATTCGCAAAAAGAACCCGACATACAAAAACCCCGAGAAGATTGAATCACATCTACAGCGCTTCTTCAGAGTAGACTATCCAGGCCAGAGAGAGGTATTGAACACGGGTGAACTTGCAGATTCTCTCATGTCGGAACATACGAATGTGCCTTTCTCGAAATTCATAATGTCATTGTTTGAGAAGCAAGACAAGCACAAGGTCCTATTCCTGACAAAGAGCGATAGAGTAGACAATCTCGTAAACATCAACCCTCACAGTCAGGCAATAGTGAGTTTCAGCCTGAACTCAGAGCCAGTTGCCAACAGATGGGAGAAAGCTACCCCAGTAGCCAACAGAATTGCGGCCGCTAGAAAAGTATTCGAAGCAGGCTATGAAACCAGGATAAGGATAGACCCAATAGTTCCCTACCCAGAAAACGAGTGGACGAAGAACTACCAAGAACTCATAGACAGCATTTTCTCGAATTTGTATCCAGAGAGAATCACTCTCGGTTCTTTGAGAGGCCTACAAAGCACAATCAACGAGGCCGAAGACAGATCTTGGGTTGATTACTTGACAGAGGAGTCAAAATGGGGTAGGCGAATACCGTTTGAGGTTCGACGCCGAACCTTCCGCGTAGTCTTGGACTATCTGACAAACGAGCATGGGTACACGAAGATCGCACTATGCAAAGAACCAGTGGCGATGTGGGAGAACTTGGAACTCGACTGGAAGAACTGTAAATGTAACTGTGTGTGGTAAGCTTGTCTTATCTTCAAATCAAAGAGCACTCACGTAAGAAATACCAGATCCTTGGGAAATATCTTCGGGCCTGCCAGCGATTCAGCAACATATACCGGAACTTTGCATATGTTGATACCCACGGAGGTTCTGGTAAGGTTCTCGACGCAGGCAACTTGACAGATGGCTCCACACTTATTGCGGCAAAGGTTACTCCTAGCTTTCCGTGCTATGTTATTGAAATAGATCGTCTGAGGTTCACTTTACTCAAGGATTCATGTAAAGCAATTCCTCATGTGACACCATTCTTCGGAGACTGTAACACTGAGATAGATAGGATACTGTCTCTAATTCCAAAAGGCAAGATGTTTGTCTTCTTTTTCGTCGATCCTGATGGACTAGCATATCAAGGAAAGGATCGCACTTACGATGAATTGACTGCGGAGACAGTTGAGAAAATCGCCACTTTTCCTAGAACAGAATTGTTACTGAATCTTCCATTGCAGGCAATAATGGAATGCGCAGGATACATTCGAGAACTTCCAGGCAAAGCAGCGTCTGAGAAAATGAGGGAAAGGGTGTCAACATTCTTTGGTACCGAAAGATGGCTGCATTTAGACTGCGGTGACTACAAGGCATTCATGAGGTTGTATGTCTCACAGAGGCTCGAAGCACATTACCAATACATTGGAGGCATACTCGTCAGAAATGTTATGCGAGGCCCCCAATACTACTTGCTCTACGGTTCCAAGCATTCCAGAGGAGGGGAGATAATGAGAGACATAATGAAGAAAGAGCATGTGGACACGGTGGGGTTCCCGTTGACGAGACACCAGTACGAGACTGATAGAGAGTGGCTGGATGCAGAGTATCCCCTGAACAAGCCTTTTGTGTTTGAGAACTAGGGCGGACATAAGTCTGCTCATGCTTCTTTCACAGTAGGCTCCAAAACCCGCGTGACTGATCCAAGGAACCCACAAAGTCTTAAGAGAATCATGCGAGATATTAAGAAACGGGGGTCAGGATGAGTTTCTCGAACGAGATCGTTCAGAAGGTCTGGGAGAAAGGCAAATCAGTTTCAGATCACCCAGATACTTGGCGAAAGGATGATTGTGGAGCTTGGATAAACAGAGGACAATATGGAAACCGAGATTCTCGGTATGGATGGGAGATCCATCACATAACGCCTGAGGCCGAGGGTGGCACTGATGATCTTTCGAATCTGCGCCCTTTGCAGTGGGAAAACAATGCGGCCTCGCAAGCGGGGCCACTTGTCTGCGTTGTCACTGCGTCGGGCAGTGAAAATGTGCGTAGAACGTAGACAAGCTAAGGAAAGACTGCAAGATATCGTTTCGCTTGAACTAGTGGAATCCTGAGACTTGTCTGAGTGAAGTGATATGGCAGATGTTGAGCAGAAGCCAAGTCAAAGCTACAATTTAGTTTACCTTGCCTTCGGCTACACACTTGCTTCGCTCTACATTACGTGGTTTGGAGAACTTTCCATCCAAGATCGAGTTCTCGTAAGCGTACCGATAGGGGGACTCTTTGGTACCTTCTTGTTTTACTTGAAGCCTGAAATCTTGGTGATCGAGGCATTGCTTAGACTTCGAGGATGGGGAGGCTTGCTTTCGTCTTCACTACTGTCGCAGACTAGGGCCTACATAACTGGTGCACTCTATTTTGTCTTCTCACTTGCTGCCGCTATCCATGCACAGAGTCGGTTGTCGCTTTCGCCCGATATTGTGATAATTCTGTATGGTGGACTGGTGTTAGTCGCCGCAAGATTGTCTGTTGAATTGAGAAGATTACCGCCTAGGCTCCTAATGGTTCGAAGATACAACACTGTATTGCGTAGCATCAGCGGAATAGGAAAAGTCCGAGTCGACTATGAATACGGCAATTCGACACTGTCTCGGGTTAGATCCGCTGTGGTCAGAGGCGACTGGAATGAAGCGGCGTCCTTGCTGGATCAAATGTGGCTTATCCTAGGACTGGGGTCAACTGAATCAGCATAACCCAACGAAGCACTAAACCCCGTGATTTATCACCGACAAAACTGAGCCGCTGAACCCCGACATCTTATCAGGACCTGCTTGTCCAAGTCAATTGGACCTAATGTGCAACTATTCCGAGTGCTTTCTTCTCTTTTTCCTCGAGAAAGCCTAGCTCGGCGAATCCTTTTCGCATCATCCGTCTGAGAAGACCTTTTCAATCCTCCCAGTGTCGTGATCTTCTCCAGAAGGTTAGCTTAGAATAATGATTCACATGATTTCTTCGACGCAGGCGCATCTTGCCTATCAGGTCCTGCCATCGTTTCCTGCTTTAAAAGGGCGGCCCATAAGATTCTTCGGAAGTTGAGGAGAGATGACGATTCTGAACCATGTGGAGCTTAAGGTTGAGGACTACAATGGAGACGATAGGCTTCGGACGGTCTGCTCTATTCTTCATGTTGGAAGGAGAGGGTTCGTTCTCGAATGGATGTCGGGACGGGACGGTCTATTGTGGACTGTGACTACTGTTGACAAGCGTGACATCAAGCGCTTTGTCCAGAGATGGAGGAGTCTGGCTGATAGGCTCCGGATGCGCTTCACCGTCCACAGGTCTGTGCTCAAGTTTCTCACGTAGCCTTTGGATGTATGGCAACAGGTAGCCTTTGGGCCGCAGTCGTTTGCCTGAGTAGCGGCCGATCTTCCACAGTGCTCTGTCTGTTCGCAGATCGCTGGCCATTTCTTCACCTTCGTCAGTCTTCTTGTAGCGAAGGCCGCCATCCGCGTCAGCGGCAGTGTAGATAAAGTCGTCCTCAGTCATAGCTTTCACCCACCGTACTAAGTTCGTCTGACTTCCTGCAACTTTCCTCAGTTCTGTTGTCGTCACGCCAGCGCGGCCGTACTCGTTGATCTTGGATAGGAACTGGTCAAGTTGCTCTAGGGCATAGCGCTCAGGCCGTCTAGACATTAAGTCCCTCGCTCCTGGCTAGCTGGATCAGGTCCCTGTACTTGCGGGTCAAGAATCGGTATTGACAAATGAAGCGGTAGGCGATCCACAGCGCAAACCCTGTCCATGCGGCAACACCACCCAAGTTAAGGAGGCTTCGCCAAAGCGGAAGTTCCGGAAAGTCTCTAGAAATCAGAATAAGATTGAGAGCGGCGCAAGTCGCCGTGAATCCTATAACGATGTAGGCTGTAAGTGGAAGTAATCTGATTCCCGCCAAAAGGTCCTCCAGCAGATCAACCGCATCTCTCCTCATGAGTTCATAAATCTGCTTCAGGTCGTAGGGTCTACCTTCTTCAGACTTCTGGGCCATGCAACAATGTATGTATGAAGTTGGATTTTAGCTTGAGGCAGAGTCCAAAGTTGCTTCTCAATCTTGGACCATCGCTTGTCAACTTGATAGGCACATATTGAATAGCCGATGGAAGATGCACCAGAAAGTGAATAGGATAAGTGGCTCAACCAATCGCAACCATCTACAACCACAAGCCTTATCTAGCTGGGAGGACAGGGCGTATGGTTGGAAGTGGTTGCGCAACCATAGCGAGGCACGTAACTCATGGATCTGAAGATCAAAGCCCCAGTATTCGTTGAGGGAAGGGCAATCGTAAGAGGGGCGTTCACGGAGGTTTCCGTGACCAGATTGGTTGTCAAAGGGACTGACGGTGACGGATACGTATGTCTCGATGTACAACCCCTTCCAATTCGTTCACACACAGACACAGCGCCGCCCAAGAGACTGGGTGGCATCTCTGCCAAGAAGCTACTTTACGAAGTCTTCCGCGTA
>Ga0315280_10009760_pt1 | contig 12201 bp, 17 predicted proteins | sample YL17G06_40_MG_FD_203697 | JGI IMG/M metagenome (GOLD analysis project Ga0315280, IMG submission 203697) | Sediment microbial communities from Yellowstone Lake, YNP, Wyoming, USA - YL17G06_40 | ecosystem: Environmental > Aquatic > Freshwater > Lake > Sediment | place: USA: Wyoming | collected... | reverse complement strand
GGCCGTGACCCAGGGCTCGGATTACCGCCCCGATAGCTGCCGAGGTCTTCCCCTTACCATCGCCGGTGAAAATCTGAACCAGACCCCGGCGCAGTGGCTCCGGTGACGAGGGACTTGTTGATGCCTTTCTAGCCAATAAAACACCTAAGCGAAAGCTGAGAGTAGTAAGATAGTTTAACAACCTGAGCTAGAAAAATCAAGGTTTTATTTGTTAACCCCGCAACAATAATGATATAATACAGACGGCTTTTAAGCCTAGAAAGAGGATTGGGAGTATCAAAATGGCAACGACCAAAAAGCTGATTGAGGAGTATAAGCAGAAGAGAGCCAAAATAGTGCAGATGGCACCCCCTGAGGTTATTGAAAAGCGCCACAAAGGGGGACAGTGGACAGCCAGAGAAAGGATAGACTATCTCTTTGACGCCGGCACTTTCACCGAGATAGGGCTGTTCGTTAAGCATAGAACGGTGCATTTTGGCATGGATAAGAGGGAAGTGCCTGCCGAAGGGGTGGTAACCGGTTACGGTCTGGTCAATGGCAGACCGGTTGTTGCCTTTGCCGAGGATTATATGGCGATGGCGGGGACGTTTGGCGAGTACCACGGCTTGAAGGAAATCCGAGCCATTAATTTAGCCAAGGAAATGGGGTGGCCCCTTATCGGTATGAATGACTCCGGGGGTGCCCGCCTCCAGGAAGGGATGGACACCCTTGAAGCCTACGGCTGGATATTCCGGGCTCAAATCCTGGCTTCAGGTATAATCCCCCAGATAGCCCTGCTTATGGGTCCCTGCCTTGGCGGGCAGGCTTATCACCCGATAATGCAGGACTTCCTTATTCAATGTCGGGATACCGGCTTTATGGGGATTGCTGGCCCGGCTTTTGTTAAGACCCAGCTCGGGGAGGAAATCTCCCTTGAGGAACTCTCAGGGTGGAAGGCTCATGCCGTTAAATCGGGGCAGACCCATGTTGTCGCCGAGGACGATAAGGACGCCATAGACAAGGCTAAGGAGCTCCTGACCTTCCTGCCGTTAAACAACAGGGAAATGCCGCCTCGCCTTAAGTGTAAGGATGACCCATACCGAATATGCCCCGAGCTTGATACCATAATACCTGACAAACCAACCCAACCCTATGACATGTACAAGGTAATCAAAGCCATAGTTGATGACGGTTATTTCTTTGAGACACTGAAAGAACACGCCAGGAGTGTAATCACCGGCTTTGCCCGCTTTAACGGACGCCCGGTTGGTATCTGGTCAAACCAACCAATGTGGGCTGCCGGGATTATTGATGTTGATGCCGCAGACAAAGGGGCAAGGTTCGTCAGATTCTGTGACCTGTTCAACATCCCCGTCGTTACCCTCGGGGACTGCCCTGGTTATATGATAGGCTCGGAGCAGGACTGGAAGGGCATCCTGCGCCATGGCGCCAAGATGCTCTTTGCCTGGGCTGACGCCACCGTGCCCCTGATTTCAATCATCGTCCGCAAGTCCTATGCCGGCGCCCATTACGGCATGCTGGATAAAGGCATTGGTGCTGACCTTGTCTTTGCCTGGCCCACGGCTAGAATCACCATCGTTGGTGCCGAGACTGCCGCCAGCGTCATCTTCGCCAGGGAGATAAAGGAATCAGCCAACCCGGAAGAGACAAGAGACAAGAGAATTAAGGAATACAGCGAAATCTATGAGAACCCGTATGTTTCCGCTGAGCGGGGCTATACTGACGATATAATAATGCCCAGCGATACCAGGAAGGTGATAAATAGGGCACTGGACTTCCTGGAGAATAAGAACAAGGATAACAAGGCATTCCTCGCCCGACCGTGGCGAAAGTATTCCAATATTAATCTATAAGGTGGGTTACTATAGAAATCATCCCCGCCATAGATATCAGAGACGGCAGGTGCGTTCGCCTGTATCAGGGCAACTTTGACCAGGAAACGGTCTTCTCTGATGACCCGGTAGATGTAGCCTTACAGTGGCAATCGCTAGGGGCACCAAGACTGCATATTGTTGACCTGGATGGCGCTATGAGCGGCGAGGTCTATAACCTGGATATTATTACCGAGATAGCCAGCGCAGTACTGGTTCCGACGCAACTGGGTGGCGGCATCCGCAAACTGGAGACTATTGAAAAGCTGCTCAAGGCGGGCGTAGAGCGGGTAATCTTAAGCACCGCCGCCGTTGAAGACCCCCAGCTGATTAAGCAGGCATGCCAGAGGTTCAGGGAGTCTATTATTGTCGGCATTGATGCCAGAGACGGATATATTTCCATCCACGGCTGGCGCCAGGAAACAGAGTTAAAGGCTATAGAACTTGCCCAAGCTATGCTAAAACTCGGGGTCAGGCGCTTTATCTATACTGATATTAACCGCGATGGCACCCTCACCGAGCCAAACTTTTCTGCTACCGCTGAGCTGGTAAACACCATCAAGCAACCTGTTATCGCCTCCGGCGGCATCTCATCGCTAAACCACCTTAGGATGCTCAAATCGCTCGGCGTTGAGGGCGCCATAGTCGGGAAGGCGCTTTATACCGGAGACATAGACCTGAAAGAGGCTCTGGCCACTTTTAGCTAGAGAGTTAAAGAGAGGCGAAGCCTCTAAATATTATAGGGAGTTTAAGAGGGACTTCGTCCCTCTTCAGAAAAAATCTTCCCCTTCCCCTTGTCAAGGGGAAGGGGATAAAGGGGATGGGGTTGATAAAAAATCTAAAGTTCAACAAAGACGGGCTTATTCCGGCAATAGCTCAAGACGCCGACAGCGGCGAGGTGCTGATGCTCGCCTACATGAATGAAGAGGCACTGCGCCGGACACTAGCTAGCGGTGAAGCCTGGTTCTACAGCCGCAGCCGAAAGGAGCTGTGGCACAAGGGGGAGACCTCAGGTAGCATCATCAAGGTAAGCTCTATATGGAAGGACTGCGATAGCGATACTATACTGATTAAGGGGAAAGCCTCTGGTCCGGTGTGCCACACCGGCAATAAGACCTGCTTCTTTCAAGAGCTAACCTAAGCCGTCTCCTCAGCCTGGTCAAGCTCCACCACCCTCTTTAGCGCCGATAGTGCTACTTCTAGCTGGGCATCATCTGGCTCCCTGGTCGTCAACGACTGTAACCACAGCCCCGGGGTGAGAATCGTCCTGACTACAGTGTTATCAATATGCTTGTTGCCAAAATAGATGACCTCATAGGCGAGGGCGGCAATAACCGGGATGAGCACAATCCGCCATAAAACCATCAGCCATAGCGACGGCAAGCCAACAAGGGCAAAGACTATTATGGCGATAATCAAGACGACAAAGAGAAAGCTGGTGCCGCAGCGAACATGGGCAGTACTGTATTTTCTGGTCGCTTCTACCTCCAGTAGAGCACCATCCTCGTAGGCATTTACCGCCTTGTGCTCAGCACCGTGATAGGCAAATACCCGCTTGATGTCAGGGATAAAATTTATCACTTCAAGATAAGCGATGAAGATGGCCGCGCGAATAAGACCTTCTATCAAATTAAATACTATGGGTGAGCTGATATAGGGGGTAAGCAAACGGGTAAGGAAAAGGGGCACCATGAAGAAGAGAACCACCGCAAATCCCACGGAAACAGCTACCAGAAGCCAAACAAACCACCCCGAAATCCTCGCTTCTTCCTCCTCTAAAGAGACATTAGCCGAATAAAACAGGCTCCTGATACCCAGAACCAGAGCCTCAATCAAGACAACGATACCCCGTAGTAGTGGGGTTTTTCGCATCCTGCCGGAATAAATACCGGCCAGGGGCTGGGTATCCATAGCCAGCTCACCATTGGGGCGACGCACTGCGGTTACCATAGCCTTCCGCCCCCGCATCATCACTCCCTCCATAACCGCCTGCCCCCCGTAATAAAACCTTTTGGCCATAAATAAAAAGGAGCGGCTCGCCCGCTCCTTCCCCCTCAACCCTGTCTATTTAACCTTCCACCTTCCTATAGCGCCGCCTAAAGCGCTCCACCCGCCCCATGGTATCCACCACCCTCTGCTCTCCGGTGTAAAAGGGATGACACTTACTACAAAGCTCAACCTTCAGCATCTTCTTGGTGGAGCCAATGGTAAAGGTATTGCCACAGGCACAGACTACCTGGGCATCATTAAAATATTCGGGATGAATCTTGGGTTTCATATTTCAGCTAGCGTGAACGCTAACCTTCCTCCTGTTATTAGTCGTAGGCTCAAATTTAACCACGCCGTCAATTAGGGCGTAAATGGTGTAATCCTTGCCCACGCCGACGTTACTGCCAGGATGAATACGGGTGCCCCTCTGCCGGACCAGAATCGTCCCGGCGCTTACACGCTGTCCATCATATCGCTTGACACCAAGCCTTTTTGACTTGCTATCGCGGCCACAACGAGTGCTGCCGCCTCCCTTTTTATGCGCCACCTTCGCTCACCTCTTTCTTGCGCTGAGCCTTCTTCGGCTTAGCTTCCGCTACCCCCGCCTCAACTATCTTATCTATAACCAGCCTGGTGTAAAGCTGACGATGCCCGGTCTTCTTGCGGTAACGAACCTTTGGCTTATACTTAAAGACGATAACCTTCTTCCCCTTCCCCTCCCCCTGAGCGGTAGCCACCACCTTCGCCCCATCAACAACGGGCGTACCGACAACTACCCGCTCACCATCAGCGATAAGCAATACCCGATTTAGCTCAACGGTATTGCCCTCAGCCACATCCAGGCGTTCTACATCTATAGTCTGCCCCGGGTTTATCCTATACTGCTTACCCCCGGTCTCAATAATAGCGTAAATCTCTGACCTCCTCAAACAGGTTATTGTAACAATTGCTCTGGCTAGGTGTCAAGCGCAAGCCCCTGCCATAACTCTTTTACCTTCTGCTTCAGCTCATCAAGGCTACAATCGGTATCTATAACCACATCGGCATACTTTAGTCGCTCTGCTGAAGATAGCTGGGAACGAATGCGAGCTAGGGCTTGCTCTTCAGACATCCCGCTCTTTTCTTTCAGTCGTTTGAACACAGTGAACTCAGGGGCGACAGTAACCCAGACCTCATCCACTTCATCTGATAATGAAGGCTCGCCGGCTCTCAGAGAAAGAGGCACCTCAATCAAGAGGGGGGCTTCAAGCACCACCACCCCCACCCCCTTCTGCCGATACTCCTCAAGCTTAGCCTTCACCGTTTTATACATCCAGGGGTGCGTTATATTATTCAGCCGGGCTAAAGCCTCATGATTACTAAAGACTATTTCCCCCAGCCTCTTGCGGTCAATCTCGCCGTTTGGGGTAACAACCCCCTTGCCAAAGGCAGCCACCACCCCCCGCCACAGGTCGGTATCAGGCTTCAGCGCCTCATGCCACACCTTATCGGCGTCAATAATAGTCGCCCCAAACTCAGCCAGGAAGCTAGAGACGGTGCTCTTGCCGCTACCTATGCCGCCGGTAAGACCAATAACCTTCATCTAATTTAAGTCTAGTCTTTGCCAAACAGACAGTCAAGGAAAACCCACCCCCTTTATCCTCCCTTCTCTAAGGGAGGGGTAATTAGTTTTATAAGAGAAGCTTCGCCTCTCTTCAACTCTCTCCACCAAAGTATCTAAAAAGAACAGCGTTTTATGGATAGTTTCCGATTGTTTGATAAAAAGTGGGATAAACCCACTTGACAACTAATCCCACCGTGCTATAATTAAACTATGCAGAAGCAGGCAAGCAAATTCAGGATACGCAAAGACCCCAATAAAGTGGCAGCTATAATCGTTGAAGCAGCCACCGATGAATCAACTGTTGTAAAAAATCCTGCTGCCGTAGCCCTCGGCACAACTATAATAAAGGATGACAAATTAACAAGGATAGCTGAAAGCGTGAAGCCAGATGCTAAAAGGCGAGTGCACTTGCCCACGGTTTTAGTGCAAGAGGGCGTCACTTATCACATATATGTTAATAGCGTTGGGCAAATCGTTTTAGACCCACAAGTAACTATACCTGCATCTGAGGCATGGTTATTTGAAGATAAGAATGCTTTAGCTTCAGTTGATAGGGGCATGGCTGAGTCAGCTAATGGGCAAGTAATAAATCGGGGTTCATTCGCAAAATACATAAAAGATGCGCCGTGAATTGCGTTTTACCCCTACTGCTTATGAGCAACTTGACAGAATAGAGAATGATCCTTCACTAAAAGGTGTTCTCAAACAAGTCAGAAAAACACTGGGATATCTAGAAACAAACCTTCGAGCTAAATCTCTACAAACCCATGAGTTTGAATCACTAACAAGGCGTTATGGGAAAAAGGTTTTTGAGGCTTATGTTCAACAAAAGACCCCAGGGGCTTACAGAACATTCTGGCATTATGGTCCCGATGAGATAGACAAAAATGGTGAGCGCATAGCTATAATTACCATAGTAGCCATAACCCCACATCCCGAATCCTAAACAGCTAGATTAAAGGGTCTCTAAGAGGGGCTTCAGCCCCTCTTTTTTATTATCCTCCCCCTCTCCCTCGAGGGAGAGGGGGATTAAGGGGGTGAGGGTAATAAGGGCTATAATTGACCCTACTTGAGTGATATAATTAGATAAAGGAGCATTATGCGTGAGGTAATGCATATTGCCGTAGCCCCTCCAGCCAACCTTGATGCAAATCTCGTAAGAAGTGTAGCAACTATTATCAACAAGAGCCCTTCTTATACACGTCTTCTTCTGGCCGGTGAGGTGCCTAAAGTCATTGCCCACTACGATAGCATACACATAGCGGAGTCCGTAATTCAGAATCTGCGAGACTTGGGCCTTGTTGCCATTGCATGCAGGGATTCTGAACTTCGCCAGTTTCCGCAAACATTCAAGGCGCAGACCCTAGAATTCGGGGAGAAAGAAGTTCTCTTCCGAGACAGCGCTGGTCGCGAGAAAAGGGTAGTAGAAAACAATGTCTTCCTGATTCTCATGGGGAGGATGGAAACTTCTGTGGAAGTGGAGACGACAAAGACCAAGACTAAGTTTAGTCTGACTAGGACGTTGCTCATGGGCGGCATCCCAACCTGGCGAAGGGTTGAGGAGAAAACCACAGCTAAGTCTATTCAGGCTGAGTATTTCGCCAGGCTTTATGAACGAGAATCACCAGATCCTAGTGTAGAGATTCTCCAACAGCACATGAATTATTCGTTCTTAGGAGCAAAGGTAGCTGCGTCCTCTTTCACAAACTTTGGTACCGTTGTTCAGCGGCTCCGAGAGGTATTCCCGCAGGCGATTTTTGATGACAGGCTAGCGAAACCTTCAGTGCTAACCACGTCCTCCAGCCAAGTTTGGCAAGATATTGAGACAAATTGCAAGTTGATTTACTTGTTCCACGCAGTGACCAGCGGTCGGCTTGGTAATCCGTAGGATAACAAATTGGCTTTTTGTTAAGTCACAATCTGACGGACTGTTACCACTGCGGCTAACACAACCCTGGGTTACCATGCCTATAATAATCCCTGAAAGATGGTGTTTGATGGCAATGTTTGATTCCGCCAGCGCAACCTCCTCGCGCTACAAGGAAAGACCCGGAGCCTTGGCGAATATAGACCTGTGGGATCGATATTTCTCAATTGGCTCAGCGTTCACGACGCTAATTCCCGCAATTACATTCTCAAAGTCATGGTATTGGATGGTAGAAAATGAGGCCGAAGCCTGCAGGAAGACCCTGATGCTATTATTGAAATTGAAACCGGAATTAGATCCTGACAGGAGGGAACACGTTGCGGTCGTCGGCGACTTGTCTGCTCTTTTCATGCACTCCCTAGCCATTATAGTGAGTAAAATCTTCGCACAATATCTGAAGCCAAAGCAAAGAGATGATCTATCAAACGCTCTCCTTTACTTACTGTACGGAGGACGTGATTCATACCAGATGCGAAATATCCTCAGGCAGAAAATATTGGCAGCAAAGGGGATGGAGAAGGTTGACACGGTTCTTTCATTGCCCGAATGGGATATGTTCGTACAGACTGTGAGACAGACTCTAGATTCACCGGTTGAACTGAACAGGACTCCATTGATAATCAGGGAAATATCTTGGTCGCTTCTCGCTGGGATGGGCAACAGAGAATTCGCCAAGCAACTTTCCTCAAGATTTCCTCAGGGGGCAAGGTTCGCAGTGCTGGGAGTAGATTATGTCTGTAAAGCAGCACAATTACCGCCTGAGTTCAGGACAATCCTGACCAGTGAGCTAATGTCTATCCAACAGCCAAAATAGAGGCGTGGACTGAGGCCATTGAGGGAGTAGGTCATCCACTATTGGACGCTATCTAGTGTCTATAGGTCACTACATATCAGTTTTGAGCCTTGCCTCATTGCACGATTTAGCGTTAAGTGCAATTTTGAGGTACGTATTGACAAACCTGAAAAAGGACTAGAATAAAGTTCCAACATGTGAAATAGCCTTTACAAGAAAATAAGCTGTGGTGAGCAAGGTGGGGGTTATGAAGAAGAGCATCAGACCGTTGGTTGGAACAGCGGTGGCTGGTGCTCTTTTATTTGGGCCGCAAATACGAGAAGCTGACCAAACGGGAGGAGAAAAATGAAAAGGAGAATTGTTTGCTTAACGGTGAGTTGCTTAATGGCGCTATCCCTGGTGCTAGCATCCTGTGCTCCCACAACGCCAACTACCCCAACTACGCCGACCACTCCGACCACGCCAACACCAACACTACCGCCGACGCCCGAGGTTACACCTACCCCCAGAACCAACGCCCACACCCACGCCAACCCCCACTCCTACGCCAACGCCTACTCCAACACCCACACCTACGCCAACACCAATGCCGCAGCCTGTGGAAATAAGCGGCTCTATACTCATCGCTAATAAAATCAAATCAAGCATTTCAAGCATTGCTGGGGTGTATACACCTGGAGAGCCGGGCAACGTTTTCTGGATAGTAAAAATAAGTGTCAAGAATAACTTCTTTGAAGACAGGGTTGTAGAACTCCCCACCTATTGGTCTATTGTAGCTGGTGATAAAAGGTATCCCGCACAGCTTAAGTTGGGGCTCTACCCTCCAGAGATGAATGTCTACCAGGGGCAGAGTGGTAGCACAATATTGGTGTTCATAGTTCCCGGCAACCTGAGCTGTGAGAACGCCAGGTTAGCTTATGAAGAATCATCGGGAATCCCTATTTGGGGTAGCCTCAGCGGCGGGAACAAACTGGACATCTTTCAGTGGGGGGAATAACGGAGCCGCAACAGGAGGTAACATATGCCAAGGGTTTGGCAGGTGGTTCTAGCTAGTGCTTTAGTGCTCTCGGCACTACTCGCACCTTTCTTGGGGGCTGAGGCCTCCCCAGGGGGCGGGAGAGTAACGCTTGATTTAATCCGTGGCTATGCGCTCTCCTTCGAACTTCCGGAGGGTTACCAAGTCACCAAGGCCGGGTCATCTGTCTCCCCTTGGCTAGCCGAGGGCCCGCCCATCGAGGAGACACTAACAAATAAAGATGGGGCTCGCGAAACCTCATTTTTCGGGGGCTCCTCGCCCATTCTCGACGACATCGACTTCGGAGCGTGGTGTGGGCCAGCTCGTGACCACCGTGACCTGAGCGTCCTGATGCGAGAAGAATTTTCCCCCATATACGAGGAGGGAACTGTCACTTGGGACTGGGGGGCTGTGTACCGGGAGGGAGCGGTCACTGTTCCCGGCGACAACGGCGTCAGCTACCCTGGATATTACGCCCTGATATACACAGAACTTGAAGCCACCGGTCATTTGACTGAGGGGTTTCTTGTAGTATTAGTTGAGCCTGATTGTGTCGCTTGCTTCTGGGTAGGCTCTGGGGGCCCACGAGATTGGACTCCGTGGTGGGGCACCTATACCTATACGGTCAGCGGCCAACCCTTGGTCGCGAAGCATAAGGCTGATGTGGCCGCCATGATAGCCTCGGTAAGGATTACCAGAGGACCCACCCCACCAACACCAACGCCAACACCAGCAGACGAGAATAGCTTCACAGGCTCAGTTCCGCTTCCCAGCCAACTATCCACCGACCCAGGGGTTATTGGTACCAATGTTGGGCTTGCTATTCTCACGGTTCTTATCTTTTACCTTGCCGCCACCATTTTCAACAGCACACTCAAGGAGAACTATGAAATCATTCAAGGGTGGCTCCGCCGTGCTTCAAAGCGGCTGAGATTTCTCAGCACGTCTGGCTCGGAGATGACAGGTGACAGGCGGGGGTACAAGCCTAAGCTAAGAGCCTATCTTGAAGGGACGCTCGTGGTGGCTATCTGCGCCCTGATATACTGGTTTCTCAACCCCTATTTCACTAATGGGCTAAGGGGTATTGCCCTTTTTATCTCTCTGGCTTTAGGCATAGCCATCGCGACTTACAGCTATGATGGAACCCAGGTTTTAGTGACTACGCGCAGATTTCATGTCCCTGCTGGCATCAGGATTTACCCTATCGCGATTCCTATCGCGGTAATCTTCGTTGTTTTGTCCAATGCGATCCATTTCCATCCTGGCCTGATATACGGCTTCGTCGGTGGTTACGCCGTGTTATCAGTTTCTAATTCTAAGAACCTAGATAGGGGGCAGCGAGCTATAACGATACTGTATGGTACATTGGCCATTCTTGTAATTAGCTTAGGTGCATTCTTCTTTCGGGAGCTCCTCTATAACCTAGCCTGGAGGGAGGGCAACTTTTGGCGGTATCTTGTGGAGGACATTCTTGTCGCTGCCATTGCTATTGGTTTAGAAGGATTGGTCTTCTCGTTAGCTGTGCCGCTGAGCTTTTTGGATGGTGGCAAACTCAGAGCCTGGAAGTTATGGGTTTGGTTATTGGCTGCTCTCGCTGTTGCCTTCGTTTTCTTCTACATAATTATCAACAAAGACCATAAACTTGTGGAAGCGGCAAGAAGCATGAAGGTAATCACGATGTATATTCTGATGGGTCTCTCTCTGGTAGTGAGCATCGGGACCTGGCTATATTTCAAATGGCGGCCCAAACAGACAAAACTTATCAGGTCATCAGGCTAAAAGGAGGAGAGAATGCTTAAGACAAGTAAACTATCTTCACTGGTATTAGCTCTGGCACTTGTGCTGTCTACGGTTATAAGTGTTACAGGCTGTGCTGGGGAGGAGACGCCCCCGACACTGACACCACCGTCTACCCCAACACCAACAGGTGGTCTTTCTGTGGGCGCTACTTTCACCCTGGGGCCAGCTAAGGTCAGCGTGACCAGAGTGGCTTATTCCGATCTCTCGCCAGGTCTCGAAAAGCCGCCTCAGCCCGGTAATAAGTTCGTAATTGTCGACCTATTGGTCCACGAAATCCAACCGGGTGGAAAACTTGACTCTTCTCTCATGCTTCTCGAGTTCTCTTCGGGGAAACAATACGGCCCGCCGAAAATCTATGGGGAGGGTGAGGACCCAAAATTCGGAAAATACAAGTCCGAAGCTGGAAGCAGAAGCCTTTATAATCCAACAGAAAGTGCCACGGTTAATCCACCAAGCGAATTTAAGCTGTTTTTTGAAGTCGCTCAGAGCGAGGATTTAGGTAAGGCCAGACTCCTTTACCACTGAAGCTCCTGGCCCTTTTGTCATTACTGACGGCAATTTTGCTGTTTCTCTCTCTGGCACAGGGGAGATAAGAGGCCACTTCATCTTGCCCACCCAAGCGAGTGGGATGGTCAACTTAACCCTGGAGATACCCTTCGCCGGGCCCTGTAAGCTAGGAGAGTGGTGCTGGAGCGCAAAAGTAGACTAAAGGACATGGAGCAGGTACTCACCCCCGCCAGCCCTTGGAGTTTTCAGTCATGTAGACTCTGTATCAAACATACTTGAGCTCGCCTACGCCGCTACTAGCATGGGCTCATTTCGGATATGGGACTGTTAACCTTGCCCTGTCGGTAGTCGTCATGAAATTGAGGCAAATTTCCGAATAAGTCTTTTCCTGCCACAGCCCTCCGTTACCAATTCTGGTATCTGAATGTAACTGGACATGAGCATCCAACAAAAGGGCGAAATGTGCAATGCATGTGGAGACCTTTCTAATTTGGTAGGTACGAGGTATACCTCATTCTTGCCTAGTCGGTTTCCTCTAAGTGAGTCTATCTTGCTTCCCTCAGGACGGTCATTAGAGCTCCTGGGCCACCGTGGACGCCTAGCGCCGGCCCCAGTCTTACTATTCGAGGCACTATGTTGGGAAAGAGCGAACATACGTAGTCCGCTAATGTCTGAGCATCGTCAGGGGTGGTGCTG
>Ga0315280_10009759_pt1 | contig 12201 bp, 9 predicted proteins | sample YL17G06_40_MG_FD_203697 | JGI IMG/M metagenome (GOLD analysis project Ga0315280, IMG submission 203697) | Sediment microbial communities from Yellowstone Lake, YNP, Wyoming, USA - YL17G06_40 | ecosystem: Environmental > Aquatic > Freshwater > Lake > Sediment | place: USA: Wyoming | collected... | reverse complement strand
TCCGTCGTAGTACACGTAGAGCCGCATAGTAAAAGGAAGTCACGTGGTTGAGGCCGTCGACTTGGTTCTGACAAATAGCCCTAATTTGTGTGCTGTTGTTAAATTTATCATGGTTTAAAAGTATGTATTTAGCTCGCGTGCTGGTCATGTCACAGGTGTGACATTCGTGGTGCAGAGCCTAACGTCACAGCTGTGACGCTGAACGGTGTTTCCCGGCAGGAAGCCGCACGCGCACACCCAGACAACTTTCACGCTTTAGGACAACTAAATACGTACGTACGTTTAAAGGTATAATTCCACCAGTTTTGAACTGGTGGTTTCTGGACGAGGGGATTACTTTCGGTGACCTCTCCCTGAAAATCACTTAGCGCTTCTCACAACTTCTCGATTGAGGATGAGCGATATGGGAGCTGATCGATTATGTTGAGCCATAGGTTCAGGCTTTATCCATCGAAAACCTGCGAGAAAAAGCTGAACCGACAGATGGTACTTTGCAGGTGGCTCTACAACAGGTTGCTTGGGGAGCTGGAAATTGCCGGGGAGAAGGGGGTAAAACTTGCACGCGGCGACACCCAATCACTCATAGTCGATCTGAAGCGGCACGAGAAACCGGAACTCAACGAAGTATACTCGAAAGTCCTGCAAATGGTGAACCACCAGCTCTGGTCGAACATCCATGCGCTGGCGGGGCTGAAAAGAAATGGAAGGAAAGTCGGCAGGCTGAGGTTCAAGGGGAGCGGATGGTTCAAGACGCTCAACTTCAACCAGTCGGGCTTCAAGCTTGAAGAGGGCAAGCTCAAGCTCTCGAAGGTGGGGGGAATTCCTATCAAGCTTCATCGGAAAATAAAGGGCGAGGTCAAGGGCGTTGTCATGAAGAAGGAAAGGTCTGGGAAGTGGTATGCCATATTCCAAGTCGAGGACGAGCCAGAACCTCTGCCGAAAACCGGTCACGAGGTCGGCGTTGATGTTGGGATCGGGCACTTCCTGACCGACACGGAAGGCCGCCAGATCGAGAACCCGAAGTTCTACGAGGGGTCGCTCGAGCGGATAAGGGCAAGGCACAAGCAACTTTCTAAAAAGGAGAAGGACTCAAAAAACAGGAAGAAGGCCAGAACCAAGCTTGCGAGGGCTTACGAGAAGCTAGTGAACCAGCGCAACGATTTTCTCCAAAAGCTGTCAAGGCTCTACATTCAAAACTACGACGTGATAGCCGCTGAGAAGTTGAACATCTCGGGCATGGCAAGAAACCACCGCCTCGCTGGAAAGATACTCGACGCCTCTTGGGGGAAGTTCCTCCGCATGCTTGCCTACAAGGCCGAACGAGCTGGTAGGTGGGTTGTGGAAGTGGACCCGAGAGGCACTTCACAAGAGCACAAGCACGGTGAAATAGACCGTGACTATAACGCGGCCCTCAACGTTTTGGAACGAGGGCTAGTAGGGCTGGGACGGCCCGAACCAACGCCTGTGGAGATGGAGCCTCTACTCAGCGTTCCAGCTTCGGCTGTGATCGTTGGGCAAGTTCCGTCATTGAAGCAGGAAGCCGCCGGTCTTTACCGGCGGTAGTTCACAAAAGTTTAATATCAATAAAATCAACCTCCTTGGGGAAGGTTGATGTCAAAAGTTTACACAATAACTTCTGGAAAAGGCGGAGTGGGAAAGACCACCATCGCAGTAAACTTGGGCGTCAGCTTGAGCCGCATGCGAAAGAAAACTATCGTGGTCGATGCTGATCTGGCGATGGGTGGTGTAGCCGCGATATTGGGATTGGACGAAACCCCCGTAACGCTGCACGAACTTCTCGCGGGCAAGGGATCCATCGAGAAGGCTTCATATCAGACGCAGGGCGTAAATGTTTTACCCTCTGGTCATACCATCAGGGGGTTCCTGAAATCAAACCCAAAGAAGCTAAAGGGAGTCATCGATAAACTCACCAAGAAATATGATTATGTTATCATCGACAGCCCTCCTGGCTTGAACAAATATAGCTTGATACCATTGAAGGTTGCAGATGAGGTTCTGCTGGTTGTTACTCCAGACCATCCAGCTGTTCAGGCTACAGCCAAGTTACGAAGCGTCATCGATGTTGTCAACGTGAACGTAAGGGGGGTAGTCGTGAACAGATCCAGAAAGCCATCATTTCTCGCCGGACTAATGGGAGCTAAAAAACCTATTAGCAATGAACACATTGAGCACAGGCTGAAAACTAAAATTTTGGAAACCATCCCCGAGGATTCCGCAGTCACAGAATCCATGAACATGAAAAAATCAATTGTGATGTACAAGCCGAAGAGCCCCGCCTCAAAGGCCATAGATGCGCTTGCAAAAAACCTCTCTAAGTGAGATAGAATAATGAATTCACGTACAATTAAGATGGTCGTGAAATGGCCAAGAAAAAGCGTAAACAGAAAATTAAGAAAAAGCGTGAACACAAAGTTAAGAGAAAACGCAAGATTTCCAGGGAAAAGTCTATGCGCGAAGTTAAGATGAAACGTGAAATAGTTGGGGAAGGGCTTAAGGTAATGCCAACGGGGATAAGCTCTTTAGATGGGGCTATAGAGGGCGGTTTTCCGGCAGGATCCCTCGTGGTATTGATGGGGGAGGTTGGCTCCGGCAATAGTGAATTTGCCATGACGTCATCGGTCATGTTGGCCGCAACAAAATCTGGCGTAATTAATCCACCATCGGGAAAGAATATCGTGCTTCCGAAAAACATTTGGTGGGTCACGTTCATCCGCCCGCAGTCTGATTTGATGGACGAGATGTCGCTCAGTTTCGACAGCGACCTTTACGAGCTATTTCATAAGCAGGCCAACTTTAAGGATCTCTCCGGGGAATATTTTGCAACTTCCTCTGTACCTCTTGAATGGGTGTCTGAGAGATTGGCTGGGAAAAGAAGGGAGGAGATGCTTGCGGAATTCGGGAGCACGCTTGCTGGGATTTACAGGCTTGCGGAAAGGCCGAGCGTGAAGCCGAAGGGCATATTGGCATCGTTGGCAGATTTCTTAACTGAACATGGCCCGAACAACATTGTGGTCCTGCAAACTTTGACGGACCTCGCAATGCTTTACTCGGAATCCGACGCGAGATGGTATGAATTCATGATGTTTCTCCGTGGGCTACAGCGAGCGACAAAAAAATGGGGCGGCATTATCTACGCGACCCTCGACGCCGAACTGCTTGGAAAACACAGGGAGCAAGAAATTGCGTCCTGCGTTGATGGTGTATTGGCATTCGAGTGGGTGCAGGCTGGCGTGGCCGAGCGGAGACGCATCTTGTACATGAAGAAATTCAGGCGCCTGTCATCTTCCCACAGGGGCGGAGGGGTCATGAGGTTCAACGTGAGCATTACTCCATCAGTCGGTTTGCAGGTCGCCAAGCCCGAGTTGATCGAGGGGTTGAAGGGGTCTTGATCTCGGTTACTTTTCTTTTCTTGGAAAAATTCTTTTAAAATTTGATTGTATGGTTAAAGGTGCGACTTAGCTGATGCTTACCCAGACTTCGGTCACCTTTTGGTAGTAAACGATGTCCAGGCCGTGTGTTGTGTTGTCCTTGCCTAAAATCGTGAGCTGAAGGTTATTTATCTTGGAATTATCTGGATTATACCCCTTCTTATTAAGTCCATCGTATAATGTTTGCAGATACTCTCTCCACGCATCCCTGCAATTTGAGTTTTCATTGATCTTAATCATCGCGTTTTCCCTATTATAGCTATTCTCAAACCTCCGCAATATGGATACGGTAATCGTAGATGTGCCACCGCCGCTTATAGAACGCTCAATACCCCGAATCTTTATGACATCAACGTACACCCCGATCAAGTTGCCGGCTGCCGGGAACACGGTCACCATCTGCGGGTCGGACTCCGTTATTACTGTTTTTCCCTGAACGAGAGCTATCAGCCCCATCTCGTAAACCAAGCTCTGATTTTCCATATCGAACTTTATATTTCCGGGGTAGTTATCCCAATAATTTTCGTCATTTACCCACTGACCTTTTAAATAATTCTCAGAAGGTGTCGAGGTAACCGACAGAGTCCCGCCAGCCCTTGGATTGACGACAAAGGGTATGGTCTCCAGGCCCATCTTTAGAGATATTGTTCTAGATTCTCCGACAGACAGCTCCTCGATCGTGGCGCTGAGCTCTCGAAAGCTTTCCCTAGCATTCTGCATGTACTCGCGTTGCTTGGTATTCACCTCACTGGGAACCCAGGCCGCAAGGAAGACTGCGGTTACACTAATAACAATGCCTAAGATGAACATCGCCCCCAACACCGGAGTGATGCCCTCCTCGTCTAAGCGAAGTTTTCTAAACATAATACAACCTCATAACTATTCCAAATTGATCACGATGTTGGTAACATTTCTGAAGTACTGAATACTTTTATTGCCGTTATTGCCGCCATTTAGGATTAGGATTCCGTTAACATAATCCATGGTGGCTATGATGCCCATGGCTTTCAACTCGTTCACCTCGTTCGCAAGGTACTGCGTCCAAATGTTCTCATAGTTCGAATATACCCTGAACGTAATGTCATCGGAGGTAATTGGTTGTGGGTATGGTTGATAACCTGACAAAGATATTGAAATATTCGATGTGCCCGTGCCGCTTGTCGAGTCCTTAACCCCGCTAACTCTGAATTCATTAAAGTATATCTCAAAATTATTGTTGTCCACCTCCCTCACCGTCAACAAAGTCGGGGGGGATTCCATTAGCATCGTGTTTCCTTGGACGAAGATTACCATCCCGGATTCATAGATCAAGCTCCAATTGCCCCAGTCGAACTTTAAAACCCCCGTCTCGGTTTTATTTTCAAGATTGACTTGCCCGTAGGGTGTGCTGCCCGCTTTAAAAATTAGAATATATAATTCGATCCACACGCCTGCGGGTCCACTCCCTAATTTAACAGTGATGAAGTTTTGACCTACTTGCAAAGGGTTATCCAGGGAATTGTCGGCCTCCATTCCGCCCTGTACTTCTTCCGAGGGATAAGTCTTTTCTGGAAACATACTGTTATCATAGTGATAATCATAGGTCCCTGATGAGACACGATTTACATAGAAAAAGGCTTCCGAAATGCTTTCAACTTTATTTTCTGATGTTCTAGCGATGAGGTACCAATTATACTCCTGCAGCTCGCCTGGCAGAACATTAAACGAGAGGGTATAGATTTTGTTTTCACTAGGTATCCTTATGAGCTTTCCACTGTCGGCCCTGATCTCAAAGTCAGGTGGTATAACTGATAGCGTTCCCGCAACCTTCGGGTTTGGGATTATGGGCAGGGACCCTGAGCTCATCTTCAGGTCTACGCTCTCGTTATCTCCAAAACTGAGCCCCTCAATCGTCCCCTTGAGCTCTCGGAAGGTATCCTCTGTGCCCATCATGTATTCGCGCTCCCTTCTGCTCAGCTCACTGGGGATCCAAACCGCGAGAAATATCGAGACGACGGTGATGATCGTGGCCAACAATAGCGTTGCCCCCAGAACAGGGGAGATGCCCCGCTCATCCGCGTAAAGCTTTCTGCTCAAGGTTCACCCCTCTTTAAATTAAGTCAACCTCAAGTTCCTTCACGTTCTCGTAGTAGTAAATGTCCTTTACTCCTGGGCGATTATCACGGCCACCAATGGTCAGGGTTAGCGTGTTCGGATTGAAGGAGGCATTAATACCCATAGCATTCAACATCTGCCTCTGACTCGATAGATAGGCACTCCAAACATCTGTGTAGGGCGACAAAGCTCTTATGATAACGTTATCACGGTTGGGCAAGTTTTCAGCAGGAATAACAGTTTGCGTGTTGTTCAAGCAATATACCCTGATCGTTCGCGTTCCCGTCGATGTGAGCGTTGCAGCACTATTTTCAATTATCCAGAAGTTGGCGTACAACTTTATTCGGTTGTTATCCGCGTTTTCCCACCTTATCATCATCGGATCTAAAACAGTCAGATTGACGTTACTTTGGCTCAAGAACACAGTGCTGCCCTCGTACATGTAGGCCTGATCCGGGTAGAACACGTTCCCTGAGCTAAATCCAACTGTTCCGTATTCTGAAAAAAGACGGTAAGTTATGGTTATCTCCTTGAAGACGGGGGAGATCTTGCCATTTTGTGTATTTTCTTTTATGCGATATTGTATGTACTGGGTGGCATTGGGCGATTGTACTGGGCCATTGTTATCGGCTTCCTGCCATCCGCTCCAGGTGTTATCCGTATACGGGTTCGCAGTATTTCCCGTCCTCGTTTCAACCTTAACGCTCGTGGTGAAATTGCCCGTGCATTCGAGGGAGATGTAATCGATGTGGATGATCGTGCGCGTTGGGTCACCTGCGCTGTCGAAGTAGCCTATCGATATATTATCACTAATCACATAATCATCGAGATTTTTGGGCTGTATGCTGAATGTTATCTGTGTTTCGGGAACTTTCGGAAGGTTGTCTATGAAGGACCAACTGTTAGTTTTCGACATCCAGATGTAAACTCCGATATTTTCCTGATCGCCGTCAGAGTATCCCCAGATGTGCAACGTGTAGTTATCGTAACCTGGACTGACGCCGTTTATGCGGTGCTCCCAGTTCAGGTAATATCCTTGTTGCCCCCTATTCGCAGATTCTAACTCCTTAGCTCCAACGCTCGTGGTCGGTTCTGGGTAAGAAATTTTCCCAGCGTAAATCGATCCAATGGTCCCAGGTTGAGCAACGGGTGCTGCGTAGCTTGCCCCGCCGCTTGCGCCTCCGGCCACGGTTTCCGTTGCGCTGGCGTTGTCCAAGCTATTATCGTAGAATATCTTGATCCTTCCGCCACCACCTCCACCGCCTGCGCCACCGTAGGAAGACGTTGGCGATCTAGCGCCCCCGGTTCCTCCCTTTGCGCTGAGCTTGCCGGTTATAGTGATCTTATTGCCCTCGATCAGGATGGTTCCTCCTGATCCCCCGCCTCCTCCTCCAGTACCATAACTCGAATATTGACACATACCGCTCGCGCCTGCTCCTCCATCAGCAAAGATCGTTCCAGATATGTTAATAATACCGGCGTTTAGTCTGACTACCCCTCCGCCTGCCCCGCCTGCCCCGCCGGCGTCCCAAGCCGAGCCCGACACCGAGCCCAACCCTCCCGACCCTCCGCCGGATCCCATATAAACACTGTTATCGTTATCGCTACCGAAAATCGAGCCTCCAACGCCTGGATAGTCTTCTGTACCCTGCGCCCCTCCGCCGTTGCCTCCGATTCCTCCATAAGCCCCTCCGCCGCCACCCGGGCCTTGGGAGCTGCCGAGCGCGTATCCTCCAGTACCACCGCTCGTTCCAGGCCTGCCGTTGTAGCTCCATCCGTTTTCTTGCCGTCCGTACAGTCTGTTAGTGGGGCCACCAGCGTAACCACTACCTATAGCATAGATGAAGGAGGTCGAATCGACAACTATCTTCCTGGCGAAAAGCTGCAACGCATTTTCACTCTGCGCAACAAGAGTGCCGCTGTTTTTGATATTCACCCAATCGTATTTCTGAATCCCGCCCAGGGTCTTGCTCGTCCCGTCGATGATCAGGGCGTTCGGGAATGTGGCGGAGAAGTCTGAGCCTTGGGAAGCGCCGGGGTTCCCATAGTACATGTAAATCACCTTACTGCCGTTCGCGGGTATTTTCGGCACCCTCACCCAGACGGTCGCGTTAACGCCAGAATTATAATTCTCAATCCAATAGCTCAGCTGGGTCAAGTTGTCGTTGTCGACGAAACGAAGGTCGTCGAAGTTCGGGAACATATTGTTATCATAATTTACTTCGATTTTTACCTGATAGTTTTCGAGCGAGTTCGGGTTGTTCAGGTTATTGATAGTCACCGGGTTACGGCACGCCCAACTCCTATTCCACCATGGTGATCGCAAATTCTCAGCGATGTCCTCATAGATGTTATCTTGGGTTAGAGCATTCTGGAGGGGGCTCTGATTTTCACCGATCAGCGGGCTCCAATCCACGGTCGGGTTGGGCTCATTGTTGACAGGTTTGTTCTCTCCCAATAATGTCGGCGTTTCCGCATCCCAGGTTATATTTCGCCAGTCGACAGTGGTTCCAGCATTGTAGACTGACGATTCAACATAGCCAGCTGGCTTGTACAGCCCAGAAGTTATGAAAGTTATTTTCACATTATCTAGGAATGGGGTATGAGAGGTGTCGTTCGTCGAAAAGTTGACCCTATACTGTATGTACCGCGCCCTAAGTGAGGTTATCTGCATTCCAGCTGGGTTCGTATAAGGATTAGACCAAGCGGTCCAAGTATTGTCTGGGATCAGGTTGTCGCCGGTCCTAGTTTGGAGGGTAATATTTGTGTCTGGGGGAAGGTTTTCGCCCCACGAGATGGTCCTCCAATTTGTCAGGGGACCTTGGGTGTCGTAAACGATTGATGTGAGGGTGCCTGAATATTTATAAATTTTAAGAATTGCATCTATTGGGATCCTGCGACTTTCAGTGTGATCTGTAAAAGAGGATGTGCTGTAAATGGGAGCGTCACCCGGGTTTCTTGAGACAGAATAGCCACTTGTGTCTGAGTAATATGTTCGGCTACTTCCCGAGTACATGCCTATCCTGTCGCCCGTTTTTACTGGGATATAAGAGTAAAACGTGTTCATCCCGGAGCTGAGGTTCACTGGCCCAGATTCCCCAACCACTGTCCAAACGCTCCCGCTTACGTACCTGAAAATTTTTAGTTTCGCCCCGTTTGTTGTAGCTCGGGGATACCATCTCCATTGGATTATCACCCCGTTACTGGGCGTAGCATACTGGCCAGAAGGGTCGAGCCTTTGTACATAAGTGTAAGCCGCGTATGGCTGTTGAGCTGCGTTATTGGTGGTGTTCCCTATGGTAACGTTATCGCCGGCGAGTACAACAGAGCCCGGGAAGCTTGAGGTGTCGAGGTTCACTAAATTATCACTATCAAAGTCCGCTTTGGAATCTTGAGTCCAACTATAACTATTAGAGATTGCGTTCTCCAGCCTTATCTCTCCCGGCGTTTTTACATTTTCATTTTCGCCGGTGTAGTATTTATTGTAAATATCGGACCACGCATCGTTTTCGGGCACGGATTTCGTAGGGTAAGTATTCTCTCCCGACCAATCGGTCTGATCCCAGATGGGCGGTCCAGATGTATATTTTACCTCGAGGTATGGTCGGTATATCCCATTGTCTTTGGTGGAGTCTTTGGAGTAGAAGTTGGCGTAATTCTGGTTGTTATCGTTATCTCCTCTCACGGCAATCAAACCCAAGGTGAGCAATCTATTATCGCCAGTGACTTTTACGGTTACAAAATCTTTTATAGTCCAACTAAACCAGCCTGTCCCACCGACACTTTCATTATCGAGGATGTCTCTGATGTTCTCCCGAGCGTTATTCCAGGTTATTGTTGACTCTTTCCAGTTGTCGTTGTCGACCACGCGACATTGTACCCTAGGCGTGGATTTGTTGTCGTTGCAGTAAAGCCAGAGATTCGCCGTTACAATCGCTGCGGCCCGGGGAATGCTTCCATTATCAAGCGAAAACTTCAGGAATGATATCTTGCTATCACTACTCCAGTTTTCCACTCGAAGATTTTCATTTGACCCATAATTAGTATTCCCGGAATTATTGTCGATGTACGCGTCGTCGCTTGGGGGTATTCTAACCGTTTGAACTTGTGCTGGGGTGACGGAGAGCGTGCCCACCTGCTTTGAATTTGGAACAAGAGGGATGGAGTAGTTGGCGCTCATATTGATGTCCACGCTCCTAAATTCGCCAGCCTGAATGTTCGCTATCGTGTTTCTGAGCTGCCGGAAGCTATCCTCAACCCCCTTCATTTGAGTGTGCTCCCTTTGACCCACCTGCCCAGGGATCCAAATAACCAGAAAAGCTGAAACAAAAGCGATGAGAATGCCGATCATGAGCGCTGCGCCCAATATTACCGAGACGCCTCGTTCATCCTCCAAAATTTTATGCTTAAACATGGTCTCCAGTAAACAGTATCTAGCCATCGACATATTTATAATATGCATGAGTTTGGGCGTTTAACACTAGATTTTCAAATAATCGATGCTTCTCCCTCGCAAGTGGGGCTCTCAAATTACGCTGCCCTTTTTCCTGCTCGCGCCCAAACTTGCCTGATTAATCCGGCGGAACTCCTAAAGGTTGGATGGCTGGGGACATTAGAATAGCGATCAATGGAACATTAATTTCTGCGCGTATCACTCCGTCTCCTCCTGCTGTATGAGCGGGCGGCTCCTCAGGCGGCGTTATAACCAACGCATCCTGCTTTGTTGTCCATTCGGGTTGTGTCGCAGCCACTGTGCTAGCTCCAATCGTTGCGGCCAAAAGTAGTCCGAACAACAGCACTACCGGAATCACGATTTTTTTCATATTTCTCCTCCTCCCAATTTTATTCATCCTTTCATGCATAAATAATTTCCAAGTGTTGCGGTGTTTAACAATTTCACGAAAGCGTTGGGTATTTTGGTTGATCGAGGGCAAAAAATGATGATTTTATAAATCTTTGAAGTAAGCTGTAGTTGACGTCTACTTGCTCTTGGTTAATGCGGGGGCATCGAACGTTTCCGTACTAACCAGACGATGCCTACAGCTCCTGTGCATGCCGTTATGGCAATAATAACAATAATAATGATTGAGGTCAAAGGTCTTGGCGGTGCCGGCATCTCGGCGACCGTAACCCTCACCGTAGTTCCCACCGAAGAGACCACGGGACTGCTTCCCGCATTCTCCCCAAGACTGCGGGCATAAATCGAAATCTCGCCCTCGTAAACGTTCTCCTGCGTAATTGGGGAGATAATCACCGTTACCTGTTTCGATGTGTCGGGGGCGAGGATAAACTCGTTATCAGAAAATAATAGGAATGGGGCAATTTCTCCAGTAGCAGTGATCTCAAACCTCAATGAATTTTCGCTCTCCGGACGATTATATACCCTTAATTTAAAGTTACCCTCCTGCCCCCTCACAAGGTGCATATTATCGATGTCATGAGGACTTGCCAGCGCTATCTTCACCTCAGCCGAACCCAGGCTCACAGTGGTTGTGACTAAGCCCAATGCAATGATAGAAAATAAGAAGATGAGGAGGAATTGCGGTCTTTTACTTTTCACCTTTTTAGTTGGTGCACCAGTCCGTATGCTTGGCTGGGACAGACTACCCGTGAGCCTCATGATTAAACCGCCACTAATCCGTCATCCTTGCTTTGACGTAAAACGTTGTCGTATAAGATGGGTCACTAGCTGAACTGGGTATGTTTAAGAACCAGTAGATGTTACTTGCCACGTTTTCGCCGTAGAAATTTGACCATAAGATGCTGCCACCATAGTCAGTACTTAGTGTAATCTCACCATAGTGTTGATTATCCTGTGCAGCTTTCGTGTTATTCGCACCTATGGTGCCACCACGACTTCCAGCCCAGTCATCTACTTTACACTGTATGATAAAAATGACGTTTGCATCGACCGTCGCCACAGTTGGCTGTTCTTCGGGCTCCACATCATTCTGTCCCGGAGAACCGTTGAAAATTAAGGTAGAATCGTCGACGGTTAAGCTTATGTAATTATTCACCTTGAACATGTTCTCACCCGTAAGATTATCCGTTAGGGCATTGTTGTCCGTCGCATTCGCCCAAGCATCCCATTCGTATGACGTTGGCTGGGCTACGACATCGAACTTCACAACGAAAACATAATCCCCTGACGTCTGCGAGTTGTCAGGCGCCGCGCAGTTATCTGTCACAAGGTGTCGTTCGTCGGTATCGGGACCTATTTCCTCCCAGGTCCCAGGAGCAGTGAATTTAAAAGAATAGTGGTTGCGCCTGTCATCCGGTAGGAAGATATCGTCGACGTAGAGCTTCAGCTCGACAGTTGAAATATCCGCAAGGGTGTTGTTATCCGTGACGCTTACTTTAAATTTATAGTTAATTTGAGGATCCAAATCAGTCACGGCTTGATTGTCCATGTTTTCCACGGCAATCGCGGTGACGTCTGGAGGCACGTAATTGTTCAATTGTCCGGATATCGGTTTTTCGGAGCTATCCGCCGCAAATATCGCACTGGGAGCCATCGACATTGCTATGAGGCCGATTAGCAATGCTAACCCAATCTGCCTCCGCACATGTCTCCCTACCTACAAAGTCGCTTTGACGTAGAACGTTGTCGTGTATGATGGATCCCTGGCTGAACTGGGTATGTTTAAGAACCAGTAGA
>Ga0315280_10009758_pt1 | contig 12202 bp, 9 predicted proteins | sample YL17G06_40_MG_FD_203697 | JGI IMG/M metagenome (GOLD analysis project Ga0315280, IMG submission 203697) | Sediment microbial communities from Yellowstone Lake, YNP, Wyoming, USA - YL17G06_40 | ecosystem: Environmental > Aquatic > Freshwater > Lake > Sediment | place: USA: Wyoming | collected... | reverse complement strand
TTGGGTGCTACTCTCTCATTCGACACGGGTAAGCGCTTCCTTGCTTTTGGGCGGACATAATTTCATAATCCAGCCATCACCCATCAGGTGAATGCTTCACGCTCGTAATGCATAATCTCGGTCTAAGTCTATGGCTGGCTCTGAGGATGACGGGCGAGGTGGCTCGGTCCGCACCACGTCAACGATGACGCGATCCCTGTCTACCGAACACTTATTCGCTACGCGCTTTTCCAGCTCCTGCTGCTCTGCTGGTGTCAGAACCCGGCTTTGGTAGAATGTGCCCAGCCGATCGAGCGGTATGCTCAACACGGAGAACGAAAGCGCTCGAGAGTTGAGACAAGACACGAGCTTGGCTGCCCTCGATGCACGACCGTTTCTCATGATGGCGCAGAGAAGTCCGTAGTCTGAGTAGGACAGCCATCGTTCAGTGAATGCCTTCCGTGGCCCGCTGTAGGTGTAGAGATCGGCTATGTCGGCGATCTCCGCTTGAGCCGCGAGCAGCGCCGCCCGGGCAAGGAGGAGGTCGGTACTTCGGCGGACTCGGTGGCGGTAAACCTGAATCGTCATGTGGTATCTCGCCATGAGGTGCTGCTCAACCGCCCATACACTCTCATGCTTGATCCCCACAGAGGATTCACTGGCGGCCTCACTTATTGGTGTAAGGCCGTTGAGCACGCGCTCAAGGTCGTAGACTCCGTACTTGACACCGCAGAAGTGGCTGTCCCGAAGCAGGTAGTCCAGTTTGTCTGCATCGAGGGGCCCGGATATGATCTGTCTTGCGACTGTGCGGCCTAGGTACTTCACGCTGTCGATCAGCCGTGCGATTGCCTCTCTGCGCCCCTCAAGGATCTCCCGCAGTTCATGGTCATGGTTGATGACGTCCACCGTTATGCATTCGTGGAGCTTCTCAAGGTCAATCGCTCTTCGCTCCGCATAGTTCGCGCTCAGCACGGCCAGGGGAATCTCAGACACGTGAGAGAAGGGGCCATGGCCGACGTCGTGCAGTAGACCCGCCAGTCTGATGTTCTGCCACTCCTCTCCCCGTAAGCCCAAGAGCTCCGCCATCGTTCCGGCCACATGCATTACTCCGAGCGAGTGGTCAAACCGCGTGTGAACTGCTCCTGGGTAGACAAGACATGCCATCGCCAACTGTCGGATTCCCCGCAGGCGCTGCATCACTCGACTGTTGATCACACGCTCTTCGAGAGCGTTGTAACTGATCAACCCGTGGATCGGACATCTCACTTCCATTGCTGGCACTCGTCATTCTGAACCGTTAGCGCACCGTACAGAGTGGCTCTATCGGCTCTCAGGGCTTGCATTCATTGCTTCGCATTGGCAATCTGCGCCGTGTGGCTTCGCCCGACCACTGGATCATCTGAGGCCGGACTTGTCTTTGGCAGCGCCGGCGGCTCAGCGGTGATGATTTGCAGGGGCGCGCCGCCCTGCGCACCGACGCTGACCGCCCGGTACTTGTGCTCGCGCACCGAGTTTGGGATGAAGAACGTGTCGCCCGCGCGCAGGTCGGTCGCCCCGCGCGCCCACGACAGCCGCCCGCGGCCGCCGATCACCGCGCCCGCGTAGAAGCGCTCGTTCATGCATTCGAGCTCGCCGGTTATCGTCAGCCGCCGCGAGGCGAAGAACGGCGTGTCATCGTGACCGATGAGCTGCTCCACCGCCCCGCCGCCGGCCCGCGCGATCTCCCGCGGCCGCAGCCGCGCCCGCGCCAGCGTCTCCTCCTGGGTGCGCCCGGTGAAGTCGAAGACCTCCATCGCGCGGTCCCACCCCAGCCCCATGTGGCAGATCTCCTCCGGAATCTCGACCTCCACCACCTTGCGCTCGGTGTGGATCACCAGGTCGGAGGGCTGCTGCACCTCGACCATGAATACGCCGCCCCCGATGGCGTGCGCGGTTCGCCCGGTGACCAGGTAAACATCGCCCGCCCGCGCCGCCATGCGGTTGAGGCTCGCCACCTGGCCGTCCAGATCCTGCGTGTCAACCATGCGCCGGAAGCGCGTGGGATCGATGCCGGGCCGGAAGTCCATCAGGATATAGGGCTCGACGCCGCCGATGCTGCGCGTGTCAACGACGACCCACGCCTCGGTCTTGCCCACCGGCGAATCGAAATAGCGCTGCGCGAACTGGTCATCAGGGTGCGCCTGGATGGGCAAGCGCACGGCAGAGTCCAGGAACTTGGCCAGCACCCGCGTCGTCGCGCCGAACGCCGCCAGGTGCTCGCGGCCCAGAATCTCCTCCGGAAATAGCTCGACCAGCAGCGCGAACGGCGCCTCGGTGCCGCGGACGATGCTCAAGCCCTCCAACGCCGGCTGCCCATCGCGCGGCGGATTGTCCGCGCGGGTCATGGAGGCGATCCAGTCCTCGGGGTAGTAGCTGTCGCCCGCATCGCGCCGTCCGCGCAGCTCGCGGAAGAGCTTGCCCCCGGTGTAGACGCGCCAAACTTCGTTGCCCTCGAACGCAATCGGTGCGCTTGCCAGTGCTCCCAGTTGGTTCAGCTTCTCAGAAGGCATATCGCTCCTTTCGCCCTCGCGCGCTGCCTCCCCTTCGCCGATAGAGGGCCCTTGCCGATGAATGTCCAAGCTCCGCCCAGGCGCGACCGGAAGGGTTGCGGCGGCACGCAGCGAACTCAAACCCCGAGACATTTGGGAGGGCTCGCCGGATGGCTGATGACGGCAAACAGGGTTCGTCGATATCGTTCGACGCCTTGATGCCCGCCGAGATGGCGGTCAAGGCCGAGAACATCGGCGTCCGCAAGGCGGAGCTGCCGTTCGACAAGTTGTTCCTGCTGGCGGTGCTCGCCGGCGCGTTCATCGGTCTGGGCGCAGAATATGCGACGGTGGTTTTCACCGGCAGTAAGGACATCCTCGGCTACGGTCTCACCCGGCTGCTGGGCGGCGCGGTGTTCAGCCTGGGTCTGATCCTGGTGGTAGTCGCGGGGGCGGAGCTGTTCACCGGCAACGCGCTCATCATCATGGCCTACGCCAGCCGCAAGGTCTCCACCTGGCGCCTGCTGCGCAACTGGGTCATCGTCTATGCCGGCAACTTCGCCGGCTCGATCCTGACCGCGTATTTCCTCTTCCTTACCAAGCAGTACACCTTCGAGAAGGGCGCGGTCGGCGTCACCGCGTTGAACATCGCCAATACCAAGTGCGGCCTCGACTTCTGGCCGGCGCTGTTCCTGGGCGTTTACTGCAACGCGCTGGTCTGTCTGGCGGTGTGGCTCGCCTTCAGCGCGCGCACCACCACCGATCGCATCCTCGCCATCGTCTTCCCCATCAGCGCTTTCGTCGCCTCGGGGTTCGAGCACTCGGTCGCCAACATGTACTTCATCCCCATGGGGCTGTTCATCAAGGGCGATCCCGCCATCGCCGCGCTCGCGCCCTCGCTCGCCAACCTGACCTGGGCGAACTTCGTCGTGCGCAACCTCATCCCCGTCACCATCGGCAATATCATCGGCGGCGGCGTCATGGTTGGCGCGATCTACTGGTGGATTTACCTGCGCCCAGCGGTCGCGGCCCCGAAGGAGGCGGCCCCCGAGGCCACCCCCGAGGGCCTGCCGGTGGGCGCGCGCAGCGTGCTCATCATCGACGACGACCCGGATTTCTGCGACGTCGTCTCCACGCACCTGGCGCAGGAAGGCTACGACGTTCGCTGCGCTTTCTCGGCCCGGGAGGGGCGGCGCGCGGTCGCAGACCTCCGGCCCGACGCGGTCGTGCTCGATGTCCGCATGGAGACCGAATCCGCCGGCCTCGACCTCGCCCGCGCGCTGCGGGAGGATGCTGAAACCCGCAGCCTACCTATCGTCCTGGTGAGCGGCGCCGTGGCGCCAGCAGAACACGCCGCCGACCGCTTCCTCAAGAAGCCGTTTCAGTTTTCGCTCCTGCGCGACACGATTGACGAGGTGCTGAAGGGAGCGCGCGACCGCCGATGAGGCGCTTGCCCAGCGGCGACGACCAGGATTCGTCGCAGCGTGCGTGGACGATTCTCACATGCCATCTCGCTACACCATCTCCACTCGCGACCTGACCATCGAGTTCGCCGATAACAGCGAGACCGCGGACCGCCGCGCGGGTATGAATGGCGTCGTCGTCCGTCACCGGTCGGACGCCGCGCCGCTCTTTGTGCCCGGCCTGGCGGGGCTCAATTACGAGCACGTCTTCGATGGCCAGCAGGACGACCGCGAGCTGCACTTCGAGCCGCGGCGGGCGCAGTGCGCGCTCCAACCGCTCGGTGGGAGCCGCGTCCTCGCGGCGATTCCGGCCACCGACGGCGCGGGTGTGGTTCTCGATTGGCCGCCGACGCCGCAGTGGGGGCTGGCGACGCGCATAACGCTGCGCGTGGTCGAGCCGGATATGGTTGACGCCGAATACGGCTTCACCCCGACGCGCCGCTCATCGCAAGGCGACCTGCTGGGGGTTTTCTTTGCCGATTACATCAACCAGCCAGAGGAGTTGGGCTATAAGTTCTGGGGGCACGATGCGGCCGGCAGCGACAACACAATGACAGGCCAGGCATCCTCGCCTGGCCGCGGTGGCGCCGAGGGCGGCGCAGAGCGCGTCATAGCGTATGCCTCGTCCGAGCACGGCGTTCTGAGCACGCACCGGTGGGCAAATGAGCCCGATTACCCGCCCATGGGCGCCATCAGCGCGCACTGGATGTACGCCAGCTTCTCGCCGTATGTGTTCACGCGGCCCTACTTCTGGGGCGAGGTGCGGGGGCTGACGGCGCTGTGGATGTTCGATCCGCCCGCAGGCGGCGCACCGCCCGAGGGCTTGCGCATCGCGCATTCCCCGAGCGGCGGCGGCGCGGGCAATCCCGCGTGGGACTACATCTTCCTCATGCCCGGCTACGAAGTCGGCCGCGCCTACCGCTGGCGCAGCCGGCTGGTTTACCGCGAGATGGCGGACGCGGTGACCGAATCGGCGCGCGCCTACCACGAATGGATGACGCCGTAGGGGCGGCCCTGGTGGAGGTTGCGGCGCATGATCTGCGTTCGCATGTGGACGAACTGTAGGGCGGGGCTTCCTAGCCTCGCCGAATTCGGCGCGTGTTTGAATGCGCGCCCTACAAGCCCGGATTTCCATCCGCGCCGTCGGCGGGCATGGAAGAGGTTGTTGCGTAATCCCGAATTGACGGGTCGGGGTGGAATGGCTAGGTCGCCTTCGGCGACCGCCATGGCGGCCTTCGGCCTAGCCACCCGACCCCTACCATGTACGCTCCCGGGCGTAGGGGTCGGCCTCCTGGCCGACCCGCGATATGCAATTATGCAACGGCCTCGGGAATGCCCGCCCTACAATCGCTAATGTCCTCTGCGGTTAGTCCGGTTTTCCGTACTCGGTCGGAAAGGAAAGCACCATGCCCGACGGCAAGATCATTCACGTCATCTGCAACACCCACTGGGATCGCGAGTGGGTCTATCCCTTCCGCGAGACGCAGTTCCTGCTCGTGGACTTCATGGATCACCTCTTGGATTTGCTCGACTCGCGGCCGGACTATCACTCCTTTCTCATGGATTCGCAGACGCTGTGCGTCGAAGATTACCTCGAGCTCCGCCCCGAGAGCCGCGACCGCATCATCAAGCACGTGCGCGACGGCCGGCTCTTCATCGGCCCCTGGTACTCGCTGCCCGAGGAGTACATCGTCAATGGCGAGTCGCTGGTGCGCAACCTGGCGATCGGGCATCGCGTTGCGGAATCGCTGGGCGGCGTGATGAAGCTCGGCTACACGCCCTTCTCCTACGGCCAGACCTCGCAGATGCCGCAGATCTACAACGGCTTCGGCATTGATACCATCATCTTCTACCGCGGCATCAACACGCCGCACTCCGAGTTCGTCATGCAAGGCCCGGACGGCTCGCGCGTCCTCGGCTGCCGCTTCGGCGCGCTGTCGCGGTTCAGCTTCTACTTCTACATCTACCGCATGGTGACGTATGACAAGACGCGCGATGACTGGCGCTATGAGTGGCATCGCGGCGCCCTGCCATTTCGCCTCTGCAACGAGCTCCATCCCCGCGCGCACTACTACGTCGTTGACCCCGAGCAGAAGATGCACAAGGCCGAGTATATCCCGGCGCAGATTCAGAAGCTGGTGCGCGATGAGTCCGAGCATTTCACCACCGGCCATATCGCCTCGATGCAGGGCTTCGACTCCTCCGAGCCGGACCCCATCGAACCCGACCTCATCGCCGAGTGCCAGAAGTACCTGCCCCACGACACGATCAAGCAGTCGAGCCTCCAGCAGTACATGGCGGCGATGCGCGGCGAGGCGCGCGATCCCTTCGTCATCCACGGCGAGAGCCGCGACCCGGGCGCCACCGGCAAGTGGACGCACCTCTTCGGCGACGTCATCGAGAGCCGCACCCGCACCAAGCGCGCCAACGCCCGCAGCGAGAACCTGCTCCAGCGCAAGGCCGAGCCCTTCGCCGCCCTGGCATGGACCCTCGGCGCCGAATACCTCAAGCCCGCATTCGACCTCGCCTGGCGCTACCTGCTGAAGAGCCATCCCCACGACACCATCTGCGGCGCCGGCGTCGACCAGATGGAGAAGGACATGATGTATCGCTTCGACCAGTGCCAGATCATGTCCGAGGCGCTCATGCGCCGCGCGCTGCAACACCTCCAGCGCCGCATCAACAACGATGACATTGACATCTCCGAGGCCGTGCTCACCGTCTTCAACCCGTCGCCCTTCGCGCGCTCGGAGGTCGTCACGGCGCTGGTGGATCTGCCCGAGGAGTCGCGCTACGAGGGCTTCGCCATCGTGGACCCGCGCGGGAAAGAGGCGCCTTTCCAGGCGGTTTCGCGTTGGCCGCAGGGGACCCTGGTGCGCAACCTGCAAGACATCAGCCTCGAGCAGCGCGCGACCCGGGTCAAGCTCCATTTCGCCGCCGAGAATGTCCCCCCGCTGGGTTACAAGACCTATCATCTCCAGCGCCGCGAAGACGAGCGCCGCACGCCGGAGAGCCTGGTGGTTGCGCACAACGTGATGGAGAACGAGCGCCTGCGTGTGCGCATCAACGACAACGGCACCCTGTGCATCACCGACAAGCAAACCGCGCGCAACTACGATGGCCTGCACTACTTCGAGGACGGCGGCGAGGTCGGTCATTCCTGGGTGCACATGGCGCCCGAGTTCGACGAGATCATCACCAGCCACGGCGCGCCGGCCGAGATCGAGCTGGAGGAGGGCGGCGCGCTGCTGGCGCGCTATCGCATTCGCGTTCACATGCAGGTTCCCGCGGGCATTGCGGCGCGCGACGACGGCCAGCACCGCAGCCAGCAGCGCAAGCCGCTGGTCATAGATTCCTTGATCACGCTGCGCAAGGGCGCGCGCTCGGTGGACATCCTGACGCGATTCGACAACCAATGCTACAACCATCGCCTGCGCGCCGTCTTCCCGACCGGCATCGCGGCCAAGGTATCGGCGGCCGAGGCGTCGTTCGATGTCATCGACCGGCCGATCGACCGTACGCCCGACAGCCTCTACTACCAGCGCGACAACCCCATCTACCCCAATCACCGCTTCGTTGATGTGAGCGATGGCCAGGTCGGCGTCGCGATCATCAACGACGGCCTGCGCTCATTCGAGGCCCTGGACAAGCCCGAGCGTGCGGTGGCGATCACCCTCATGCGCGGGTTCGTTTTCCGCCAGTCGCCGGTGATAGATCGCTGGGACGTTTACCCCGAGATGACGCTCGCGCAGTCGCTCGGCGAGCACGAGTTCCGCTACGCGATCTATCCTCATGCCGGCAAGTGGGACGACGCCGATGTCCACCGCGAGGCCGAGCTTTATAGCCTGCCGCTGGAGGTCGCGCAGGCGGGCAAGCACGGCGGCGACCTGCCGAAGGAGCTGAGCCTGCTATCCATCGAGCCGGCGGCGGTGGCGCTCAGCGCGCTCAAGCGCGCGGAGGATCGCGAGGCGCTGGTGGTCAGGATCTACAATCCGACGGCGCGCGACCTGACGGCGGTGCTGACGGCGTACAAGCCGATTGCGGCGGCGGCGCTGCTCAACCTCAACGAGGAGCCGCAGCAGCGCCTGTCGCCGTCCGGCAATAAGCTCTCGTTTCCGCTGCCAGCGAAGAAGATTGCGACCGTGGAACTGACGATGTAGGGGCCGACCGTGCACGTGAGAACGGCGCGCAGGCTGCTCTGACGGGTGTGCCCCTTTGTCTCGGGTATCCATTGTAGGGCGGGCATTCCTATGCCCGCCTGAGAGGGCGGGGATGGAATCCCCGCCCTACACTCCAGCACCGCTAACGATTCGAGATCACACCCGCTCTGAGGTGACGATTCCTCTTGTGCGCTCCGGCCGCCAAGGTTTGCGCGACCTGGCGCGAAACAGTAGCTCCGTCAGCGGCGCTGAGTCGCGCACAGGCCGCCGGTCATGGCCCGAGTCAACCCATTGAAACCACGCATCCTCTACCTCATCGACACTCTGCTTGTTGTCTCCTTCGTCGCCGCCGCCTTCATCGGCCTGCTCATGGGCTTCGTCATCACGCGCGACGAGGATGTGCTCTGGGGCCAGAGCCGCCACGAATGGGGCTACATCCATTTCGTGGTTGCCGTCGCACTGGTGGTGCTCATCATCACGCATTTCGTCCTGCATTGGGATTGGGTCAAGCTCATGGCGCGGCGGCAGGCGCCGCATTCGCTGGCCGTCTGGTCGCTCATGGTGAGCGTGCTGATACTCGTCATCCTCTATGTGGGCTCCGTCTGGACGCCGCCCGGACTTTACGCCACCGCCCCGCGCCACCTGCAGCCAACGGCGCCGACAAAGCCGCAAGCGCAGGTCTTCAAGTCCCTCGGCGAGCAGATCTACTTCTCCAACATCGGCGAGGGCGGCCGCGCCATACCTTTTGCCGGCGGGCCGGGCTGGCTTCGGGCGCACGGCGCCGCCTGCGTTGACTGCCATGGCTCCGACGGTCGCGGCGGACGCCACATCCTTGCCAATGCCATTGCCGGGCCCGACATCCGCTACAGTATTCTCACCGGGCAGCAGGTCACACCCGGCGAAGAGATCAAGCCGCCGCGCGCGTTCTACACCGACACGACCATCAAGCGCGCCATCATCTATGGCCTCGACGCGGAAGGCGCGCCGCTGGACATTGGCATGCCGCGCTACCAGATGACCGATACCGAAGCCGCGGCGATCATCGGCTACCTGAAGGAGCTAAGCTTGGCGCCGCGCGCTCGTGCGGCGACTGCGACCCCTGTGGCACAGCCGCCCTCGGCTGTGTCGGTGCCCAGTGACAGGCGAGGGCGCCTGTCCCACATTCGCAGAGGAGGAGCAACCATGTGGGGCTGGATGCATGGCGTGGGAGGCTGGGGCCTCTCGATGATGATCATCATGATGCTGTTCTGGCTGCTGGTGCTGGTAGGCATCGTCTCGCTGGTGTGGTTCCTGATCGCGAGCGCGCGGCGGGCCGCGTGCCCGATGTGCGGGACGCCGCATCCGCAGGCGGCGCACCGCCCGCCGATGGAGGAGAGCGCGCTTGACATCCTCGACCGACGCTACGCCGCGGGCGAGATCACGCGCGAGCAGTACCAGGAGATGAAGCGCGAGCTGGAGGGGCGGCAATGAAGCCGCGCACGCTGCTCATGATCGCCCTGGTGTGCTTTGGCCTGGCGGCGGTGGTGTTCATCATTGGCTCGGCGCTGATGGCGGGGCTTATGGGGGTCTATCCGGGCCCCGGGTCATATACCTACCTTCGCCGGGGCGCGATGACGGGCCCGCGCTCGGGCGGCCGCGTCATGGGGCCGGGCATGACCTGGGGCGGACCGCTGACGCCGCGCGGCGAGACGTCGTTCGCCTCCAACGGCGAGCGCATCTACTACATGGGCGTGGACGCCTCCGGCGAGCCGATACCGTTCGCCGGCGGGCCGCCGTGGATGGCGCTGAACGGCGGCTCGTGCGTTGACTGCCACGGCGCGGATGGACGCGGCGGGCTGGCGTTGATACCCGGCGGCGGGGTCTCGCCCGATATCCGCTGCTCGGTGCTCACCGGCACGGGGCATCCTGCCGCGGAAGGCGCGACCGAGCACGAGCACCAGCCTTACACCGACGCGCTCATCAAGCGCGCCATCACCAAGGGCCTGGACGCGGATGGGCGGCAGCTCGATATGACGATGCCGCGCTATCGCATGTCCGACTCTGACCTCAACGACATCATCAGCTATCTCAAAGAACTGGACAAAGCGGGGTAGGGGATGATGGTACGGGCAATGTCACCCCGAGCAACGCGAGGGGTCCCCTACCGGGGTGGCAGAACCGCGGTAGGGGATTCCTCGCGTTGCTCGGAATGACACTTGCCTCGCCTTAGCACAATTTCTGGCGATTGCTGGCGCAGGAGGCCCTTATGACCCGCGCGACGCTCGGCTATGTCGTCAACACGCTGCTGGCGATTCTCTTCCTCGCCATCGCTTTCGTCGGCATCCTGCTCGGCTTCTTCGTGACCCATGGGCCGCGCGCCGGCTGGAGGAGCGTGTGGGGGCTGAATCACGATGCCTGGGCGAACCTGCACCTCTACCTCACGCTCACCTTCATCGCGCTCATAATTGCCCATATCGTGCTGCACTGGGACTGGCTGCTGCGGACGACGCGCCGTCGCCTGCCGCGCTCCTTCGCCGCCTGGGTCATCGCGGTCATCGTCACGGCAGCGCTTATCCTATACGTGGGAGCGATGTTGATCGGACGCGGCGGCGGGCGCCAATACCGCGCAGGGCGGGCCGCGGCGGACGAAGCCCAGCGCGAGCACACGCCGCGGCGCTACCGAGGCGGCAGGCGGATAGGCACCGTCACCTATCTGGCGACGCGGTGCGGTCGCCTCCCTGCGACCCGGGTGAAATAGGTGGCGGTTCCGGTTCTCTACTCCACCAGCCCGCAGACCTCATCCACCAGCTCGCCGACCGCCTCGATCTTCTCGATCTGCCCCGGCTGCGAGATCTCATCGGAGACGCCGAGGATCAGCCGCGGCGCGAACATGTCTATCACGCGGCGCGCGAAATCCAGCACCTCCTGCATCGAATAGTGGGGCAGGAAGTGGATCGCCGGCAGCAGGTCGAGGCAGACCATGTGATCGCCCACCGCGGCCTTGATCTCCTCCAGCGTCATATCGCCCATCGGCCTGGGCGTCAGCGCTTCGACTCCGTGCAGGCCCGTCTCCTTCAGGTATGGCAGCATGAGCCGCGAATGACCGTCCCAATGCGTGTGCACGAACCGCCCCGCGTCGCCCAGTCGCTTGCTGATCCACTGCCAGCGCGGCATCAGGTAGCGCTTGAGGATCGGCGGCGGCGTGAACTCGTTGGTGGCATGGTCGCCGAGGTTGAAGATGCGGCAGGGCAGCTGCAGCGCCGCCTCGACCAGGCGTTGGTCGCGCCGGTCGCACGCCTCGAGGTAGGCCTCCACCGCGTCGCGATGGTCGTAGAGCAGGTAATAGGCGCCGGGCAGCCCCGCCCACGTCTTGATCAGCTCGGTGAAGCCCGAGCCGCCCAAGAAGACCGTCGGCTCGGCGCGGTGTCCGACGCGGGCCGCCGCCACCTCGAACGCCGCGACGTTGGCGCGGAAGTGCTCGCGCTCGACCAGCTCGGTCAGCACCCGCAGATCGTCCGCCGTCTTGACGGGAAAATCGGCGATGCGGCGGTTGCGCAGCTTACCGTCGCCCCAGATGTCGCGGTGGACGGTGCGCAAGCTGCCGGAGGGCAGCGTCACGGTCTGGATGAGGCATTCGGTTTGCTGCTCGTCGGAGCGCTCGACATCGGCTGGGTGCTCGTAGCGCTCCAGGCCGGCATGAGCCGCGTAGCGCACCGAGCAGCGCAGCGCGTCGTAGATCTCCAGCGGCTCCATCCCCCGAAAGCGCGCCGGCATCGTGCCCTCGTTCAGGTGATGGCCGATCCAGGTCTCCAGCCGCGGCTGCCACAGCACCGCATCGGCGGTGCCCTCGAAGATCGCCAGGTTGAGCTCACGTCGCGTCATAATGCTGCCTCCGTACAACGGGGCGTGCGAGGCGCCACCGGCTGGACGTTCGCCACCTGCTCCCTCATCCCCTCGATATAGCTCGCCTTAGCCTGGATTACTCACGACGAGCGTGTGGCGACTGCACGCTGTCATTCCGAGCGCAGCGAGGAATCCCCTATCGTTGGCGCTTCCTGGTAGGGGATTCCTCACTCCGCCTTGCTCCGTTCGGAAT
>Ga0315280_10009757_pt1 | contig 12206 bp, 12 predicted proteins | sample YL17G06_40_MG_FD_203697 | JGI IMG/M metagenome (GOLD analysis project Ga0315280, IMG submission 203697) | Sediment microbial communities from Yellowstone Lake, YNP, Wyoming, USA - YL17G06_40 | ecosystem: Environmental > Aquatic > Freshwater > Lake > Sediment | place: USA: Wyoming | collected... | reverse complement strand
CCGCTCTCTACCCGTCCTTGACATCTCTTTGAGTGTTGATTTACCATTCTCCTCGATGATTGACAGGAAAGTTGAGTCGAGGATGCCCAATCGGCCAGCGCAGCATAAAATGAAATTCTTATCATACTTATCATATCTCAGCGGGACGCCGCCCGTTGCGGGGCGAATGATAAAGGCAGAATTCTTGCGTGAGACCATCGGAGGGTGAAAGGAGACCTCGGCTCCGGAGCCTTGCGTCTTGCGTTGGCGATTGCCCTGCTGGCGGCCGCCGTCCGGGCGCCGGCCTCGGACTTCTACGCCTATTACACCAAGCTTGATTACACCCATCCGGCGACGCCGGATTGGCTCGGCGTCATCCCCGTCAATGCCGCCAACATGTTCTCCGACGGCAGGCCTGACCCGGCCGATGCCTGGCACGGAGGTTCGGCCCGTGTGGACCCCCTCAAGGCGCTGGGCTCGGTCGATATCTTGACGGGGAAGTTCTGGCCCCCAGAGGTTCTGGGTGGTCAAGAAAGCCGCCAGCGCTGTTAGTCCGTCAGGGTCTCTGCATCAACAATTCGCTTACCTAGCATAGACTCACGTTTTTTGTTATTGAAATGATTATCGCTGATAACCATTGGGAAGTTCGTCCCGGAGCTTCCTGATATAAGTCGCTATATAACCATTCTCCCATGGGCTTCCAGGCTCGATAAATAGGGTCGTCACGCCAGACTCTTTGAGCCAACTCCCGGCGGCACTCGCAGCAAGCTCGGAGGCGTTGTCTGATCGAATGTCGCCAGGCGTTCTCCGGGCTAGTAACGGTTCATAAAGTTGATCCAGGGCCTGACAAGTCCGTCGGTCGGAAACGCCCCATAACCTTTCAGACGTGATCAACAGCCCCGCGTTTCTTAGCCGGGCTCAGAAGTTTATCCCGTTCACTTCATTTATGAATATATTGATCTCATTGGTCTGAATGGTAAAATTATTAGACTTCTTACCTATTGAATATTCCTCTCGATCCTGAAGACAAAGGCATGTTCACACGGTTTCTTAGCAGGCGTTTTGATCACGAGTCCGTCGTCAACAAAATACCAGTCCAACTCTTTATTGTCTCCCAGCATCTTTATATTTTTGATTTCTTGCTTTGACCAATAGATGGACAGTTCGACTTCTTTTCTTCTTAGGGAATGAATTTTAATTGTTTCGCCCGGCCAGGCCAAGGCGATAGCATATAACACGTTATCTTTGATGGTGAATCGAATGTCTTGCCCGGTATAGGGACGTCTCCTATGATCTGAATAGGCACCTTCTTGCCAAACCGTGGGACCTTCGCCATAAATGAACCAGGGCCTTGTCCCGTAAATCGCTTCCCCATTTACCTTGAGCCATTCACCGATGCCAAGTAACCGTTCTTTCGCCTCTTCCGGGATTGTGCCATCGGCCTTCGGCCCCACATTCAGCAAAAGCCGGCCATTTTTGCTGACCATATCTACTAAATCAGTTACCAATCGGTCAACCGATTTATATCCGGCTTCTTTCACATATGACCACGCTCCCTTAGCATCAATAGAAGTATCAGTGATCCAGATATGCCGGGTCAATTCGCCTTCTTTTCCCAGTTCCAAATCGTTGACGGCCACCCCCGGCGGAACGTCCCAGCCTTTGAAAAGAACTTCTACTGTCTTTCCCCATTCTTTCTCTTTGTTAAAATAGTAAGCCAAAGACTTAAGCATGGTTCCTTCACCCATTCGGTCAAATGATCCTTCGAACCAAATCAGATCAGGTTGATAGTTATCTATGACTTCCTTAATTTTAGTAAAATATATTTCCTTGGCTTCTTTGGAAGGCTGTTCCTGAAGAAAAGCCAGTTCTGTCCCATCAAGTTTATACCACTCAGGCCAATCATGACTCAGATCCAGATCGTGCAGGGGGCCATAGAGTCCAACATAGGCCGGATCCGAGCAGTCGAACTCCTTGACCCAATGGGGATAATAGGTCCAATGCTCATCATGATGAAAAGTGGTAACGAATTTCATACCCCTTTTCGTGATGGCCTTTTCGAGTTCTCCCACGACGTCACGCCGGGGGCCCATCTTCTTGGCGTTATAGGGATTGATCTCACTGTCCCACATGGAAAATCCATCATGATGTTCCGCGACCGGTCCGGCAAACTGTGCTCCCGCCTTCTTAAACAACTCCGCCCATTCATCTGCATTGAATTTTTCTGCCTTGAACATAGGTATGAAATCCTTGTACCCAAATTGGGAAGGTAATCCATAATGTTCGACATGATAGTCATATTGTTCCGATCCCTTGATATACATTTGGTGCGGGTACCAGGTACCATTGGGGCCTTTGGCCGGAACCGAATAAGGGCCCCAGTGGGTATAGATCCCAAACTTGGCATCTTTGAACCAGGCTGGTATTTCATGATTCTGCAAAGAGTTCCATGAAGGCAGGTATGCGCTTTCCTGTCCATAAACCGGAACAAGAATGACAAAGAGACTAAAACACAAGACGAGAAAAAGGACCGGATAAAAAGCCGTTTTCTTTTTCATTTTTCACTCCTTAAAAGCTTTGTTTCTTACACTAAGAAATAATTAATAAAAATTCTTTTAAATGTCAAGTGATTTTGGTTATGACCCCCATTTTTCGAACCACTTAGAGGGCTAATTTGCGCTAACATGGGCCTCACCCGAAAACTGTTCCAGCCAAAAGTGGAGTTTTTTGGCTTCTTAAGCTGCTCTTGTATTTATCAACGAACTGCTGTGGAGTCAAGTCTCCGAGCGAGCTGTGCGGCCGGAACTCGTTGTAGTCCAGCCGCCACCTCTCGATCTTTTCTTTGGCGTCTTCCATCGATAGGAACCAGTTGACGTTCAAACATTCGTCGCGGAACGAGCCGTTGAACGACTCGATCGTTGCGTTATCCATAGGTTTACCGGGCCTCGAGAAGTCCATCGTGACCCCGTTTTCGTAGGCCCACCTATCTAAAGCCCTAGAGATAAATTCGGTGCCGTTGTCGCATTGAATGCGCTCAGGAGCGCCCCGTACCTTCGCCAACCGATCGACAACGGCCGCGACATCCGCGCCCGTCAGGCTCTGGCCGGCCTCGATCGCCAGACACTCCCGACTATAATTATCGACTACCGTTAAAGCCCGGAACCGGTGGCCGTTAAAGAGGCTGTCCACGACAAAATCCATGCTCCAGCAGACATTCGGTTGCTCGACCTCGGGCCGCAGCATCCGCCGGCTGCCGCTGATGTGCCGACGCGGGCGCTTCCGCCTCAGATGGAGGCCCTCCTCGCAGTAGATCCGGTAGGTCCGCTTATGGTTGACGCGCCAGCCCTCGCGCCGAAGCAGGACCTGGACGCGACGATACCCGTACCGAACCCTGACCTGCCCCCCTCACTGGGATCCAGCCCATGTGTTAGGATTAAGCTGGATCGAGGGAGGTGGATATGGCCAAGAAACGGTTCACCCCGGAGCAGATCATCACCATGCTCCGGGAGGCGGAGGTTCTTCTCAATCAATCTAACCCGATCTCCGAGGTCTGCCGGAAGCTGGGGATCTCCGAGCAGACCTATTACCGCTGGAGGAAGGAGTACGGCGGGATGAGGGTCGACTAGGCTAAGCGACTCAAGGAGCTCGAGCAGGAGAACGTCAGGCTCAAGAAGCTTGTGGCGGACCTATCTCTGGACAACGCCATCCTGAAAGAGGTTAACCGGGGAAACTTCTGAGCCCGGCCAAGAGAGGCCGGGCAATCGAACATGTGCGTGACGTGATGGGCATCTCAGAACGGCGGGCGTGTCGGGCGATCGGGCAGCCACGGTCGACGCAACGGCATGAGCGCAAGATCCCCGATGACGAAGAGCGCTTGGTTGGCCAGATCGTCAGGCCGGCCACTCAATACGGACGCTATGGTTATCGGCGGATCACGGCGCTGCTGCGCAACGACGGCTGGAGGGTGAACCACAAGCGGGTGGAGAGGATATGGCGGCGGGAAGGTCTTAAGGTGCCTCAGAAGCAGCCCAAACGGGGCCGGATATGGCTCAATGACGGATCCTCGATCCGGCTGCGGCCCGAGAGGAAGGATCATGTCTGGAGCTACGACATGGCGATGGAGAGGACGGCGGACGGTCGACCCCTGCGGATCTTGGCCGTCATCGACGAGTTCACCCGGGAATGCCTCTCGCTCCACGTGGCTCGAAGGATCCGGTCCGGGGATGTCCTGGACCAGCTCTATGAGCTGTTCCTGACCAGAGGAATCCCGGAATACATTCGATCCGACAATGGCCCTGAATTCGCGGCTAAGGCTGTCCGCAGGTGGCTGAACCGGCTTGACGTGACGACGCTGTTTATCGAGCCCGGGAGCCCCTGGGAGAACGGCTATGAGGAGTCGTTCATCGGCAAAATGCGGGACGAGCTTCTGAACGGAGAAGTGTTGGACACGCTGGATGAGGCGAAAGTGCTTGTGGAGGCTTGGCGAAAGATCTACAATCGCCTCAGGCCGCATAGCTCGCTGGGGTATAGGCCGCCGGCGCCGGAGGCGCAAGTGGTCGGAAAATTCACTCTAGGGCTGGTACAATGTTAGGGGGCAGGTCACTGCGCTGGCCGGAAAATCTCTCGAGCAGCAATTTGACTTCGCTCAGTTATTCGATAGCATGATTATGGCGATGTCGGATGTCAAGATTCTTCTATAAGATCCTGGATAGACATGTTCTCTGAGTTCCTGTTTTGATAATGAAATGGGGCCTAGATATTCCTTTTGCAATTCTCCGGATTGCTCAAACAGCTCATCGGACGAATCCTTCCCCCGATCTCTCGAAATGATCTTACAATTGCATCAGCGGTTCTGAACTTGCTCCGCTGGCCTTCCGAATAGCGAGAAAATGCTAATAGCTAATTAATGCAGTGCTAACCTATCATCTAAGGTGGGAGTGGGTCGTTGAGCGAGATTATGATTTTTGGGCAAAAGACGCAGCACATAAAAAAAGGTTGTGGCGTCCGACCAAACCATATATCGGTCTAACGGGCGTGGACCGCATGAGCCAGAGCCTACGCCCAGTGTACGTGCCGCCAAGGTAAGAACAGTTGCGGTGCTCGCAGGCAGATCCACAGAATACTCTATGGGGATCATTTGTTCATCCCGGTAAGGCAAGGCAGATACCTGCATAAAATCGCCTTGGGCCTGGGCCAGCAGCCCGGGAATTTCGCCAGTCAGCGCCGCCCAACGCACATCTTCGTGGTTGCCGCACTCCATCGGTTTGGCGTAAGGGGTCATCTGTTCTCGAACTGTGCTGCTGTAAAGGCCGACATCAGAGCCACGTTTGCGGTCGGAATAGTTTTCCATTGGCCCGCGTCCCAAATATTGGAACTGGCTGAGCCGCTGATCCAGGAGTAACCTTACTCCCAGCCGCGCCAGCGGAATGCGGGGACCTTGTGGTGTTATCCTATTTTCAACCGCGATCGAGCCGTCTCCATAAATTGTGTAGACGGCTGAATGCGTCACCGTGAAACCAATATTCCCTTCCGCCTTGATTATCGATTCAACGCGCGCTTGGCCCATCCGGGGCTCTAACGCTTGGATGCTAAAAACGGTGCGCTTCAGATCCAGCAATCCATACTTCTGCCAATCGTTGAAAGCCCACATGTCATCAATTTGATGCGGAGCACGCCACAGGTGCAGTTGAGGTCCACCACCACTGCAAAGCAGATTTACGTTGCGGCTAAGTATTTTGTCGATAGTCCCTGTCGTTTTGTCAAAGACAACCGCAAATCCGTCCCCTTTTATGTTAATCTGCATGTTATCCTGCTGCAAACTGAGTGCCGGCATGGTTTCCAGGTTCACAACCGCAGCTGGTTGGTGAACAGGAAGGAGAAATTGTTCCGCCGCGACTTCGTATCCGACCGTAGCCCAAGGCTCATCCTCTGCCAAGGCGAAAGCGACGCGCAGGAAATACTCCGCGCCTGGTTTTGGGGAGATTTTCAAGAAGGGGACGGTAACGGTCTTTTCTCCTCCCGGACCGACGCGTAAGCGTTCGAGTTGGCCTTTGTCGATAACACGGCCGTCTTCACTAATGCTCCAGGAAGGCTGAAATTTATCAAGATTGATAAAGGCGTAATGGTTCCTAATTCTTACTTTTCCTTCCGCCAGATTTTCCGGAGCGAAAGCAATCCACTGGTAAACTTTCTTAACCTCCGGGTAGTGCGGTTTGGGAGAACGATCAGAAAAAACCACCCCCTTGTGGATGAAATAATGATCATTGGGCACTTCATTGAATCCGCCGCCGTATGCCAGGAACGGGCGTTCGGGATTGCGCCGATTCCAAATCCCCTGGTCCTGCCACTCCCAGATGGCGCCACCCATAAGCGCGGGATAGCGTTCAAACAAATCGTTGTAATCGCCCAAGCTGCCCATGGAATTATTCATGGCATGCGCGTATTCGCACAGATAGTAAGGTTTTTGAAGGGTGGGATCCAGCGCGATTTTTTCCAAATCGCCTGGGTCCGTGTACATTTCGCTGTCAATGTCGGCAGGATTATCTCGCCCGACGCCAAAAGGCTCATACTGGACCGGCCGGCTGCGGTCCAGGCTCTTAACGGCTCTTAACGCAGCTTCGAAGTTCCCGCCTTTACCACATTCATTTCCCAGTGACCAGATAATCACCGAAGGATGGTTCTTAAAGTTCTCCACATTGGCAAGGTTGCGATCCACGATCGCTTTCTCCATGAGTGGTTCGCGCGAGAGCACATTGTACAAACCATGCGATTCCACGTTCGCTTCCGCGGTCAGATAAATACCCCATTCGTCGCACAACTCGTACCAGCGGGGATCATCGGAGTAGTGGGACGTGCGCACGTGATTGCAATTGGCCTGCTTTAGAAGATTCAGGTCGCGAATCATGCGCTCTTCACTTACATAATGCCCACTGTCAGGCCAGTTTTCGTGGCGGTTAGCCCCTTTAAGCTTAACAGGAACGCCATTAACTAAGAATAATCGATCTTTGATTTCTATCTGTCGAAAGCCAACACGACCGGAGAGAATTTCCTCAGGTTGTTGGGAATTCTTGCCTAGCCTTAGGACGGCTGTGTAAAGGTTCGGAGTTTCCGCCGTCCATTTGCGTGGATGATGAACGGGAGCCTTTAGTGTGATCTTTGTTTCGCAACCCCCCGCCAGTTCGGGAACATCGGCGGCCATAAGCCCGATGAGCGGTCGTCCGTTCAGATGGTAGAGTTCAAGCTGTAAGATATTAGCCGGAGCGAGTTGGCTTCCATAGTTCTTAATCTTAGCAATGATTTCCAAGGTAGCATTTTCGTATTGGCTGTCGAGCGTGGTTTTAACCGCGAAATCTCGGATGTGCACCCGGGGAGCGCTCCAAAGCGTAACGTTGCGGAAAATGCCGCTCAGTCGCCACATATCCTGGTCTTCCAGATAGCTGCCGGAACTGTAACGATAAACTTCAACAGCCAAGAGGTTTTTCCCGGCTCTTAGATATTTGGTAATGTCAAATTCTGCTGCGTTACGGCTGTTTGTGCTATATCCGACTTTCTCGCCATTAACCCAGAGATAAAAAGCGGAGTCGACGCCATCGAATGTCAGAAAGATCTGGCGGGCTTGCCAGTTTTTCGGAACCTCAAATTCGCGACGATAGCTGCCTACCGGATTACGTTCGTTAAAGGCCGTGTAATTCCTGGGTGGTTCGCTCATCACATGCGGCCAGTTGGGCCTAAAAGTGTAGCCACGATTTCGATAATAGGGAGTGCCATAGCCCAACAGCTGCCAATTGGAAGGGACAGGAACCTCTTTCCATGTGCCGGCATCAAAATCAGGTTTATAAAAATCCGCCGGCCGCAACTCGGGGCGCGGGGAATAGTTGAATTTCCACATTCCATTTAAGCTGCGGGAATACGATGAATAATGCCGCTTTGCAATTAGGGCTTCTTTAATGTTGGCGTATGGCATTAAAGTGGCATGCGCTGGTTCCTTGCTGACGCCGAGTATTTGCGGATCTTCAAGCTCCGAGGGCAAAGTGGCTTGCTGGGACGTCGCATTGACAGCTATGAGAAACAATCCGAATAATAATTTAGTGGTTTTCATTTTAGATACCTCCATTTATTGAGTTATTAGAAAATATAATAGGATTGATGTCAAGATGTCAAACAGAGAATCACAGAACTCGTAACCCTCCGGTTACGAGATCAGATAGAAGGTTCTAGTCGAGCTCATTTTTGGAATCTACGATCTTATGAAAAGCAGGGACTCGCCAGGAACAACTACTGAAAGACATTGGTCGACATGTGTCCCGCGGTTTGATCGAGAACTTTTTTTAGATCAGAAGCGACAGGGCAGTTTTATAAAGAGAATCAAGAAATCTCATCAAGACAGATCTAGCATGAGCGTCGTCTTGGGACTGAACACCGAAACTTCCTGTTCTGGCAATTGCGAGAGAACGCAAGTCTCGGTCAGCTAGGTTGTTTGAGCTACTCCCCAAAAACTGGACAGGGGGCATAAGTGGATTTTAAGCCTGTCATGTCTCAAAAGGAGGTATGGTATGCTTTCGAGTATGAGGAAGACGTACGACGCGGCCTTCAAGGCGAAAGTGGCTTTTGAAGCGGCCAAGGGGGAGAAGACGATCGCCCATATTGCGAGCGAGTTCAGCGTCCATCCCAACCAGATCCGGTTGTGGCGAAACCATCTGATGGAGCAGCTGCCCGAGCTTTTTTCCAGTCGCCGGCCGCGACAGGAGCGGGTCCGGGAGGAGCTGAAGGCGGAACTGTACCAGCAGATCGGCCAGCTCAAGATGGAACTCGAGTGGCTTAAAAAAAATCACAGACGCTCCTCTCGCGATGAAGCGGGCCGAAGTGGAAAAAGCGATGGCGACGATGTCCGTTGTCCGGCAATGCGGGTTGCTCGAGCTTTCGCGCTCGACGTTCTACTATCAGCCCGTGGGAGAGGACGCCTACAACCTGGAGCTCATGCGGTTGATCGACGAACAGTTCACGAGGCGCCCGTTCTATGGGGTGCCGCGGATGACAGCCAGCCTGCGGATGATGGGCTACGGAGTCAATCCCAAGCGGGTGCGACGGCTGATGCGGGTGATGGGGCTTGAGGCGATCTATCCGAAGCCGAGACTGTCGGCCAATGGGCCCGATCACAAGGTTTATCCCTATCTTTTGAAAGGAGTTACGGTCGATCGGCCGGATCAGGCGTTGGCGACCGATATAACTTATGTCCGTCTCACCCATGGATTCGTTTATCTCACGGCGATCATGGACTGGTACAGCCGATATGTCGTCTCTTGGGAGCTTTCCACGACACTGGACACGGGCTTCTGTCTGGAGGCGCTGCGGAAAGCACTCCGGATCTCGAAGCCGGAGATTTTCAACACAGACCAGGGGCCGCAGTTCACGAGCGTGGATTTCACGGATCTTCTGGAAAACGCGGGGACAAAGTAAGCATGGATGGACGAGGCTGGGTCTACGACAACATTTTCGTCGAACGGCTTTGGCGCTCGGTCAAGTACGAGGAGGTATATCTTCACGACTACCAGACGGTCCCGGTGGCGAGAATTCATCTTTCCGACTATTTCGAGTTTTATAACAATGAGCGACCGCACGAGACGCTGGGATACCGGACGCCGCACGAAATCTATTTTGGGACGCGGACGGCGTTGGCGCCGGCTTCGGAGGCCGTGGTTTGACATGGACAGTTTCGAGATCGTGGCTCCTGAGGCTTCTGGCGAAGCCGTTTTTTTCGGGGTTCACGTTGAAATCGCTTTTGGCCTTCAAAATAGATAAAATGGTCACAAGAGGCAGGCTTTCGATCCACCTTCAGGAAGCCCTTAAACTGTCCAAAGAATGGAGAGAGGGTCAGAGCCTTTCCCCTCGCTCAAAGAGTTCCACTGGATGAAGGAAAAGCTCCGGCAGTTCTACGCTCTCAGGTCCAAGAAGACGGCTCAAACAAGGCTTAAAGACCTGATCGAGATTGCCCTTCTCTCCGATGATGCCGCGATGGTCCAGTGGGGCCGGACCGTCCAGCGCTGGAGCCCCTACATCCTCAACTTCTTCGATTCCCGGACAACCAACGCCTACACGGAGAGTATCCATACCAAAATCAAGATGATAAAACGGGTCAGCTTCGGCTTCCGCAACGTCGATATCTACATCCGGAAGATGCTCCTATGCATCCTCCCCCTGATGATCGTGCTCCCTTGGCTTCCATACTGATCGTCATAGAGTAAAAAATCACAGCGATTCCGCAACTAAGTTTTGATTTAGCCTGAAATAGCCTGGAAGGGTCTAAATATTTCTCCCTGAGCAGATTCGCATTCGCAGAAAATGCTTGACATTTGTTGCAATCTGGTATTTAATAATAATACCAGAAAGAAGGAACCCTCATGCGTCGTGTTCAGATGACCCGGAGGGAGCGGGAAAGCCGTTCTCAACTCAAGCCTTATATCAGTTGGAAGGAATTTGTCAGAGGCACATTGACGGTTCGGGAACGTGTCTGTGGAAAGCCTCGGTGCCGCTGCTTAAAGGGACAAAAGCATCTTGCCCTTTTTGTTACTCAGGGTAAAGATGGCAAGGTCGAGCAGCTCTATATCCCCTCTGACAAGGAAGAGATGGTCAGAGAGTGGGTTAAAAACTATCATACCGTCAAAGAGCTTGTGGAACGGATTTCCTCCTCCTACTGGGAGAGGTTAAAGAGAAAGGTGTAAGAGATTCTCCGAAGATTTTTAGCCTATGGGGAGAAGGTTTATCAACTCAGGGGGCTTTTTTCTCAGTTGGAGGAGGGTCGTCTGCGGCCTCAGATCGAGTTAAGACAGGTGGTGGGGGGAGCGTTTTTGATGCTGGCTTCCCAGATGGGAAGTCTGAACGCTTTAGAGCAGGAACGGGGGAATCCCTTCTGGCGGCGATGGCTGGAAGGGGACCTGGCGAGCGCTGACACGACGGGCAGGGTGTATTGCGGGCTTGAGGTGGAGGGGTTACGTTTAGCTCTCCAAAGAGTGTATACGCGATTGAAGAGGAATAAGGCTGTGAGGGAGCGGCATGGGTTTTCGGTGTTGATCGTCGACGGGCATGAATCGAGTTCCAGTTATCTGCGGTGCTGCGCGGGATGTTTGCAGCGGCACATCCAGACCTCAGGCGGCGAGAGGATTCAATATTATCACCGTCAGGTGATGGCCCTGCTCTCTCTGGACCGCTTCCCTCTTCTTTTAGACGTGGAAGATCAGCGGCAGGGGGAGGATGAAGTTGCGGCGGCCCTGCGCTTGCTAGAAAGAGTTCTTGGCCGCTATCCTCGGGCCTTTGAGGTAGTCCTGGGCGATGCGTTGTATCTGCGGGCGAATGTGTTTCAGTTGTTGTTGGCTCACGGCAAACACGGAATAGCCGTCTTGAAGGACGAGACGCGTGACCTATGGCAGGATGTGCAGGGGCTTTTTGCTCTGGTGGAGCCGGTGGTGGATGCTGGCAAGCAGATAGAACGCCGCATCTGGGACATCCAGGAGTTGGAGTCCTGGGAGAGTTTGAAAGGCAAAGTTAGAGTGGTCCGGTCACTGGAAACCAAGACTTGGAGTCGGCAGCGGACAGGACAGAAGGAAACACAAAGGTCGGAATGGATGTGGGCCACGACCTTACTGGCTGAACAGGCCTCGGCGCGAACCATTGTCAATCTGGGGCATGATCGGTGGTTGATTGAAAACCGGGCCCTCAATGAGATGGTGACCTACTGGCATGCGGACCATGTCTATCGTCATCACCCCACGGCCATCATCGCCTTCTGGCTAACACTGTTTGTCGCGTTGAATCTGTTCCGGGCTTTTGTCTCCTTAAATATCAAGCCAGTTCGCAGGGCCAAACACACGGACCTTTATTTCGCCAAAGTCATTTTTGCTGGCCTCCATGAAGAGACCTTCCCCAATAGATCTCCATGAAAATCTTCCTCTACCTCATATTCCTTAGGTAGCATCCAGGGATAAGTCCCTTTTCGGCTCGAATTTCAAGCTCCCGAAGCCCCTTTTGGATAGAAAATCTCGGCTGTCTGCGAATCTGCTTCGTGCCTGCGTCCCCAATTTACCCTTTTATATTCCCCTTTAAGAGGAAGTTGCGGAATCGCTGGCGGTTCCCCTTCAAGGTTGACTTCATACCCCTTCTGTGCTATGAGTTTTAGCGATATGGAGAGAGGAGGAGTTGGATTCAAGAAAAATGTATGAGGAGGAAATATGAAT
>Ga0315280_10009756_pt1 | contig 12207 bp, 11 predicted proteins | sample YL17G06_40_MG_FD_203697 | JGI IMG/M metagenome (GOLD analysis project Ga0315280, IMG submission 203697) | Sediment microbial communities from Yellowstone Lake, YNP, Wyoming, USA - YL17G06_40 | ecosystem: Environmental > Aquatic > Freshwater > Lake > Sediment | place: USA: Wyoming | collected... | reverse complement strand
CGCGATGTACGCCCTGGTGAAGGAATACCACGGCAAGAAGAACCTGAAAGCCATGGACCTCATCAAGGCGATGCGGGAGAAGTTCGGCGAGGGTTGCGACGACAAGCTCAGCAAGCAGGCGATCCGCGACCTCATGGAATCCGAGCGCTGCACCTACTCCTACGTCGGCGGCAGCTACGTCGTGCTGACGCCCGAAAAAAAATAAGGATCGGCCCATCCCCGGGGTTTTCCCGGGGGCGGGCCGAAATTTGGCGGGTCGCGCGCGCCGGTGGTGGAAGCATCGCCGGTGGTGCGCCGGGCCCGGCCGGGAAAGGCGGTCCGAAGGATCATGGCTCTGCTCAAGAAATCTGCCCATGTAAAACCGCTCAGCACGGCGACTCACGGGGGGTCGGGCGCCGCGGTGTCGGCGCTCCGGCCGAATCCGGTGATGAAAACCCCTCCCTGCATGGAGACCTGTCCGAGCGGCTCGAACATCCGCGATTGGATCAACATCATCGCCACGCGCGAGAAACTGGGGCTCTCTTCGGATCAGGCAATGGAGAAGGCGTGGCGGATGCTGGTGGACAAGAACCCGTTCCCCGCGACCTTGGGCCGGGTCTGCCCGCACCCGTGCGAGAAAGAGTGCTCCCGTGCCCTCAAGGACGGCGCCGTCTCGATCAACGCCATGGAGCAGTTCCTCGGCGACTGGGCTCTTGAGCACAAGCTCGCGTTGAACAAGCTTGAGGAGGATTCCAAGCCCGAGTCCATCGGCGTCATCGGCGCGGGCCCCGCCGGGCTGTCGTTCGCGTACCAGCTTGCCCGGCGCGGCTACAAGGTGACCGTGTACGAGTCGACGGACAAGGCGGGCGGCATGCTCTTATGGGGCATCCCGTTCTACCGCCTGCCCGTGGACCCCTTGAAGAACGAGAACCAGCGCATCCTCGACCTGGGCGTCGAGCTGAAGCTCGGGACCACGGTCGGAAAGGATGTGCCGGTCGAGGAGCTCAAGAAACGCCACCAGGTCATTTTCGTCGGGATCGGCGCCCACAAGGGCAAGTTCATGAGGATTCCGGGCGAGGAAGGCCCCGGCGTCTGGACGGGCACCGATTATCTGCATCGTGTGAAAAACGGCGAAACGGTGGACGTCGGAAGGAGCGTCGCGGTGATCGGCGGCGGCGACACGGCCATCGACGCGGCGCGCGCGGCGCGCCGCGCCGGCGCCGAGGTCGCCATCCTCTACCGCCGCACGCGCACCGAGATGCCCGCCATCGACAGCGAGATCGAGGACGCCCTCAAGGAGGATGTGAAGATCGAACTCCTCGTCGCCCCGCTGGAGGTGAAAAGGACCGACGGGAAGGTCCGGGGCATCCTGGTGCAGAAGATGGAGCTCGGCGAGCCGGACGAATCGGGACGCCGCCGGCCCGTGCCGATCATCGGTTCCGAGTACGAGATCCCGGTCGATTCCATCATCGCGGCAATCTCCCAGGAGCCCGACTGGGGGCCGCTCAACGAGCTCAAGCCCGCCAAGGGCGTGTGGATCAAACCGGACGCCGAAGGCAAGGTGGCCGAAAACGTGTATGCCGGCGGCGACGTCGTGGGCCTCGGGCTCGCGACCGTCGCGGTTGGACAGGGACGGCACGCCGCCGAGGTCGTCCACGCGGTCCTGCGCGGCATGGAGCCGCCGAAGAAGGAATGGCTCACGAACCTCCAGAAGGAACGCATCAAGCTGGACTTCTACGAGTCAAAGCCGCGGGCCGACAAGGGCCACATGCCGGTCGAGGACTGGTTGAAAAAGCCGGACGACGAGATCGCCAGGGGCCTCTCCTCCGACGAGTTCTTCCAGGAGATCAGCCGCTGCTTCTCCTGCGGCTTGTGCTTCGCATGCGAGCGCTGCTGGATGTACTGCACGCCCTCCTGTTTCTCCAAGGTGGCGGAGCCGTCAATGGGCAACTTCTACAAGATCAAGATGGAACTGTGCGACGGGTGCAAGAAGTGCGCGGAAGAGTGCCCGTGCGCCTTCATGGACATGGTGTAATCCGCCGCAATGACGAAAGCCGTTTTCCCAAGGGTATTGATCGCCGGACTCGCGGGCGACACGGGCAAGAGCCTCTTGTCGCTCGGACTCTCCGTCGCCTTGCGCCGGAAAGGGCTCCGCGTCGCGCCGTTTAAAAAGGGGCCCGACTTCATCGACGCGGCGTGGCTGGGCGAGGCGGCGGGGACCGCCGGCCGCAACCTGGACACATTCCTCATGCCCGCGGAGGCGATCCTGAACTCCCTCCGCGGGGCGGCCCTCCACGCCGACGTCGCGATCATCGAGGGGAACCGGGGACTGTTCGACGGGATGGACGCCGGAGGGTCCCACTCCTCCGCCCTGCTGGCGCGCCTCACGGGTACGCCGGTCGTCCTCGTAGTGGACGCCACCAAGGTCACCCGGACCATCGCCGCCCTGGTCCTGGGATGCCGCGCCCTCGACCCGTCCCTCAGGCTGGCGGGCGTCGTCCTCAACCGGGTGGGCACCGCCCGGCAGGAGGCCATCATCCGCGAGGCCGTCACGGTCGAGACGGGCATCCCGGTGCTCGGGGCGATCCCCAGGCTGGCCATCGAGCGCCTGCCCAGCCGCCACCTCGGTCTCGTCACGCCGGCCGAGCACCCGGACGTCACCGGGACGCTGGAGGCGCTGGGCGAGGCCGTTGCGCGGCACGTCGACGTCGATGCCCTCCTTTCGGCCGCGCGGACGGCGGACGACCTCGGACCGGCGGGTGACGCCGAGGCCCCGAGGGCCCGGACGTTCCCCGCGCGCATCGGCGTGCTCAAGGACCGCGCCTTCTCCTTCTACTACCCCGAGAACTTGTCGGCGCTCGAGGACGCCGGCGCGGTGCTGACCTTCATCTCCCCGGTTTCCGACAGCGAACTCCCGGCGATCGACGCGCTCTACGCCGGCGGGGGGTTCCCCGAGGAGCACGCGGCGGCGCTCTCGGACAACGTCGCTTTCCGCGAGGCGCTTAGGAAGAGCATCGACGAAGGCCTGCCGGTCTGGGCCGAATGCGGCGGGCTCATGTACCTGGCGGGCGCGCTGAAGTCCAGGGGACGGTCCTACCCGATGGTGGGCGCTCTGCCCGTCACGGTGGAGCAGACGGCGAAGCCCCAGGGCCATGGGTACGTCCAGGCCCGCGTGGACGGCCGGAACCCGTTCCTCCCCGAGCAGACGGCCGTCCGCGGCCACGAGTTCCACTATTCACGGCTGCGCGGCGACATTGCGGGCCTCGACACGGTGCTGGCGCTCTCGAAAGGGGTGGGCGTGGGCGGCGGGCGCGACGGCATCCGCTCGCGCCGCGTGCTGGCCAGCTACACGCACATCCACGCACTCGGCACGCCCGGCTGGGCCGACGGCCTGGTGCGCGCGTCCGAGGGAGGCGCGGCGTGAGCCTCAAGACGCGCACGCACACCGCGGTGCGAAACGGTTCGGAGGACGAACTCGAGAGGCTGGTGTCGGAGGAGCCCGGGGCGGTCCGGCACGCGCTGGGGCTCACGTACCATGAAGAACGCGGGATCCGGAAGCAGGCCGCACGCGCCGTGGCGCTCGCGTCGAGGCGCCACCCGGCCATGGTCCAGAACATCATCCGCCGCCTGGTGTGGGCCATGAACGACGAGTCCGGGACCAACGCCGCGACGGCCCCCGAGGTACTGCAGGCGATCGCGGACGAGAGGCCCGAACTGCTGCTCCCCATGCTCCCCGACCTCGTGCGCCTCTCGGCGGACCCGGAGCTGCGCGAGGGGCTCGCGGCCGCGCTCCGGACGGTTTCCCGCCGATGTCCCGGCGAGATCGGCCGGCAACTGGCAGGGTCGTTAAACGAAAGGATCGGCTCATCAGTGTCCGAACATCCAAACAGGAGGTACGACGATGGCAATGTTCAAGGCCGGAGACATCGAGCTTGAGATCGACGAGGACGGTTTCATCCAGGAACCGGACAAGTGGACCGAGGGTATCGCCACGGCGCTCGCGGTGACCGAGGGCGTCGACGATCTCACCGACAGGCACTGGAAGCTCGTCAGGTACCTGCGCGAATACTACCTCAAGTTCGGCGTCGCCCCGATGATCCGGAAGCTCTGCAAGGACACCGGCTTCAAGCTGAACGAGGTCTACGAGATGTTCCCGACGGGTCCGGCCAAGGGCGCATGCAAGGTGGCCGGGCTGCCGAAGCCGACCGGGTGCGTCTGATCTGACACGACCCGGCCCCCGGCTCCTCGCGATCGCGCCGGGGGTTTTCGACCGACGCCGTGCCGGCGTGCGGCTGCACCGCACACGGCCGGCCGCGCGGGGAAAGGGCCGCCGTATTGAAGACTCTGCTCGGGCAGAACAGGGATGGGATCATACGTGGGTGGGTGCGGGCCGCGCTCGAGATCTACCCCTCGGGAATGGTGGCGTTCTACGGGAAGGAGAAGAACTCCTTCGCCAACCCCGTGGGGACCGCCATCACCGCCGGCATCGAGGGGCTGTTCGACGCGCTCGTCACGGACGCGCCGCCCGTCGAGTTCGTGCCGCACCTCGACCGCATCCTCCAGGTGCGGTGCGTCCAGGACTTCCCCCCTTCACAGGCGATCTGGTTCATCTTCGCGCTCAAGGGCGTCCTCCGGGACGTGCTCGCCGGCGAGCTGAAGGACGCGGCCGCGCTCAGGGGCCTCATCGTCTTCGAGTCCAGGATCGACCGGATGGCGGCGTGTGCGTTCGACGTCTACGCGGGCTACCAGAAAAAGATTGCGGAGATCCGTGTCAACGAGATCAGGAATCGGGTTTCGACGCTGAGCAGGATGTCGAAGATCCGTTACGGCGATCCGGAGGTCGATCCGGAACAGAAGGGCGGCCCGATCGACAAGGTCCGCTGCGAGTGAGGTGAGTATCAGATGAACGCCTTCCTGTCACTGGTCGCGGTGCTGGCGGTAATGCTCGCGGCGTACGTGGGGACAGGGGTCCTGGACGCGAAGTTCCTCTTCGGGACCGTCCTGCCGTACGCCGCCATCGCCACGTTCCTGATCGGCTTCATCTACCGCATCGTGGACTGGGCGAAGTCGCCGGTCCCCTTCAGGATCCCCACGACCTGCGGGCAGCAGAAGTCGCTGGAATGGATCAAGTCCGACCGGCTCGATAACCCGCACGACACGATCGGCGTGATCGGCCGGATGGCGCTCGAGATCCTGTGCTTCCGGTCGCTCTTCCGGGACACGAAGATGGAGCGGCACGAGGAGGCGACCGTGGTCTACGGGCCGGGCCTGTGGCTCTGGATCGGCGCGCTTGCGTTCCATTACAGCTTCCTGGTCGTCTTCTTGCGCCACCTCCGCTTCTTCACCGATCCGGTCCCGTATGTCGTGGGCCTGCTCCAGTACGTGGATGGCTTCTTCCAGGTCGGTGTCCCGCCGGTCATGGCGTCGAACCTCTTCCTCCTGGCGGCCCTGACGTTCCTGTTCGCCCGGCGCCTCTGGTCGCCGCAGCTCCGGTACATCTCGCTCGCCTCGGACTACTTCCCGCTGTTCCTCCTCATCGGCATCGCGGGCACGGGCGTGCTGCTGCGGCACTTCGTCCGGACGGACATCGTGAACGTCAAGGAGATGGCGATGGGGCTCGTGAGCTTCAAGCCCGCGATCCCGAAGGGCGTCCACTGGTTCTTCTTCCTTCACCTCACGCTGGTCGCCACGCTCATCGCCTACTTCCCGTTCAGCAAGCTCATGCACGCGGGCGGCGTGTTCCTGAGCCCCACGCGGAACCTCGCCAACAACAACCGGATGGTGCGGCACGTCAACCCCTGGAACGCCCCCGTCAAGGTGCACACCTACGAGGAGTACGAGGACGATTTCAGGGACAAGATGAAGGCCGCCGGCCTCCCGGTGGAGAAGGAGTAGATCCATGGCCGGGGCCCATAAATTCGACCAGGTGGAATACTACAAGCCCGAGGACCTCCTTGCGCTGGACTACCGGCCGCCCGAGACCGGGTGGATGGACACGCCGGTCGACTTCAGGCCGGGGACCTGGATCTACCCGGGCAAGCCCAAGCATCTCGAATACCTCGACCTCGCGAACCCGCGCCAGTGGGCGCCGACCGACGAGAACTGGAAGCTCCCCGAGAACTGGAAGGAGATCGTCCTCGCGGGGATCAAGGAACGCCTCGAGAAGTACCGCTCCTTCAAGATCTTCATGGACATCTGCGTGCGCTGCGGCGCGTGCGCCGACAAGTGCCATTTCTATATCGGCGGCGGCGACCCCAAGAACATGCCCGTGCTCCGGGCCGAGCTCCTGCGCTCGGTCTACCGGAACGACTTCACGACGGCGGGGAAGATCCTGGGGCGGCTCGCCGGCGGGCGCGAGCTCACCGTACCCGTCATCAAGGAGTGGTTCTACTACTTCTTCCAGTGCACCGAGTGCCGGCGCTGCTCGGTCTTCTGTCCGTACGGCATCGACACCGCCGAGATCACGATGATGGCCCGCGAGCTCCTCAACCTCCTCGGCCTGAACGTCAACTGGGTCATCGAACCCGTCGCCAACTGTTTCAAGACCGGCAATCACCTGGGCATCCAGCCGCACGGCCTCAAGGACACGCTCACCTTCTTCGCGGACGACATCGAGGAGGTCACCGGCATCCGCGTGGATATCCCCATGAACAAGAAGGGCGCCGACATCCTCTTCGTCACGCCCTCGGGGGACTTCCTCGCCGACCCCGGCACCTACACCTGCATGGGCTACATGATGCTGTTCCACGAGCTCGGCCTCAACTACACGTGGAGCACCTACGCCTCCGAGGGAGGGAACTTCGGCCTGTTCACCTCGCACGAGATGATCAAACGGCTCAACTCCAAGATCTACGCCGAGGCCAGGCGGCTCGGCGTCAAGTGGATCATGGGCGGCGAGTGCGGCCACATGTGGCGGGTCCTGCACCAGTACATGGACACGATGAACGGCCCCGCCGACTTCCTGGAGGTGCCGACCTCCCCGATCACCGGGACCCGGTTCGAGCACGCCCGCTCGACCAAGATGATCCACATCGTCGAGTTCACGGCCGACCTCATCAAGCACGGCAAGCTCAAGCTCGACCCGTCGCAGAACGATCTGCTCAAGGTGACGTTCCACGACTCGTGCAACCCCGCGCGCGCGATGGGGATCCTCGAGGAGCCGCGGTACGTCCTCCGGAACGTCTGCAACCACTTCAACGAGATGCCCGAGAACACCATCCGCGAGAAGACGTTCTGCTGCGGCGGCGGCGCCGGCCTGGGCACGGACGAGAACATGGAGATGCGGCTGCGCGGCGGGCTCCCCCGCGGCAACGCGGTGCGCCACGTCCAGCAGAGGCACGGCGTGAACCGCCTGACCGCCATGTGCGCCATCGACCGGGCGACGCTCACGACGGTCTGCGACTACTGGGCCCCGGGCGTCAAGGTCGCCGGCATCCACGAACTGGTGGCCAACGCTCTCGTCATGAAGGGGCAGAAGGAGCGGACGATCAACCTGCGCCTGGAACCGATCAACGAGGTGGACGAGCAACCCATCTGCGAAGCGGAGGAGTAAGGCGATGTACGATACGGGCAAGATCATGACGGGCCTCGCCGCCGTCCTCGTGATGCTCACGCTCCCGTTCTGGTACTCGGCGGCCACCGGTAAGGCCGGGGAGAAGCACGACCCGGTCCTCCCGAAGACGGAGAAGAAGTGCGTCGAGTCCCGGCAGTACATGCGTGACTCCCACATGGACCTGCTCAACCAGTGGCGCGACGCCGTGGTCCGGGAAGACCGGCACACCTACGTCTCGCAGGACGGAACGCGCTACGAGATGAGCCTCACCAATACGTGCATGAAGTGTCACGTGGAAAGGGCCCAGTTCTGCGACAAGTGCCACACGTACATGGGCGAGAGCCCGTTCTGCTGGGACTGCCACCTCGATCGAAAAGGGGTACTGTGATGGATGGAAGCAGGAGAGCCTTTTTAAAGACCGCCGGGTGCGCGATCCTCGGCGCGGGGCTCGCCGCGCCCATCGCCAGGACCGTCGGCGGCGCGGTGAGCGCGGACCCCACGCCGGGCGAGCTCAAGGCCGGGCGGTGGGCCATCGTGGTGGACGTCAGGAAGTGCCTCGAGCGCGAGAACTGCCGCGCGTGCATCGACGCCTGCCACGTCGCGCACAACGTGCCGCTGATCAAGAACCCCGCCCACGAGATCAAGTGGATCTGGAAGGAGCCCTTCAAGGACACCTTCGAGGCCGAGGCCCACCCGCACCTCGACAAGGGGCTGGCCGGCCAGCACGTCCTGGTGCTCTGCAACCACTGCGACAACCCCCCGTGCGTGCGCGTGTGCCCCACCAAGGCCACGTGGAAGCGGGCGGACGGGATCGTGATGATGGACCAGCACCGGTGCATCGGCTGCCGCTACTGCATCGCGGGGTGTCCGTACGGCTCCCGGAGCTTCAACTGGCAGGACCCGCGGCCGTTCATCACGACCGGGATCAAGCCCGAGTACCCCACCCGGATGAAGGGCGTCGTCGAGAAATGCACGTTCTGCACCGAGCGGCTGCTCAAGGGCCTCGCGCCGGCCTGCGTGGAGGTCTGCAACAAGGTCGCCGGGCCGGGCACGATGACGTTCGGCGATATCAGGGACCCTGGCTCCGACGTGGTGCGCATGCTCAAGACCGGCTTCTCTATCCGGCGGAAGCCCGGGCTCGGGACCGAACCACAGATCTTCTACCTGGTGTGAGGTCGATATGCTGGAAAAGGCATTGCATGGAAGCAGGCGCTACTGGACACTGATCGGGTTCCTGTCGGCCGTCGCGCTGGTGGGCGTCGTCGCCTACCTCAAGCAGCTGAGCACCGGCCTCGTCATCACCGGGCTCAGCCGCGATGTCCCCTGGGGCATGTACATCGCGCAGTTCACCTTCCTCGTCGGCGTCGCCGCATCGGCCGTGATGGTGGTCCTGCCGTACTACCTGCACGACTTCAAGGCCTTCGGCAGGCTCGCGATCCTGGGCGAGTTCCTGGCGATCGGGGCGGTGACGATGTGCATGCTGTTCATCTTCGTCGACATGGGCCAGCCGACCCGGGTCCTGAACGTGATCCTGCACCCCACGCTGAACTCGCTCATGTTCTGGGACATGATGGTCCTCTCAGGCTACCTGGTCATCAACGTCCTCGTCGCGTACGTCACGTTCACCTCGGAGAACAAGGGGGTGCACCCGCCGTCGTGGATCAAGCCGATCATCATCCTCTCGATCCCCTGGGCCGTCAGCATCCACACGGTGACGGCGTTCCTCTACTCCGGCCTCGGCGCCCGGCCGTTCTGGTTGACGGCCATCCTGGCGCCGCGGTTCCTCGCCTCGGCCTTCGCCTCCGGCCCGAGCCTCCTCATCATCTTCTGCCTCGTTCTCCGGAAGTACACGAAGTTCGACGCCGGGGAGGAGGCCATCAGAAAGCTCTCGGAGATCGTTACCTACGCCATGGCGGCCAACATCTTCTTCGTCCTGGTCGAGCTCTTCACGGCCCTGTACAGCGGCATCCCCGAGCACAAGCACCACTTCCAGTACCTCTTCTTCGGCCTGCACGGCCACAACGCCCTCGTGCCGTACATGTGGACGTCGCAGTTCCTGGCCGTCACGTCCCTGGTCCTCCTGCTCATCCCGAAGATCAGGACCAACTTCAAGTACCTGTTCGCAATCTGCGTGGGCGTCATCGCGGCCATCTGGATCGAGAAGGGCCTCGGCATGGTGGTCACAGGCTTCATCCCTTCCCCGTTGGGAAAGGTCACCGAGTACGGCCCCACGCTCCTCGAGGGTCTCATCACGCTCGGCATTTATGCCGGGGGCTTCCTCATCATCACGCTCCTGTACAAGATCGCCGTCTCGGTGAGGGAGGAGCTGGAGGCCTGACGCGGGACCGCGCACATCCCCCGGAAGACGCTTTACTCCGTTGCGCGATGACATGAGGTTGCCATGTACCCGGTCACGCTGAACGTAACGGGGCGCCGCTGCCTGGTGGTGGGCGGCGGGTGGGTGGCCCTGCGCAAGGTCGAAGGGCTCATCGCGGAGGGGGCGCAGGTCACCGTGGTGACGCCCGAGGCGGTCGGACCGCTCGCAATCCTTCAGAAAAATCAGGCGATCACTCTCGAGAAGCGGGCCTATCGGCCGGGCGAGGCCGCCGCCTTCTCCCTGGTGTTCGCCGCGACGGACGATCGCGAGGTGAACCGGCGCGTCTCGGAGGACGCCGCCTCGGCAGGCGTGTGGGTCAACGTGGCCGACGACCCCGCGCTCTGCACGTTTCACCTCCCCGCCCGCGTGCGCAGGGGATCGCTGCAGCTGTCCATCGCCTCGGCGGGCGAGTCGCCGTTCGTGGTCCGCCGCCTCCGCGCATTCCTCGAGCGCCGCTTCGGGCCGGAGTGGACGGCATGGATCGAGGCGGCCGGGCGTTTCAGAGGCGCGGTGCGCGCCCTCGGCCTCCCCCGGGACGACATGGAGCGGCGGTATGACCTGTTCTTTGATTCCACCGTGGACACCCGGCAGATAAAGGCGCGGGTCCCCGCGGCGGAGGAGCTGGCCAGGTGGCTCTCCCCGGACCCGGAGAAGCCGGGATCCGGGCGAGCGGAGAACGGGAAAGGATCACAGGCCGGAGTTGCATCTCCCGATGGGGCAAGGGGAAAGGCGGGTCTCGTCTCGCTGGTCGGGGGCGGTCCGGGGGACGCCGGCCTTCTCACCCTGCGCGGGCGGCAGAGGCTCATGAGCGCCGAGGCCGTGGTATACGACAGGCTGGCGGCGACCGCGCTCCCCTGCGACCTCCCCGCGAATGTCGGACTCCACTGCGTGGGCAAGGAGGCCGGGCACCACCCCGTGCCGCAGGAGGAGATCAACGCCCTGCTGGTGCGCCTCGCCCGCGAAGGAAAGCGCGTGGTCCGGCTGAAGGGCGGCGACCCGTACGTGTTCGGGCGGGGCGGCGAGGAGGCGGAGGCGCTCGCCGCCGCGGGGGTCCTGTTCGAGGTGGTGCCGGGCGTGACTTCGGGAATCGCGGTCCCTGCGTACGCGGGGGTACCGCCGACGCACCGGCAGGAGGCCGTCCAGGTGACGTTGCTCACGGCGCACGAATCGAAAAAAGCGGAAGGGCCGCAGGTACGCTGGGACCTGCTCGCCGCCGATCCCCACGCGACGCTGGTAGGGTATATGGGCGTGACCAGTCTGCCGCATGCCGTGGAGCGGCTCATTGCCGCGGGCATGAACCGCCTCACGCCCGCCGCGGTCGTGGAGCGGGGCACCACCTCCGCCCAGAGGGTGATACGGAGCACGCTCGCCGAGCTCCCCGCCGCCGTCGAGCGCGCGAGCATAGAACCGCCGGCGCTTTTCATCATCGGCACGGTCGTCCGTCACGCCGACACGTTGGACTGGTTCGGGAAACGTCCGCTTTCGGGGGAACGCCTCGTGATCGCCTCTCCGGGAGGGGACCTCGGCACAGAGCTGGACATGTGCGGCGCAGAGGTGGTCGAAGTCCCCCTGCCCGTCACCCCCGCGGCGAGGGTCGTGCTGGGCGCCCTGCCGCTTACGGGCTGCGTCCTGCGGAGCCCGGAGGAAGCGGACGCGCTCGACGAGGAAAGGGACGGCCCCGGGTGGGATTCATCGAAGGTCGTGGCGTGGTGCTTGCGTCCCGCCGCCGCCGAGAGGGCGCGGTTCCTCGGCTGGAGGAATGTCGTGCACCTCCCCGATGAAACACCCGGCGCGGTCATCCGTGCGATGGTGCGCGGGTAGGAACCAGGCGTCACCGTGAAACCAATATATTCGCATTTTTGGATTAATAAAATAATAACACCGTTTGAAAATTTCGCGCATCCGGCAAAAAAATTCGGCACGATATAAAATGTATTTGATATACTTCTCCCCATGAAATGTTCATTGATGAGACTTGCGTTTGGAGGAACCACGTGACTCATCCGATCGCAGCCGAAGCCGGCAGAAGTGCGAGGAAACGAACATGACCCTGATTTCCTACGTGGTCATCTATCTGGCTCTGCTCGTCTTCCTCATCGCCGTCATCGCCCGCTTCATCATGTGGTCCCGGCTGCCCATGCACCTCCGCTGGGAGTTGTACCCCGTGGCCCACGAAGCGAGCCGGGCGCACTACGGCGGCTCGTACTTCGAGGAGTCCGAGTGGTGGACGAAGCCGCGCGAAAAATCCATGGTCGGGGAGCTCAAGGCGATGATCCCCGAGATCGTGTTCCTGGTCGCG
>Ga0315280_10009755_pt1 | contig 12209 bp, 8 predicted proteins | sample YL17G06_40_MG_FD_203697 | JGI IMG/M metagenome (GOLD analysis project Ga0315280, IMG submission 203697) | Sediment microbial communities from Yellowstone Lake, YNP, Wyoming, USA - YL17G06_40 | ecosystem: Environmental > Aquatic > Freshwater > Lake > Sediment | place: USA: Wyoming | collected... | reverse complement strand
AGAGGCTCCTCCTTTTTACTGAATTCAAAGATACGCTCGACTATCTTGTGGCCCGTCTAAAAGATTGGGGTTTTAAAGTCGGAACCATTCACGGAGGGATGAAATCCGGTTTCCGGGATCAACAGGGCACACGCCTCTATACAGAGCAGCAGTTTAAAGACGGAGACATTCAAATCCTGGTTGCCACTGAGGCAGCAGGTGAAGGTATCAACCTCCAATGCTGTCACATTCTATTTAACTATGACATACCCTGGAATCCTAATCGTCTTGAACAGAGAATGGGTCGGATTCATCGCTATGGCCAGTTGTTTGACTGCTTAATTTTTAACTTCGTCGCTACGAATACAATTGAGGGTCGAATACTTCAGCGTTTGCTTGAAAAACTTCAAGAGATCCGTGATGCCCTCGATGATGACGCAGTCTTCAATGTGGTTGGAGAGATTCTTCCTGCAGCTCATATTGAAAGGGTGTTAAGAGACTATTATGCTGGACGTTTAGGAGATGTAGATTTAGAAGACCGCCTTCTTAGGAATGTTGATGAGAAACAGTTTAGGGCCATTTGTCAGAATGCACTCGAGGGACTTGCATCAAAAAAATTGAACCTTGAGATGCTCGTTGAACGCCGAGCCAAAGCCCAAGAGTGTCGTGTTGTACCAGAAACGATTGCTCGTTTCATTCGAGAATCTGCCGATTATGTAGATCTAACTCTTAAACCTATTCCATCTCTTCCACACACTTTTGAACCAGGAAGGACTCCTACAATACTTAAGCACTACGAAGGTCAACCAGATTGGAAGCTTCCATCACTGGTTACAAAATATCCACGATTCTCAACTGACCGCGATACAGCAGACACAAAGAATCTGGAATGGGTTACCCCTGGACACCCGCTTTTTGAAGCTCTCCGACGCCATGCCTTCAGCTTAGCCCAGGAGACTTATGGGAAAGGAGCCTGTTTCTACTCTCTTCAACATGAAACTCCAGCCCGTCTTGATTTCTATAGAGCCCGAATAGTTGATGGCCTTGGTCAGGTAATCCATGAACGCCTCTTTGCGGTGGAGCTTTCGGCTAATGAAGAAGTCCGTTTGCGTGAACCAAACATACTTGGAAACTTCCTGCCTACGCCTCTTGCGAGGCTTCGGCAGGCAGGCCTGTCTGGGTCGCAGCTACGGCAGGCAGGCTCTCCTGCTAATGTCCCTGAAAATTTTCCAGATGTTGCAACCTTACCAGAAGCAACGGCCTGGCTTAATGAAAATGGGCTCAGGCCTTTTTTAGAAGAGGTTCGGTCAGAACGCCTATCGGAAATCGAACGCATTGCAACACATGTTGAATTGTCGCTTACTGAGCTTCTTCAAAAGGCCGATGAAGAGATAGGGAAATTAGCTTCTGAGGTTGAAAGAAAGGCTACTGGTGCGGAAGGGCGTCTTGCTCAGGCTGAATCTCGACATGCAGAACTTCTGTCACGTCGCGAAAAACGTCGCCTTGAACTGGATCGACAGCGTGCTTTATCCCTTCAATCTGTAGAACGGATTACAAGTGTTCTAATCCTTCCCCATCCTGAACGAGAAACTCCAGAAGTTCGTAGACTGCAACCTGATTCAGAGGTCGAAAGGATTGCTATGCAAGTGGCAATGGATTACGAAAGAGATAAAGGTCGTCAGGTTCACGATGTCCACGAAAAGAACTTTGGATATGATCTCACAAGTTTAGACTTAAACTCAGGAGAACTTCGGCTCATTGAGGTTAAAGGAATTGGTGAATCGGCTGGAAGTGTTCTGCTTACACCAAACGAAAAACGAGTTGCCGAAGACCGTCGCGACTGCTATTGGCTCTATGTGGTGACAAATTGCAAGAACGAGGCACAGCTCCAAAATCCAATTAAAGACCCAGCCCGCCTCCAATGGCACGAAGTTAAAAAGGTGGACCACTACTGGTTGAAAATTGATGCGCTGACAGAACCGATGCAGGTGCGGGAAGGATCAACCTCTTACGGAGATCGTGGCAAATGATGACCTTTCGGCTTAATCTAAGCCTTTTCCCCTCCTCCTTCGATGGAGCAGGGAGAAGGTGAGGGTGAAGTGAAACAAACAGATTTAAGAAAACTTATCAAAAGTGGAGAATCCGAAACTGTTGAGCTCAAAGCATCCTTTAATAAGGAAATCCTTGAGACATCGGGAGCTTTTGCCAATACAAAGGGTGGGGTCATTCTAATCGGTATTTCTGATAGAGGTGAGATAAGAGGAATTCAGATTGGAAAAGAAACGTTGAGAGATTGGGCAAACCAGATTTCTCAGAGCACCGAACCTCGCATTATCCCTGAAATTGAAATTGGCACAATAGATGGGAAGAATGTCGTCGTTATCTGGATTAAAGAATTTCCTATCAAACCTGTTTCTACAAAAGGAAGATGCTTCAGGAGGGTCAAGAATAGTAATCGGGTTATGCAACCACATGAAATTGCAGAGATGCATTTCCAGTCAACAGGAATGAGCTGGGATAAACTCTCTGTAACGAATGTTTCTCGGGACGACATAGATATCGAGAAAATCAAGAAATACATCGAAAGCACAAAAGATGCGGGAAGAAGGAAAATCAGTAGTACTGAAAAACCGTTGCAAGTTCTGGAGAAGCTTGAGTTAATAAAAGATGGAAAGCCTACGTGGGCAGCAATTCTTCTCTTCCACAATCATCCTCAACATTTTCTTTCGCAGGCGGTAATACACTGTGGTAAATTTAAAGAAGGGACAGTCGTTATTGATGACAGGATGATTGGAGGGACCATCATTGAACAGATAGAAGAGGCCATGGATTTCATACGCAAAAATATTAATGTGGAATTTGTTATGACGGGTAAACCTGCAAGACAAGAAGTTTGGGATTATCCACTTGAAGCGTTGAGAGAGGCGGTTATCAATGCAATATGCCATCGGGATTATACGGTTCCCTCTAATACTGAGGTGAGAATATACGATGACGAATTGATTGTTTGGAATCCAGGTGGATTGCCTTTGGGTTTAACCGTGGAAGATCTTCTTAAACCTCACCCATCTGTCCTACGGAATAAAGGAATAGGTGGGGTTTTTTACGATATGGGTTTGATTGAACAGTGGGGAAGCGGAATAGAGAAGATGCGGAAAGCTTGCGAAAAAGCTGGGATTCCTGAGCCAAAGTTTGAAGAACACCAGGGATTCAGAGTTATTTTCAGGAAAGATATCTACACAGAAGAATATCTTCAAAAAATCGGCCTGAATGAACGGCAAATTAAAGCGGTAATGTATGTAAAAGAGAAGGGAAAGATTACAAACAAAGAGTATCAGGGGGTTTGTAATATTTCGGAAAGAACAGCCACGCGTGATTTGTCAAATTTGGTATCTCTTGGGTTGTTTATGCAAATTGGTGTTACTGGTAAGGGAACAGAGTATATTTTAACACGTCACAAAGACGCCAAAGACGCCATAAAGACGCCATAAAGACGCCATCAGATCAATCTACCCGTCTCCCCTGGCGGGAGAGGGAGAAGGAGAGGGGCATAGAAATGTTAGATAAAATTTGGGCAAATTGGGCAACAAATGGGCAAATGGAGCAGACTCTGTAGCGTCCCCATTTACTGGGGGCGGATTGGGTCAGGTAGAGTGTCTGGGCCGTGGCCGCCCTCTGGCGTAAAAAGAGGTAATACCCTTAAAAGAGAGTAAAAGACAGGGTAATGTTGCAATGGCCCTTCTTTTGAAATCAATTAAAGACCCAGCCCGTCTCGAATGGCATGAAGTCCACCCTGAACGGCGTTTGACCGCGTTCGAATGGGTCAACAAGGTAGACCATTATTATCTATCCATAGATGCGGTAACTCAGCCGATGCAGATAAGAGAAGAGACAATCCAATATGGAGAACGAGGAAGCGATGACCACTAAAACTATCTCCTCCCTCTTGGTGAGGGAGGGTGAGGGTGGAGAACGAATACGATCATAGAGCGATTAACAGGATCGCGAAAAACAGTTTCCAAAAGGAGGTACCAATATGCCTAAAAAGAAAACAGCAAATGTCACGATGAGAGTTCGAATTGGAGACAGCGAAATTGAAGTGACAGGACCAAGCAACTTCGTAGAGAAGAAAATAGCTGAATTCGTTGAAAAACAAAAGCCGGTTCCTGTTTCCTCGTCTGCAAGTCCTACAAAAGGCATCATATCTTCCGCTGCAGAGGCTGCACAGAAGCTCCCGAAAGGAATGTCGGCTGCGCAATTCTTTAAGAAGATATCTACAAAAACTGATGTAAATCGCGTCCTGGCAGCTGGTTATTTTCTTGAAAAATTTAAAGATCAAGATAGCTTTACGGCCTCTGAAATATCGGACACCGTTCGTGGAGCAAAAATCCCTCCGCCTCGTAACACGAATGATGCAATAAATAAGAACATAAAGAAAGGTTACATGATGCCCTCTGGAGACAAAGAAGGAAAAATGACATTTGTTCTTACCTCCGATGGCGAAGAAACGATAGCCGAGTTGTTCAATCCATAAGGGGCGCCCAAGTGCCAGCAGAAACCTTTGAGTCATTCAAGGCTGAACTTTCTACCCTGAGGGGTATTGTTTCGGCAGTCCAGAATAAAACAATCAGGGACGAGTTATTGTTAGACAGATTCCGCACGCTCTTTCGCACTTGGACTTCCATTGTACGGCCAACGATCGAACCTCTCCTACAAAGCAAGCGAGACTTTTTAAAACTTGGGGCAGAACTAGAGGCATTAGCTCGGCTAACATCCAAGTATAAGCCTGTTGCAGACTATCGGAAGCGACTCAATACGTCTATCAAATTGGCAAATGATTTGGTTCTTTACCTGCCACCCACTCAGGAACAAAGGACATCATCTCATCCAGGAAGAGACAATTTGTTCCTCCCGGCGATTCCTGACCTTCCGGTTTATCTCGTGCCCAACCCTCTGCTTGGATGGAAAAGTAAGATTGAAGCTTTTCTGAAGGACTACCCTTTTGACAGGTCCGTTTTCATAATGATCAAATATCGAGAGCGTAATAAGAGTCTACTAAAAGAAATAAAAAGTGTTTTGTCAGAACAAGGAATGAACGGTATACTTGCATCGGAACACAACTTGACAGATGATTTATACAACTCAATCGCTTGTCTCCTGTTGTGTTCCAAGGGAATTGCCGTTTTTGATGAGGGTGAGGTTGGGCAAGAGTTCAATCCTAATGTGGCTTACGAACTCGGCATGCTTCATCTGCTTGGTCGAGGCTGTCTTATTCTCAAACATCAATCGCTAAAGACTCTACACACAGATATTCTCATGAAACTTTACCGTGAGTACGGAACTGCTGAGGCCGCGGGAGCAGAGGTTCGAAATTGGATAAGTTCTTTCTGAGCTCTCTCATGTCCATACACTTCTTAGGATTGCGGGCATAGGGGTCGGACCAAGGCAAGTAATTGTATCACCTTTAAAAAAAGGTAAAAAAGGCTAATAATGTCAGAAGCCAAATCAATTGAGACCTTAACAGCCTTTTGGGATTTTAGAATAGTCGCAGGAGAGCATTTTTTGATCCCCAAAGAATGTAAACGTCTTGCAGAAGTGGATTTTCCGATTGCGGTGGTGTCAAAGCATTCAGCCCGTGAAAAATCTATTCGCCATGGGCATCCCTCAACATTGCATCTCTGGTGGGCAAGGCGGCCACTTGCAGCCTGCCGGGCAATGCTTTTAGGATTATTGCTGCCCGATCCTTGCGACTCCCACTGTCCAGCGGATTTTAAAAACAAAGCGAGAGAACTTCTGCCAAAGGTTCAAGGAATAGTAGGACCCGAAAGTGAAGATCTCCGACAAGCACTCCTCAAATTCATTGGCGACTTTTCCAACTGGGCCCTTTCGACAAACCAAACCTATCTTGAAGTTGGCCGTGGGCTGGTAAAGGCTGCTCATCCTGAAGAGACACCATTGGTTGTTGACCCATTTGCGGGTGGAGGGTCTATACCACTGGAAGCATTACGCCTTGGTTGTGAAACATTCGCAAGCGACTTGAATCCGGTGGCATGCTTAATTCTAAAGGTAATGTTGGAAGATATTCCTCGCTACGGGCCAGAACTTGCAGATGAACTTCGACGAGTTGGAAAGGAAATAAAGAAAGCGGCAGAGAAGGAGCTGGCTGATTTTTATCCGTCTGATCCTGACGGCTCAAAACCCATTGCTTACCTTTGGGCAAGGACAGTACATTGTGAATCACCAAACTGCGGGATGGAGATCCCGCTGATGCGCTCGCTTTGGTTGAGCAAGAAAGTGAACCGAAAGCGCGCTTTGCGTTATCATGTCATCCGGCAGAATGGCCACGAACCGAGAATTGAACTCAAAGTTTTCGAACCCAACGAAGATCAGGAGGTTGTGGCAGGTACAGTAAATCGCAGCAAAGGAATATGCCCTGCTTGTGGATCTGTGCTGGCGCGGGAGCGAGTACAGGCTCAAATGAAAGAGGCCAACGGTGGTGCGGACAATGCAAGGCTAATTGCTGTGGTAACGCGTCATCCCGAAGGCCGGAAAGATTACCGCACCCCTATCAGCAACGATTATACTTGTTTAAAGTATGCCAGTGAAAGGTTGGCTGCACTCGAAAAGAAAAATGCGGAACGATATATCATCGACGCTGAGCTTCCTTATTTACGTAGCATATTCAATGTCCATGTGTACGGAGTGAATACTTGGGGAAAACTCTTTAATATAAGACAACGTCTTGCTCTTTTAACATTTTCAGACATTGTATTGCGATTCAAGGTGTGGAGTAACCCGGAAGACCGAATTCTAAGGCAGTTGTTAGGACTCTGCGTCAGCCGTATGGCAGATTACCTAAGCAGCGTTTGTCGATGGGATCTAACTCAAGAGAGGGCAGTTAACACCTTTTGCCGACAAGCCCTCGGCATGGTTTGGGACTACGCGGAAATTGTACCAATTACTCATACTGTAGGCTCATGGGACAGTATGTTTAATTCCATCATCCGCGTGCTGGAGTTTCTTATGCCCTTAAGGGGAAAGACAGGAACCGTGGCCCAAGTCTCAGCAACTGATTTACCTCTTCCTGATGATTCAACAGACATCGTGTTTACTGACCCTCCTTACTACGATGCAGTTCCATATGCAAATTTATCCGACTTTTTCATCGTGTGGCTCACTAAAACGCTGGATACAGGGTGGTCCCCCAGGCTTGAAGATGGACTGGCACCTAAGAGTCAGGAGATTGTGCAGCTTGCTGAACGCAACAAACTACATAGGCACAAAACAAAGCAGTTTTTTGAAGCACAAATGAAGCAGGCATTTTCTCACACACGAAATACTTTGAAAAAAGGCGGCATCAGTTGTGTTGTGTTCGCACATAAAGATACAGAAAGTTGGGAAGCTTTAGTCGGAGCTTTAATAGAGGCTGGGTGGAAAACAGTGTCTTCTTGGCCATTACAGACAGAACAAAGTCAACGTTTGCGCGCACGTGACTCAGCTGCTCTTGCAACCAGTGTTCACCTTGTCTGTCGACCGAGACCTGAAGATGCACCAGTAGGCGATTGGGGTGAGGTCCTGCGGGAACTTCCAAAAAAGGTTGGGGATTGGATGGAGCGTCTTCAATTAGAGGGAATTCGTGGTGCAGATCTTGTTTTTGCTTGCATTGGACCGGCCCTTGAGATCTTCAGCCGGTATTCTAAAGTTGTTGATGCCGAGGAACGCGAGATTCCCTTGGGTGGGGACCCAGAAGCCTCAGAGCCTCACAAACGTGGCTTCCTTTCCTATGTTTGGGAAGTTGTTGGTCGAACAGCACTTGAACACGTTCTTGGAACTGCGGAGGCAAAGGCGCGTAATAGCACTGCGGGGGCCTTAGAGGAAGATGCTCGATTAACTGCACTTTTTCTTTGGACGCTCCAGAGTACGAATGGTAATGGAGCCAGAAAAGAGCAAGAGAGTGATGAAGAAATAGAGGCAGATGAGGAAGACACCGGCAAAGATGCCGGTGCTACTAAAAAGAAGAAAGGTTATAGCCTGATTTTTGATGTGGTCCGCCGATTTGCTCAACCTCTTGGCATTCACCTGCCAGAATGGGAAGGCAGGATTATTGAGACGGAGAAGGGAGTTGTACGTCTTTTTTCAGTTAAGGAACGTGCCAAACAGCTTTTTGGAGAAGAAAGTATATCTGTAGCTGGGATTAGAATTGAGGAACAGGCCCGTCGTGATCCCCAGATGAAGTTTGATTTTGCTATCAAATCCGAGACTGGGGCTCCTCCTCAAATTAAGGGTCACCACAAAAGAAAGGAAAAGGGACTTCCTGCAGAAACAGCAGCAAAGGCGGTGACTACCACCCTCGATCGTGTTCATGCTGCTATGCTTCTTCAAGCGAGCGGTCAGACAAATGCTTTACGCACCCTTCTTAAAGCTGAGGTAGACCGTGGTGCAGATTTTATACGGCTTGCCAATGCGCTCTCTGCGTTATATCCTAAACAAAGCGAAGAAAAGAGGTTACTGGATGCCATGTTGTTGGCCATTCCAAGGTAGGAGGTGACGATTGATGACGGGTGACGGCGATCTACTCAAAAAAGTGGTGGACCGAATTTTGACTGTCGCAAAACCAGAACGAATAATTCTGTTCGGCTCCGGCGCGACAGGTCTAATGACTCGCGATAGTGATTTAGACCTACTGGTCATCGAGCGTGACTTTAAGAATCAGAGAGAGGAAAGTACTCGGTTACGCGAAGCCTTGGGAGACCTTGGTATTCCCGTGGATGTTTTTACTATGACACCTGAACGATTTGAAGAGACCAAAGGAGTGATCGGGGGATTGGCCTACCCTGCGAACAAGTACGGAAAGGTGATTTATGAAGCCGCCTGAGGTAATAAAGGAAGAATTCACGCGCGAATGGGTCCGGAAGGCAGAAATCGATTTCAAAACCGCAGGGCATCTCTGCCAAAGCAGCCCTGATTTTGCGGAGGGAGCGGCATTCCATTCTCAGCAGGCAGCGGAGAAATATCTAAAGGCTTTTCTGGTTTGGCACCAGATTGAATTCCACAAGACTCACGATATTGAAGCTTTGTTGAGGCTTGCGGAAAAGGTAGATGATAAACTCCCCGAAATTCTGCGAGAGGCTGTGATATTGACCCCTTATGGAGTGGATTATCGTTATCCGGGCGAGTATCCGGAGGTCACAATAGCCGATGCAAAAAGGGCGCTCCGGTTGGCCGATTGTGTTCGCGCGGAAGTCCGGGGTCGCCTGCCACATCATACGCTTGAATGAAAAACGGAGCGATATCCTATGGAACCTTGGTATAAAGTGGCAACGCCACGTAAAGAAGTTAGGGAAGGCCGATCATTCAACCCCGACGAATTTGCCATTGCCCTCGAACAGGTAGTGGCTGGTACCGCTCCTGAAGACTATCGGGAACCAAAACTATTTTTCTCCCGAACATGCTTCACACGAGCTCTTAGTGAGCATATAGGAATAGTACTTCGGCGACTGGCTGGAAAGACTGAAAACACAGCCCCTATCCTTGCGTTGATCACACAATTCGGGGGTGGTAAGACCCATACACTAACGGCCCTTTATCACCTGATTCAAAATAGAGACAAAGCAAAAAAAATCGAAGAGCTTAGTAAACTTCTTCAAGAAGCTGGCCTTACAGATGTTCCAGTCGCTCGTGTAGCAGTATTTGTTGGAAATGCTTGGGATCCTTCTCCAGGGGTTGAGACTCCGTGGATTGATATAGCCCGTCAACTTGCTAAAGAGGAAGGTATTGCTGCCTTAGGACCGGAGGCTAAGACGAAGGCACCCGGGACAAATAATCTCCGGAAGCTCATAGAGGTAGCAGGAGGCCACGTCTTGATCCTGTGCGATGAGGTACTTAATTTCCTGAGTCGTCATCGGGATAAATCTGAGTCCTTCCGGGATTTCCTTGCAAATCTTGTAAGAACTCTAACTGGGACAACAGGAAGCGCTGCGATGATAAGCTTACCCCAGAGCAAGCCAGAAATGAGCGATTGGGATCTAAGGTGGCAGGATATTGTCATTAAAGAAGTTAATCGCGTGGCAAAAAACCTGATTTCAAATGATGAGGCTGAAATAAGTGAGGTTGTGCGGCGTCGACTTTTCGAAGATTTAGGAAATGAACGTACCCGGAAAAATGTGGCTAAAACTTTTGCCGATTGGTGTTTTGAGCGAAGGGCACAGCTTCCCCCTGAATGGACAGCGGTTGATACAGCCACTACTGAATCGAAAGCTAGAGAATATCTACAGAGTCGATTTGAGGCTTGTTATCCATTCCATCCATCCACACTTTCCGTTTTTCAGAGAAAGTGGCAGGTTCTTCCCCAATATCAACAAACACGTGGAACACTTGCCATGTTGGCCCAGTGGATCTCAATGGCTTTTCGAGAGGGCTATCAAAGGGCACGGCGAGAGCCCCTGATTACCCTTGGATCGGCTCCTCTCGATCTCCCTGAATTCCGTGCTGTGATACTGAGTCAACTCGGTGAGCCGAGGCTTGTCCCTGCAATTGAAACAGATATTTCGGGCCCACAATCACATGCTCGAGCACTCGATGCTGATACGAAAGGACCTCTTAAAGATATTCACCGCCGGGTGGGCGCCGCGATCCTTTTTGAATCCTCAGGCGGGCAGGTGGAGAAATTAGGACACCTGCCAGAATTACGTTTTGCTTTAGGGGAGCCAGAGGTTGATACAACTTCCATTGACAATGCAGCTTTCGCGCTTGAATCAAAAGCTTTTTTCATCAGCCGCATAGGTTCAGATGGTTTCAAAATTTATCACAAAGCAACCATCCGAAAGGCAGTCAACGACCGTCGCGCCTCTCTCGATGAGGATGCAGAAATCAAGCCGACTATGTGGAGTCTTGTAAAAAAAGAGTTTGAAAGAGGTGCGAGCATTCCTCTTGTCCCTTTCCCAAAGGATGGTTCAGCTATACAGGATTCTCCCAAGCTCACACTTGTTTTAATGGATCCAGAATTTGAATGGACAGCCGCTGGTTCACTGGGCCAACAAATTTCTGAATGGACTAAGCAGCATGGAAAATCTCCCCGACTCTATCCAGGGTCGCTTATATGGTGCTTAAAGAAACCAGGGCGCGATCTCAGGGATAAGGTTGAACTCTGGCTTGCATGGAAAAGGGTTTTCACTGAAGTCACTGAGGGAACTTTGGGAGCTGACTTTGACCGAGCAGATCGTGCAGACATACAGAGCAAAGTCAAAGATGCTGAAGAAGATGCCAAAGATGAAGTTTGGGGTGGCTATCGTTATGCCGTCATTTTTGACAGTAAGGAAACTGATGGACTCAAGGTTATTGACTTGGGCGCAGGCCATGCGAGCAGTGGAGAGACTCTTTGTGGAAGAGTGATAACGGCTTTAAAGTCGAAGGCACTCCTTAACGAATCGGTTGGAGCTGGATACATAGAACGAAACTGGCCCCCTGCCTTGAAGGATTCGGGAGCATGGCCACTTGCAAGCCTCAGGCAGAGCTTCTTGAATGGCTCATTAACACGACTTTTAGATCCAGATACAACCTTACGGAATAAGATCGTCGAATTTGTTGGAAAGGGTGACTTCGGCTTGGCCTCTGGACAAAGGCCAAATGGCGCTTATGAGCGGATCTGGTTTGAGGAACCAATCTCCTTAGACGAAGTTACGTTTGAGGCTGGCGTTTTTATGTTAACAAAAGCGAAAGCAAAAGCCCTTAAGGGTGTCATGCAAGGTCCCGAAGCTGGAATAAAGCCAGTTACTCAACCAGTTCCCGAGGAGGTCATAAAACCTGAAAAGGGAGTAGAACCAAGCCCTGGCACTCAAACAAGAACACTTCGTTTGGTTGGAACTGTACCCCCCGAAATTTGGAACCGATTAGGAACAAAGATCATCCCAAAACTCAAATCAGGTACTGATCTCAAGATTGGCGTCGATTTCTCAGTCACTGTAAGTGCTGAATCGGCGCGAAGTGTGGAATCCGACCTCCGCCAGATCCTTGAAGACTTAGGCCTCAAAGGCAAAATCAAGATAGAACAAACAGAATGACTTTTTCCACTGATGAAGCAATAAACGAGGCAAATGTAAATGCCTATTTGATTGCACTCATAACATAGTAAACTGATTTTTAATGCTCAGAAATCTCATAACATCGTATACCTTATTAAGTCTTCTTCTTTGTAATTGGAAGCAAAGGAGAAACAATATGACCCTTAATTG
>Ga0315280_10009754_pt1 | contig 12209 bp, 10 predicted proteins | sample YL17G06_40_MG_FD_203697 | JGI IMG/M metagenome (GOLD analysis project Ga0315280, IMG submission 203697) | Sediment microbial communities from Yellowstone Lake, YNP, Wyoming, USA - YL17G06_40 | ecosystem: Environmental > Aquatic > Freshwater > Lake > Sediment | place: USA: Wyoming | collected... | reverse complement strand
CGCGCCCGCGCGTTCGACCCGTTCTTCTGCGGCCATAAGGCCGGGCGGCACCGGGGTCTGGGCCTGCCCAAAGCGTACCGGGCGGTGCAGGCCAACGGCGGCAATATGACGCTGGAGTCTGAGCCCGGCCGCGGGACGACCGTCCGGATGACGTTTCCGGCGGCCGAACCGAAGCCGGCGGGCGAGACGTTCAGCCCGTGACGCGGCGCCGCCGGTTCGACCCCAAATCAAAGGTTTGAGATCTGGGACCTGAGATTGGGGATTGGAGATACAGAATCTCAGATTCGGGATTCGGTTTTTGTGGCGCACGTGCACAGCGCACGAGCACGAAAGGAGCGGAAACCCTTCGGTCCGGGCGGCCGGGGATAAACGGGGCCCACCCGGGTCGATCATGACACACCACGGCGCGGCGCGATGCCTTCTCCCTCCCCCCTCGCTCTCGCGGCTAGCGCCCGCCGTGGCTTAGACATCACGGAGGACGAGCGACTCGCTCATGCGGGTGCCCGTCCTCCTTTATCCGGCGGCCGGGATGGCGAGCACGGGAAAGGCAGAGGTCCCATGACGGCATCAAGTTCTGAAGTCGTCCGGTCCGAGGTTGAAGCCCGGATTCTCGTCGTCGACGACGAACCCGAGGTCGCCTCGCTCGTGGCGGAGGCGCTGCGCGAGGCCGACCCCTCGTGGCAGGTCGACGCGGAGACCGATCCCATCGCGGCGCTGGATCGCCTGACCGAGGGCACGTTCGACTGCCTGGTCACGGACCTCGTGATGCCGTCGCTGGGGGGGATCGACCTGGCCCAGAAGGCCCGGGCCATCCACGAGCACCTGGCGCTTGTGGCCATCACGGGCCGCGCCAGCCTCGAGAGCAGCATCAAGGCGATGCGGGCGGGGTTTTCGGACTTCGTTCAGAAGCCCTTCGACCTCGAAACGCTTCATCGGACGGTCAGCCGCTGCCTCCATCAGGTGCGCCAGCAGGCCGAAGTGTCGAAACAGATCGAGCAACTCACGCTCGGCAACGCCACCCTCGAGGCGGCGCAGGCGCAACTGCGTGAGAAACTCGATATCGCCAGTCACGACCTGGTGCTCTCGAGCAAGCGGATGATCCGCCAGATCGAGGACGTGGCCCAGGTGGCCGCGGTGGCCCGGTCGATCGTGGGCGTCGTCGAGGTCGAGGACCTGCTGGGCCTGTGCGCCGAGATCATCGGCAGCCGCGTCGCGTGCCTGAGCAGCACCGTCGGACTTCACGAGACTCAGCAGAACGCCGGGGCGCTGATGGTCCGCGCGCACCCGGCCGAGGACGAATCGCCGACCCTCTCCTGGCTGCCCGCGCCGATGCCGTCGGGCGTCCTGTGCCGCGCAGCCATGACCGGCAAGTGCGTTCACATCGAGAACATCGCCACGAGCCGGCTGGTCCATGCGCAGGAGCGGCAGTTCTGGCGCGACGGACGGCTCCTGGTGGTCCCGATCCCATGCGGGAAAACCACCGTGGCCGTCGCCGTGGTGCACCGAGCGCTGGACGACAACGATTTCGGCATGCGCGATGTCAAGCACGTTACGGCCCTGACGCCGATCATGGGGCCGGCCATCCGGACCGCTAGACTCTACTACCGCCAACGGTGCCAGGTCTGCTCGTGCCTGGAGGCAGTCGCCGAGGCTGCCGAGAACCGCGACGGCTACCGGAAAGGCCACTCGGGCCGCGTCCTGGCCTATGCGATGCTCATCGCCAAGACAATGGAACTGCCGCCGGTCCAGGTGGGCGCGCTTCAGATTGCGGCCCGCCTGCACGACATCGGGTGGGTTGCGATCCCCGAGGCGGCGGTGAACCATCCCGGCGCGCTGACCCGCGATCAGTGGGCCATCGTCCGCCGCCATGCGGACGCGGGCGCGAGTTTCCTGGAGCCCCTCGAATTCCTGGGCGAGGTAAGCCAGATCATCCGGGGCCATCACGAGTCCTACGACGGCACCGGTTACCCGGACCGCAAGGCTGGCGAGGAGATTCCGCCCTTGGCCCGCGTGATTGGCGTGGCCGACGCGCTGGACGCCATGACCAGCCCCCGGCCGCATCGCCAAGCCCTGAGCCTCGATGAAGCGCTCGAGCAGATCGGCCGCCTTTCGGGCGAACAGTTCGATCCGCGGGCGGCCGAGGCCATCCTGAACGTTCCCGCCGATTCGCTGGCCGAGATCCAGGCCAGCGGCCGCTGACCCCCGCCAGCGCTTGACTTTCCGCACCGGCCCGGTTCAAATCGCCGCCCGCAGCGCGGAGGCGCCGAGATTACCCGGTTCCGAGCGGCGGGTTCATCGCATGGAAACCAAGAGCATCACGATTACCGATCCCCTCCGGGACGAGGAGTCCATCCGGGCCGCCGGCCGGGCCCTGGCCGAGGGGGCCCTCGTGGTTTTCCCGACCGAGACCGTGTATGGCATCGGCGCCAGCGCCATAAACCCGGCCGCCATCGAAGCCCTGAGCCGCCTGAAGAACCGGATGCCCGACAAGCCCTTCACGCTGCACCTGGCGGACCCGAAAGAGGCCGAGCAGTTTGCCGGCCCGCTGCCCATACTCGCCCGGCGCCTCATGCGAAAGGCGTGGCCGGGGCCGCTGACGCTCGTGGTGCCCGACCGGCGGCCCGAGCGAGGCCGGGGTCTCGTCGAGGAAGCCATCTACCACGAAGGCATGGTCGGCCTGCGATGCCCGAAGCACGCGGTAGCCCAGGCGGTTTTGCGCGCGGCCGGAGTTCCGGTGGTCGGCACGAGCGCCAACCTGGCGGGCCGGCCCGCGCCGCACCGCGCCGCCGAGGCGCTGGTCGACTTGAGCGGCCTCGTCGCACTCGTGATCGACGCCGGGCCGACGGCCTACGCCCAGGCCTCGACGGTGGTCCGCGTCCGCGAAGACGATTCCTACGAGGTCGTTCGCGAAGGGGCGGTGCCGGCCCGGCGGCTCCAGCGCCTGGCCCGCACGCGGATCCTCCTGGTATGCACCGGCAACGTGTGCCGCAGCCCCATGGCCGCCGGCATCGCGCGCCGCCGCCTTGCCCGGCGATTCGGATGCGAGCCGCACGAACTCCTCCGCCATGGGATCGAGATCACGAGCGCGGGCACCGGGGCGGTATCTGGATGCCCTGCCAGCGAAAACGCCACGCGCGTCATGGCCGAGCGCGGCATCGACATCACCGACCACCATAGCCAGCCGCTGACCGTTGACTCGCTCTTGGCGTCTGACTATATTTGGGTGATGACTAAGGGCCACCTCGAAACGGCCGTGCATCTGGCCCCGGAGGCGACCTCCCGGATCGCGCTGGTGGACGCGGGCGGGCGCGAGGTGCCCGACCCCATCGGCGGAGACGTTGAGGTGTATCGCGAGTGTGCCGACCGCCTCGAGGAAGCCCTGACCGAGCGGCTGGCGGAGATCGTTTGATGAAGATCGCGCTGGGCAGCGACCATCGCGGGTATCACACCAAGGAGCGGCTCAAGTCGTTCCTGATCGAGCGCGGCCACGAGGTCACGGATTGCGGCGCGACCACGGAAGAGTCGAGCGACTACCCGGACTACGCGGTCCCCGCCTGCATGCTCGTCGCCTCGAAGAAGGCCGACCGGGGCATCCTGATGTGCGGATCGGGCATCGGCATGACGATGACAGCCAACAAGGTATCAGGCATCCGGGCGGCCCTGTGCCACGATGAACTGACGGCCGAGATGAGCCGGCGCCACAACGACGCCAATGTCCTGTGCCTTGCGGCCGACCTGTTGGGCGACCAACTCATCCACCGCATGGTGGAGGTGTGGCTGGTCACGCCGTTCGACGCCGGGCGCCACGCCCGCCGCGTGCAGAAGGTAATGGCCGCCGAAAAGAACCTCATGGGCAAGGGCGAGCACGTTCCCGCCCCATGCCCTGCCGCCGCAAAGGAAAAGCCCAAGGGCAAGGCGAAGCAGCAGGCTTCCTGAATGGCGGCATTGGCCTGCGGCCTGCGCGACCCGAAAAGGCCGCCGGCGTGACGCCGGGGCGGCCGACTGTCGGCGGCGTTCTCTACGACGGCAGGTTCGACACGCTGGCGGTGCTGCCCACCAGGACCAGGATGTCCCCGTCGCGGATGATGGCGTGGGCCATCGGCAGATCGAGGAGTCCCTCCGTCTCGACCTCTTCGCCGGCCTCGTTGCGCGTCTTGACGATCCGCTTGGTGGCCACCAGATTGACCTCGACCAGGCTTCCGACGGCCAGGATCACAATCGGCAGAAAGAGCGTGAAGAGGTACGGCCGCGCCCGCCCCAGCGCGCTTTGCGGACCTTGCGGAAACACTTGTGGCCCCGCCAACGTTAGACTCCCGCCTCCTCGTCCGCCTCGCCACCCCGCGCCGCCGACGTGTCGGCGCTGTGGCTCGGTACCGCGGCGAACGGGCCCTCCTCCTCGCCCAGCAGGCCCATGTTCTCGAGGGCCAGGGCCAGGCTGGCCTCAATGCCTTCCGCGTCCGGCTGCCGCGCCAGGGCCTTGCGGTACTGCTCCACCGCCATCGGCCACAAGCCCTGGTCGGCGTACACCAGGCCCAGCCGATAGTGGAGGTCCACGTACTCGGGCTGCAAGGTGACGGCCCGCTGAAGTGCCGAGGCGGCCTCTTGGAGGCGGCCCGCCTCCCACGCCGTCAGACCCAGTTTGACAAGCGCCTTGATATAGGTCGGGTTGCGCGCGACGGCCGCGCGGAACTGTTCGAGCGCCTCCTCCAGGCGGCCGGCGCTCTTCAGGACCAGCGCGTAGCGATACCGAAAGTCCGGGAAGTCGGGATGCTCGGCGACCGCGGCCGCATGGTCTCCCAGTTCCACCGCCAGCACCTCGACGGGGTCGAGTTCGTCGACCACCGAGCCGAACTTGGCGCCCGGCACGTTCAACTCGCGGGCCAGGCCCGATGAAAGCGACGCCCTGAGGGCCACCCGTGTCATCTCCCGGTACAACGTCACGGACCCCGGGGCGATTTGGACGGCCATCTCTACGGCCTCATTGGCCCGCTCCTCCATGCCGACTTCGCGGTACGCCACCGCCAGGCCGACATATGCCTCCAGGTACCCGTCATTGATCTTGGTGGCCCGCTCGTAGAGGCGGACGGCTTCCTCGCGCCGGCCCAACTCCACGAGGACCTGCCCGCGGAGGACCAGGGCGTCGAGGTACCGCGGGTTGATCGCCAGCGCCTGCTGAAGGTGGCAGTCGGCCGACTCAATGTCGCCTGCGGCCGCCAGCAGCCGGGCCGCCCGAAAATGCAGGTCCGGATAGTCCGGGTGCACGTCGAGGACTCGGCGGATCTCGTCGAGCGCGGCCTCGGCCATGCCTTCGCCCTCAAGGCAGTCGGCCAGTTGGCACCTGGCCTCCCAGTTGTCGGGGTCCACCAGGATGGCATCCTGGTACTCGACGATAGCCGCCTGCATGTCGCCGCGGCGGACGTGCAGCGAGGCCAGGTTGATCCGCGTCTCGAAGTCCTCGGGCTGCTGGCTCTTGAGCGTGGCGTAATGATGAGCCGCCGCGTCGAGGTTGTTGGCCATGAGTTCCAGTGCCGCCAGGCGCTGGCGCGCCGCCGTGTGGGTCGGGTCGGCCGCCAGCGCTGTGCGGTAACTGGTGGCCGCGCGGTCCGGCATGCCTTGACGCTCGCGGAGTTGGCCAATGACGTACCGCACGGTGGCGGCCATGGTGCTTCGCGCCGCGACGGGTTCCAGCGCCGTTACCGCGCCGGCCGGATCGCCCAGGTCGCTGAGCACGGCCGCCAGCGCCACCCGCGCATCGTCCAGAAGCGGGTCAAGCCGGACAGCGCTTTCGAGCGGGGGCCTCGCGGCCGCCAGGCGCCCCAGTTCCATCTGCTTCAGGCCGAGGGCCAACAACAGGTCCGGGCGCCGCGGATGCTGCTCCAACTGGGCTTGGATGGACTCCAACGTCGCCTCGCCGTGGCCCTTGAGGAACTTGCTCAGATACCCCGTGAAATCGCCCGCCAGTCCCTTGCCGAGAAGCCGCAGAAGGTAACTCATTGGCCACCTCCTGTGCCCGCCGGAGCGGCATCGAGGAGCGCCAGCCCCTCCTTCGCCTCAAGGCATTTGGCGTCGATCCCCAGGGCACGATGGTACGCTTCGGCGGCCTCCTCGCGGCGGCCGTCTTCCCGCAAGACATGGCCGAGCCGCAAGTGCACGTCGACCCATCGCGGCCGAAGTTCGCCGGCCCGGCGCCAGTGCTGGGCGGCTCGCTCACGTTTCCCGCTCTTGCGATACAGCCGGCCGGCCAGGATGCAGGCCGCAACGTAGGATGGGTTGATCTTGAGGGCCTTCTCGGCCGCCTCGATGGCGCGATCCAGTTCACCCAGTTGCTCCGCCACGAGACTCAGCCCGAAGTGCAGGTCGGCATACGCAGGATGCGCAGCCAGGAGGCTAGCCAGGGCCCGGCGAGCCGCACGGAGCGTCTCGTGGTCTTCGGCCCGCACCTGGGCTTGACGCGCGACGATGGCCTCGGCCACTTCAGGATCGCGAGCGACGATTCGCTCAACAACGGCCGCGCGGCGCGCCACGGGCGGCGGGTGCCGCTGGGTCTTGTTCCCCGACTCGGCCAAGGCACGCTCGCCGACCCGCAGGAGCCACGCGACTTCCGCGGCGCCGTCGCCGCCCAGCGCCACGGCCTGACGGAGCAACTCGACCGACTCGATGGTCCGCCCGGCGGCCCCCTGCGCCAGCGCCAGGTCTCGCATGAACTGGAATCGCGTGGGCTCGTGCTCGACCGCCCGCTCCAGGTGCCGCACGGCGGCATCGAACTCGCCGGCCCCGGCCAAGATGAGGCCCAGCAGGTGATGGATACGGGCCGGCCGCTCGGCCGACGCCAGGCCGGCCTGGAGCGCTTCGCGCGCCTGGGCCAGGCGCCCGGCCCGCGTCAGCCATGCCGCCAGTTCGGTGTGCGATTGGGTGCGCCTGGGTTCAGCCCGGGCACGATCCCGCAGCGCAGCCTCTTTCTCGTAGTCATGACGCCGCATGGCGAATACCCCTTGCTTGCCTTACCTTCCGAGAAACCTGCACGGTCGCCTTCGGCTCCCCGCTCAACGTTACGGTACAATGACCGTCTGGCACCCAGCGCGGGCGAGCCGCCGCGCCAGGGCCGCAGCCTCGGCGTAAGTATTCAAGCGGCCGACCTGGATCGTGTTAAGCGTCTGGCCGCCGCGAGTCACCTTCCCCAACCGCGGCTGAAAACCGGCCGCCTGCAACCGGTTGAATTCGTTCCGGGCGGTCATCATCGAAACGTAGGCGCCCACCTGCACCGTGAACGAGTCGGCGTGCATCCTGCGCCCGGCCTCCGCCGCCGCCGGCGACTCCGGGTACCGGTCCAGAAGGTACGCCAGGTACTTGTCGGCCAGTTCCCACTTGCCGATCCGCTGAAGGCTGACCGCCATCCTCAGAGCGATCGTGTCGAGTGGCAGTTCCTTGAGCGGCTTGCGGAGCACCTCGGCGTAGGTCTCGACCGCTCGGTCATCGCTGCCCGCCTCGTAATACAGGTTGCCAATGGCCACCTTGGCGAAAGTGTCGATGGGCGGCCGGGCGTCGGCCCCAAGGGCCCGCTGGAAATCGTCCATGGCCTCCCGGTAGTTCCGCAGGCGGACATAGCACTCGCCGCGGTAGTAGTAAACCTCGCCGCGGGCCTCCGTTGTCGGGTTCGTTCGCAAGAACCGGCTGAACAGGTCGACGGCCCGCTTCCACTGGCCGGCCTCAAACGCCGCATAGCCCGCGTCGAACACCTCCTTGTCTTCGCGGATCTGGCCGCTGCCCATGGTGCATCCCGCCAGGACCACCAGACTCGCCGCCAGCAAAAGGGCTACGGGCCGACCCACTGCCCGACCTCCGAGCGCCGCTGCGCGCCGTCGAGACTCTTCCCGCCCCGCGCCGGCGCGCACGCACCTGCTCTACGCTTACCCAGTAACATCGGCCCCCACCTTTTGGGGGCTTGAGGTAAAAAGTAGCCACACGAACTATTATCGGACCCATCCGAAGGCAAAGCGCGGAATGCGGAGAAGCACGGAATGGCCGACAAGCGCGGCCACGGGCCGCGAGCCCGTCGCGGAATCGGCGGGACACTCGCCCCACAAAACTTGTGGCCGCCATCAGACCCGTTACGCGGGCAGGAACCGCCGACGGGCGACACCGACAGGCGACCTCTTGACCCCGGCGGCCAACGGCGTTAGCCTCCCACACGGCAGGCAAACATGAGTCACCGCGGTTCTCGAATGCGGGAGGTCCACGAATGCCGATCAGGCGACGCGATTTCCTGAAGCAGGCTGCCGTGGCGGCGGCCGCCCCTTACCTCGTCCCCATTTCCGTCCTGGGCGGCGACGGCAGGGCTGCCCCCAGCAATCGCATCACGCTGGGCTTCATCGGTGTCGGCGCGATGGGCCAGGGCCACGTGAAATGCTGCGTGTCCTATCCCGATGCCCAGATCATCGCCGTCTGCGACGTGGACCGGTGGCGGCGCGAACACGCCAAGGCGGCCGTCGAAGAAGGCTATGGTGCCCGGCAGGCCGGCGGCCGGTATCGGGGCTGCCAAGCCTGCAACGACCTGCGCGAACTGCTTGCCCGGGACGACATCGACGCCGTCGTCATCGCCACTGGCGATCGCTGGCACGCCCTGGCGACCGTCGCGGCGGCGAAGGCCGGCAAGGACATCTACTGCGAAAAACCCATCTCCCTCACGATCCGCGAGGCGCGGGCCATGGTCGAGGCTGTCCGCCGCTACGGCCGCGTGTGCCAGAGCGGACTCCAGCAGAGATCCACTCCCGAGTTTCGCAAGGCCTGCGCCCTGGTCCGCGGCGGGGCGATTGGCAAAGTCCACGTCGTCTACGTCAATTTTCCGGGCACGTCCGGCGACGTTGACCTGCCCGCAGAGCCTGTGCCCGAAGGCCTGGATTGGGACCTCTGGCTCGGTCCGGCCCCGTGGCACCCGTACAACGCGCGATTTCATCCGTACGGCCAGCCGCACGGAGTCGTCCCGTGGCATTTCTGTCGCGATTTCGGCGGCGGGAACCTGACCAGCAACACCGTGCACGCCTTCGACGTGGTCCAGTGGGGCTTGGGCATGGACGACAGCGGTCCCGTGGAAATCACTCCTCCCGAGACCGGACAATACCCGGTGCTGACCTACCGGTACGCCAGCGGCGTGTTCGTGCAGGTGGTCAACGGGCATCTGAACAAGCAGAACCTTGTCATGCCTGAAGCCTGGGACGAGAGGACCCCCATCGCGTCTTTCGGCGCCCTGTTTGTGGGCGAGAAGGGCTGGATCCACGTGGGCCGCGACGGGTACCTCAAAGCCTTCCCCCACGAGATCCTCGACCCGTCCCACGCCGCGCACGGTCCTGAACGTCCGGTCAACAACCATCACCAGAACTGGTTCGATTGCATCAGGACGCGCCAGCGCCCGGCTTGCGACGTGGCCATCGGATGCCAATCGACCATCGTTTCCCACCTCGGCTGCATCGCCCACTGGACCGGCCGGTCGCTCACCTGGGACCCTGTACGGGAAACGTTCCCTGGCGATGACGAAGCCAACCGCTGGCGTGGTCGCCCGATGCGGCCGCCGTGGAGGCTGTGAGCACCGGCCGACTGACAAGGACCCGGCTGCGGGCGCCGAGCGAACCTGACTCCTGGCCGGAAAATGCAGGTAGGGCGAGCCCAGAGTGCCCACCCCACCACTGCCTGCATACTCCCGGCGCGACCGCTGCGAAACCCCGCCTTCTACAGCGTATTCAGTTTCGTGCCGTCGGCCTTGGTCCACGAATCCTTCAGGTCGGCGCGGAGTTCGCCCGTGACCATGTTGAACCACCATCCACCGTCCGTGGTCGGCGCCGCGAACGCCGTGCTGCCGCTGTTCACCACAGTGACCGTGTTCACGCCGCTGATCGGGTTCGGCGGCACGGTCTGGAGATACGGACCGAACGGGTGAGACGTGTCCGGCGTCGCGGAAACGCCGCCGTTCGCATCGGTGTACTGCGTCATCTGCGTGCCGAACAGCGTCGCATCGCTGGCCGATCCAGGAAACGTCTCGATGTGCTGCGTCTTGTACAGGAGCAACTGGCTGCGCATCGTCTGGAGGTTTGTCGCCAGGTTGCTGATGCGGGCCTCGGCCGATGCCGACGTGAACTGAGGAATGACGATCGCCGCCAGGATGCCCAGGATGATCACAACGATGAGGATTTCCACCAACGTGAAGCCCTTTTTTGCCACGCGTCTCATGGCTATTCTCCTTACATCTCTTCTCTTGCCCCGTGCGGGGCTGGTCGGGTTTCCTTGTGTGCAGGTCAGTGCGCCCGGTCTTTCGTTGCGCCGTCCCGAAGCCGGTCACCCTAATCCCCAGGGGACCTGGACTCTGTCGTCCGTACGCAAGGCTCTTTTCACCCCTTTTCGCGTAGGCATCGACTTGGGGGCAGCATGGTCGGTCGGGCCCCTCTTACACCCACTTAGTTAATATGTAAAATAGCGTTCATGCCCTGTTGGTGCGGCCACTACGCACGTCAGTACTATCGACCAAAAGTTGCCGGAGCCTCGCAATATTCCGCAGATCACGCATCTTCTCTATCTTCATGCTGGGGTGCCAAAAAATGTCGCCGCCTGAGGCGTTCGACACCGTTCTTCGGCGACGGCTGTGGCATCACAGTTAGAGTATACTGCCAGATACCATCGCGTCAAACCGCCCGCAACCCATCGGCGGCACAGATTACACCATCGCATCTTAAGCCATTGTATGGCAACGAGTTACAAGCCGCAGGCGGGATACGCTATTTTCTTGCTCGTGCCTGTCATCTTGCGCTCAACCCTGGGTTTCCATACGTTTTTTCTTTGACGAAGGTCCACCGACGGATCCTCCCGGAGGCAACGGTGACTTGAGTGCCACACCGCGAATCCCTTGTGGCCGCCTCGCCCGCGAGCAGCATGTTTGCGTTAGCACACCTGCGTTCTCATGGGCAGCCGTGCCGCAGAGCGCCAAGCGCGCAGAAAAAGCCCGGCGAGCGGGCCGTAAGCCGAATTCTGTTGCCCTTCCCGAAGGACGGGCCTGCGGCCATTTATCTGGGTCGCTCCGTTGCCGGGCGACTCCAAGGCGGCCTACCCGGGGCGTATCTCCTTTCGGAGATTGGAGCGGGCCACTCCAGAAGCCCCCTATTCGGCCTTGCTCCCGGTGGGGTTTACCGTGCCTCGCGTGTCACCACGCGAGCGGTGCGCTCTTACCGCACCGTTTCACCCTTGCCTGATCCCGCCATCGCACGAAGCGACGGCGGGCCATCGGCGGTCTGTTCTCTGTGGCACTTTCCCTGGCCTTGCGGCCGGTGGGCGTTACCCACCACCGTGCCCTTTGGAGTTCGGACTTTCCTCCCGGCCCTTCCGGGCCGGGCGGCCGCATCACCCGCTCGCCGGACTCCATTGTGCATTATACCACAGCAGACCGGCCGCAAGGGGCAATCCGGATTTTTTTCGGCGCCGGCTTCTTTCTGCGTGTAGCACGGTGGCTTCTCCCCCTCGCCCCAGGCCAGCGGCAGATCCGGACGCGCGGGGCAAGCCCTCGCACTACGCGCCGCAGGGGTCCGTGCGGCAGGTCAGGAAATCCGCCGCGCCGCCGACGACTACTTGGCTTCAGCGCTAAACAGGCTGCGCTTGGCCGTGTGCCCGCTGACGAAGTCGTCGATCTCGATGCCTGCATTGACCTCGACCTCCAGCGGCACCTGGAGATCGTCGAGGCCGATGTTGTCGCCCAGGTACAAGTGCATCGTCGCAGGGAACTGGCCGGGGCCGGTCTTTTTCGCTTCCGGGCGCGTGTCGAGCCCATCGATGAACAGCAGCCAGTCGAAGCGCGTGTCGGGGTCGGTCTGCGCGGCACGCCCCTTGGTGCCAAGCCCGGGATGGATGACGAGCAAGAGCGCCACACCCTTCAACTTCGCGTACTCGCCGACGAAGGCGTTGAAGGCCTTGGCGTCGCCGGCATAGTAGTAGGCGTCGGCCCCGAAGTTGAGACCGTAACTCTTGACGCGGTTCCGACTGCTCGCGAGTTCCGCCAGACCCGCCGGCCAGCGGTCCTGCCGCGGCACGGGCTTGTCGTTGGGCATGGTGAACCGCATGGCGAATATCGAGACGCCGCAGGCCAAGACGATGACGGCGGCAAGAGACAGGACAAACGCTTTCTTCACGGGGATTCTCCTTCCGCGCGAACAGGTTTGGTGCATCCGATGGTT
>Ga0315280_10009752_pt1 | contig 12210 bp, 10 predicted proteins | sample YL17G06_40_MG_FD_203697 | JGI IMG/M metagenome (GOLD analysis project Ga0315280, IMG submission 203697) | Sediment microbial communities from Yellowstone Lake, YNP, Wyoming, USA - YL17G06_40 | ecosystem: Environmental > Aquatic > Freshwater > Lake > Sediment | place: USA: Wyoming | collected... | reverse complement strand
TGGGTCTATGCCTGCATTTGGAATAACCACATAGCCCACGTTTGCATTCAGACCCGTCATATAGTCCGCAACTTGTTTCACTTTTTCTCTGACTGCTCTCGAGTCTTCTGTGGTTACTTCATCAGCAACTATTCGCATTTTATGATTGCAGATGAAAACGTCAGGTGTATATTGCCCCATCTTTTCATTGAATTTGATTTCACCATTGTTAGGCCAGAAGAGTACTGTAAGTTTTTTGATACTTCTTTCATGAACTGCTTGAGCAACTCTTGCTTCAGCCAATTCCTTCAATTGAACGCGAAGTGGATCCCTCTCAAGCTCATCTAGCTTCTGCCTCAAAGCCTTCATTTCTTCGTACATTGATGCATGTTCTCTCTGCTCAAGCAATTTGAATGATGATTCAAGCCTCTCAGTTATGTTAGCCAACTGCTTCGTAGTCTGCTTATAGACATCAGCGTTTTTATCAGTAAGCTCTCTAAAAGCGTTGGTGGTCATTTCACTCATCTTACCATAAGTTTCTTGTAGCAAGTCTATTGCGCCTTGAAGCCTCTTCGTGTACTCACCGTAAAGCCTCTCACGTAGCTCTCTAGAGTCAGAATCCTGTCTGCTTCTGACCCCTTCGATTTTCGCCTCGAGACCTTGAAGGTACTTCGTTCGTTCTTCAAGCGTTGCTAATTGTGCTATAACCGTGGTAGTGGTGGTATTCTTTAGGCTGAAGAACCTTGCAGTGAAATGCTTGTGGCGATAGACGTACAATGATATCCCTATAACTGCTGAGGCAACTATTGAGATGGTTAATAGCCATATCCACATTTTGCTACACGCTTATTTGTCTTGTATGTCTTGTCACAAGATAAACGAACATATAAGCGTTTTGCTTAAACCAAGATTTATAAATGCAGCAAGACACATAAGTCCGAAGAGTGAGCATCTTGAACAAGAAAACATGGTCAACAAGGCTCGACGAAGAAACTGAAAAGCAAATCCAAACCCTAATCAAGAAATCAGGACTAAAGGAAGCTGAAGTTCTGCGAAGATTAGTTATGATTGGGTTGAAAAATGTGAAAGAACCAGCTGACTTACTGAGAGCATGACCTTTGATCGCACAACTATCTCGCATCTCATTTTCAGAGATAGTCCGTATCTAATTCGCATTGTAATTCAAATTCCTTTCAATTTGCGACTCTTTTGGTATGTTTCTGAGCTTCTTCTCTTTTTCAATATTATACACTCTAAGGATTTCATCAACTAATTCTGGTGTTGTTAATAAAGCGTCTCTTATGCTATCTAAGTCTATTTCAAACAGAAGATATTGTTTGCCTTTAATGTTCGAAAGTTCCTTAGCAATCCATGTTTTTTTCTTTTCCTCACACAAAGTTTCATTATTCTTGCAGAGCAATTCTGTTAAGTCCATTAAGAAATATTTTAGGACAATGCGGTTTAACTCCATAGTTCTTATTGCAGGTGCATACATCGCGCGGCAGCTTTTGAGGAGGACATCGTCCAGTTTATAAATAGATCCGCTTTCCTTACCTCCAATACCTGATAAGCCTCTTGAAATGTTAACGTGCGCGAGAAAACTATTTAGAATATCAAAAGTCCGGATGTAGGACAAATAATTGAATGATTTAGATTCAAAGTATTCTTTTGTCCGGTAATCCTTTTTAATATGAGGAATATGCCGAGGTTTTGACGAAGCAGGAGGATACTTGAGTATCTTGTCTCTTCTAGGTAATGCTCGCATTTTATCCAATTTTCTCAGGTCGAAATCTCTATAGATTATTCCTTCATTTCTTAGTCCGAGTGCGTCTAATGCACGATCACCATGAAAAGGTAAGTAAAAAGAAGACCCTCCATACTGCGCATCGTTACAAAATATCGCATATTGATACTGGAGATATGTAAGTGCGCTGAAAATGTTTCTGAAAGTCACGACATCACGAGTTCTTGCTATGCATATAAGAAAATCCGTATAACCTTCTATTGCAGCTAATACTGAAAAATCAGTCGCATCATAGCAGATCAGGACTGAAAAGTCTCCGATTGGTGTATTGATCAAAACGCTAATATCATTCGATCTTCTCATGTAACGTTTTTCCTCTAGTGAAGGGTTGTTTTTAATTTGGGCATAAAAATTTCCACCAGCGAGTATAAGGGAGATATTCTGCGAGTATTCGTCATAGTAACTACCCATAACTATTACAGATTGAGTGTTGGAGAATTTTTCTTTCATCTCTTTGCATATATTCGCCGATGTGGACAATTCTGGAAGAACAATGAGGTCTGCACCTCTTTAAATGGCTTCTGTCAATAAACGATAGATTTTCTCCTTTTGCTCATTCTCAGCTTCTTGGGTTAGTTTGGGAGGTTTGGTTTCTGTAAAAAAACGGCTTGGAGTTCCTATTTGGATATTTGCAACAGAGATTTTTGATTTTTTAATATCATAGTTTCTTAAATCGACAAACTCGATGAATGGAAATGTTCTCATAGAATCTTTTTTTGTGCTTTTATCATTTTCTTTGCATCTATCCTGCACCATTTTCATCGACTTCCACAATATAATTCTATGATTCTAATTAATTTCTTCGGTTCTGCTAGACTAGGGCGAAATTTGTGCAAAAATAAAAGCGGTCAATACGAAACTGAGGGTTGAGATAAAGTCTCCTGCATGTCTTAAAGATTTTATTGTGTTGATGAAAACTATTTTAAGGCTTCACTTATCAGTGACTTGGTGAGAACCATTCAGTCTCAAGACGAGATATACTCGCATCATTGCTACTTCAGCACTCTAATCCAAAGATATCTTTGCTATAATTCAAGAAAGTACCAATTCCTGACAAAAGCTTCAATTAGTTCTACTGTCAAAATGGCGATGTCCGAAGGTGACTTGATTTCTTCTTTTTCGTGAGACATAGGCACTCTTAGCTGAAGTATCGTGCTTATTAGATGGCCTACTACGCTGTTCTCTTTAAAAATATTGAGTCTTATACAGCCTTCCTTTAGCGTTCCCAGAGACGCTCTATCGTATGGTTCCAGTTTAAGATTGGGCCAGACATCTTCAAGGGATCCCTTTAACTTAGATTCAAGTTTTTCTCTAAGAAGGGCTTCAAGCAACTTGGTTGATTTGTTAGTCACACCGTCATAATCCTCCTCTTTTAATGCTGACTTAATCTCCGCAATCCTTTTGTCGATCTCTGGCGGGATTTTTGCTGACAGGACACTAGGAGGAAGGTTTATTGCATCGACCCCAAGAGACGTAAGCAGTATCTTTCTCGGGGGTTGTAATTTTAGAAAACCAAGTGTTCTCAGCCTTGCCAAACGTGACAGCAACATGTCTAACGAGCTATACTTTAGAACCTCAGGGATAAACTTGGCATAGTCACCTCCTTTTGTCTTTACTGCTCTCAGAATCTCTACATCGATGCTGTCCACGCCTTTTTCAGTCGTCACTAATTCGGGTATTTTTGTTTTTGAGGTAGAAATAATGATATCAGTAATAACATGGGCATCTTCATCCCATGAATACGGAGTCTCTTGAGAAAGATGCTTTTCTACATCTTCGATAGACGGTTTTCTTCTCGCTCTACGAGAATCGATCTTGAAGCCTCCGACATGATAAAGCCATACTGTGGCAATCTCGGCATCTTCTTTGAGTTGAATAGTTGTAGTAGTATCTGATAGTTCCGCAGTACCGACCTCTATTGTTTTGTAGTAGCTCGATCTTTCATCAAGGCCCTCTGTGTTATACTTGATTCTGAGATCTTGAGCACTAACTAGGTTGAAGCCAGTTTCAACGAAAAGTTCTCGACCGGACAGTTCAACTCTCTTGATTTTGGCATAGTACAATGGTGCGACTATATGTATTGCATTTCTGAGACTGCTATCACTCCTTACAGACATGCCTGTGTAGTATCTAATGGCATCTTGGGTGTCGCTAAAGGGAAGGTTTTCCGACTCAAGTTCTAGACTTCTGCTATCTGGTAGGCCAAAATCCTCCTTTCCAGTTATACGCCAAAGGTTGACGGCCCAATCGATATCGTATGACCTTTTGGATTGTTCGCTGTCGAGAAAATCCTTTTGAGGAAGATTGAATGGACCATATGCTTGATATCCATCCAACTCAAGAACTTGATTGCTAACGAGACGCTCATAGATTTCTTTAAACTGATCTATGGTGATAACAGCCGACAAAATGACGAAGTTGTCCTTTTCCAGTTGTTTCTCCCAGGATTTTGGATTGCCTGATTGTAGCATTTTGATAAGGGTGACAGAGTTATACCATTTTCCCTCTCTTCTTTTTGCTAGGACACTTTTGAACTCGATGAGTCTATAAAGTTCTTTGTGTCTTTCAATTTCATTTAAGGCATCATTCCAGAGCGGTTTCTGTTCTTCTGAAGACATGATTATCCATCAGAAGTATAATAGCAAATACGAAGAAAAAGGTTTGTTTCTTAGAAAATCAATCAAGATAGAGGCTTCGAAATCGAAAAATACTCTCCAGGTAATTGTCGATCAACATCATTACAACACAGACTTGTAACAAATCGAGATGTACGCGCTAAGATGCCAGCGAAATACAGTTTCAGGCTTTTCGGATAGCCCAATTTTTCCCACCGCCCCGAAATGAGAGCTATCGAAATACAGCCAGAGACTTTATGACTTAAGCTATCAAATAAAAAATTGCCAAAAACTGATTATCTATATACTACCTTATCTTCGACTTATATGCTGATGGACTATGATTCGGAATCTTGGCGTTCGTCTTAAGATCTACTACTTTGATATTACAAAGGCAATTGAACTTCTTGCGGCAAGTATTGAGATTGGAACTGGGCTTCATAAGTTCTATAAATATCTTAAGACTCATCCTGTTGATATTCCTTCTTTTATTTACAAAGTTGATCATAAGTGGTACGATAAACTTGGTGGAGTGAGTATTTTTTACAGTGGGAAAACAACTACGATATTCCGAATATTCAAAATCCAGAAAGAGGATGAAATAATAATATGCTCAAGTGTTCCTAAGAATCTTGAGAATGCACGCTCTATCATGGTTTTTGTGTTCGCAATGTTTTTTGCTTTCATCAATTTGCCCATGGACAATTCTCTTATAATCCCTGCGATGGAGGGAATTACCACAGTAACAGGTCTTGTATTCGCCGTTGATGCATTATTGATAACACGTTACTACTCAGACACTAAAGACCCAGTTCAGAAGATTCGAGCCGATTTTTATGTTCTTGCTTTGGCTTTCGCGTCGTCCTTTATAGGAGTTGCCTACCTTGCCCTGTTAGATGATGCACCGCTATTGGCTATCAAGATTGCTCTTGCAGTTTTCAATATCAGTTATTTGATTGCAATAGTTTTTGTCGTTCACTCCCTTTATTTCCTTGATTTGTCAAAATTACTGAGTAATCGCAAGTCTAAAAGTTAACAACCTCATCACGGAAAGTTTCGTAGAAAGCTTTCACCGATTTTTTACATGGACAAGCTTTCACCGAAGACTTTACAGAACCCAGAACCGAAAAACTAAATAGATAACTGCTAGACGTATTGAAGGGGAAAATTAATTGTATGCGGAGCATGTTTCAATCTCGGTAGAATACGTTATCTGCACGACATCAGATTGGACGGCTTTCCGTATTATTGAAGGTGGTTGGTGGAGCGACCCTCATGTTGAAATCCAAGAAGGATATGACAAACTGAACCAAGAGATACTATACAACGCCGCAACGATATTGATATCAAAGAATTCTAATGATAGAAGCAGAGTCGTAGTCACGCTGAAGTGTATGTTGAACATACTCAAAGAATACTTTCAATCCAATGTTACCTACTTAATAACCAAAGGGGACATTGAATCAACAGTCATTCGGACAATTGTTGAAGGAAAAGAACAACCGCCTCTACTAAATGCAACTAAAGTTCCGAACGACCCAAAAAACCCACTTTCTTTTGAAGTCCCAGTTAGGCAATATATGCAAGTTTTAGAGGAAAGGAGGAAACGTGAAAAAATAGAGAAAAAAACAGAGGAGGTTGAAGTGGAAAAACCCCATATTATAATCGCAACTTTTGATGAGTTATTCAAAGAAACTTTCGAAAAGAAAGAACCGACAGAGAAAGATGTTGAAGAAGTTTTTAAGTGGCTACGGTCTCACAGTGAAAATGCGACCAAGTTCTTAGAAGCAGACATCTACAGAGACTTGACATTAGGGGCAGAAACCCGTTTTCGGAAATTTCGGAGTTTAGAGAAGGAAAAGGTTGAAAATGAAGTAAGAAAGACCCTTGAGAAAATCAGAAAGCGTTATGATGACCTACGCAAGATTCAAGGTAAATTCGCTATACAAGCGCCTCTGGGCGGCGTTGAAAGGGAAGAACAAAAAATCGCTCCAAAAGAGTAGAACCATTCTCAGAGCGCAAAGGGTGGACGATCAGAATCTTTTGTGAGGGAGACTTGGCATGATGTTGCTTTGCCGCTTTCTGTCAGGATGCTCTCGCACTCAAGGGTAAGCTGATCTCCAGGTTGTTGAACCCTTAAAAAATATTCAAGTCCTTCAAGCACCGTCGGCATAGCGTCATATTGGTTGTCGTTTGTCACTTGAATTTTCTTACCCCTGGCATATTCACCGTCTCTAATTTCAATCATCGAAGGGCTTGTTCTCATCAAACCACCTGGATAATGAGGAATATGCGCTCCAGCTTGTATTTAAGGTATTTCGTAGAGTCAATAGAGATAAGTTTCAGAGAAAAATTAATGAGTATCCAGAGTGTAATGTATTCAGGTGAAAGAATTGCCTCGATTTGAGCAGGTCCAAAAAGTTCTTGGTGGTCGCCGGATAACGATATTTAATGAGGCTTGCAAGACATTGGGAATAAAAGAAGGAAGTTTTGTGATTGTTAGGTTAGAAGAAGGTGGTCTAAGAGTTATTCCTGCGGAAGTAAGGCCGAGAAAAGCAAATTTGGGAAAAGGAGAATGAGATAGCCCTTTTCAGTAATATCGAGCAAGAAATTGAACTGCTCGGATTATCAGTTTATCCAAAGATACGCAAATCGAAGAATGGAAACAGAAGAGGATCTCCGAACATTATTGAAAATATATGAGGAAAGCAAGGAACAAAAATCGAAAGCTTTGTCTTCCTAATGGATATTGTCCTTAGGCGATGCGCGCTAGAGCAAAAAATGGAATTATGACTATTCTTAACCATTTTGGGGACAAGGCAACGCTATAAGCTTTTGTAGACTTCCCAAATATGCTTAGCCATTGCCGTTGCAGCCAGTTCTGCGTAGAGACCAGGAACACGAGGCTCGGGTCCATCGCGATCAACGATGCTGAAAACTATTGCTTCTTGAACGCATCTCTTAGCCAAGCAAAGGTCGGCATCATTCGAGCCCAAAATGAAAATAGCAACATGTTCTATGAATGACTTCGGCTCTAGAGTTGACCGACCTAATCGATCAATTACCAGAAAAATGCCCTGCATTCCTGGCCCAGATTCAAGATGTTTGGCAACGCAGAAAGCGACATGCGCTCTGATCCACTTTTCATCCATTACAAGGGCATTTAGGTTCTTTCGCCAAAGTTCCACGGGTTACACCACTAGTGCTGTGATGGCCCCAATCAAGATTCCAAAAAACACGGAAGCGATCACCAAACCACGAGTTGAAGAAGGACCTGCGACAAGATTGAGAATGTTAAGGAATATTGAAAACACAAGGGCTTCTGAAGTAACGGTCGTGAGTATATTCGACTCAACGTAGTATGTTGCTATTGCTGATGCCAGTGAGACGAATATTAGAATCGCAATCAATTTGAATTTTCCTGTTGTTGGGTTTCCGTACTTCTTAGCTATTCTTGATACAATGCCACGACTCACCTGTTTTCACCTCTAATAGCGGACGAAAGTTTTTCACCGTCGATATTCTTTGGAGGTACAACGGGGCCTTTTTCATCTTGTGTGATCTCCAATATGTTAGCTTTCGGATCATAAGTATAAGCAGCCGACTTAGCCAATCTGCTTATATCTTCCTCAAAGACTACCCCGCCTGCTTCCAATGCTGCTAAGAGTAGAGCTTCAGGATGCACAGTTTTGCTTAGTAACGATATTTTGACCAAAGCAGCTTCGGTAAGCAAAGTTACTTTGCTCCCACTAGTTTTAGGTTGGGCAAGAGATTGGGATTCTGAAGAGAATTTGCTGGCCACAATTGCTGTCACTATAGATGATCTTTCACTCAATGAACGAGTAACTGCATCTCCAATATCATTTGGAGTAATCTCGGTACCAGTGTATTTAGCCACAACAGAAATGGATTCTCCACTAGGTTTAGCAATGACAAAGTCTGGCGAAACAGAACTATCAGCAGAGAGACGTGCAATTAAGCTAGTCAGACTCCTTAAGATTCTAAAGATGGCTTCTTTGTAGTCGCTTTCGTCTGTAGCGTTGAAGAGTCTTGTAACCGGACCTTGGAATCCGATTTGCTCCGCCTCTGTAAGTAGGCGCTGTCTTTCAATTAATTTGGGATCATTGGACAGTTTGGCTGCTACGTCAAGTACTCGCTTTGCCAAGACCGTCGATCCAAGTGCTTTAGAAAGAATAGCGTGAGGTATTTTCACAAGATCGTAAACTGAGTTAATATGGAGTTCTCCAAGCATTATTAGTCTTCTACGACTGAGCGGATCAAAGCCCAGGTTTGAGAAGACTCTAGCGGTACCAAGGTACTTCTTTGGAATCCCGTATTTCAATCTCTCCTTCAAATCCTCAATTTGGTCAGCCAAAGTTGAGCTAATTTGCAATCCTGCTGCTTCCAAAGCATCTGGGATTGTGGTTACGAGCCATAAAGCACAGTCCGCGTAGTTTGTTTGCGCGTCGGATGGATAGACATTGTATTCTTTTTTCGTATCCTCACCGTTGACCCAGGCCTCAAGCATCATTGCTGTCTTGAAAACTCTTTCAAGATGTTCGGAGTTTTTGTAGCTTGTCTGCACCACTTCTTCTGCCCGCTCGACCGATGCGCTTGAGAATCTGTCTTGTTCCCAATACATATTGTAGCATAGACTGTTTTCAAAGTCAGATGTTGAGCATACAAGATGTAATAAGGTAAAGTCTGTAATGGGGGTTCCTCGCTCAAGAATCAACTTGAAACCTTCAACAATGCGCTGAATCGATAGAGGATCGTATCTTCGAGACGCACAGACCCGCCCGAGGGTTGTGGGCAATGTTCCTTTTACGAACCCAGCTTCTTGTAATTCCTTTAGAAGACGAAAAAGCAGGTCTTTTGAAACGGGCGAACCCGTAGACTTTGAATAATAAGTTTGTGAAAAGAAGGCAGAAATCTCGTTAAAACTTCCATATTGACTTGTCGAAAGAAGAACCATTAGATTCCTTCTGAGCTCTTTTTCGTAGATCAATTGTGAGATTACTACTTGCAGTGGTCCTTTGATATACCTCTCCATGGCTGTATATGCCTGCCTCTTAGTGATTGCCAAGACTATGGCTTCACCTACGTCGACATATCCAACTCTGCCCGCTCTGCCTGCCATATTCCTAAAATCGTTAACTGTCAAGTCGACTGAGCCTTTGCGAAGTGATTCAAAGACTGTCAGGCTGGCTGGAAAGTTGATTCCTTCCGCCAAAGTAGTGGTGGCAAAGATAGCTGCAATACGCTTTTCTTTGAAAGCCTTTTCGATGAATGCTCTTTCTTTGTCTGAGAGACCAGCATGATGATAGGCGACCCCTTTTCTCAAGCAAGCTACTAAAGATGGTTCAACATCAGTTGATACAGCTTCCTCACTAACGAATTTTTGAAGATCATCATCGGATATACGATTAAGAGATGCCGGAGATACTTGGCTCATTTTGGCAGCCAAGTCGGCCGCATACTTTTCGGCGTAGTATCGGCTGTGAGTAAAAACTAGTGCATACTTGGAAGAAGCAATTTCTTTTGTTACAACTTGTAATAACATCGCCTCAAGTCTGCCAGTAAAACCTGTGTCAACTACTTCGCCATCATCAAATGTGATTTTTCCGTCATAAAGGACTCCCATCCTTAGAGGGACAGGTCTGTAGTCTGGGAACTTCAGAACTTTAACGTTCATCCCTAGCCATCTCTGAAACGTCTCAGGCTCAGCGACCGTGGCTGAAAGGCATAGAAGCTGCAAGTTTTTGTTCATCTGTAAAAGACGGGTAATTAAGAACTCCAAAGCTGGACCACGATTTTCATCGCCAATATGATGAAATTCATCAACGACCAGTAAGCCAATCGACTTTGCCCAACGAGAATTAGTTCTTGTGAGTATCTCCGCCTTCTCGTAGGTTGCTATCAATACGTCAAGCTCCTCAAGACGGTCATCATGTTCTTCTCTATCGCTTGTGCTTATTCCTATGCTGAAGAATTCTGAGTAGTATTCTTCAAGTTCTCTGAACTTATCTTCGGCAAGGGCCTTCAGAGGAACCAGATACAACGTCCTTACGGAAGTTGCGAGCTTCATTATAGCAAGTTCGGCGATTAGAGTCTTACCTGTTGAGGAATTAGCAGATAGAATCAGAGATTGTCCTTCTAAGACCCCACTTCTTATTGCTGCCTCTTGAGGTGGCAGTAGCCTTTCGATCTCTCTATCCTTCAAAGCATTAATTACGTAATCCTCGAAGCCATATTTCAGTTTCAGATCATTGAGGGTTAACATGAGAATCGTCACGTAAATTACTCTATTGTTCGAATATAAAAACTCTATGAAGGCGTTTATTTTTCCTTTATTTTTTTGGTTCTGTAAAGTCCGGTTATTTTGGATTCAGGTAAACTTTCGGTTGATGACGAATCTAAAACGAGCCCTGTAAAAAATCGGTAAAGGGTCATGCGAAAAATCGGTCAATAAGGCACTGTTAAGCTATTTGTCATGACTTAGGGCTGTTATTTAGCGCACGTCTCCTCTTATGTTTTGGTCTACATGCATAACAAATAGCACGCTTAGAACCTGAATGAGTTTACACTTGTAGCTTTGTTCCCGTTTCCTGTTTTAAAAGCGACAAGGGCCACAGTCAACATTGCTATCAAAGAAAACGCTACATGAATCCGCACGTTATCCAGCCCTCTAACTTTCAAATCCTTCAAAGCTAACTCTTCTTTCAGTCGTGAAATAACCCTTTCAGCACTGCTTCTCTTCCTATATAGAGATTTCCAAAGCTCACTATTCCGTTGTATCGGCAGATCTCGTTCGAAATCGCGTGTATTCTTCTTTTTCAAGTTTCTTTTGTTAATTGCGATGATTGGAACGGCACCACACTTTAGAGCCAAACGATAGTTTTCTTTTGAGTCGTAGCCTGCATCTGCTAGGACTGTTTTGGGCTGTAATCCTTTTTGAATGAGTGTCTCTAGAATCTTGGGATATTCCTTGCTGTCATAGATGTTGGCTGGTGTAACAGTGAAGGCTAAGGGAAGTTCTGATTCAGCATCTACAGCAAGGTGAACCTTGTATCCGAAAACCCACTCGGTAGTCGGGCTATATCCCCACTTTGCATCTGGGTCTGAGCATACTCTATTCTTCCAAAAATGTGCATACCCCTTCAAAGATGTGGAGTCCACAGCAATCAACTCGCCGATGCTTTTGAGCTCTTTTATCCGCTTAACCAGGTAGTAGAAAAGTTGTTCAGTCGCATCTGCCCCGACTCTGTCAACAAAATCAGAAAAACTGTTGTGACTCGGTGGATTCTGAAAACCACATTTTCTCAACCAAAACGAATTATGTTTGAGAAATTCGACTAATTTCCGACGAGAAGAAAGTTGCATCATCTCCTTCAAAAGCAAAGCCTTGAACATGGCTATGGGATCATGAGGTCTCCCTCGAAGATGATACTTCATCATAACGATTTTCCAGACAAACATAAAGTCAACACTATCAAACAAAAGCTTTAACGAAGGACTTTCACTATTAGCGAGAGCTTGCCTATTGGAGTTGAGGTTCGATCCCACGGGTTATCAACTCATCCAGAGGGATGTTTGTATCCCTCTGGATTATACAGTAACCATATAGTTACCAAATAATAACGATATGACAGTTATATATAAAAGTTTTTAATCTTCGAACAGCCTAACTATATTTATCCGTAGAAGCAGAGAGATAGCGAAAAAACTACAAGGCGTTGGATGTGGCAAGAATCTTTAAGCTAGGCTTTCCCTTCGAAGTTTTGAACAGAGACTTAAAACTTATTTTAGCAT
>Ga0315280_10009750_pt1 | contig 12210 bp, 12 predicted proteins | sample YL17G06_40_MG_FD_203697 | JGI IMG/M metagenome (GOLD analysis project Ga0315280, IMG submission 203697) | Sediment microbial communities from Yellowstone Lake, YNP, Wyoming, USA - YL17G06_40 | ecosystem: Environmental > Aquatic > Freshwater > Lake > Sediment | place: USA: Wyoming | collected... | reverse complement strand
TCCGGTCTTGAAGCTGAAGCGCACGGGGTTCGCGGGCCTCTCTCTGGGAAATCTTCAGCCCGGTGAACACCGCTCCCTTAGTGCCGGGGAAGTGCAAAAACTCCGACGTCTGGTGGATGGAGATTCGCGGAGGCAGAATTTTCGCCAGCCAGCCAAGACAGAAAAAAGGTGTATTCTTTCACCGCGGAGAGCGCAGAGAGCGCCGAGATGAGAAACGGTATTGAGCTGAAGAATTTTTCTCGGCGTTCTCAGCGGGCTCTGCGGTGAACGCCTAAAAGGGGAACCCAAGGCCATGAAGTTCTCAAAAAAGGGCGATCGAGGCTTCACCAGCCTATTGGGCGGCCAGAGGATTTTGAAATCCGGGCCCAGGCCGGAGACCTACGGCACCATCGACGAAGCCAGCTCTGCCTTGGGGTTGGCCAGGGCTACGGCGATCCGACCGAAGACCAAGGAAATCATCCTCAGCATCCAGAAGGACCTACTCCTTCTGGGCGCTGAGCTGGCCACTGCTCCGGAGGACGTCAAAAAATACCCTTACCAGATCACTAAAGATCATGTCGACCGACTGGAGCGCCTGATCGAAGAGTTGCAGAGAGAGGTGGTGCTCGCCAAAGAGTTTATCTTCCCCGGAAAGACGATGGCTTCGGCGGCCATTGACCTGGGGAGGACGATCATCCGCCGGGCGGAACGAAGGGCTGGGCGCTTGATGCAGGAGAAAATCATCACCAACGCCGACGTGCTTCGGTTCCTCAACCGGCTCGCCGATCTGCTTTTCACTTTAGCAAGATACGAGGAAACCCAGGAGACTTAGTGCAGCCGTTTGTCCTGAGCGTAAAAAAGACGATCAAAAAATATGAGATGCTTCATCCCGGGGAGCGGGTTGTGGTGGGCGTTTCCGGGGGGGCGGACTCCATGGCCCTCCTTCACGCCCTTTGGAACCTGCGGCAGGATCTTCACCTCTCCTTGGTAGTGGCCCATCTGGACCATGGCCTGCGCCCGGAGGCCCGGGAAGAAAAAGCTTTCGTCCGCAAGGCCTCGGCGGAGCTGGGAATTCTTTTCGTCAGCAAGAAAGTGGATGTACGGGCGTGGCAGCAGGAGCAACGCCTCGCCCTGCAAGAAGCAGCTCGGGAAGCCCGCTACACCTTCCTCCAGGAGACGGCCAGAAATCAAAAAGCCTCGAAGATTGCCCTGGGGCAAACGGCCGATGACCAGGCTGAGACCTTGGTCATGCGGCTCCTGCGAGGCTCCGGAACCCGGGGGCTCTCGGGGATTCCACCCGTGCGGGGAAACATGATCATCCGGCCGCTGATCGAGGTCTGGCGGGATGAGGTGGAGTCTTTTCTGGAGAAACGGAAAGTGACCTACCTCCACGACCCTTCCAATCGCTCCTTTCATTTTCTGCGCAACCGCGTGCGGCACGAGCTCTTGCCGCTCCTTCAGCAATACAACCCCCGGATTCGACAGACTCTGGTACAGATGGCTGACCTCTTCCGCGCCGAAGAAGATTTCTGGCAAAAGCTTCTGGAGGAGGAATTTTCTTCCCTGGTCAGGGCCCGGAAGAAAGACTCCCTCACCCTGGATATCCCTTCCTTGGCCGCTCAGTCACTCCCTCTTCGACTCCGGTCCTTTCGCTATGCGGTGGAGAGGGTGCTGGGAAACTTGCGCCGCGTTGGCTTTCCCCACATCTTGGCCATCGAAGGCCTCCTGCAAAGCCCGGAACCCAATAAAAAAATCCAGGTACCCCAGGGGATATGCGTGGCCAAGGCCTATCACGCCCTGACCTTTTCAAAGTCCAGAGAAGAGTCAGTCCCCTTTGAGCATTCTGTTTCGGGTCCGGGGTATGTGGAAATCCCGGAAATCGGCAGAGAAATCCGATTCGAGGTACTGACCGCCAGAGAGGGGTGGAAATTCGAAGGGCCTTCGAGCGTGGCCCTGCTGGATTTCGCAGCCATCGATTTTCCCCTGACGATCCGCTCATTCCATCCTGGAGACCGCTTCCAGCCCCTGGGCATGGAAGGAGAAAAAAAAGTGAAAGACCTATTCATCGACTGTAAGATCCCGGCAGCCCAACGCAGACAGATCCCCTTGCTTTTCAAGGAAGACCGGCTCCTTTGGGTGGTCGGGATACGCATTGACCACCGGGCCCGTGTGAAACCCGAAACCCAGCGCACCCTGCGCGTGGAATTCTTTTGAAGAAACCTTTTTCCTTGTTCAAAACCTTTTTTCGTGCTAATCTAAAATAAATTAGCCTCTTTCAAAACTCTTGAAAGCAATAGAAAATCGTCATTCCGGGCAAGCGAAGCGCGACCCGGAATCCAGGATTTTCAAGCAATTCTGGATTCCGGCTTTCGCCGGAATGACGGATTAAGTGACTTTTGCCAGAAGCTTAAATGACTTAAATAAGTTGACATCCAGTAGATTGTCATTGCGAACGAAGTGAAGCAATCCCAGGAAAAAACGAGATTGCTTCGTCGCTCCGCTCCTCGCAATGACTACCTTATTTAGCCGTTCACTATAAATCATTAGAGGGTTATTTCTTAGAATTTTTGAATTTCATTCAAGCAACGCCCGGGGAAGGATCTTATGGGGGGAAAAGTGAGCCCCTTTTATAAAAATTTAGCTCTTTGGCTGGTCATCAGCCTGATGATGATTCTCCTCTTCAATCTCTTCAACCAGCCCCGGACGATGCAGGAGAAGGTGATCTTTAGCGATTTCCTGGCCGCCTTGGAACGGGGAGAGCTCAAGGAGGTCACAATCCAGGGCCACAACATCTATGGCCGATATGCCAACCACAAAGAGTTCAAGACCTTTGCTCCCGGTTATCCGGATCTGATCAAAGCCCTCCGGGAAAAGAACGTGAAGATCTCTGCCAAGCCAGAAGAAGAGACTCCCTGGTATATGACCGCCCTCTTCTCCTGGTTCCCGATGATCCTCTTGATTGCAGTCTGGATCTTCTTCATGCGCCAGATGCAGGCCGGGGGGACGAAAGCCATGTCCTTCGGCAAGGCCCGGGCCAAGCTGCTCACGGAAAAGCAGCAGAAAGTGACTTTCATGGATGTGGCCGGGATCGAGGAGTCGAAGGAGGAACTCCAGGAGATCATCGAGTTTCTGCAGGATCCGAAAAAATTTACCAAACTCGGCGGACGCATTCCCAAAGGAGTCCTTTTGGTCGGGGCGCCAGGAACTGGCAAGACGCTCTTGGCCCGGGCCATCGCTGGCGAGGCTAACGTTCCTTTCTTTTCCATCAGCGGGTCGGATTTTGTGGAAATGTTCGTTGGCGTTGGGGCCTCTCGTGTGCGGGACCTCTTCATCCAGGGGAAGAAACATGCTCCCTGCATTATCTTCATCGACGAGATCGACGCCGTGGGCCGCCATCGAGGTGCAGGCCTGGGGGGAGGGCACGACGAGCGGGAGCAGACCCTCAACCAACTCTTAGTAGAGATGGACGGCTTCGAGTCGAACGAAGGGGTGATCATCATCGCGGCCACCAACCGCCCGGACGTTCTGGACCCCGCACTTCTGCGGCCCGGACGTTTTGACCGCCAAGTGGTCGTTCTCAGGCCGGATGTCCGGGGGCGAGAGGAGATTTTAAGAGTTCATACCCGCAAGATTCCCATGGCTGAAGACGTGGACCTTTCCCTGATTTCCCGGGGCACGCCGGGGTTCACTGGCGCGGACTTGGAGAACCTGGTCAATGAGGCGGCCCTCTTGGCAGCCCGCCGCGGAAAGATCAAAGTGGATATGTCTGATTTCGAAGCCTCAAAAGACAAGGTCCTCATGGGAGTGGAGCGGCGGACGATGATCATCAGCGAGGAAGAGAAGCGCCTTACGGCCTACCATGAGGCGGGTCATACGCTGGTGGCTAAATTTCTCCCCCGCGCGGACCCTATCCACAAGGTGACCATCATCCCCCGCGGGCGGGCCCTGGGCATTACTCAACAACTGCCCGCAGAGGACAAGCACACCCTCTCCAAAGAGTATATCCTCGACAAGATTGCCGTCCTTTTAGGGGGCCGGGCCGCGGAGGAATTGGTCTTGCATACCCAGACGACCGGGGCCGGGAATGATCTGGAGATGGCTACCGAATGGGCCCGGAAGATGGTCTGCGATTTTGGCATGAGCGAAAAAATAGGGCCCCTCACCTTCGGAAAGAAGGAGGAACATATCTTCCTTGGCCGGGAGATCGCCCAGCACAAAGATTATAGCGAAAAGACAGCCGTGGAGATCGACAATGAGATCAAGCGCATCGTCCTGGAAAACTACGACCGGGCCAAGGGCATCGTCATCCAACAGATGGAAAAACTCCATCATCTGGCCTCGGCCCTTTTGGAGAAGGAAGTCCTTGCCGGAGAAGAGGTCGACCAGGTGTTGGGACTAAAGCCGCCCGCCGCCGTAGGCCCGGGAACGGGTTTGGTTCCAGAGGGAAGGCTTCTTTAAAAAAGGGCCAATGGTCAAAGGTCGAAGGCGGAAGATCATTCTTTGCCCTCGCTTCTTGGCCCGCGGCCCTATTTTTTTATATTCCTTCGCCGCGACTATTTTTTATGGAACCCTTTATTCTGCGTTTTCGTCGAAGGGACTACGACCTTTCCCAGCGAACATTGATCATGGGCGTGTTAAACGTCACCCCGGACTCCTTCTCCGACGGAGGGTGCTTCTTCGAAGCGGAGAAGGCCGTGGCCCAAGGTCAGCAATTGGTGGAAGGGGGAGCGGATATCCTGGACATCGGCGGAGAATCGACCCAGCCGGGGGCTAAACCTTTAAATGAGGAGGAAGAGGCCAGACGGGTGATTCCTGTAATCCGGGAGTTGAGCAAAAGGATTGACATCCCCATCTCCATCGACACGCGCAAAGCGCGGGTGGCTGAAAAGGGCTTGGAGGCCGGCGCAGAGATGGTCAACGACATCAGCGCCTTGCGGTTCGATGAACGAATGGCCGAAGTGGTTGCCGGGCAACAGGTCCCGGTGGTCTTGATGCACATGCGGGGGCAGCCGGAGAATATGCAGACGGACACTCATTATGATGACCTGATCGGCGAGATCTTAAGATTTTTTCAGGAGCGCATCACTCACGCCGAATCTCTGGGGATTTCCGGAGAGCGCATCATTGTGGACCCGGGCATCGGGTTTGGAAAATCACTGGAAGACGGGCACAACCTGACCATTCTGAAACATCTTTCCCGGTTTAAGGTCCTGGGCAAGCCCCTCCTCGTCGGGACCTCCCGGAAGGCTTTCATTGGAAAAATCACGGGCCTTCCGCCCGAGCAGCGGGAGGAAGGGACGATGGCCACTGTGGCCATCGCCATTCTTCATGGCGCCAACATCGTGCGGGTCCACGAGGTGGAGCGAATGCGCCGGGTCGTCCAGGTGGTGGACGCCTTATTGCGCTGCCCCCCAGAGAATTTTGCCCGATAGAATCCCCCCGTAAGGAGAAAGCCGAATATGGGAAGGCTCTTTGGAACTGATGGCATTCGCGGGGTGGCCAACGTCTATCCGATGACCACGGAGATGGCGTTCTCTCGGCCCTTCAGGTGTTGGCGGGGATGAAGCGAGAGGGCAACAAGCTTTCGCAGCTGGCTGCCATCATGACCCCTTTTCCTCAGGTTTTACTCAATCTGAGGGTGCGCCAGAAGAGAGACCCCGAACAGGTCCCGGAGTTCGCCCCGTTCATCAGAAAGATTCAAGAGAAATTTGCCAACCGGGGAGGCATCCTGGTGCGACCCTCCGGGACAGAGAATTTAATTCGAGTGATGGTGGAGGGAGAGAACGAGAAAGAAATCTCTGGGTGCATTCAGAGGAAGATGGGTGAATAGGGAAATGCAGAGATGGAGCATACTTTGTCCCACCCGCTGATCAAGAGGAGGAAAAGGTGTCCCAGCTTTCAGTGAACGTTGACCATGTGGCCACCCTGCGGCAAGCCCGGCGGGGGAAGCAGCCGGACCCTATCGCCGCGGCCATTATCGCCGAACTCGCTGGGGCGGACGGGATCATCGTGCACCTGCGCGAGGATCGCCGGCACATTCAAGATCGAGACTTAGATCTGTTACCGAAAGTCATCAAAACCAGGCTTAACTTGGAAATGGCCAACACCGAAGAGATGGTTCAAATTGCCTTGAGAGTGAAGCCTGAATTGGTCACTTTTGTCCCCGAGCGCCGGGAAGAACTGACCACCGAAGGGGGGCTGGACGTGCAGGGGAACCAGGGGTCGCTCAAGAGAAATATCCAGCGGCTGAAAAAGGGGAGGATCAAAATCAGTCTCTTTATCGATCCCGAGGCCAGACAGCTGAGAGCGTGCAAACGGGTGGGGGCGGAGTTCGTCGAAATCCATACTGGGAAATACTGCGATGCCCCGGACGAAAGGGCTCGCCAGAAAGAATTCCAGCGCATTGCCCGGGCCATCCAGCAGGCCCGCCGCCTGGGTCTGCGGGTGAACATCGGGCACGGCCTGGATTACCAGAACGTCACCCCATTCACGAAGTTCCCAGAGATTGAAGATTATAGCATTGGGCACAGCATCATCTCCCGGGCGGTACTGGTAGGGTTGGATCGAGCGGTTCGGGAGATGAAGAGTTTGATCCCAGGATGAATTTTTTCACCGCGGAGAGCGCGGAGAGCGCTGAAAAAAGATGAATTTAGGCAAAATGATGAAAAGGAATTTGGGTTCGACAAATTTTGCTCCCAGGCGAACGCTTCTTAGAGTTTTCGGCCATCTCTGCGTCCTCGGCGTGCTCTGCGGTGAGTGTTTTTTATGATCTGGGGCATCGGTGTCGACCTTGTGGAAGTGAAGCGCATCGAGGATACTCTGCATCGATGGGGAGAACGCTTCCAGAAGAAGGTCTTTACCCCTGGGGAGGTGGATTACTGTTCGCGGAAGAAGAGATCCGCTCCAAATTTTGCCGCCCGCTTCGCCGCCAAAGAAGCTTTTGCCAAAGCCCTGGGCGTGGGGATGCGCGGGGGAATCCACTGGAAAGATGTGGAAGTGGAACGGGGCTTGTTAGGACGGCCGGTTTTAAAATTGAGCGGTCGGGCGCTGGAATTATGTCAACGGGAGAGGATCGAGAGTCTTTTCTTGAGCCTCACCCATGACCGGAATTACAGCATCGCCATGGTTGTGCTGGAAGTAAAAACGTAACCCTTCACCGCAGAGCCCGCTGTGAACGCAGAGGAAATTTATTCGCCTAACTTAAAAGGCTAATCCGGGCAACTGCAGACTGACTTTCCCATGGAAAGATGTCATTATTCTAAAAATTTTTTCTGTTATCTCTTTCAGAATGTATCCAATCTCGGCGTTCTCTGCGCTCTCCGCGGTGAACGGATAGTGAAAAAATGAAGGAGCGAGGATGAAGGTCATCACTGCCGAGGCCATGAAAAGGCTGGACCGAAAGGCGATCGAGGAATTCGGGATCCCGGGGATGGTGCTGATGGAGAATGCTGCTCGCGGCACAGTCAGCGCCATGTTCCGCCATTTTCCTGACCTTCTGAAGAAGCGCGTGGGAGTTTTCGCGGGCCGGGGAAACAACGGTGGGGATGCTTTTGCCGTGAGTCGTTATTTGCTTAATCGGGGGATTGCCTGCCGGGTTTACCTCCTAACAGCCAAGGGAGAGATCAAGGGCGACGCCACCGCGAATTTGCAGATCCTCAGCCGGATGGGCGGAGAGGTCTTGGAGGTCGTAGATCGTAAGGGATTTAAAGCCCGAAGGGAAGAGATGGCCGGGAACGACCTCCTGGTGGATGGGATCTTTGGCACAGGGCTGAATGCGCCGGTGAAGGGCTTCTTCCATGAGATCATCGATTTCATCAACTCCTTGCGTCGGCCTGTGGTCTCCATCGACATCCCTTCTGGTTTGGACGCGGACAATGGGCAGGTCCTGGGGACATGCATCAAAGCCAGTTTGACGGTTACCTATGGGTTGGCCAAACGAGGTCTGTTGATCCAGCCGGGAGCCCAGTACTGCGGGACCCTGGTCATCGTGGACATCTCTCTTCCAGGGTCTTTGATCGAAGCGGAGTCGCTCAAGGATCATCTCATCGAAGGGGCTGAATTTGGGCCTTTCCTCGCCCCAAGAAATCCGGATGCCCATAAAGGCGACTTTGGCCATCTGCTCGTCCTTTCCGGTTCTCCCGGGAAAACGGGGGCAGCGGCCATGGTCTGTCAGGCGGCCATGCGGGTGGGAACCGGCCTGATTACCCTGGGGATTCCAGAAAGCCTCAACCCGATCATGGAAGTAAAATTAACTGAGGCGATGACCGAACCTCTGCCGGAAACGGAAGATAAAACTCTCGCCATTTCGGCTCAACGGCGGATCAAGGAACTTTGCTCCCGCAAGGATGCCCTGGCCATCGGACCTGGTCTTTCCCTGCATCCGGAGACCGCCCGATTGATCCAGCGGATTGTAAAAAACATCAACCTGCCGGCAGTCATCGACGCCGATGGCCTGAGCGCTCTCGTTGGCCAGATGGATTCGATCCGGAAAAACCGGGGAGATTTGATTCTTACCCCTCATCCAGGTGAGATGGCCAGACTCTTAGGATCCACCGTGCAAGAAATCCAGCACAACCGGATTCAGGCCGCCCGGGAGTTCGCCCAGGAAAACGGGGTGATCCTTGTTTTGAAGGGGGCACGTTCCATTGTAGCCAGCCCGAAAGGAGATGTCTTCATCAACCCCACGGGAAACCCGGGGATGGCCTCGGGGGGGATGGGCGATGTGCTCACCGGAATGGTGGGAGGGTTCCTTGCTCAAGGGATTCCTCCGCTGGAAGCCGCAAAGCTGGGCGTTTACCTGCATGGGTTAGTGGGCGACTATGTGGCCTCCCAAAAAGGGGAGCGCGGAATGGCAGCCACGGACATGATCGAAGAGACTCCCAAGGTTCTGCGCGCCCTCACAGCTGGGAGCGACCGGATTGACAATTTTCCCGTGCCCCGGCGGACAGAAATTCACTATTAATGAGAAGCGATGAACCATGAACAATGAACAAGAAGCGAAGCGGCTCATCGGATAATATTCTTTGTTCATCGTTTTTATCTTGAACCCTTTTGAGTAACAATTTTGAAAAAACTCTTAATCCCAACGATCAAAACAAAAAGAAAAGAGGGGATTCTAAGAGTGAAGACGACGAGCCCTGATCAGACGATGCGCCTCGGCCGGGTTTTAGGGGAAATGCTTTCCCCGGGAACTGTAGTGGCCCTTATGGGAGACCTCGGTACGGGAAAGACAGTTCTGGCCAAGGGGATTGCCCGAGGCTTAGGGGTAGAAGATGAACGGGAGGTTACCAGCCCTTCTTTCGTCCTGGTGAACGAGTACCGGGGCCGGCTTCCCGTTTACCATTTGGATTTCTACCGCCTGCAAGATTCTGGTGAAGTTGAAGATTTGGGCTGGGAAGAATTCATCTCTGGACCCGGGGTGACCCTTGTAGAATGGGCTGAGAAAGTCTCGACGCTCCTGCCCGGGGAAAGAATAGAAATTCACCTCCAATGGGCCGATGCTGAGGAACGAAGGCTGGTCTTCATCGGGAAGGGCCGGGCGGCCAGGAATTTAGTTACGTGCCTTGGCGAACAATGGAAGAAGGAGGGATGACGTGGCCCGGATCGTGCAAAAATACGGAGGGACTTCTGTAGCAGATTTGAGCCGTATTCGCAACGTGGCCCGCCGGGTGGCCAAGACCTGCCAGGAGGGAAATGAAGTCGTGGTGGTGGTCTCGGCCATGGCCGGGGAAACCGACCGGCTAATCCAGTTGGCCCAGCAAATCAACGATAACCCGGATCTGCGGGAATACGATGCCCTGATCTCCACAGGAGAACAGGTAAGCGTGGCCTTGCTTGCGCTCACTCTGCAATCCATGGGGATTCCAGCGAAATCTTTCCTGGGCCTTCAGGTACGCATCCTCACGGATAGCGCTTTTTCTCGGGCGCGCATTCGGAAAGTTGAAGTTAAGCGCCTTCTTAAGGAGTTAAGGGCCGGGGGAGTTCCGGTGGTGGCTGGCTTCCAGGGGGTGGATGAGGACGGGAACGTCACCACCCTGGGACGCGGTGGCTCGGACACCACGGGGGTGGCCTTAGCCACCGCCCTGAAGGCGGATGTCTGCGAGATTTACACGGATGTAGAAGGAGTTTATACCACAGATCCGAATATATGCCCGGAGGCTCGCAAACGGTCGCGCATCTCATACGATGAGATGATGGAGATGGCTTCCCTGGGGGCCAAGGTGCTCCAAATTCGCTCGGTAGAATTTGCCAAGAAGTATAACGTTCCCATTCACGTCCGCTCGTCCTTTTCCGATAAGAATGGGACTTTCGTTACCAAGGAGGATGAGAGAATGGAACGGGTCTTAGTCTCGGGAGTCACCTACAGTAAGAACGAAGCGCGCATTACCGTCGTTCGCGTCCCGGATAAGCCCGGGATTGCTTCCCGGATTTTCACTCCCATCTCGGATGCCAACATTGTCGTGGATATGATCATCCAGAATAGCAGCGCCGACGGGCACACCGACATGACATTCACCGTTCCCAAGGCCGACTTCAAGAAAGCCTTGAAGCTGGTGAAGAAGGCTGCCGAAGAAATCAAGGCCCAGGAGGTCCTGGCCGACGAGAACATCGCCAAGGTTTCCATCGTGGGAGCGGGTATGCGCAACCATGCCGGGGTGGCCTCGAAGATGTTCACGGCCCTGGCGAAGGAGAACATCAACATCATGATGATTAGCACCTCGGAAATCAAGATCTCCTGCGTGATCGACGCCAAATACGGCGAGCTGGCCGCGCGGGTGTTGCATCGCGCGTTCGGCCTGGAGAAGGGAGAGATCAGGAAAGAGCCATGAGCGGAAAGAAGCGGTTAGAGGTGAATCGAAGCCCGCTGGCAGCCTTTGGTGGATTCGATCACCTATAAGCTCTTAAAGGATCAGAAATCGAGACCATGACGCGCGAGCAGCACCGGGTGATTCTCTTCCTGAGTCTTTCTCTTTCCCTTTTCTTTTTTCTCACAAACCTTTTCTCCGATTCCGACAGCGTCGGACGCATCCCCTCAGAAGGAAGCCCCTCATCTAGAAAATCCCCTGAAGGAGAGTTCATGGTCGAGGTGGAGGGAAGCGTCAAGCGGCGGGGGGTCTACAAGGTCGGAGCTGGCATGACCGTACTCGATGCCATAGAGAAAGCCGGGGGAGTACGCGGGAGACTGACCCTCGACCCCGAAGGTCTGCTGGGGAAGCTCGAGAAGAGCTGTCGGGTAAATGTCCTGCCGGCGACAGAGGGAAAGGGCAGGGTGTTGATTGAACCCTTAGCCCCCAAGAAGCTGAAGGTCCTTTCTCTCCCCATCAACCTCAATACGGCCGGTGCGGAAGAACTGGACACCTTGCCGGGCATCGGTCCAAAAACCGCCCAAGCCATCATTGACTACCGCCAGGCCCACGGGAAATTCGCTTCCCCCGAAGACCTGCTTCAGGTGCGCGGCATCGGGCCCAAGAAACTGGCCGCCATCCGGGCGCACATCACCGTCCAATGAAAGCCATCATTCAGCGTCAATGACCACGTTGGTCAGCGTGCGCAGCACTCCGGAAGTGGCCTGGATCTTGGAGACGATGAAATCGCCCAAAACGCTGATGGAGTCGGCTTCTACGTATGCGACCACATCGTAAGGGCCGGTGACGGCGTGGGCGATCTTCACCCCGGAGATCTTAGCGATTTCCCGGGCCACCGTCTTCGCTTTGCCCTGAGTGGCCTCGATGAAGATATACGCGGCGAGGGCCATGGCTCCTCCTCTAGTTTTAAATCCGAAACCCAGAATCCGAAAACAGGGAATTTAAAATTCGTTCTCTGCAGCCCGGAAACGGAATTTTAAAAGATTAGCAATCCAGATCCTCCTTGTCAACCACGATGAGAAAAATGTCTTGTTTGCTTGCCCCCCTTCACTTTTAAAGAATCCTTACTCGTGGTCCGGGGGTTCGGGGCGATGAGCGCGGGCAACATCGGCCGGGAGGAAGCCTCTGGCATAGGGTCCAGCCGGGCCGCCGCAGAATGAGGCGGGGGGTCTTTTCCCGCCCCCATCCAGGGAACGACCAACGCCTCATGGTGCCAAGCGAAGCGCCCTGAACCCCCGGACCCGGGAGGATCATCCGGCGCTGGGTGCGGGCGGGGAGGCGCTTCCTTTGGCCAAAAAGGCGGCTGTTCTTCCATGGCCTGGAGCTTAACTTCGACCGCTGAGGCAGGCTGGGGTTCTTTTTTGCG
>Ga0315280_10009749_pt1 | contig 12211 bp, 5 predicted proteins | sample YL17G06_40_MG_FD_203697 | JGI IMG/M metagenome (GOLD analysis project Ga0315280, IMG submission 203697) | Sediment microbial communities from Yellowstone Lake, YNP, Wyoming, USA - YL17G06_40 | ecosystem: Environmental > Aquatic > Freshwater > Lake > Sediment | place: USA: Wyoming | collected... | reverse complement strand
ACCACACGCTGCTTATCGCGCGCGACGGCACCGAGCGCCCCATCGCCGACAGCGGGGCGCCCATCCGGGACGAGAAGGGCCAGGTCACCGGCGTGGTCCTGGTCTTCCGCGACCAGACGGACGAGCGCAAGGCGGAAACGGCGCTGCGGGAGTCGGAAGAACGCTACAGGGTACTCTTCGAGGGCAGCGCCCAGGGGATCTTGGTGGCGGATGCCCAGACGAGACGGTTCCTGTACGCCAACCCGTCCATCTGCAAGATGCTCGGATACACCGCAGATGAGTTGACGCGGCTAGGGGTGGCGGACATTCACCCGGAGGGCTCGCTGGATCACGTGGCGTCCGAGTTCGACGCGCAGGTACGGGGCGAGAAGACGCTGGCTCCCGCGCTTCCGTGCCTGCGCAAAGGCGGAACCGTGTTCTACGCGGACATCAACGCCGGCGCGATCGTCATCGAAGGCCGGAAGTGCAACGTGGGCTTCTTCACGGACATCACCGAACGGAAGCAGGCTGAAGAGCGGGAAGCATGCATGCTCAGGCGACTGGAGGGCGTGAATCAGCTTCGGGAAGACTTGCTTCTCCCCGGATCGCCGGAGGACAAGTTCAAGAGAATCACCGAGGCGGCGGTGAGACTCCTGGACCTCGACTTCTGTCGTATCTGGAGCGTGAAACCCTCCGACCTCTGCGAGGCCGGATGCATTCATGCCGACGTGACAGAAGGACCTCACGTATGTCGTGATCGTGAAAGATGCCTCCATCTGGTATCCAGTTCGGGACGCTACACCCATGTCGATGGAGATCACCGGCGAGTACCTTTCGGGGCTTACAAGATCGGTCGCATAGCCACTGGTCAGGACAAGAGTTTTCTGACCAACAACGTGACAACCGATCCACGCGTCCACAACCACGACTGGGCGAAGGGCCTGGGATTGGTCTCCTTCGCGGGCTACAAGCTTCGCGATGAACACTACGAGCCTATCGGCGTGCTGGCGACGTTTGCCAAGCACCCGATTTCGGAAGAAGATGACGCGTTCCTGTGCAACCTGGCCGAAACGACCTCAAAGGTCATCCGGGAGGGTGAAGTTCAAGCGGAGCTTCGCGAGAAGACAAAGCAAGCCGTCCTGGCAACCCGCGCCAAGAGCGAATTCCTGGCCCGCATGAGCCACGAGATCCGGACCCCGATGACCTCGATCCTGGGATACACGGATCTGCTGATGGACGATTCGCTCGGCGCCGCCGACCGCAAGACCTTCCTGACGACCGTGCGGCGCAACGCCGAGCATCTGCTGCAATTGATCAACGACATCCTGGACCTCTCGAAGATCGAGTCGGGCAAGATGGTGATGGATCTCGGGCCGTGCCACCTCCCCTCCACGGTTGCCGACGTGGCCAGCATGATGCGGCCGCGCGCCGAGCAGCGCGGGAACACCCTTGAGGTGCGCTACACGGGCCCGTTGCCGGAGACCATCCACACCGATGGCGCCAGGCTCCGGCAGGTGATCGTCAACCTGGTGGGGAACGCGGTCAAGTTCACGGAGAACGGGAGCATACGAATTGGCGTGTCGTTCTTGCCGCAATGGCGATCGGGTCAGTCCGCAGTGAGCGTGGAAGTGACGGATACGGGCATCGGCATCCCCCAGGAAGCGCTCGCGCGGCTGTTCGAGCCGTTCACACAAGCCGAGGGCTCGACCACACGGAAGTATGGGGGCACCGGCCTGGGCCTGGCCATCTCCCGCCAGATTGTCACGGCGCTCGGCGGTGAGCTGACGGTGCACAGCGTGCCCGGGGAGGGGAGCACGTTTACGGTCACGATTCCCACGGGAGACATTGCCGGGGTGAACTTGCTGGAATCGCCGGGGGAGGTCATTTGTGAGGATGAAGCCGGCACTCGATGCACGCCCGGCGCCGGCGTCCTGCGGGGTGTGAAAATACTGCTTGCCGAGGACAGCATCGACAACCAGGAACTCCTGCGCACGGTGCTTGGCAATGCCGGCGCCGAGGTGGAGGTCGTGGAGAACGGCAGGCTGGCCATCGAGCGAGCCCAGACGGGCACCTTTGACGCGGTGCTCATGGACATGAACATGCCCGAGATGGACGGCTACGAGGCGACCAGGAGGCTGCGTGATCACGGATACCAACGTCCGATCCTGGCCTTGACGGCCAACGCGATGTCGGGCGACGGCGAGCATTGCCTGGCGGCGGGCTGCAATGCGCATCTTGCCAAACCGATCGACCGCAGGCAACTGATTGAAACGGTGGCGCAATACGCCATGTCCAAAACCAGCCAGACTGACGCACCAACGGCAAGTTCAAGGCGGGTTGTGGCCCCCGGCCAAAGTGACGGGATCTCGTCCCAGTTCGCCGACGATCCCCAGCTTGCCGACATTCTCCCGCAGTTCGTCGAGCGTCTTCCCAGCCAGTTGGATGCCCTGTGCGCGGCCCTGGAAGAAGAAAGGCTCGAGGACGTTGAGCAACTTGCTCATCGAATCAAGGGCGCGGGAGGCAGCTACGGCTATCCGACGCTCAGCGAGGTGGCCAGCTCGCTGGAACTCGCGGCCAAGGCCCAGGACGTGGGTGGAGCGGCTGCGGCGCTGGCGGGGGTCAAAGAGGTCTGCGCGGCCATCCAGACGGGCTGGACAGGTCACACACCGGAGGTCGGCCGATCATGAAGCGATTGCTGCTCGTGGATGACGATGTCGAGTCCCTGGCCGTTGCGCGGGCGCGGTTGGCCGACGATGAGATCGAGATCTCGTGTGCAACCGGCGGCAGGGCAGGACTGGAGGCCGCGAAGTCTCAGAACCCTGATCTGATCCTGCTCGACCTGGACATGCCCGACATGACCGGCTTCGACGTATGCCGGATACTGAAGGCCGACCCGGAGTTGTGCATGATACCGGTCCTGTTCCTCTCCGGATCAGCGACGTCCGGCGACAAGGTTCGCGGGCTTGACTTGGGCGCCGTCGATTACATCACAAAGCCGTTTGACGACTTCGAGCTCAGGGCCCGGGTTCGAGCGGCGATCAGGACCAAGCAGCTTCAGGACCTGCTGATCGAGCATGCGCACATCGATCCCCTGACGGGCCTTCCCAATCGCCGAGCCTTGATGGATCGACTCCAGATGGAGTGGGCCCGGAAGCAGCGGCATGGAGGCGAGCTGTCGTTCATCATGGCCGATATCGACTACTTCAAGCGCGTCAACGACACCTACGGCCACAGCATCGGTGACAAAGTGCTCCAGGAAGTGGCCAGGACCCTCGCCAGACAATGCCGAGAAAGCGACCTGCCGGCGCGGTATGGGGGTGAGGAGTTTGCGGTCGTGGTTCCGGACGAGGCAGTATCCGGCGCAGTTCACCTAGCCGAACGGTGCCGCCGGGAGATAGAGAAGGTCAACCTGCCGGCCAAAGGCGAGCCCATTTGTCCAACGGCGACTTTCGGAGTGGCCGATGCGGTTGGAGTGCCCAGCGCTGAGCTGTTGGTGGATGGCGCGGATCAGGCCCTGTATCGAGCGAAAGCCGCCGGGCGCAACAGGGTCGCGGCCTCCAGGTCAGCCAAGTAGCCTTCGTAGAATCCTGGGGTATCCGCACACCACCAAGATCGGCGAGATCGTAGAGTTTTTGTACTACAGAGTCCAGGGGAGGGAAGAAGGGAACAGATCCAATTCGTGCGAAGCACGCTTGAGGGCGTCCTGGCAAATTGTCCTGGCGAACTCGACCTGACCCCTATTCCATCTCTCATCGCGGCCGAGCGGCCTGGGCCGGCGGCAGCGCGGCCTTCCAGCCGGCGTGGAGCAGGTCAGCCATCTCCTTGCGGACCGCCGCGTAGGCCGGGTCGTCGACGACGTTGATCGTCTCCCAGGGGTCCTTTTCCAGATCGTAAAGCGCCGCCGGAATTGCGCCCCGCTTTTGGAACTCCATGTAGCTGTACTTCTTGGTCCGCACGACCTCGCCGAGGCCGTCCCCGTCGTCCTCGACCAGGAACATCGCCTTCTTCCACGGCCGCTCGGGCTTGACCAGTAGCGGCACGAAGCTCGTTCCCTCGAGGTTGCCGGGAAGATCGAGACGCACGAGCTCGCCGAGCGTGGGCACGAGGTCCACGAACTCGACGATCTCGCGGCAGGCCTGGCCGTTGGCCGGGGCTCCCGGCACGCGGACGAGCAGCGGGGCCCGCCGCGTCTGTTCCAGCATCGAGTACTTCGACCAGAAGCCGTGATCCCCCAGGTGGAAGCCGTGGTCGCCGAGGAAGATGACGATCGTGTTGGCGGCCAGGCCTTCGCGCTCTAGGGCCTCCAGCACGAGCCCGATGTTGTCGTCGACAAAGCTCACGCAGGCGTAGTAGGCGGCGATCGCCTCGCGGACCTGCTGGGGCGTGGGCTGCTTCTGCGTGAAGATGTCCGGGTTGCCGCCCGCGGCCCGCTTCGGGTATGGGAAGTTCACGCATTTCTCGGCCGGGGCGGGCGGCATGGGAATCCGCTCCGGGTTGTACATCTCGATGTACTTCTTCGGGCAGATCAAGGGGGTGTGGGGGCGGCTCTGGGAAACGGCCAGGAAGAACTGCTGCTTGGTGCGGGCGAATTCCTTGAGCAACGCCGCCGCGGTCATCGCCATCCGGTAGTCGCGCTCCTGCTCCCGCTCGAGGCCCGAGTCGCCGTAGCGGTCGGACTGGCGGGTGCGCCACTGGCGGAAGGCCTTGCTTTTTTCGTCGCGGGGCGGCGGCTCGCCCCGCCTGGCCTTGGGCAGCGGCGGGAAGGTGAGGATCGGCCCCGGCCCTTGCCACCCCTGGGGCTTCTCGTGCATCTCGATGCGGTCGAAGAGCCTCATCTGCCGCTCGGCATAATCGAGCCGGTGGAACAGCTTGCCCACGTCGGCCAGGTAAAAGCCCTTGGCCTTGAGCATCTCGGGCAGGGTGAGCACGCCCGGCGGAAGGTGCTCGTTCATCACGTGGCCGTTGGAGGTCACGCGGGTCGTCCAGGGACGCAGCCCGGTGAGGAAGGAGGTCCGCGAGGGATTGCAGCAGACCGCCTGCACGTAGGCCGCATCGAAGCGGACGCCCGTGGCCGCCAGGCGGTCCAGGTTCGGGGTCTTGCAGATCGGGTTGCCGTAGCAGGCCAGCGCGCCGGCGTTGGTGTCTTCAATGTCGATCAGGAGGACGTTCATCTTCGAGGTGTCGGGCATGCGACGGGCGGGGGCCTCGCCCGCCGCGGTCGCCGCGAGGGCAGTGAGGAGAAGCAAAGCAGCGTTCATGGCTCGGGCTCCTGTAGGGTGTGCACCGCGCGACAGTATAGGCCGGGCCGCAAACGGCTACAAGCCGCGGCAACCGTCGCGACTGCGCCTCAAAGCCCTGCCCCGTTGTCGCCCGGCGGACACCGGCCGTATAATCGACCTCTGGGCAGTCTCCCACGACCCCGGCGCAAGAGACCCGCGAAGATGGCGTTCTTGAGCAGCCTGCAATTCCGGGTCGCCGCGATATTCCTCCTGGTCTCGACGGTTCCGCTGGCGATCGTCGGCGTGTTTTCCGTCCAGACGGCGAACCGGACGATCACGAGCATCGTGACCAGCCAACTGGAGAACGTGGCGGCCGACAAGCAGGACCTTCTCCAGCGGTGGATGGCGGAGCGGAAGGCCGACGTGGCCGTGGTGGCCCACAGTTCCGTGCTCCGCACGCTCGATCCCGCCCAGATCGCCCCGTATCTCCAGCTCGTGCAGAACCAGTACCAGGTCTATCACCGCTTCGTGGTGATCGCGCCGGACGGGAAGACGATTTACGACACGGCCGGCCCTTCCCGCCAGTCGCACGCCGAGGAGCCGTACTTCCGCCACGCGATGGGCCGCGAGACCTACGTGTCGATGGTCACCTGGTCGCCCGAACGTCAGGAAGCGGTGTTCCGCATCGCCGAGGCGATACCCGGGCCGGACAAGGCGCCGCGGGGCGTGGTCTGCGCCACGGTGAGCACCCAGGCGATCCTCGCCGGCGTGCTCAGCGTCTCGCTGGGCGAGACGGGCGAGTGCTACCTGGTCGACCGCGGCGGCACCTTCCTGGCCCACAAACAACCCGAGCGGATCCTCAAGGAAAACATCGTCCAGTCGGAGAGCTTTGCCAATTTGTTCGGGGGGAGCCGGTCGGGCCCGATCTACACCGACTACCGGGGGATCGCCGTGCTGGGAGCGTCGCGGCCGATCGCCGACGTGCCCTGGTACGTGGTCGTCGAGCAGGACCGCGACGAGGCCTTCGCCAGCTCCTACCAGATGGCCCGGCACGTGGAGATCGTGATCGCGGTCACGGTGCTTTGCGCGATCGGGCTTTCGTGGGTGCTGGCGTCCTACGTGACCTCTCCGATCCGCGTTTTGAGCGCGGCGGCGGACGCGCTGTCGCAGGGGGATTTCGAGCGTGCGTTGGTGGCGCGTCTCACCCGCCGTAGCGACGAGATCGGCGCCCTGGACGCGGCGTTCCGCCACATGGCCGAGCAGCTCTGGGACCGGCAGACAAGGCTCCAGCGCCGCATCGGCCTGACCGAGGAGGAGCTGCGGCGCTCGGAGGCGAAGCTGAAGGAAACGGTCCTGGCCGCGGCGCGGTCGGAGCGGCTGGCGGCATTGGGGCGGCTGGCGGCGGGGGTGGCCCACGAGATCCGCACGCCGCTCACCTCGCTCAAGCTCTTCCTCCAGTCGGTTCGCGAGGAGAGCGATTTTTCGCCCGAGCAGGCGGAGGACTTTGCCGTGGCCATGCGGCAGGTCCACCGGATGGAGTCGACGATCCACCATTTCCTCAATTTCGCCCGCCCCCAGGAGCCGTGCCTGGCGGAAGTGGACTTGAGGAAACTGATCGAGGACGCCCTGGTGGTGGTCCAGCCCCGCGCGAACCAGCAGGAGGTCGAGGTGGTCCGCCAGTTCGCCGCGGAGCTGCCGAAGGTCGAGGGGGACGCCCGCCAGTTGGGCGAAGCGATGGTCAACCTCCTGGTCAATGCCCTGGAGGTCATGCCCGAGGGCGGCCGGATCACGATCGCCGTGGCGGCGGAGGGGGGGGCGGCGGACCAGCTCGGGCGGCGGTGGGTGCGGATCGAAGTCTCCGATACCGGACCCGGAATCCGCCCCGGCGACCTGGAGCGGCTGTTCGAGCCGTTTTTCACGACCAAGGCGTCGGGCTCGGGCCTCGGGCTGGCGATCGTCGAGGGGACCGTCGAGCGGCACGGGGGCACAATCGAGGTCCGCAGCCAGCCCGGCGCCGGCACCACCTTTTCCCTTTCTCTCCCGGCGGCCATCTCATGCCCAGAATCCTGATTGTCGACAACGACGAGGGGTTGGTCCACTTCCTCACCCGCCTGTTCACCAGGCAGGGCTACGAGGCCGCCGCCTGCACCGACGGCGCCTCGGCCCTGGCCCGCCTGGCCCAAGAGCCCTTCGACGCCATCCTCCTGGACTACAAGATGCCCGGGCTGAACGGCCTGGACACCCTGGCGGAGATCAAGCGCTCTGCGGTGAAAACCCCGGTGATCATCATGACCGCCTTCGGCACCACGGAGACGGCGATCGAGGCCATGAAGCTGGGGGCCTACGACTACCTGCTGAAGCCCTTCGACACCGAGGAGCTGCGGCGGATCACGGCCGACGCCGTGGAGGTCAGCCGGCTGATGAAGGAGGTGGTCACCCTGCCCAGCGCCGTGACGCGGATCACCTCGGCCCCGCCCGAGGGCGTCCGCATCGTCGGCAGCAACCGCAAGGTCCAGGAGGTCTTCAAGCTCATCGGCCAGGTCGCCCAGAAGGACGTCACCGTGCTCATCACCGGCGAGAGCGGCACGGGCAAGGAGCTCGTGGCCCGGGCGATCTACCACCACAGCCACCGCGAAGATAAGCCCTTCATGGCGATCAACTGCGCCACGATCCCGGAGACGCTCTTCGAGAGCGAGCTGTTCGGCTACGAGCGGGGGGCGTTCACCGGGGCCGACCGCTCCTACGTGGGCAAGTTCGAGCGCTGCCACCTGGGGACGCTCTTTTTTGACGAGATCGGCGACATGTCGCTCCGTACCCAGGCCAAGGTCCTCCGCGTCCTCCAGGAAGGGGAGTTCGAGCGGCTGGGGAGCTCGGAAACGATCAAGGTCAACGTCCGCGTGCTGGCCGCCACCAACAAGAACCTGGAGAAGGAGGTCCAGGAAGGGCGGTTCCGCGAGGATCTCTACTACCGGCTGCGGATCATCTCGATCCCGTTGCCGCCGCTGCGGGCCCGGCTCGACGACGTCCCCGCCCTGGTGGACTACTTCGTCGGCCGCTTTGCCGCCGAATACCACAGCTCGGTCCGCTACGTGGCCGACCAGACGATCCGCAAGCTCCAGGCCTACAACTGGCCGGGCAACGTCCGCCAACTGGAGAACTGCCTCCGCCGCGCCGTGCTGATGTGCAAAGGGGACGTGCTCCTGCCCGAGCACATCGATTTCGAGAGCGAGCAGGGGGGCGGCATCGAGCCCGCCTCCGGCGACGCTGCCGCCGCGGGCCTAAAGCAGCGGGTTGACAACCTGGTGGCCGAGATCTTCCAAACCGTGGGCAAGCGGGCCCACGCCAGCCTGATCGACCTGGTCGAGCGCGCGCTCGTGGCCCGGGCACTCGCGCAGTGCGGCCAGAACCAGGTCCACGCCGCGCGGCTCCTGGGAATCAGCCGCAACACGCTCCGCCACCGGATCAAGAAGTACAACCTCGAGCCGCCGGGACAACAAGCGCCGGCAGACGAATGAACGGCACGGCGGCTGTCCCGTAGGGGCATCTGAGAATAGCCCAGCAGTTCACTGCCGGGAGGATGGATCGCAAAACATCGGCCAACAAGTCCCGTAGGGACGGCCGAAGGACGGCCCGCTCAACCGTCCCTATGGGACGGACGGGTTAGGTGGACTGCCCATTGACCCAGCAGTGAACTGCTGGGCAATTTTCCAACGTCCCTACGGGACGAACGGTGGGCGAGGACTTGTGTGCAACAACGAGTCCCTCAGCGCACGACTCCGCGAGGGGAGATTGACCAACCCCGGCCTTGCCGGGAGACTCCACCTGCCGCGCCGCTACTCCTTCGTGCCCACCCAGAGTTGGTAGACCTGCTTCTTCCGCGGGTCGGTCGATTTCTGGTAGCCGTCGAGGACCTTTTCCAGGCCCTCGCAGACCTTCGCCGCGGTGCTGAAATAGGACTTGTCGGCAGCGTACTGGGAGTCCTCGGGGAGCTTGTTGAGCTTGCCGTCGGCGAGCATCTTGAGCCGGGTCTGGGCGGCGGCGAGGCAGCCGACCGCCAGCCGGGCGTGGGCCGCTTCGTAGCTCTCCCCCAGGCCGGCCGCCACAAGCTGCCCGTGCAGCCGGCGGAGGCGGTCGGTCCGCTCCAGGAGGGTCACGAGGTCCGGCGGGGCGGCGGCCTTGTGGGTCGCCACCTGCCGGCCGTTAGCGTACAGGGCCAGCGTGCCGTCGGCGCCCACGGTCGCGGCGACGTGGGCCCATTGGTCGGTGGCCAGCTTGGCGTCGTACCCCAGCGCGCCCCACTCAACGATCAGCCGCAGGCTGCCGCCGGGGAAGATATCCAGCATGTAGCCGTTGGCGGTGCCGACGCGGCACTTGTCGAGGATCCGCCCGCCGCTGGGCGGCAGCTTCCCCGGACGGATCCAGGCTTCCAGCGTGCAGGCTTGGGTGAGCTTGAGCTTCGGGTCGTTGGCCACTTCGAGGTAGCCCTTGCCCTCCAGGCGAACCGCCTTGCCTTGGGGTGAATCGGCCATTTTCACCTCGCCGACGACGCGGGCCGGCAAGAGCGTGCCGCGGGTCGTGGGGAACTGGTCTTCCTTCCTCTGGACGTCGAACTTCCAGCAGGCGACCAGGGCGGGGTCCTGATCGAGCTTGCCCGGCCTCCGCTCGGCCAACGCGGCGACCTCGCCGGCCTCCAGCGCCCGGCTGTAGACCCGGCAGGAGTCGATCTCCCCCACGAAGCGGTTCTGGCCCAGGCTGTCGGCCCCGATCCGCAGCGGCAGGTTGTTGGCCGAGATCACGGGGAACAGCTCGGCGGCGGGTCCCTTTTTCGGGTCGAGCGGCTCGCGGGGAGGGAGCTTGCCCGCGAACGCCAGCGGCGCAACCGGCTTGGGCACGGCCCCGCCCAAGGCGATCTCGATCCGGGCATCCTGGGGCACTTGCTCATAGGGCAGGGTGATCGAGCGGGCGTCGAAGATCCGCCACGGCTTGCCGTTGATCGACACGCCCGTGACCGGGCCCGAACCCGCCGTGGCCAGAAGCAGCCGCTTGCTGCCGAAGCGGATGGGGAACTTCTGCCTTAGCTCGGTGATCCGCGGCGGGACGTGGGGCAGGATCACCAGCTCGTCGGCCCGGTACAGGTACTCGAACAGGCCGCGGATCATGGCCGCGGGAATGCCCCAGCAATCGTAGACGACGTTGATCGGCTCACCCGGCTGGTAGACGTCCCTGCCGAAGTTGACCAGGGGGTTGTCGAGGCGGAATCGCCGGGCGAAATCCACGAGCCGCTTCATCGACTTCCGCGCGTCGTCGTACTTGCCCAGCCGGTAGTAGGCCAGGATCATCCGCGCCTCGCAGGTCGACCAGTGCCCGCCGTTGACCCAGCGGCCGAACTCCCAGAGGCCCCGGGGCTCTTCGTACATGTCGTCCAACGAGGGATGATTCGGGAGGATCAAGTCATTCCGCCGCAGCTCGGGGATCGCGGCGATCTTGGCGAAGATCCTCGCCGCCTGGGCGTCGTCGACCACGCGGAAGCAGATTGCATCGTGGTTCGGACTGGCCTCGAAGTAGCCGTGCTTGGCCGCCCCGTACACGCCGTGCCTGGTGCCGTCCGGATCGAGCGACTTGATCAAATAGCCCTCGTCGGTGGTGACGTTGGCCAGTCCTTTTCGGGCCAGCTCGCGGCGCTGGGCGTAGAGGATCGCCTTGTCGGCGTTGCCGGCCATTTTCTCCAGCTCGACGAGCCGGTCCAGGCCGGCGATGTAGGTGACCGACAGGCCCGCCAGGTACGCCTTGTCGTAGGTGCCGTCGGGCCTCTTCCAGCCGGCGTAGCTGGGGGCCAGGAGGTTTCCCGCCGGCCCGGCCAGGAAGAGATTCTTCTCCGGATCGCGCCGCGACTCGATGAAGTTGGCGCAGCGCTGGAGCTTGGGGAGGTAGTGGGCCAGGGCCTTGGGGTCGCGGCCGACGAGCACCGCCTCGGCCTGGAGCACGAGCCCGGCGGCGGTAAATTCCATGCCCCAATCGTGGATGTCGACCCGGCCGTCTCCCTGGCGGTAGTAGATCGCGCCGGGGGCCGCGGCGTCGCAGAGGCACCCGTCCGGGGCAACGTAGCCGCGGTCCCCCTTCCGCTTGCCGTCCCCCATCTGGTCGAACCAGAGGTCCTGCGAGTTCTGGAGGAAGGTGACAAACGGCTCTTCCCAAAAAGGCAAGGCGCTGTACGTCGGCCCGTAGCTGTTCTGGATCCACCACGCGCCCCAGGTCGGGCCCTCGACCAGGCCGTTCCACGCCGGGGTGTAGAGCATGGCGAGATTCTGGAACTCGGGATCGGGCGCGAACATCCGCCGGGCGACGTCCAGCAGACCGAGATACTCCACGTCCCCTTCGCCCGAATAGTACTGCCCCTCGAAGCGCTCCGCTGCCGGGGCCCATGCCGGCCCGCTCCCCATCGACGCCCAGGTACCGACCAGCGCTGCCAACAAGACCAGCTTCAGCTTCGCGTCTCTCATGGCGAATTCCCCCAGGATGCTTCGTAATGCCGACGCCCGCAGCCCCTATCTTAGCCGCTCCGGCCGGCCTGCGCCTATGGTTCTTGCTTCTCCAATGCCCGCTGGAGCGCATCGGCCACGGTGCGGAGGGCCTTGACCCGGGCGTAGAGCTTGCTGTTGGCCTCGAGGATCGTCCAGGGGGCGTGGGCCGTGCTGGTCCGCTCGAGCATGTCGACCACGGCGGCCTCGTAGCGGTTCCATTTCTCGCGATTGCGCCAGTCCTCGTCGGTGATCTTCCACTGTTTGAAGGGGTTCTCCTGGCGCTGCTGGAAGCGGCGGAGCTGCTCGTCGCCGTCGATGTGGAGCCAGAACTTCACCAGTACGGTGCCGAAGTCGGCCAGTTGCCGCTCGAACTGGTTGATTTCCTCGTAGGCCCGGTTCCACTCGGCCCCGGTGGCGAATCCCTCGACCCGCTCGACCAGGACCCGGCCGTACCAGGAGCGGTCGAAGATGGCGATGTGGCCGGCCTTGGGA
>Ga0315280_10009748_pt1 | contig 12211 bp, 7 predicted proteins | sample YL17G06_40_MG_FD_203697 | JGI IMG/M metagenome (GOLD analysis project Ga0315280, IMG submission 203697) | Sediment microbial communities from Yellowstone Lake, YNP, Wyoming, USA - YL17G06_40 | ecosystem: Environmental > Aquatic > Freshwater > Lake > Sediment | place: USA: Wyoming | collected... | reverse complement strand
GGCGGCCAGAAGTAAAGAATCCCCGTCTGCCGGTCGAGATGCCACTCGCCGGGCTGGTCGAGTTCCGCCAGCACGTTGAAGGCATAGAACCACTGCCCATTGCGGTATCCGTAGCCGTGGTACGGCCTGGCCAGTGTGATCGTCCGCTTTTCGGCATCAATCGCTTCGACCCGCTGCCGCTGGTCGGCCCAGTCCCAGAACCAATAGCCGTGCAGCCACACGTCCTCCTCCCCGGCCCAGCGGCGCGGCCGATCCCCCTCATACGTGAAGATCCCCTCCGCGCATCCCTTGGTGCCGCGCACGTCCACGGGCGTCTTTCCCAGGACTTGAGCGATCTTGATGAAGCCCTGATTGGGCCAGCGTGCTACGGTCATCGGCTTGTCTTGGAAGAACAGCTCGATTCCACCGCCGCTCGGCTGGCCGTAATCGGTGATGCCTTGGGCCTTCAGATCGGCCTGGAGCACTTTGCGTCGGGCCGCCGGATCGAGACGCTGGAGCACTGCGGGATCGGACACCGGGCGGAAGCCGGTCACGCGTTTGCCCCCGATCAGCCGCACTGCGGCGCCCGGCTGCCCGCGGTAGGCGATTGGCGATTTCTCCGTGCCCGAATCCTCCGGGCCGAGCTCGAAGGTTTCATTCCGCTCGTAGACGCCGCCGGCGATCCATACCGTGACGCCGCCCTCCGGAAGACCGCCGGCCTGCTTGCGATTGCGAATCTCGTCCCTGACGCGTTCGAGGGAAGCCAAGGGACCGTCGGAGCTCGCTGCACTGGGCGCGGCAAGCGTGCCGGACCAGGCGTCGTTCCCGGTCGGCGAAACGTAAAGCCGCAGGTCGCTTCCCGCGGCTGCTCGCCCCGTGCCGAGGGCAAGGACGACAACCAACGCCTGGACGGCAGGAGGGAGCTTGAGGTATTCGGTACATATACTTATGTTCATATCGGTCCTCACGGTTTGCGGAGTGTGGCTTGCGACAGACTACACGATACCACCATCGGGCGAGCGGGGAAACCCGCTCCCGTATTGCCAACGGCCGCCCCTGCGGCTATGTTCGGTAGGATGAAACCATTCAACTGAGAGACTTCCGAAGTCCTGAAGACCTCGGAAGTCTGAGTCTGAAGCCACGCCCTGCATCCCGGCCAGGAGAACCATCCATGCACCGCGCAACCCACCGCCGCACCTTTCTCAAGCAAGCCGCCGGCGCGCTGGCCGTCGCCGCCGCCCCTTGCCTCGTACCCGCCCGGGCCTTCGGGGCCAACGAGCGCGTCGTCACCGGGCACATCGGCACCGGCGGACAGGGGAACAGCAACTTGAGGGCGTTTCTGGGGCAGGGCGTCTCCGCGGGGGCCGTCTGCGACGTGGACAAGAAGCACGCCGCCGCCACCCTCAAGCTGTTGGAGGGCAAGGGACTGAAGTGCGCGGCGCTGGGCGACTACCGTAAGCTCCTGGAGCGCAAAGACATCAACGCCGTGGTCATCGGCACCCCGGACCACTGGCACGCCCTGACCACCATCCACGCCTGCCAGGCCGGCAAAGACGTCTACTGCGAGAAGCCGCTGACGCTCACCGTGGCCGAAGGCCGCAAGATGGTCGAGGCCGCCCGGGCCAACCGCCGCATCGTCCAGACCGGCTCCCAGCAGCGCTCGGACGCCAAGTTCCGCCTGACCTGCGAGCTGGTCCGCTCGGGCCGGATCGGCAAGGTCGAGCGCGTGATCGTGGGCCTGCCGGGAGTGAACTTCACCGGCCCGCCGGTCCCGGATTCCGATCCGCCGCCCGAGCTGGATTACGACTTCTGGCTTGGCCCCGCCCCCAAGCGGCCCTACAACGTCAAACGCGTCCACTACCTGTTCCGCTTCTTCTGGGACTACTCCGGCGGGCAAATGACCAACTTCGGGGCCCACGACATCGACATCGCCCAGTGGGGCCTGGACGTGGACGCAAGCGGGCCGGTGGCCGTCGAGGGGAAGGCCACTTTTCATCCCGACAAGTGGTACGAGACTCCGCAGTCCTGCCGCCTCACCTACACCTATGCCAACGGGGTGACGCTGCTGGTGGGCCAGGTTCAGAAGGACTGCCCGGGCGGCGCCACCTTCATCGGCACCCAGGGCTCGATCCACATCGGCCGCTCGAGGCTCACCGCAAAGCCCGCCGAGATCGCCGAGAGGCCGCTCGAAGAGAAGGACGTCCACCTTTATCAGAGCTCGAACCACCACCGGAACTTCCTGGACTGCGTGCGGACCCGCAAGCTGCCGATCTGCGACGTGGAGATCGGCCACCGCAGCGCCACGGCCTGCCACCTGGGCAACATCGCGCTGCGACTGGGCCGGAAGGTCCAATGGGACCCGCAGAAAGAGCAGATCCTGGGCGACGACGAGGCAACGGGGATGCTCAGCCGACCTTACCGGTCGCCGTGGACGGTGTGAGAGGGCAGACGGCAGAGGGCAGAGGGCAGACGGACAAAGACCGACTGGTAACAGTCGATCTAACGTGATGCAAGGAAACAAGCGATGATCGGCAAATCGGCAAGGCCCTTGGCCGGGCAATGGGCGGTTTTGTCAGCGCTCGTGCCGTTTCTGGTCTCAGCGGTTCCGGCAACGGCGGCCGAGGTCCCGGCCTTGGAGATCACCAAGGACACCGTCCTTGACCCGGCCAAGACGTACGGCCGCATCGTCATCCAGGCCTCCGGCATCACCATCGACGGCCGCGGGGCATGGCTCGTCGGCGCCAAGCAGGGCAGTCCCAAGGACTTCAAGCAGGTCGCCGTCTCGGCCAAGGGCGTCACGCGCGTGACTCTCAAGAACTTGAACGCGAAGGCCTGGGAAACCGGCCTCCAGATCGAGGACGGCAGCGGGTGGCTCATCGAGAACTGCAACTTCTCCGACAACTTCCACGATCCGGACTTCGGCTGGGGCGAAGTCGGCCGTCGCGGCGGGATCGTGCTCACGCGCGTGCATCAATCGACGCTCCGCAAGAACAAGGCCAACCGCGTCTGGGACGCCTGCGACCTGGTCAACTCCAACGACAACGTCCTGGAGGAGAACGACTTCTCACACACCTCGAATACCTGCCTGAAGCTCTGGACCTCCTGCCGCAATGTGATCCGCAACAATAACCTCAGTTACGGGCTGCGGATCAAGCCCGGCGAGGTCCATGCCCGAGATTCGACGTGCGTGCTGATCGAGAGCGGCTCCAACGACAACCGCTTCCTGGACAACGACTGCACGCACGGCGGCGACGGAGTGTTCATCCGCGTCTTGAACGGCTGGGTGAGCACCGGCAACCTCTTCGAGCGGAACGACGCCTCCTACGCCCACAACAACTGCTTCGAGGCCTGGTCCCCGCGCAATACCTACCGCGGCAACAAGGCGAATCACGGCAGCTACGGCTTCTGGCTGGGGGCCTCGGACCAGACCACCTTGATCGGCAACGAGGCCTCGCACAACGGCGATCCGGCCGGCCACCACAACTCCCCGCACCTCCCCGGGGCGGGCCACGCGGGCATCGTGTTCATGTTCGGGCCGTCGAGCCACACCCTGGTCCGCAGCAACACGTGCGTCGGCAACAACGGGGCCGGCATTGCCCTTGTGGGCGACATGGAGACCAAGGGCCGCAAATGGCGAGCCTTCCACTGGATCATCGAGCAGAACGTGCTCCGCGAGAACCGCTGGGGCATTTACGTGCAGTACGCCGACTGGATCGACATGGCCGCCAACGTGTACCAAAACAACAAGGAGGCCGAGCTGCGCAACGACGGCGGCGTCACCAATTTGACCGTTCACCCGGACGATCCCAAGATCACTCAGCCGCCGCGGGCCGTGCTGGCCGGGCCGTCCGCGGGGAAGGTCGGGCAGGCGGTCCTGCTGGACGCCTCCGGCAGCACCGACCCCGGACGAAACGCGCTCTCCTTCCGCTGGGACCTCGGCGACGGGACCATCGCCCGCCCGAGGCGCGTCGAGCACGTCTTCAAGGCCCCGGGCTTCTATCGCGTGGGGTTGACGGTCAACAACGGCCTCTTTTCCGACCTCGCGTGGCGGGACTTCTACGCGGTCGAGGACGGCCCGGAGCTGGGCACCGAAGGGCAGGCCGCCGATTGGGGCTGGATCGACCCGCAGTCCAAGGTGCGGTTCTCCGACGACCGCCGCGTGTGCATCGCGGGCCGCTCGTCGGTGCTGGCGCACGTCGAGCCCTACAGCGGCATGATGGTGAGCCTCCTCTATCCGGCATCCAAGAAGGCCGGCGTTTCGCTGACCGGCAAGAAAGAGCTGGTGTTCTGGGTCAAGGCCATCGACGAGAACGTTTCCGCGTGGCAGGGGCCGCAGCCCGTGGTCACGCTTTACCAGTCGGAGAAGCAGTCCGCCGTGCTCGCCCCGAAAGTGGATTTCATGAGCGCGCGGCCGAACAACGAGGACCGCGAAGGTTGGAGCTACCTGGTCGTCCCGCTGGCCGGAAACGAGCAGTGGGAGCGCAAAGGGGAGCTTCCGGCGACGCTGAACTGGCTGACGATTGGCTTCGACTCCTGGGGCGCGCCGCCGCTTTGGATCTGGATCGACGGGATGAGCATTCGCTGAATCGGGTTTCATGAGACCGGGAGGGCGAGGCTCCTGCCGAGCCTCGGCGATGACACACACCCTAGCATTCACAAACCCCAAGGGAGGCCAACCATGTGCCAGTTCTGCACTCGACAAGATCGGGGCGGGGAGTTTACACGGCGCGAAGCGCTCGTGACGTTGGCCGGCGCGGCAGTGGCAGCCGGCGCGACGGGCCCCACGGCGCTCACCGCCGCGGCCGAGTCCCAAGCCGCGCCGTCGCCTTCCGACCCGCTCGACGTGCGCGTCGTGTACCTCCGGCCCAAGGGCAAGTACTGGCTGGGATGGCCGGGGACGTTCTGGGACCCCGAGGGCTTCGCGGCGCGGAGCCGCCAGCGCGTCGAGCAGTTTGCCAAGGACCTGGGCATTCAACTCGCCTTCGAGCCCGCGCCGATCCACGAGCCCGCGGAAATCGAGGCCTTTGTGAGAAAGGTCCGGGCGGAGAAGCCCAGGGGCGTGCTGGTTTTCCCGCTCCACGCCGACGAGTTCATCTCCGGTGCGGTCGACAAGATCGCCCAGGGCGGGATCCCGGCGATCGTGTTTGCCGGGTTGGGGATGTGGCACACGGGGTTTGCCAACCTCGTGGTGCCGACGGCGAGGCGCAAGGGCGTTTACCTCCCCTCGTCGAGCGATTACGAGCTCGGGGCAGTCCGCTTCGGGATGAAGATGATCCAAGCGAATTATCGAATCCGGCGCACGAAGGTCGCGGTGCTCCGCGGCAGCGAAACGGCGGAGCAGCGCATGGAGCCTCTCGGCCTGACGATCCGCTTCCTCCCGCGGCGCCGCTTCCCCGACACGCTCCGCACGATCCAGGAGAGCCCCGAAGTGATCGCCATGGCCGAGCAGTACGCCAAGGCCGCCCAGAAGGTCGTCGAGCCGACCAGGCGGGACCTGATCAACGCCGCGAAAAACTACTTCGCGTCGCTCCGGATCATGGACGAAGAGGGCTGCCAGGGGATCTCGATGGACTGCCTGGGCCTGGTCGGCAACCGGGAGATCCCCACCCCGCCGTGCCTTTCCTGGACGCGGCTCTTGGACGGCGGCCGCAGCGGCACTTGCGAGGCGGACGTCAACGCGGTCATGTCGCAGGAACTCTGCCTGAAGCTCCTCGACAAGCCGGGCTTCATCCAGGACCCCGTCCCGGAGACCGAGCACGGCACGCTCATCGGCGCCCATTGTGTCTGTGCCACGAAGCTCAACGGGCTCGACAAGCCTGCGGAACCCTTCATCCTGCGGAGCCATTCGGAATCGAACCTGGGCGTGGCCGTGCAGGTCCTGTGGCGCGTCGGCCAGGAGGTGACGGTCATGCAGATGGCCGGGCCGGGCACGATGCTCCTGGGCAAGGGGAAGGTCCTGCGGAATCACGAGACGCCTCCCGCGGGCGGCTGCCGCACCTCGGTGGAGATTGCCATGGACGGCCCGGCGGACCCTTGCGACACCAAGGGCTTCCACCAGCTTTTCATCTACGGAGACCACGTGCGCCAGTTTCAGGCGTACGCCCAGGTGTACGGGATCGCCAGCGAGCACGTTTAAGTGCGGCGACGCCTGCTAGTCGGTGGGCACTTGCGGCGTGCGGGGTGGCATGTGCGGCAGGGTGGCATGCTCTCACGACGCGAAGCGTCGGGTGAGCATGTATCTCACGCAAGACATGCCCACGCCGGCTGCGCCGTCGAGGGCATGCCACTCAATTCGCACCGGCGAGACGGCGCTCAATCCGTCGGCACTTGCGGCGGCGTGCCGCTCCCGGCAGGACGCTCGATCCGCGTGCCCAGGCGGGTTGAGGTCTTCGTGTCGCCGCCGGTCTGGAGGTAGAAGCGATCCTTCACCACGCCCGCGTCGATGGTCTCCTTCGCTTCCCAGATGGCGCCCGAGGCAGTGAATCGGGCCCGGGCCAGCGGCGTCCACTGGCCTTTCGCGTCGCGCACCCACCCGTTGCCGAAGACCGCCCGGCGGACCTCCGCGGCGCTCTTCGTGTCGCGGCGGAAGTCCTCGATGAACGAGTACAGGCCCTTGAGCCGGTCGCCGCCGGTGGCCGTGCGGAAGGTGACCAGGTGTTTCCACGTCTTGGACTCGGGAAGGAAGAAGTACGCCGCATAAGTGGTCTTCTTCTCGGCGACGGAGGCCTTGACCAGGAAGCGGTAGGTCTGGCCGATCTTCCAGTCGTACTGGTAGAAGCTCTGTCCGCCGGTCCCTTCGCCGCCAAAGCGTCGGGCCACGACGTCGTCGGCCTTGAGGAGCACCTCGACGCGCTCGGCGTCCGGCACCGCGTTGGGATTGTCTCCCTTGGCCGGGTCCCACACGGAGAAGATGACGACCTTGCGCCCCCTGCCCTGTTCCTGGATGCCGAAGTAACCGTGACTGAAGCCGCAGGCCATGAAGTAGCTGCCGGGCACCGACTTCTCGACGGTCAGCTCGTTGTAGAACGCCGCGGCTTCGGGGGCGGGATAGCCCAGATGGACCGAGCGGGCCGCGCGCGGGGGCTTCGGCGGCTCGTTCTTCCACAGCTCGATCTTCTGGCCTTGATGGTTGGCGCCGAAGAGGCTCTTGCGCCCGTCGTTGGCCAGATCGACGATCCTCATGCTGTGCGAGCCGGTCGTGGCCACGACCTGTTTCTTCCAAGACAGCCCTTTCCCCTGGTTGAAGTAGATCTTCACTTCTTGCGGGGCCTTGCCCTGGTGCATCGCTGCCGAGACGATGTCCGCGGCCCCGTCGTTGTTCATGTCGGCCACGCCCACGAAATGATGGACCGTCTCCACGCCGCTTTCGACGACGTGTTCGGTCCAGCCTTCGCGTTTCGGGTCGGGCGGCGACTCAAACCAGGAGATCCGGTACTTTCCGCCCACAAGCTCCGAAGGGGCCAGCACGATGTCCGGTCTGCGGTCGCCGCTCAAGTCGCCGACCGCGACGAAGGCGTTGCGGTGGGTCCAGGTTTTCGTGTAGGTGCGAATGGTCCATTGGCCGCGGAGGATGTCGCCGGGGTTTGCCACCCAGGAGCCCTGGATGACGACGTCGGGCTTGCCGTCGCCGTCCACGTCGGCCACTTCCGCGTCCGTGTTGAACCCGGCGCCGGGGTCGATGCCGTGTTTCTTCCATGACGGGTTCTCATACCAGACCAGGCCGCCGCTGACGTTCCCGCCGGCGATCAGGTCGATCCGTCCGTCGCCGTTCAGATCACCCGCCGTCTTCAGGTAGGGGTTCACCGGACCGGCATCGTCCAAGATCACGTGCCGGAACATAACCTCGGAGACGCGGGGGAGACCCTGGGCGGCCGCCCAGAGCGGGCACGATATGCCGATGAGGATGACGACCGCTCTCGCAAGACTCCTCGCCATGAACGGCTCCTTACGCTCGCACGAGTGGATACCGCCGCCAATGTACCCGGCCGGCCTCCGGGATGCAATGGAAGGAAGGAGCGAATGACGAATGACGTCATTTGGCCGGTTTTGGGGCCTTGTCGAAGGCCGCTTTTTCCGCGGCGGCCTTCTCGGCGGCGGCTTTGGCAGCGGAGACCGCATCGGCGGCGGACTTGGCGGCGGTCGCCTTCTGGGCGTGGAGTTTCTCTAGAGCGACGAGTTCCTTCTTGGCCACCGCGAGCTTCGCAGAGGCGTCGGCCAGCTCCGCGACGGCCTTCTGAGCGGCGGCGTCCGCGGCAGCAGACTTCACCCGGGCCGCTTCGGCCGCCATCTGGAGCGTCGGCGGGTTGGCCGCCAAGAGGGCCACCGGCTTGCCGTCGGCGGTGTTCCACAGGCGGACCTGGCCCGACCAGTCGCCGGCCGCCACCCGGGCGCCGTCGTGGCTCAGCGCCTCCCTGGTGACCAGTTCGGCCATCGGCTCGAACGCGCGGATCGGCTTCCCCTCGGCGTCCCAGAGCTTGGCCAGGCGGTCCGCCGGTGAACGTGCCGCAGTCAATCGTGACGGTCGCCTTATCTGCGAGATACGCCATGAGCCTTTTGCCATCCTTGTGCCGCGCGGCCATTTCAGGACGGCACCGCCGGTCTTGCCGTCGTTGGCGAGGATGCTTTGGTCGGGCACCAGGTACCACCATTCCTTGCGCGTCTCGAAGATCTTTCAGAGAATCCCCCGTCTGGACCGCGCCCGGGGCATCCAGTGAGCGCTGGTCGCTGCGGCACGCAATCTGCCTTTAACGGATCGGCTGCACCACCATTACTTCTTCTCCCGCACATCGTAGCAGTACAACGAATCCTGTTCGCGCAGGTACAGCATGCCGCCGGCAACCACCGGATGCCCCCACGCCTCCCCGGCCGTCTTGACCTCGAACGAGCCAGTCTCCTTGTAGCCGGCCGGCGATGCCTCGACCAATGCCACGATTCCGTTGGCGTAACGGAAGTAAAGCCGGCTGTCCGCGTAAGTGACCGATGCCGAGCGTCTGCCCGTGCCCTCGTTGGCGTCGCGTTTCCACACGACTTTACCGGTCCTCACTTCGGCGCAGTAGGGCCGGCCGCTATCGTCGGTGTCGCCGTAGGCGTAATCGCCGACGACCAGCACGCCGCCGTGCTTATTGGTTAGCTCGCGCTTGAGGTAGATCTCTTCGGCCTTAACCTCCTTGCCGTTCGCCGTGAGCTTCAGAAGCGCGCCGCCTCTGCCGTACCCCGATACTGCGAGGACATGATCCTTGAGGACGATCGGCGTTGAGACGTTGATGGCGCCGGGGCGGAACTTCTCGTACGTCCAGAGCGGCTTGCCGTCGGTCGAGACGCCAACGAGGCCACCGTCGAGTAACCGGACGTACTGTTTCACGCCGCCAACCTCCGCGATGACGGCTGAAGAATAGCCGGCCTGAGGGTCTTTCAGCGGGATGGCGCATTTCCACACGGTTTCGCCGGTCTTCTTGTCGAGGGCGACCATCGTGGCGCCCTTGCCGCCGGGTGTGACGATAACGTGGTCGCCGTCCACCAGCGGCGACTCGCAGTAATGCCATTGCTGGATTGCGCCGCCGAATTCCTTGAGCAGGTTACGATGCCAAACGCGCCTGCCGTCCTTGCTTTGCAGGCAAACGATATCGCCTTCCTTGCCGGTGAGGGTGTAAACGCGGTCGCCGTCCACGGCCGGGGTGCAGCCCACGTCGCCGCCCGCGGGCCCGACCTCGGCCGACCAGACGACCTTGCCGTTATCCCGCTGCAGGACGAGGACTTTCGAGACCTCGCCGTGGGCGCCGAGCGTGTAAATACGGTCGCCGACGACGCTGACGCCGGCATAGCCGCTGCCGAGCCCCTTGACCTGCCACGCCAGCGGCGGGCCGTCTTGCGGCCACGACTTGAGCAGGCCCGTCTCCTTCGACACGTCGTCGCGATTCGGGCCACGGAACTGAGGCCAGTCTTCTGCGGCGGCGGCCGTCACCAGGCTCAGGAAGGCGAAAGTCGGCAAGAGGTAGTTGGTCATCGTAAAAGACTCCTTTCGATGAAAGCATGGAACTTGGCTCTTTCGGGGTATCATAATAAGCGTCCCCTTTTTCCACAAGGGCCAGCCTGGCTGCCGAGTGGCTACTATTCCAAGATCAGCAGGGCGTCCTCCCAGGCCTCGGGAGTCGTGAACTCGCCGACGCCCTTGCTTGGGACCATTCCGATCGAAACGGATTTGCCCGTCCGCGGGTCAATCCAGAACGCGCTGGCTTTCTGACCCCCAGTGAACTTGCCGCGGTCAACCGTGATGGTTGCCTTGCCCGCAAGATAGACCATGAGCCATTTGCCATCCTTGTGCCGCGCGGCCAGGTTCAGGACGGTGCCGTCTGTCTTGCCGCCGCTGGTTAGGATGGTTTGGTCCGGTACCAGGTTCCACCACTCCTTGCGTGCCTCGAAAACCGTTCTGAGAATTCCCATTTGGACCGCGCCCGGGGCATCCAGCGATTCCTTCCAAGTTGGCAGCACCCGCCAACTGTCGTTGTGTCCGTAGGTGTGATGCGCGCCGGCCAGGTAGGAGTAATAGGCCTGCCGGCGAACCCACAACGGCGAGACTTCAAAACCATACTCGGAGCCGTGCTCGTAAGCGCCCTCGGCCATCAGGACGGGTTTGACGGGCTTGAGATTGTAGTCCTTGGTCACGAACGGATAGATCAGCTCCACGCGGTTCCCCGTCTGCATGGAGTCGAAGTCCAGCCACTTCTCCTCCTGAATGAAGCTGGAGGAAAAGGGCGCGGGATCGGGCTTGAACGTGATGAGGTGCGCGCCGCCATCCCCTTCCTGGAGGCCCCCCGCCAGCTCGCCCAGCACCGGAACAAACTCCTGCCTGGCCTCTGGCGTCATCGACCAGACGATGTTGGACACATCCTTATAGCGCTGCGCCAGCCATTTGCCCCAGGTGCGCGCGTTCTTCTCGGTGATGATCTTGCGCCACTGTTGATGATAGAGCGTGAGCGAAATCACCACGTTGTTTTCGCGGGCGATTCCCAGCACGGCATCGACGCGCTTAAAATATGCCTCGTTCGGCGTGAGCGGATCAAGGGTCGTCCACGGCTTCTCGCCGTAAACGTTGGCTTTCGTTCCGTCGCCCACGCCCAGCAGCATGACCTGGGCGAAGGTGAAGCCGTGGCTCTTGGTCTTCTCCAGGGTCGTCCGCGCCTCCTCCAGTCTATAGTCGCGGAAGAGGTTCCACTGGGTCGTTCCGAGCCAGAAGACGGGGGTGCCGTTCTGGTCCACGAAATAGCGGTGGTTCTCGCTGACCTTGACCGGAAGCGCGGTGATCACGGGCACTCCGCTTCCCGTCACTTGGCTAACCGTATTTCCCACGTGCCCAAAATACGGGATGCTTGTGCCAGATGCGTTAACCCCAATTACATAGGCGCTGATATAACTGCCAACGTCGGCGGCCACCGGCACATAGATTGGACCAGTGGCCCCAGGAATGATGTCTGCATTGAAAGACGCGAACTCATTGCCGGTGCTTCCCTTTTTCCACTGGTAGATGAAGCTCGTTGGATTGCCGTCCCATGATGCTACATTATTGATGATGGTGAGCGTCTGCCCAACTTTAGGGGTCCCGGATATGGAGGTACCTCCCAACGACTGCTTGGGCACTCCCGCGCCCCAATTGCTCTCGTAGAAGTGGGTATTGGGATCAGCCCAATCACGGCCTCCTGCATCTGGAAACGGCGCGGGTGAATTAGGCCAATTATTCGCGAGTCCGTGTCCGTCAGCCCAGCCTTTGTAAGTTGAGTTATCCCAATATTGTCCGCGCCCATGGGCATCTGGCATAAATCCGGCGTCTTGATAGACAGACTGCCCAAGCTGAAGTGTTGGATTGCCAGATTGAGCGACAAGATACCTGATCATAGAAAGATCGATCAGTCCACTCTCCATCTTTCCAGTAACGTTCCATCCATTAACGGGTGTTGACAATCCAGGTTGCATCAAAGCCGCACTACCGGGCTGATGCTTGTACGTGTTGATGAAGATCAATAATGCATTGAACTTCCCGAGCGGGCTCGTATCGGGCGGTTGCGAATTTGGAGGGATTGGAAACGACCCTGGCGGTGCATCAAAGACCGCGTTGGCGAGCATCGGATCGAGCGCAAGGATTTCCGACGGGTTAGTCGTGAAGGCGCGAGGATACCATTTCCGTGGAGGCGCCTGATTGAAAATATCCAAGAATGCCCAATTCACTCGAGCCGACTCC
>Ga0315280_10009747_pt1 | contig 12212 bp, 12 predicted proteins | sample YL17G06_40_MG_FD_203697 | JGI IMG/M metagenome (GOLD analysis project Ga0315280, IMG submission 203697) | Sediment microbial communities from Yellowstone Lake, YNP, Wyoming, USA - YL17G06_40 | ecosystem: Environmental > Aquatic > Freshwater > Lake > Sediment | place: USA: Wyoming | collected... | reverse complement strand
GAGCTTCCAGTACATTACTCAGCGGATAAGGGACGTCGCTGAGGAGTATGGGATAATGGTCAAGGAAGTTAGCGAGTACAGGACCTCCTCCATATGCCCGATATGCGGTTCAGAAAACACAACGTGTAAAGGAAGACTCTTCAAGTGTTTAGACTGCGGCTTAGAAGGCCACAGAGACGCTGCGGGAGTATTGAATATAGGTTCTCGTCAGGGCGAGAACATTAACGGGGTAGTGGCATACCCCCTGCTTCTGAGGTGGAACGGGATGAGGTGGGAGCCTAGAAGGGCGATGAACAACCGATCCAATGAACACTCTAGAAGCAAGAATCTCCCGACTTTAGTCGTGGAGAGTGTCAAAGACCCATACGGCATTGTCGGGCAAGTCTGGTCCACCTCTGGATCTTGGAAGGATGTGGTCAAGCGTGAGTGTCATCTTGCCGCCACAGTAGATGCATTCCTCTCCCCTTTCACGCTCCTTCACGTACTCCCTGATCGAGGTCGACCATGAGATCTCTCCGGAAGTAAGCTTCTTGAACCTGTCCATTACGAAACCGTACCGCGTCTTCCCAGCGCCGGCAGACTCCGAGATAATCTTTGCGTACTGCCAATAGATTAGGTCGCGAATTGTTTTAACTGCAGGCGGCGGTCCTGATCCCGCCGGCGGCATCAGTCCTTAAGCTCCCCCCTCCCGTGGAGAGGCGGGCCACGGAGATCGCCGGGGCGCTCCAGGGGAGAAGGGGGATGAACGGCGTCTCCCCAACGACCATCGCCGCCGTGTCCGTCTACCTGGCTGCCAGGGAGCTGGGGGAGCCCCGGGCGGAGGTTCAGGTTTCGGGGGCGCTGAGCACCACAGACGTCACGCTCAGAAACACCATCAAGCGCGTGGAGAGGCAGGGTTCTAATAGTTACTCTCAAGGTAACCGCTATAAAGCGCGGGGGCATAATGATACAAAGCTGGGCATACAACTGATGCAACCCGATAGAGGTACCCACGTATGAACTTCAACACGAAAACCAACACCTTGATGCTCTTTTTACTGATTCTCTTCTTACTCGGCGGCTCTTCCGCACAGTACGTCTCTGCCGCGGGTGCCCACTACGAGTTCGACAAGGCCTATTACCACCCCGGCGACACCGGGTACTTCCTCGTCGATGTCAGCAACAACCAACCGGATTACGTCACGATAGCGCAGGCAACACTGAACATAACCGGCATCGGCGTCTTCACGTGGGACTCATCGACGATCAACGCGTCTGATCTGCATTCCGCTTCCATCGTTGAGGGCTTCGTTCGCTACGACCCCAATACCAACTCTTGGGTGACGGGTCCCGTGTGCCGCATAGAGAAGGACGGGAGCGCCACCTTCCACGTATACTTCAAGATACCGGAGGGTGCCAATAACGGCGATTACCCGTACGCCTTCAACATGCCAATAACGACAGACATCCCCGTGGGGGTCTTTGGAAGCATCGCCGTCTATCCTCAGGGCGAAGCACCGCCGCCTGATGTGGTGGGCAACATCCTCTCGTACTTGTTCGTGGTGGGTCTCCTCTTACTTCTCGTGCTTTCACCGGTCTACTTGGTTTTAAGGTGGAAGAAGAAGGTGAGGGCGGCAAAGTATGCCAAGATAGTTCTCGTTCTGTCCGTAATACTCGTGTTTGTTGCGGCGTGGAAGATAATCGCATATGCGATGTTCTTGGGTTTCATACTCTTTCCGTTTTGGCCGGTAATCGTCATAATAGCGGTCGTGGCGGTCCTATGGAGGCGCAGGAGGAGGAAGAAGAGGGCCTTGGCACCGTCTGAGGGCGGGGCTAACGAGTCGCAACGAAAGTAACTTTCCACTACTGCACTTATCGTTGGCGATATCCAAGACATGATAGTCAGCTGAAAGGCCTGTACGCTCGAGATAGTTGGAAAGGTGCTAGCCTTCCTTTTTGTACACTCCCCGCTCCTCGCCTTGAGCAGTATCCCCTGCCTCGCGCCCGCCCTCCTGAACCTCGTGAGGACGTACCCGCCGTTATTATGGCGCGAGCAAGAGCGCCTGTCCTCATGCCCCTCAGTATTACTATCTTTTGAAATAATAATATTTATATTCTCCTGACAGACCTCCAGTATGCAAGGAGCACTGGAGCTGCTGCAGGGCGGGGTCTGGTTGGGATTTTACAAGATTACTTTTAACATGAACGATGGGTGTTCGAGGGTTTGCCTTCACAATTCCGGCTGCAACTTCAAGTGTGTGGGTTGCGCCTACAAGATAACTGGGGCTAAGCTTGGTCCTTCCCCGTCTGATAGAACGCTGGAAGGAGAGAGGATTGTCGAGATCCTGAGCGAGCTGAGGCCAAAAAGGGTCCATTTCCTCGGCGGAGAACCCACGATCAACCCTGAGCTGGGCCGTATCACCAGATTCGCCCGCGAGGAATTAGGCGCCATAACAAAAATTGGGCACACCAACGGGTCTGGGAGGATCCCTGAATTTATCGACGAGGCCGCAGTCAGTATAAAAGCCTACAACGAGCGGCTTCACTGGATGTATACTGGCATGTCCAACAAAAACGTCTTGAGCAACTTTGCCGATGCCTACGATAGGGGCGTGAAGTTGGAGGTGAGCACCGTCCTCATCCCGGGTGTCATACCAGTAGAGGAGGTCGAACGGGTGGCGGAGTTCGTGGCGAGGATCGACCGGGGGATAAAATTCCACATAACAGGGTACATCCCTGTCCCGGGAGTCCCTTGGAGATCGCCCACACCCGAGGAGATGGAGGAGGCGGCAAGGGCTGCCAGGGGGCATCTGACAGAGGTGAGGGCAAGGAGGTTAAGCGTGCAGGAACTGGCAGGCCTGAGGATCACCGACCCCTCTTTCAGGAGCACCAGAGTGGCATAGATTGAGCCAAACTATAATTACAACCGTAAAACGTGATCAGGTCTGGAATTTTAGGAGCCCCCACAAAAACCCCATCACCTCTGAATTACGTTTAAAATATTTATGTTCAAAACTCTAAGTGATCTAGAGGTCCACAGCGATGGAGTACGTCGAGAAGCTCTACAAGTATCTAAAGCCTAAATCGCACATCCTCGGACCCAGGACGGCCACCCAGCTACCCGAGGTTATCAGCCTCGCCAGCTCATAAACCTCCTTCCCTCTACCGTAAAGCTCCTCACTCCGCTCCTTCGCCCTAAGATCGAAGAGCACTGACTTAACCCCCTTAAGTATAAAAACGTATGGGCTGGAGGACGCCCAGTTTCGAGGTAATGTCGGGTTTGAAGCCGGCCCGGAGCCCTTGGGGGAATGTGGACTCGTCGAGCCGGTCTCCTGGCCGGCGGTCGCAGCATCCAAAGTCCACTGGGAGAGGGTTCTCGTCGTCGGGATCGAGCAGACCCTGCACGCCAAAGACCGCACCCGCGGTGGGGGGCACCTGCTCGTCTCGATGGAGATGCGGTTTCTGAAAGCAAAAAGGCTTTAAAGCCCGTTAAAGTTTTAAGACAACGTTCGTTTTCTGGAGCGAGTGTTTGTGATAAAGCCCTCTGAAAAGATTGAGAACATCGTCGCCTCGGTCACCATGAACCAGCGCATAGATCTCGACGCCATCTCGAGGAACGTCCCGGGTGTGGAGTACAACCCTGGGCGGTTTCCGGGGCTGGTCTACAGGCTCCCCAAGCCGCGGACCGCGACGCTGATCTTCTCCTCTGGGAAGATGGTATGCACCGGGGCGAAGTCGGAGAAGGAGGTCCACAAGGCCGTAAAGAAGGTAATAGAGAACCTGAAGGACAGGAACATCGTGATCATAGGGACGCCGGAGATACAGATACAGAACATAGTGGCCTCCGCCAACCTGAACGCTGAGGTCAACCTAGAGAAGGCGGTGGTCCTGCTCGAGAACACCATGTACGAGCCGGAGCAGTTTCCAGGCCTGATATACAGGATGAGCGAGCCCAAGGTGGTGCTGCTGATCTTCACCTCGGGGAAGATGGTCTGCACGGGGGCGAAGCACGAGGACGAGGTAAAGGTAGCGGTGGAAAAGATCCACCAGAGGCTGAAGGATCTGGGAGTGCTCTACGAGGAGTAGAACTCAGCACCCCCAGTTCCTCCCTGAGCCTCTCGAACTTCTTTTCCTTGACCAGGGCCAGGACCTCCTCCGCCTTCTGCCGGCACTCGTCGGGCGGGAGTACATTACGTTCGATCTGAGGAGACCTGAGAGGGCCCTCTCCTCGCTCCGGGAGTACCTGCGGAGGCTAGTAGCGGGTAAGGATTTCTGGGACACTTGTAAGGTGGCGCCGGGGAAGGGATTCGAACCCTTGCTCCCCCGAAGGGGAACCGGCTCTCCCGTTTGTCATCTCAAGGCCGGCGCCTTAACCACTCAGCCACCCCGGCTCAAGAGAAATAAGATTAGAAGCTATATAAAATCACTCACTAGAAGCCTCCAATATTTCAACACGATCAATGGCTGCCACATTTAAATAAGGTTCCTTGATTGTGGAATATGTTCAGGACAATTAAAGTTTCCTTACATTTCCAGCAACCACTATTGCAAACGGCAATAGATTTCAACAAAGCGTGTCAGTTCGTCCTGAACTATGGCTCTCGCTACCACACATACAATAAGAACGTCCTTCACAAGAATACTTACTCGGACGTCCGCGCTCTTGTACCTAATCTGCCTTCACCGCTTGTTCAAACTGCGCGTGATCTGGCTTCAGAAATACTGAAGAAAGTTGGGTTTGTCCATGTAACTAAGAAGCATCTCTCTGTAAGGTTCGATAGGTGAACTTTCAAGTTCTACCCTTCAGGACACGTTTCTCTGGCTACGGTTGCTGGCCGTCTCAAATTTGCCTTCAAACCCTATGACTATATGAAGCGTTGGCAAGGTAAATACACCAATGCCCAACTCATTATTAGGAAAAACAAGGTCTCTTTACACGTCCAAGTTAAGGTCAAAATTACTCCTGTGCCTTCAAGTTCATTTACTCCGACTTTCTTGGGTATCGATAGGGGTATTACCAACATCGCTACCTGTTCCGACAACACCTTCTTCAATTCGAAGCGTTTGAGAGCCGTGAAGGGTCGGTATCAATATCTTAAACGTAAACTCCAACACTTAGGCACTCGTTCCGCAAAACGTAAGTTGCAGAAACTAAGCGGACGAGAGAGACGGTTCGTGCTGGACGCCAACCGCTGCATATCTAAGGCAATAGTTGACAAGCCTTTTTCGATTTTTGTTATGGAAAAACTTCGCAACCTCAAAAAAATTAAGCGTAGTAGGCAGTTTAACCGCAAGCTTGGTTCGTGGTCTTTCTACGAATTAGAAAAATTCATAGTGTATAAGGCCCTTCAAATACGGAAGTCCGTAATCTTGGTCAATCCATACTATACATCACAAACCTGTTCCCGTTGCGGTCATGCAGAGCGGGCAAATCGAAGAGGCTCATTGTTCCAATGCAAGGTTTGTGGCTTTTCACTTAATGCCGACCTAAGCGCTGCAAGGAACATCGGGGTACTCGGCAAGTCTGAGTATCTCAGGCTGTGTGTCAATCAGCCTAGCATAGCGCCAGATGATGCCACTGATGATCGTGGCAGAGATAGCTACAAGCTACTATCTTCCAATGGTAGCGATTGACCTAAATCTTTTTCATATCGGCATAAAGGTGGGCTTCGCGTCGGTCGCAATCGTGCCCTTGCCCTCCATAGACTTCAGTACTTCCTTGGGCAACACAAAGAGGGAATGGTGAATCTCTCCACCATAATACTTCAGTCCCTTGACCTTCCTCTTCGCTATCTCTCCGTCAAGACAATCTGCCTTCAAACCCTCAGGATCGGGTCCCCTCGTTCCATAGACGAACCCCCACATCGAGTCGTACGCCGGCACCCACACGTGGTACCCTCCAGCCTTCCCGAATACTTTCTTTATTGTCCTGTAAATGGTCGCGAAGCAGTAAGTGCTATAATAAGTGGATGTTGCCTGCGTCACCAAGAGCCCGTTCTCCTTCAAAATCCTACGCACCGCCTCGTAGAACTCCTTCGTGTAAAGTAGTTGGCCCGGTCCACCTTCCAGCGGGTCTGTAACGTCCATGATGATTACGTCGAACTTTCTCCCGCAATCCTCAACATACTTCCTTCCGTCTCCAATAACAAGCTCCACCCTCTCACTCTCGAAGGCACCGTCAGAGAGTTCTGGCATGTACTTCTTGGAGCTCTCGATAACCCCAGCGTCGATGTCCACCATCACCACCATACTTACGCCGGGGTGCCTCAGGACCTCCCTCAGTGTCCCACCCTCACCGCCCCCTATTATCAGGGTGTCCCTCGGGTCGGGATGCGCAAACATGACCGGGTGGACCAGGGACTCGTGGTAAATGTGCTCGTCCCTCACCGTCGACTGGACCTTGCCGTCCAAAACCAGCATCCGCCCGTACTCGTACGTCTCCACGATGTCTATCTGCTGGAACTTCGTCCTCCTGCTGTGGAGCGTCCGCTTTATGCCGTGCATGTGGGCGCTGTGTGGCGTCTGATACTCCACAAACCACTTCCAGCCGAGGCTCAATCCCTACCCTCCGTTAGAAGCCCGCGCTTCAGCTCCATTATCGAGGAGGACTTAGGTTTGAGCAGCCTGGCGATCCTGTCGTACGCCTTCATGGGATCCGTGGCGGTGTTGCACGTGAAGATGTCCACCGCGGCATAACCCAGCTCCGGCCACGTGTGGATCGAGAGGTGGGACTCCGCTATTATGACCACGCCCGTCACCCCTTGGGGAGCAAACTTGTGAAAGACCTTGCCGACGACCGTCGCCCCCGCGTCCACCGCCCCCTTCTCCATGGCGTCCTCAATCGCCTTCAGGTCGTTAAGCGCCTTCCCGTCGCAGCCGAACATCTCGAATACGAAGTGCCTCCCCAACTCCCTCATAAGCCCAACACCTTCTGAAATCTACCGTAACCTTGCGTGGCTTATTTCCTTTTATCCGTTCTGTCTTCTCCACGGGTATTTGAACAAAACGGGTAAAAAACCGGGTCTTTTAGCGCCGGTGAGATCATCTTTCAGAGGATCCCCGCCGGGTTCTTGTTGAACGGGACAATGGTCTCCTCGTACTTCCTCCACATGGGATCATCCTGCTAAACCCTTGCCCCGCTCACCAGCTCCGCCAGGTCTATCCCGTGCGACCCTATCTGGTAGAAGTACATGGCTATGGAGTCCAGCAGGGCTGCTATCCTGGGTTGCCTACTCATCAGGAGCTCGTTGACCGAGACCAACCCCTCCGTGAGCTTGGTGCTCTTCATCATAACGCTCTCAGCGAGCTTGATGTCCTGCTTGAATAGTGCCTGCGCCGCCTCCTCGTGGATCCTGTACGCCTCCCCGCTCAACTCGGAGAGCGCCTCCATGATGTCCTTGTCAACCTCTTTTCGGCTCAGCTTCGGTACCGAATCTGCAATCGCCCCGGAGTAGTCCGCGATGGTTTCCACGTACTTTGCAGCCATTCTCAGGTCGAGGCACTCCGCGGGACCCACACCGAGCTTCTCCGCGACGCCGGGGTTCCTCAGCGCCAGCCTCAGCTGCCTCACCATGAGGAAGTAGAGCCTGTCCACCTCATCATCCCTCCTGCTGACAGCCTCCGCCAGCTCAACGTCCCCGTTGGCGAGGGCCTGCTCCGCCTCCTTGTGCATGCTCGCGGCCAGAATGTACGCCCTCTTGAGCGTGCTCTTTACGGGCATCGACGCCGGCTGGAGGAGGCACTGGATGGTCATGCTGTTCGCCTCCTCCTCCACTATCTCCAGCCCTATCAGCTTGTGTATGGCGGTCTTCACCTGGTCCCTCATGGCAGGTGTCATCCTCCTTCCAAGGTCAATAACCATGGTATCCGTCCCGGCGAGGTAGTTCGACCTGATCTGCCTCTCCACACCCTCCTGCTCCCTTATCACGGCGGTAACACCCTTTTCGGCCTCCGCCGCACCCTCTGCCTTGATCGTCAGGGCTCCACCCTCCCCCTCCACAAGCCTTAGCACGGCTCCACCCTCAAGTCCGTTCTTCAAGACCCACTCTTTGGGCAGCGAGAGAAGGAAGGACCCGCCCTTGCTCATCTGCAACCTTCTGTAATCCATCTCTGGGACCCTCAAATCCTGTTATCCCGCTTCTTTCATTAAGGTTTTCCTAAAAATAGACCCAGAGAGGCTTCAAAAAGCGATAAGAGAGACCTGCCCCTACTTTTTCACAGGTGTCTCCAGTGGGTTCTCTCAAGTCTGCATACGATGCCCTCATCAACTCCGGCTACCAGGTGTCCCCGGAGGCATTTGCCCTGCTCGGAGAACTGGGAGACCCCGAGCTCGTGGTAGAGCGCCTGCTGAAGGCAATCGGGGGGATGAGCGAGAGGCCCATGATCATAGAGCGATCCCATTTGGAGGGCCTGACTAAAGTTGAGGCGCAGAGCGAATCAAAACCCTCTCCCAGTGCGCAGGCCACCCCCAGCCCGGTGCCCTCCGCCGTCATAGTAATGGGAAGCTCCGGGAGCCACCTGATCGAGGGCACCATAAACGACTTTAGAGGTTACTTCGTCAACCGCTTCGAGCGCCTCCAGAATATCCTGAGAGCCCGTGCGGACCTGAGGGATGCCACCAGCGCCTCATTCCTGCCCGAGGGGAACAAGCCTAGGAAGGTCAAGGTAATCGGGATGGTCTCCTCCAAGAAGGAGTTCAAGAGCGGGGGCTCCGTGGTGGAGCTGGAGGATACGCAGGGCTCCATTAGGGTCTCCTTCAGGGGGGACGAGCAGACGAAGAGGAAGGTCTCGCGCATCCTCCTAGACGAGGTGGTCTGCGTCCTTGGGACCACCACGAACGGCAGGAGCGTAAGAGGCGAAGACGTCGTCTGGCCTGACATCGCCCCGCGCATCAGATCTGGCGGTCCAAAAAAGGACACCTACGCCGTACTGACATCGGACATCCACGTCGGGAGCAAGCTCTTCATGAGGGAGCAGTTCGAGTCCTTCATCAACTGGATAAAGGCCGAGGACGGCGAAGGAGCCTCAAAGGAGGTGGCGCTCAACACGAAATACCTCATCATAGCCGGCGACCTGGTCGACGGGGTCGGGGTATACCCCAACCAGGAGGAGGAGCTGCTCGTAAAGGACCTAAACAAGCAGTACGAACAGGCTGCTGAGTACCTCTCAATGGTTCCAGAGCACATCAAGATCATCATAATCCCGGGCAACCACGACGCCTGCAGGCCAACTCTCCCGACGCCACCCATCTACAGGGAGTACGCCGCGCCGGTCTACGCAATGAAGAACGTGGTGATGCTCGGGGACCCAGCGGTGGTAAACCTGGACGGCGTGGTCTTCCTCCTGACGCACGGCAGAAGCCTCGACGACGCCATCCCGGCCCTCCCCAACTGCAGCTTTAAGGAGCCCCAGTACGCGATGGTGGAACTCCTGAAGTCCAGGCACCTCGCCCCCATCTACGGGGAGAAGACGCCGCTGGCGCCGGAGCAGTCTGACAGCCTCATAATTGACCCAGTCCCCGACGTATTCCACGCCGGGCACGTCCACGTCTGGGGGGTCTCCGAGTACAGAGGGGTGGTGGTCGCCAACTCCGGCGCTTGGCAGATGCAGACGAACTACCAGAAGTCCATGGGGATAGAGCCGCAGCCTGGCGTGGTGCCCGTGTTAAACCTCTCGAACTTCAGGACCACCAACCTCAACTTCCTCTAATTCTTGGCCTTCACCGCGCAGCTGACCGCCCGTGCGACCATCCTCGCAAGCCTCACCGGCTCGGGTATCCTCCCGAATATGGTCAGCCGCCTGACCAGCCTCATCGCCTCTGCTGGCTTAATCCTCACGCACTCCACCAATACGGGGTTCTCCCCCTCCAGAGATAGCTCATGAAACCCTCCAGCCCCCTCGATTACCGCGAGCCTCCTCCTCCAATCGCCGAAGTGTTCCTTGAGGGCTGACCTCACCGCCCCCTGATCCGGCCTCTCCCCCAAGACGAATATGGAGGGGATCCCGAACCTTTCAAGTACCTTCTTCGGATCCAGGAGATTGAAGCCTGCTATGGGTATGCTGCTCGACATGACAACGTCGACCTCGCGACCCAACTCCTCGATGGTCTCCATCAGCCTCTCCGTGGCGTCGAGCCCGTCCACCTCAACCCTCTTTATGATCAGCCTCCTCGGTTGAATGCCGTCCGTTAAAAGAAATGCCACCGGTGTGGTCTTGTCAGCGCTCTTGGCGAAGCTGCCCCCCTCCACCGCCAACACTCTACGGTCGGACATCCGCCTCACTTGCCTAAATACGCTGTCATCCCGGGGTCCTCTTGGAATGCGTCCCTGAGGTTCCTATCCGATATGCTGAGGCTAATGATCTTTGTCCGCCCGTACCTCCCCTTGCTTACCACCCTCGCGTTGGCTATCCCTAACATGTCCAGCTCGTTGATGAGGTCGCTTACCCTCCTCTGGGTGAGGGCCTCGAGCCCGAACTTCTTCGAGACGCCGGTGTAGACCTCGTACAGCTCCCCGGTGATCCCGCCCTTCCCCTTCTGCCTCTCGAGGAGGTAGAGACTCAGGATCAGGACCCTCGAGTGGATGGGCATCGTCCTGATGACCTCCACGACCCTATCCTTCTCCACCTCCCTCTGCGCCTTCCTGACGTGCTCCTCGGCGACCTTTGTGTCCCCGCCCCTCTCGGCGACCTCCCCGGCAACCCTCAGAAGGTCCAGCGCCCTGCGCGCATCGCCGTGCTCCTTGGCCGCAAGGGCAGCGCAGAGTTTCATCACCTCGTCGCCAAGAATCCCCCTGTGGAAGGCTACCTCGGACCTCTTCTTCAGGATGTCCTCAAGCTCGGAGGCGTTGTACGGCGGGAAGACGAGCTCCTCCTCCCCTAGGCTGCTCCTGACCCTCGGGTCCAGGTACTCCGTGAACTTCAGGTCGTTGGTGATACCTATGATCGATACCTTCGCCTTGGAGAACTGGTTGTTTATCCTCGTGAGGTCGTAGAGGACCTTGTCGCCCGTCTTCTTCACCAGCGAATCGACCTCATCAAGCACTACGAACATGGATCTGCTCGAGGCGTCTGCGAGCTTGACGAACCTCTTGAGCACCTCAGACGTGGAGAGTCCCGTGAAGGGGATCCTCTCCCCTATCGCCTCGCAGAGGTCTGCCAAGACCCTGTAGTTCGTGTCGTCGTGCTTGCAGTTGATGAACGCTATGTTCAGGGAAACCCCTATGTTCTTGCCCTCAGAACCGACCTTCTTCAGAACGTGCTTGGTGACGGCCGTCTTTCCCGTCCCGGGGACGCCATATATGAATATGTTGGAGGGTCTCGACCCTTGGAGTACAGGGGCGAGTATCTCCGCCAGCCTGAGTATCTGGGACTCCCTGTGCGGCAGGTCGTCCGGGACATAGTCCGGCCTGAGGATATCCCTATTCACGAAGATCTTCGCGGTAAGTACTCTCTTGAATAGGTCATCCAGAGAATTTCCCATTATCCCTCCTCCAGAGGATGCATTAGAAACTGGGGTCTATTTAGCATATAAAAGTCACTGTGCTGCACCGAAAGTCCCGCCCTTATCCATATATCTGTGAGCAACAAATCTCTAAACATCCAACGGTGCCCGACATGATGTCCCCCCAGTGGCGGCTGAACCTGGCAGCGTTGCTCTTCTTCACGCTCGTCCAGGTGGTTGTGCCGCTCATACCGCGGTACGCCCTCGTCATCGGGGCATCGCCATTCATGATAGGACTCGCTGTCTCGAGCATATCCATCACCGCCATATTCTTCCGGCCCCTGTTCGGCGTGCTGAGCGACAGGCGGTCCCGTTCGCGCCTCATGATGATGGGGCTCGTCTTTGGCTCGGTCGCCTACGCCATCCTATTTTTCTCGCACGACATCACCACGATAATGGTTGCCAGGCTGATAGAGGGCTTTGCCGTCGCCTCATTCGTACCCTCCTCAATGGCGAGCGCGGTCGACCACGCCCCCGAGGGCAAGGTCGGTGAGGCACTTGGATGGCGGGCCATGATGACCGGGATCGGCTTCACCATCGGGCCCGCCCTCGGCGGCTTCCTGTCCGAAATCTTCGGTTACGTGGTGACCTTCGGCATAACCTCCGTTCTGCTGCTCATGGTAATCCCTCTTGTCGTGTTCAAGGGGTCTGAGAGGCAACCGCCAACCGCCGGCATCTCTTTCAAGGGCTTCAAGGAGAGGACCTTTCTACTGGCCCTCCTCAGCATGATTAT
>Ga0315280_10009746_pt1 | contig 12212 bp, 9 predicted proteins | sample YL17G06_40_MG_FD_203697 | JGI IMG/M metagenome (GOLD analysis project Ga0315280, IMG submission 203697) | Sediment microbial communities from Yellowstone Lake, YNP, Wyoming, USA - YL17G06_40 | ecosystem: Environmental > Aquatic > Freshwater > Lake > Sediment | place: USA: Wyoming | collected... | reverse complement strand
AAGGAGTAAGGACAGCGAACTGGGCGGCGGCCAGCTTGTGCTGCTCCGCGAACGCCAACGTCCTCTCGAAGACGCCGCGATCATCTCCGTCCAACCCCAGGACGAACGACCCGATGATCTCAATGCCAGCCTTGTGGATCGCGCCGATGGCCTCGCCCATGTCCGTTCCCAGGTTGGGCGACTTGCCGGTGGCTCGCAGATTCTCTTCCGACAGCGATTCCAGGCCCATGAACAGCGCATGGCACCCGCTGCGGGCGGCCAGAGAGAGCAGCTCCGGGTCTTTGGCCATTGCTAGATCACCTTGGCCAATCCAGCGTATGTGGAGCGGGATCAGCGCCTCGAAGAGCTCTTTGGCTCGCGATGGAGAGGAGGCGATGTTGTCATCAACAAGGCCAAGCCATCCGCCGAGTGGGCGAATCTCCCCGATCACTTCGGCAACAGGACGGAAGCGACAGCGCCGGCCGAAGACGGCGCTCACCGTTACAGAAGGCGCACGCATGCGGGCATCCTCGTGCCGTCTGCACGACGTTGGTGGTTAAGTACCGTTCGACGCGCAGCAGCTCGCGGCGGGGGCGCGGGAGACCTGCGAGATCGGCGTAACCATCTTGCTTGTAGCGAGGCCTGAGACGACCGGCTGCCAGATCTGCCAACACCTCCCGCCAGACCGGTTCGGCCTCGCCGATCACAACCGCGTCCGCGTGAGCGGCGGCCTCATCGGGCAGCACCGTCGGATGGATGCCGCCCATAACGACCGGCACGCCTCGTTGCCGGAATGCGTCGGCGATCGCATAGGCGCGGGGCGCGGAGGCAGTCATGCAGGTGATTGCCACCCAGTCGGCAGCAGCGTTCACAGCGACCGGCTCCACGTTCTCGTCAACCAGCCGTACGTCCACGTCCGGCGGCGTCAGGCCCGCCAGCAGCGGCAGAACTAGCGGAGGCGCGAGCACTTTGCCGCCACCCCACCAGCCCTGCGACCACGCGGGCGCGATGATGAGCAGCCTTGGCCTGTTCGTCGTCACACTCGTCTCACAGTCGGCACCCCAGATCGTGTTCTGCCGGCAGGCGGGACACGCGCGAGGCGAGGGTCGTATCCCTCGCCTCACGTATCGTTTGACCCCCCGTGGCGCAATCTGACCTAACCTCCGCTCTGGCCTTGGCCTCCTCCCTTTTTCGTCTGTCCGCCTTTCCCACCTTTCCCTTGCGGACCGCCGCCCTTGCCGCCACCGCGGGGAGCGGCGACTGCACCAGCCTTAGCCTTGCCACCAGCGCGCGGAGCGGCGACTGCACCAGCCCTAGCCTTGCCAAACCCAGCGCGCGGAGCGCTAACAGCGCCACCCTGAGCCTTGCCAAAGCCTCCACGCGGAGCGCTAACAGCGCCGCCCTTGGCCTTGCCAAAGCCTCCACGCGGAGCGGCAGCAGCGCCACCCTTAGCCTTGCCACCACCGCGCGGAGCGGCGACTGCACCAGCCCTAGCCTTGCCACCACCGCGCGGAGCGGCGACTGCACCAGCCTTAGCCTTGCCACCAGCGCGCGGAGCGGCAACAGCGCCACCATGCGGGCGCGTGGCGGCCAGGGCCGAGAACCCCGTACCGGGGCCGCCCCTGGCGCGGCCACCGGGCGCGACCGCCGTCCCGCGACGGGCCCGGGATACCAGCCCCGGGTCCATCGGCCTGGTCATGCCTACGGAGCGCAAGCCGCTCGCAGCCGACCGCAGCAGCGGGGCCGCAGCCATCGAACGGTAGATCCGGGACGGAGGCGCGGAAGCGACAGAGAAATCATGCCAGCCCCGGTCGCCTTGCAGGCGGAACCTTCCCTGCGACCGCTGGACGGGAACTCGCCAGTGGTCTTCCACCAGCCGTTCCGGCACGTACACCACGTTACCGCACACGATCGGTGGGGCAGACAAGATGACGACCTGATTCCCGTAGTAGCACCGGGGGCTGCCGATGAACAGCACCGTCTGCACGCCGCCATAGGTGACGACGCAGCGGTCACTGAGGAGGTCGAAGAGCAGTACCGCCCCAATGACGTCGGCCACGCTGCGCAGCGGCAGGTAGGCCGCTCCGCCGTAGACGAAAGGCCTGGGGGCGTAGGCCGGCACGTAGCCGTAGCTGGCGAAGATCCCGAGCGCGTAGCGGGGAGTACGCGGATCCACATCGTAGTACCCCCACCCCGGCCGGCCCTGGAATGACGCCCGGTGACGGCGCGGCTCCCAGCGCATGGGCACTCCGAGGTAGCGGTCAAACGCCGTCGCGGGACAATAGAGCTGGTCCCGCACGGAGACGACCGGCGCCACCAGGACGACCGGCTGATCATTGTAGTAAGCCGAAGTCGAGCCGACGACCAGGGTCAAGTTGCGGTTGTGGTAGACAAGCGTCGCGCTATTGGCGTAGGGGTCCCACGTCAAGCCCGCGCCGACGTAATCGCAGGTGGACTTAACGGGAACATAGGCGCGGTTGTCATAGACAAACGGGGCCACGCCATAGGACCGAATCCGCCCTTGCGCGGACGCCTGGCCAACAGTGACACAGATCAGGACTGCCGCCAGCACCGCACACCACACACATTTTCTCATCTCGCGCTCCTTGTTTCAGACGGAATATTCAAGTGTACTCCTCATACTCCTGCGTTCGCAAGCGCGCCATCCCTTCCTTCGCCTCCAGCTTCCAGGCCGCGCGCATCACTGCCGCCGTCTGCTTCTGCATCTCCTTGGGAAGATAGGCGCGCCCACCAACGGTGGTAGGTGATTGCGCTCTCGCTCAGCGCGTTATCGGCGTCTCAGGACAACGTCCTTCGGGACCTCGGTGACGAGCATGTCGCCGACCTTGATGTTAACTGCCTTGCCATGAACGAAATAGCCGCCGATGAGCCCGACCGGACCAAACACGGCTGCGCCGCCCACAGTCGCGCCGGCGGCCTGAGCGCTCTTCCCGCCGCTGATCTCCTCGCCTTTGCCGCCAGCCTCCAGCGGGACCATCTTGCCCGTGACTGACCGCACCGGTTGGAGGACGATGCGCATCTCGGCATTGATGCCATAGCGCTTGCGCTTCGAGACCTTGCTGATGACGCCCTGGACCCGCGCGCCGCGGCGGATGGCTTTCTGCCCGCCGACCAGCACGTCATCCTTGACGTGGAGACGGACGCGCTGACCGACTTTGGTGGTCTTGGAGTTCAAGGCCTGGTCGAAGGCCACTGTGACTTTCGTGCCCTTCGGGATCACCAGTCGCGCAGCGCTGGCGATCGCGGTGATGGAAAGCAGCAACACCCCTGACAACATCCCTATTCTACTGAGATGGCGTATCATGAACCGTTTCCTCCTTCTCCCTCTTTTGTTCGTTCTTGCGTTCCGGCAAACCGCCGCATTGTCCGTTCCTTATGGAGACAGCTACTTGGTGAGGTAGACCCCCGCATCCACGGTGACTGGCGAATCCCCGTGGTTGTCCATTCTCACAAGCACTCGGTTCCCCTCGATGACGAGGGATTTCCCGACATAGGCCACTTTGTCGCGGACCGACTTCGGGAGCGACTGTGACATTTCGCAGTCCAAATCACCAGTACTCGGTTTGGCTCCCACCGGACAGGATCGAAATTCAACGTGTATCTGCTGTCCCTTGCTAAGCCCTTGGACGAACACCTGCACGCCAGCCTTGGCGTAGCCGCTCGCCGGCACCTCCCGAGAAACCGTCGCTCCAGGGCCCAGCCGGTAGGAGCGCAGGACGGCTACCGTTTTCGCCACCGACTTCTTCATCGGATTAACCAGGGCGGAAATCGCCACTGCGTGTCCGGCTTTGTTCTCGAAAGACAGGTAGAGAATCGGCCCGAGAACAGGCTCCGTCCTGTCCATGGCCGAGTCGCCCAATACCATCGTGGGCGCTATTTCCCGCTGGATCTCATAGTCGCCGCGCAGCTCGTCCCCAACTGGGCCAAAGCGCAGGCCTACGTTCACCACCTCGCGCGGCATGATTCCTTTGCCCCGAAGCTGCAATCGGACTTGAGAGTACCCGCTAACCCGAACTGCGGGCACCACGCTCTTGCCGGCCGGAAGCGAGTAGGAAGCAAGCACGGTGGGCGCCTTCGCCCACACTATCTTCTCTGGCCTTCCGCCGGGCTTTTCTGCCCGCGACGCTTTGTCCGCAAAGGAGCCGGAAACCGCCACCGCGAGCGCCAAAGCCGTCGCCGCACCCAGTACCCAGGAACGCATCTTTCGCCTGCTAGATGGATTATGTCCCAACCGTAGTGTGAGGTTGGGCACCTCTCTCGCGTAGGTTAGACCCCAACGCGGTAGTCCTGATAACAGGTTTCATAGATCACCTCCGGCTCCGGATCTCGACCCAGGTCAGTCTGAGCCCTTAGCCGGGATGAGGTGTATCGCCTTTTACAATCACCCCCATTATCTCACAATGGTCATTATATCTTAATGCTCTCCTCTCGTCAATACACAAGAGCCGCTTTCTTTAGGAGAGTTTGTGGGTGTTTAGTGGCTCTGGGACAGGGGCAGGACGCTTAGCGGAAACCTGGCCGGGCCGCGGAGGTAGGGGTGATTCGCCGGTGTGCAAGCTTGCGGGACAGGAGCGCAGGAAGCTCGAAACGGTAGTCATGAGAGTAAGTATAGCACCGGCTCAGCCAGGAAGGAAACCGCCCAGGAGTGCTCGGATAGGGTTTCTGGGGAGGACAAGAGGGTAGCATTACGATATCATGCGCCAACGTAGACTGACGGCACGGATGTCTGGTGTGTTCGCCCTCGTGCTGGTACTCGCGCTGATTGCTTCGGCCATCGGGTACGCGCAACCGACTGCTCCGCCCGCCAGTATTGGAAGTTTCTTCCGCGGTCTGGTCGGTGAGTGGATCGGCACGTGTGTGCAGTCGACGGATGGGAAGGCAACCGACAACAAGTACTTCCACGCCATCATCAAGCAGTCCGGCCCCGATACCCATGAAACCGTGTTCGAGTACTACAGATTGAACCAGCAGACCGGTGCGCCGATCAAGGTCGGCGCGACGACCATGGCCACCAAGGTCGCTGCTGACGGCACCGCGACGAATCGCATCACCGGCAAGGCGGATGTTCTGATCAATCCCACCACCTTAAAGCCGGAGCAGCATGACCTGTCCGAGGTGCTGCGGGTGTCTCCCTCTGGCGGGCTGGAGGGCAGGGGCAGTGGCAGCATCAAGGTGAGCGGCATGCTGCTGGGCCTCGGCAAGAACGGCAAGGTGAGGAATTATCACAGTACGTGGTCGCAGAGCAACGGTGTTCTGAGAATCAGCCAGCATCTCGCAGTCAAGTTCAAGGTGTTGTTCTTCAGCAAGACATTCACCATCATCGCCGACTACACCGCGCGGCCCGGAAGCGACATCGTCGGCCTGATGAAGAGCGCTAAGGACAACGCGAGCCGTGCGGCGGAAGCATCTCGGCGCTGAGACGCGCCAGTTCTCTCAACGTTCGGGCAATCCTCCTGGACGCAATTACTCGGTCAGGATGACGCCGCAAGGATAGTCCAGATCGAAGGGAAAGCCGAGTCCGCACCACGCGTGCGGACTCGGCTTTCTTCTTGGTGTTGCCCGAGCAACCTTAGGACGCCCGCCCGTGCTGTCCAAGAGCTCATCCGCCCCCCAGGACGCTCCTGCACCCTCACTCGTGCTATTCTCTGCACTCTCTGACACCCCTGTTCCGGGAGCCCGTGCCGTCCGTTTGAAGCCGCCGCCATCCGCCACACAGCGCACGCGCCTCCTGGCCGCCGGGGACTCCTCACAGTCTCAGAATCTGCGGCAGTAAAGAGCCGCTTTCGAGGCGGATTTCGAGAGCAAAGGACGAGGGACGGGCAAAGACACGCCCCGCAGGGGAGTCAGCGCCAAAGACACGGCTCAAACCTGGGTCTTTCTGCCGGCCAGGGTTCGAGCTGTCTGCCGCCAGGCACAGCCGCTCCCTGCCTAGGCGGCGCCAGTGGGTGCTTATGAGCGCATCCGCGGGTCTGTGCGAGTCGCGCTGCCAGGGCTGACCGGTCGCTACTTCAATCGTCCATTCCGAGGCTGGCCCACAGCCCCCTCACAGCCCCTAATCCCATTGCCCGGCGCCCCCAGTTGCGGCCAGAATCGCAGCATCACCACCTTGATCACCGCGGCCGCCGGAACTGCCAAGACCACACCCACGAACCCGAGCAATGTTCCACCCGCGAGCAGGGCGAAGATCGCGGTCAGTGGATGCAACCCCACCCGGCGGCCCACCAGTTTGGGGTAGAGGACTTGGTCGGCGATCAGATTGCCAGCCACCATGATAGCAAGCACCACCAAGATGAAACCGAGCTTCTTGCCATTCACCACCATGATCAGGCCCGAGATCACCACTGCGCTCGGATATCCTACATACGGGACGCCATAGAGCAGGCCGGTCATTATCCCGAGCAGGATAGAGAAAGGCACCCCGGCAACGGTCAGCACGATCACCGCATAGAGCGTAACAATGCCAGACAGCATCGCCATCCCTCGTAGATAGCCGCCAGCCATCTGGTTAATGCCATGCAGCATCTCCCGCGTCGTCTCGCGCCGCCGCTCCGGCAGCGCGAGCATCAGGTGTCGGCCCAGGGCGTGGTAATCGAGCAGTAACCAGAAGGTGACCACGGGGGTGATGATCAGCAGCGACACGATCACCAGGGAGCGGTTCAGCCATCCCGGGCCCGCGTGGAGCAGGCTGAGTGCGTAGGCTTGCGCCTTGTCCCCCGCCTCCGCGAAGACCACGCTTACGTCACGGGGCAGCAACCCCACGAGTCGGCCCCAGATTTTCGCCTTGTGCTGCAAGCCCTGATAGAACTCGCGGCCCTTCTGGGCGTAGGTCTGATAGTCGGCCGCGAGTTTCCCTGCCTGCTCCGCCGCCGTCGGCACTACCAGCAGCGCCACAACCACGAAGATCAGCAGGAATGCGCCGAAAACGACCCCGATGGCCTGGGTGCGACGCCAGCCGCGCCGCTGCAAGGCGTCAATGCCTGGGTTCAGCAGGTAGGCGATCACCGCTCCCATGACAAAGGGCAGCAGGATGGCCCGAACGCGATAGAGCAACCAGATCACGAACAGCCCGGCCACCAAGGCCCAGAGCCACCGTGGCCACGCCAGCAGCAGGCTCGCTTCCGGTTCCTCTGATCCTCCCTGACGCGCCAGCACCCGCACGGTCGCCGCATGAATGACCGTAACTACATAGGTTAGCACCATCACAGCGATCAGTGCCACAGTAGCCGTTGGCAGATCCAAGACAGTAGCTCCGCGGAATCAGGTGTAATCAGACTCAGGCCTGACTTGCCATGTACTGAGCCGAGATGCAGAGCGTCAGCGTTCTTGGGACAGAAGCGGGGCTGGAGTTAGCTACACTTCTGGCGTTCCTGTCCCTGCATTTCTGCACTCTCCTCTCAGCCTTCGGTAGCGTTCCCGGCGCGCGATCACGGTGCGGATCTGCAGCGCCTTTCGCCGGGCCACGCTCTCCTCCCTCCTGCCAAGCCAGACATCGTCCGGGGTCGGGATGGCGCTCGGCGGCGGCTACACTTGCCCTCCGGCCAGGATATGCTGGAGAACGTGGCCGAGGTGCACCGGCTCGAACGGCTTGGTGAAGACGGCCGCCGCCCCCAGCTCCATCACCCGGTGGTGTATCTCCGGCTCCTGCGCGCCGGTGATCACCACTACCGGGATCTGAGCCGACTTCGGGTTCCGCTTCATCTCTCCCAGGGCCTCGAATCCGTCCATGAACGGCATGGAGAGGTCGAGGCAGATGAGATCGTACCCTCCCTGGGCAGCCTTCGCCCGACCCTGCCCGCCGTCACTGCAGTAGTCAAGGGCGTGCTCCACTTTGACAATGTCGAGAGCAGCCTTGACGATGCGAGCGACGGGTGGGTCATCGTCGATCACCAGAATCCTCTTCATCTAGCAGCTCCTTGCTGACCTTTCGGTCTTCTTCGGGTTCCCTCCGGCCCCCTGGATCGGCTCGGGACCTACTGAGGTACGGATGCCCTCCGGGGCAGGGTGAACCAGAACGTGCTTCCTCTGCCCTCCTCGCTGTCCACTCCAACCTGGCCGCCATGGGCCTCGACGGCGAGCTTGCAGAACGTGAGGCCGATACCCGTGGAGTACCTCTGCTTATTGGCAGGATTCTCGATCTGACCGAACTTCTCGAAGATCCTCTCCCGGTACTCGGGTGGGATCCCTGGACCTGTGTCCTGCACGAGGACGCGCGCTGCATCAGCGCTGGATTCGATGCTTACGGTGACCTGACCGTCGTCTGGCGTGAACTTCAGGGCATTGCCCAGCAGGTTCTGGAACACCCGGGCGATGAGCTCGGCGTCGGCCATGACCGTCACCGGCTCGTCGGCGCCACTCAGCATGAGTTGTCGGTCGCCCTTAAGGGGCTCCACCTTGGCGAGGGCCTCTCTGGCAATCGTGAGCAGCTCACACTGGGTCAGGTTGAGCTTCATCTCTCCGGCTTCCATCTTACTCACGTCCAGAAGCGAACTCACCATCTCCACAAGGTCCTCCGTAGAAGCGAGTGCCGTCTGGACGAACTCCCGCCCCTGATCTGACAGGCTCTCTCCCTCGAGCATCTCCAGCGTTCGCAGGAAGCCGTAGATGGCCGTTAGCGGCGTTCGCATGTCGTGCACTACCATGTGCACAAGGTTATCCCGAAGTTCCTCGAGCTTGCGAAGTTGTTCGTTGCTTTCCTGTATCAGGCGCTTCTGCCGGCGGAGTTCCAGGTGGGTCGCCACCCGCGCCTGAACCTCTTCAAACTGAAATGGTTTCGTCACGTAGTCGACGCCACCGACCTTGAATGCCTTGACCTTGTCCATGGTCTCGTCGAGCGCGCTAATGAAGATCACAGGAATTCCCGATAACTGCTCATCCGCTTTCAGGCACTCACACACCTCATAACCATTCATCTCCGGCATGAGGATGTCCAGGAGAATCAGGTCAGGGGGGTCATGCTTGGCCGTTTGGAGGGCGAACCTTCCGTTGGCAACAGGCCTGACTTTGTACCCCCGCTCTTTGAGCATCTCCGTCAGGAGGCGCAGGTTTACGGGCGTATCGTCGACGACCATAATGCTCGGCACGGGTGGCTGAACCGTGGAGTTCTCCATTACATTTTGCCTCCCGGCGGCAACACATCCAACAAGCTCTGGTAATCAAATGCGTCCAGGAACTGCCGCACCCCTCGTGCAATGTGACTGTCGTAATGCGCGACTTCATCGGTCAACGTCAGCAGTTGGTCGAGGTCGGCATTCATCGTCGCTTCACGCATCCGGCCAATCAGCTCCGCGGGCAGGGCCGCCAGGGCTTCCGGTGTCAGGGCGCCGGTCGCGCCAGCCTCCGACCCAGCCCTACCGGCATGGACGTATTGGTCGCCCGGCAGTACTTGCACTGACTCATTCGTTTTTTCTGCAGATTCCAGCGCCACGTTCAGCGTGTCCATGAACTCATCGACCTTGATTGGCTTGGTGAGATACCGGAAGAAGCCTGCCTCCATGCCCTTCTCAATGTCGCGTGGTATTGCGTTTGCGCTGATGGCCACGACGGGGATGCGCGCCGTTGCTGGGTCTTCGCGCAGGATTCTCAGGGCTTCGATACCGCTGATGCCAGGCAGATTGATGTCCATCAGGATCATATCCGGCTGCGAGGCGCGCGCAAGCTCGATGCCGAGATCTGCGTCCTCCGCGCTCAGCAGGCGCATATCGGGGCGCCGCGCGATGAGTTGCTCGACCAGCTTCAGGCTCGCCGGGTTGTCCTCTACATAGAGCAGGGTGCGCAGCCGCGCACCGTTCGGCACTTGCGGTTGGGAAACTGCTGAGGGTTTGGCTCCTCCAACTGCAGGCTGTGGCGCAACATCCGAGATCAGTTCGATCCAGAACACGCTTCCCACCCCGACGGCGCTTTCCACGCCGATTACGCCCCCCATCATCTCTACCAGTCGCTTGGACACCACCAGGCCGATGCCTGTGCCTTCCTCGGCGCCGCCCGCTTGTCCGAGACGGTCGAACGAATGGAAAAGCTGCGCCAGCTTTTCCGGAGGCAGTCCCTCGCCGGTGTCCTTGACGCTGATGCGAATGCGTTCCGAAGCGCTCGCGGTGCAGTCCACGACGACCGTTCCCCCAACCTGGTTGTATTTGATCGCGTTGGAAAGAAGGTTGATGAGAACCTGCTTCATCCGGGTCCGATCGGCATTGACAAACGAAGGGATGTCGAACTGGGGAAAGGTCATGCTGATGCCACGCTTCTGCGCCTGCGGTTCCATCATGGCTTGGCATTCGAGCATGACTTCGGCCAGCGACACCGGTTCGGGCGACAGCGACAGCTTCCCGGACTCGATCATCGCGAGATCGAGGATTTCGTTGATCAGCTTCAGCAGATACCATCCCGCCTGGAGAATCTGGTCAATGCTTGCCTGCTGGGAGGGCGTTGGCCCCGGGGAATTGGACTCCATCAGCTGGGCGAAACCGAGGATCGCATTGAGCGGGCTGCGAAGCTCATGGCTCATGCTGGAAAGGAAATCCGACTTCGCCAGGTTGGCTTTTTCCGCCAGGGACTTGGCGCTCTCCAGCTCGACGTTCTTCTCCTGCAGCACCTGATCCAAGCGTTTGCGCTCTGTGACGTCGCGCGCTGCGGCGAACACGCCCTGCAGCCTCCTATCCCGGTCGTAGAAGATGGTCGCATTGTAGGACACCACTGTTTCCTTGCCGTCCCTGGCGCGCGCGGTGAGTTCGTAGTTGGTGACCTTGCCTTCGGTCAGCACCTGCTTGATGCTCGCCTCGGCCCGCTCCGGATCGGTGAAGTAGTTCTTGAACGGCGCGCCAATCAGCTCGTCGCGCGTGCAATCGGTGAGCGCCTCCATCTGCTTGTTGACGTCGGTGATGATGCCTTGCGGATCGGTGGTCATAATCGCGTCGATATTGGATTCGATGAGAGAACGGGTGTAGAACTGCTGGTCGCGCAAGCGCTGATCGAGTTTCTTCTGCTCTGCTTCGACCTGCTTGCGCGCGGTGTTATCGGTGCCGATCAGCAGATAGCCGATGATGGCGTCCTGCGCGTCGCGCAGCGCCGTGACCGACACGATTGCCGGAAAGCGGCTGCCGTCCTTGCGGATGTAGGTCAATTCGTAGATGTCCTCGATCCCGCGCGAGGCCTTGAAGACCAATGCCTCGAAGCCCGGCGTGATCGTGGTTCCCAGCTCGAGGCTCAACGCTTTGGCGCGCGCGATCACTTCCTGCGGATCAGAAATATCGGCCGGGGTGATCTTGTCCAGCACTTCGGCGGCCGTATAGCCCAGCATGCGCTCGGCGCCGACATTGAATATCTGAATGACGCCCTTCGCGTCGGTGGCGATGCTCGAGAAGTTGGCGCTGTTGAAAATCGCGCTCTGCAAGGCCCCTGTTACGAGAGCCCCTTTGCCCCCAGCGATGCGCTGCTGGCGGAGGGCATCCTGGAACTGGGCCGGGGTGATGAGGCCCGCCTCGATCAGTATTTCTCCCAACTGCTTGGTCTCGGGTTGCATATGTCCAGAGCCTTTCTGTGCGATAGGATTGGTATCAGTCTACACTTGTCGTTAGCGAGACGCCAAGAGATAACGAAGGATTTCCGAACTCCTGATGCGAGGCCCGCTTCGTCACCCTGGGTCTGCAAATTCCGTGTCGCGCTCCGCAAAGGAATTGCTCGTCGTTTCCAGCAACGCCCTCTGCTTCTCCTCATTTCTGCAGATCAGAGGCAGGAGTGTTGAGCTTCAGCGTCAGTGGGACATTTCGGGGGGTGAATTAAGACCTACCTCGGGTGTCCTTGCCCCTGCATTCTCCACTGTCCCCGTCATCTCCCGATAGCGCTCCCGCCTGGCAATCAGGTCCGTGAAATCTCAGAGGATTCTATCCTACTCAGTGGTGATTCTATACGCGATCCAGAGGCCGAGGATTGCTCCAACCGTACTGCCGACAAGTCCCCAGATTGAAAGGAGGCCGGCTCCAAAGAGACTGGGAATATAGCCTCCGATCAATGAGCCGGTGAGAAGTCCCATCATTAGCAAGCCTCTATGCGGAGAGCTGTCCATACTTGTGAAACCTGCTGGAGGGATGTCCCCGCTCTTGCAGCTCGGATGGACCCGCGCTGCCTTCGATAGTTCTCCCGCCTGGCCACCAAAGTCCGGATCTGCAGTTCCTTGCGCCGCGACAGAATACCTTCCCGGCGGCCCGACCAGACATCGT
>Ga0315280_10009742_pt1 | contig 12216 bp, 11 predicted proteins | sample YL17G06_40_MG_FD_203697 | JGI IMG/M metagenome (GOLD analysis project Ga0315280, IMG submission 203697) | Sediment microbial communities from Yellowstone Lake, YNP, Wyoming, USA - YL17G06_40 | ecosystem: Environmental > Aquatic > Freshwater > Lake > Sediment | place: USA: Wyoming | collected... | reverse complement strand
TCATCCATAAGGCTGACTGCCTTCGCCAACAGTTCTTTCTCGTCAACAGTTAAGAGGGCCATTCCATAACCTCGGTATAAACTCTTCACGGGGTGTTTTAACTTTTGCCCCCAATCCGTCCGGTGAGTCGGCTAATGGGTACGATGCCACCATGAGGCGCGGGACGAGGGGAGGGCCCATAACGATATGCGGCCGCTTGCGTAATGCCAGGATATCGAGAAGGAGGGCACCAATAGAGCGCGTCTTTGTGGTCCTGAAACATGTGTTTAGGGCAGGGCACATCCTGGTGACGACTGTACCAAGGGTGAAGGTTAAGATGCTGTTCTCCTGCCTCTGCTTCGACCAGATGCTCTCGAGCCTCAGCAAGATCTCCCCAGTCTGATAAGCGTGAGCCTGAGCATATCTCCAAGTTTACCTTGGGCTCGGGAAGCCAAAACTCCTCTAGAAATACTTGGGAGAGCTTGTAGTGTAGTGCTGACCAGTATGGATTATATCTACCCCCAAATTCCGTTTTAGACATTCATGGATTACAGGGCCGACTTTATTATCTGCGGACGGATGCCAAAACAAAGACGAAGCGCATGATCTATCGCCTGTGCATTAATACAAGTCAGATTTTTTAAAAAGCATTAGGCAGGATCTTTTTGACCATGGGGGCCCGTAGCTTAGTCCGGCTATAGCGACAGACTCATAATCTGTTGGTCGAGGGTTCGAATCCCGACGGGCCCACTTTATATTCAAAAATTGAAAATGCACATCACCGAATCATTTAAATAAAAAAATCAGCATGGTTTAAATGAACCAAAGCAACAGAATCGAGGGGGCCTACCGATTACTTCTGATAAAATCAAGGTAATAATATTGTGCGGAGGGATGGGGACCCGCCTCAGAGAGGAGACGGAGTTCAGACCGAAGCCGATGGTGGAGATCGGAAACAGGCCTATCCTGTGGCACATCATGAAGATATACTCAACGTATGGCTTCAGTGACTTTATACTGTGTTTGGGATACAAGGGGGAAATAATAAAAGATTACTTTTACCACTATGCCACGAGGAACAGTGATTTCACAATCGAGCTGAGCACAAGAGAGATTGAGTTCCACAACTCAAGGCCTGAGGAGAATTGGCGAGTGACTCTTGTTGATACCGGTGATAATGCGATGACTGGAGCCAGAATCAAGCGGGTGGAGAAGTACATCGACGAGGACCTATTCATGGTGACGTATGGCGACGGGGTCACTGATCTGGACATCAGGAAGCTACTCGCCTTCCATAAATCGCATGGAAAAATCGGGACGGTAACCGGGGTCCATCCGCCATCCCGTTACGGTGAATTGAGGATAGTGGGAAACACGGTCTATTCGTTTAGGGAGAAGCCCCAGGAGGAGGAGGCTACGATCAACGGCGGGTACTTCGTATTCAAGAGAAAGTTCTTCGATTACTTATCTGCTGATGATGGTTGCATACTTGAGAGGGCACCTCTAGAGAATCTGGCGGCAAAGAACCAGCTGAAAGTCTATCAGCATATGGGATTCTGGCAGTGCATGGACACCTACAGGGATCTCAAACTGTTGAACGAGATATGGGCATCGGGAAAGGTACCATGGAGGGTGTGGTAGTTGTCATGGAAGGACAAGAGCGTGCTGGTAACGGGCTGCACAGGGTTGCTCGGATCATGGTTGTGCAAGGAGCTAATTGCTAAAGGGGCCAATGTAACTGGCATTGTCAGGGACTGGGTGCCTCGCTCGATTTTGTTCACAGAGGATCTTTTGAAACAGATAAACACCGTTCGCGGAGAGGTTGAGGATTTTCAAAAGATCGAGAGGACGTTAAATGAGTATGAGGTTGAGATCGTCTTCCATCTTGCGGCGCAGACAATTGTACAGATTGCGAACAGGAACCCACTCTCGACGTTTAGGACAAACATCGGCGGTACCTGGAACGTTCTAGAGGCTAGCCGGCGGGTCCCCACGGTGAAGAAGATCATCCTCGCGTCCAGTGACAAGGCCTACGGACAGCAGGACAGACTGCCTTACAACGAGAACGACCCCCTGAGAGGGACCTACCCGTACGATGTCTCTAAGAGCTGCGCAGATATGATAGCGCGGGCGTACTTTGTGACTTACGGTCTTCCGGTGTGTGTAACGCGCTGCGGTAACTTCTACGGAGGCGGCGATCTCAACTTCAACAGGATTGTGCCAGGGACGATCAGATCGGTACTACAAGGGGAGAATCCGCGCATAAGGAGCGACGGCACCTACATCAGGGACTATTTCTACATAAAGGACGCGGTCCTCGCGTACATCCACCTTGCAGAAAAGATGGACGAGCCGAGCATCTTGGGGGAGGCGTTCAACTTCAGCGACGAGCTACACATAACTGCCCTTGACCTTGTCAAGAAGATAATACACCTAATGGGAAGGGATGACCTCGAGCCGAGGGTTCTCGGGACGGCGAAGAATGAGATAAAGAGCCAATACCTCTCGGCAGCCAAGGCTAGGGTGGTCCTCGGATGGAGGCCCAGGTACACGCTTGATGAGGGTTTGAAGGAGACAATTGAATGGTACAGGACATTTTTTGAGGGAGGAGTTAAGAAATGATTGCTGGTGTGAAGATTAGACCCCTGGAGATCATACCTGACGAGAGAGGCATGATAATGAAGATGATTAGAAGCGACGATGAAGATTTTCAGGGGTTCGGAGAGATATACTTCTCCGTTGTATATCCCAACGTTGTTAAGGGCTGGCACATTCACAAGAAGATGACTCTCAATTATGCGGTAATCCATGGCATGGTAAAGCTCGTTTTATACGATGACAGGCCCAGGTCGCCCACAAAGGGGGAGGTGCAGGAAATGTTCCTCGGGCCCGAGAATTACAAGCTGGTCACGATCCCCCCCATGGTCTGGAACGGATTTAAGGGGATCGGGACGCGCCCGGCGATAGTGGCCAACTGCGCAACAATCCCCCATGATCCGGATGAGATACAAAGACTCGACCCTTTTAACAATAAAATACCTTACGATTGGGGAATAAAGCAAGGATGAAGGTCCTTATAACCGGTGGATTAGGCTACTTGGGAGGGCGCATAGCCCAGCATTTGGGCGGTCTGCTTCCCAAAAGCAATATCCGCCTCCTCATAAGAAACGGGGGGCAACCCGTTCCAGCATGGGCTGAAGGCTACGATGTATTAAGTGGGAACATTTTGGATGACGCGGCTCTGTCCCGAGCGTGCACAGGCATTGATTCGATAGTCCATCTTGCCGCGCTGAATGAGATAGATTCAGAAAGACGCCCCCTAGATGCACTCAAGGTGAACGGAGAAGGGACCCTAAGGCTCCTAAACGCGGCAACCGAATCGGGTGTCGGTAGGTTCATTTACTTTTCGACTTTTCATGTTTACGGCCTGAACGCATTTGGGGAGATCACCGAAAACACCGTCCCCGCGCCCTTCCACCCCTACGCCATAACCCACCATGTGGCAGAGGACTTCGTGAGAATGGCAACCCAAAAAAGAAAAACCCGCGGTGTAATACTCCGCCTCTCAAACGGTGTCGGTTACCCATCGCACCCAACCGTCAATCGCTGGAGTCTTGCATTCAACAATTTTTGCCTGCAGGCAGTACTGAGAAGCGAGATTGTTCTGAAGAGTTCAGGCAGGCAACACAGAGATTTCATCACACTAACGGACATTTCAAGATGCGTAGAACACATCTTATTAGGTGACGGCAAGATATTCGAAGACAGGAACATAATATACAATCTCGGCGGGGACTACTCTATATCCATCCTAGACGCGGCAAAGCTAGTTGCCGAGAGGTGCCAAAAAACCCTGGGGAAGAGGTCAAAGATCATAGTCGGGAGGTCTTCGGAGGAAGCAAAAGGGAAGGATATGGACGAGCCAGTTGTTTATAGATGTGATAGGATCAAGAGTACTGGTTTTCAGTTGATTTCCAATATAATTGAAGAGATAGACAAGACCATAGCGTTCTGTGAAGAGAACAAGGAGTACTTAGAATGCAACATGAAGTAAGCGTAATAATTCCTACATTCAACCGCTCGGCGTTATTGCAAGATGCCTTAAAATCAGTACTCGGGCAGACGTTTCAAGACTTTGAGGTGATCGTAGTTGATAATTCATCTAAGGACAATACTGGCGAGGTAGTTAGATCATTTCATGACCCAAGAATAAAACTCTTTGAGATCGATAACGAGGGGGTAATAGCGAGATCTCGAAATTATGGCCTGAAGGAAGCTAAAGGAGAGTTCATAGCATTTTTGGATGACGATGATATGTGGCTCCCTGAAAAGCTTGAAGCCCAGTTGAATTATCTGAAGGAGCACCCTGAATATAGTGCCGTCTACTCAAACACTTGGATAGTTGCAGACAATGACTCAAAGAGGAGGCTGTACCTTAAGCCAGAAGGCTTTAGAAAGGGGGATATCTTTTCAGATCTTTTGAAGGAAAACATTATTCCGCAGCTAACACTCCTGATCAGGAGAGAGGTCTTTGAAAGAGTCGGCTTATTAAACGAGGACCCGTCACTTAGATGCGTGGAAGACTATGAGTATATGCTGCGGGTTGCCATGGTCTTTAAGGTAGGCTTCATAGAAGCCCCTCTTACAATATATAGATTACATCCCGGAGGCGCGGGTTCTAAGCAAAATTTTGCCAAGCTGAAGCAGAGGGCGCTGCTATCTGTTATGGACAGCCCATGGTCTCGCGATAAGGAAAAAATTATGAAAAGAGTATACGAACTATACTTAAATTCCGCATATTATAACTTGAAATTCCACAATTTTGGCGAGGCTGCGAGGGATCTTGTGAAGTATTTACGCTACGTCCTTGGGAGGTACAGGAGCGGAGGAGAACTAAGAAAGCCCTCAGGCATTTAGTTGGGGGACACCCCCAGTATTGTCATAGTTATATAAATGAAGAACCCTACCCTTGCGGGTAGGGTATCCGTTCACTAGACATGGCTCGATCTGGCGATGTAGTGCTGTATCGTCTCAGCCGTCACCTGGCCGATGGACCTGTAGAACTTGCCGTCAGCGGCAGGAGATAGAAAAAGAGGCTGCGAGAATACCGCACCCGGAAGGGTGCGGATGAATCGCAGCTTTTAATAAAAGAGAGGACTTAAATTTGGTAATCATGGGAGGGACCGAAAAATATCATCTTTTGGCTGGTGTGCTTGGGACCCGCCCCCGATCAGCCGCCTGAACTACGTTGTCTTCGCTGTTGCACACCCCAAGGCCTCGGAGTGACTTGGGAAGTACAAGCTAACATACGAGGTCAAGCGCTTCGCGGTCATATTCGGGTGTGCTATTTTGAAGAACCTCCAACTGGTTGACAAGAAGGTGGCCGGAGTTATGAGGGGGAACAGCCCATTATTCTCTCTTAATCATGGAGATTGCCTTATTCCAGAGGAAAAAAATATTTTCTTTAGTGAAGTAATCATGATAGAACAGCCTTATCACAACCGGCCATACAATTACAAATAGCATAAACAGGCCTCCAAGGTAAAGGTAAACACTCTGAATTTGACTCTTAAGGTACACGCTAACCAGATATAGAAGAAAACTGACCAAAAACGGTAAGTATATCTTAACCACGAATCTCCCAAGTTCTTTTTTATCAGGTAATATATACTGCCGTATTATAAAGAATAGTACCAGGGTAACAATTGTCTGTATTACGATGGCAGCCCATGCGACACCAACAATCCCGAACCCCATTACTATGACAACATAATATAGTATGATGTTAAGGATCAATCCGATTGACCATATCACGGTGTTAAGCGTCTGTTTATTTACAACTGAAGAGTTCAAGATGAGGTTGGGCACTATTGCCATACTCGTCAGAAATATGTTAAATGCAAGCACGTTGAATACCGCAATGCTTTCGAGATATCTGGTCGTTATGAAGTGCGCCAACAGAAAGAAGCCAAACTGGAAGATCCCAATGCTGATTGCGGATATGACTGACATATACACCGCAATCCTGCGCATCGGTGCAAACCCTTCAACAAGATCGTCTGCCTTTCCTAGACTTGCCCATAATGTCGGTTGTAAGACGCTGCCAAAATCGGAGAAGAGCGAGATGGCGAACATGATAAATGTAACCGCATAAGAATAGATGCCCAACTCTCTTAGGGGCAGATATGCCGCGATCATCGTCTTATCGGCTATTCGGTAGCTCCAGTAAACAAAGTTAAGCAGAACCAACGGTATCCCAATTTTCATCAATCCGAGCGTCTCGCGCCGGTTAAGTTCAAAATGATAGCCAATGCCTGCCCTTCTGATGTAATAAATGAAGGCGAGCAGCGCGCTAATTATCGGGACTATCAACACGGCGTAGATCTTCAACCAGAAGATGAGGGCCATCGTCAGGACTGGGGTGGCGATGCCGGCGATAAAGTTTCCGATTACCACTTTGTTGAATCGCTGCCGTGCATAGTTGAAGTCGATCCAGTGTTTGGTGTTTGCCGTTACGATATAACTTATTGCAGTGATTATAAGACCAACTCGAACCAGCTCGTTGGAGTAAAAGAACGAAGCGGAGAGGATGATGAGAAACGGAATCAAGTTATACAGAATTTTTCCGGTAATCGCAACGTTTTGAATGTGCAGAGCCCTCTCTTCCTCACCCTTGCCCAAGAGGAAGGGCATCTCCCGCGCGGCAGCCGAATCCATTCCTGGACCTGCTAGACCGGCATACATGCTCCATAGTCCCACAAAACCAAGTACGCCGTAGTCCTCGGGGATCAGAACGATCGCAATAACGATAGTCATTATAAAGGAGAGAGCTTTAGCAATAAGATTCGCAACGTTGAATTTTACCGAATAACGCAGGATTCCTTTTACCGTTACATTACTATCAACGCTCATTTTGCTTCAACTTTCAATTATTATTTTTGCAGACTACACGCACCTATCTTAATTGAGATGCCCAAGATTTAAATTGTTGTGGCGTGTGAAATCAATATACTTTATGAACTAGGCCTTCAAGGTGTTAATGGATGGATCTCTTTATAATAAAAAACGCTAAGGAGTTAAAAGAGGTGAAGATTGAGAAAGAGAAAATGCTCTCCATTTGTTTTGATTGGTTGACAAAAAGAGAGCTGGTCGAGAAAGGCTTGAAAGCCCAAATTTATGATGAGTATATTTCTGAAACGGAAGGGGACACAACGGATAGGTTTGTTTTTAATCTATCAAAGGAATGGCATTATTTTAAAGGGGAAGATTTCACGACCTTCCAAGGTGTTTCACTGGGGTTAATATGGGAGTGGGTCTTCTGGTGGAGTACACTTATTCCTATGTATAAATTTTTAATATCGATAAAATCAATTCTAAATACTGTAAAGCCAATCACAATTTTTTGTGATAATGAGATTCCTAACGCCTATTCTTGGATCCTCAAAGAGCTTGCAAATAAAAATAGATCAAAAGTTGAATGCTTTGGCGCACCAAAAAAAGACTTAGGCATAGATGTTTTATCGGGTTCTTGTTCTGGGTGGGAACTTAATTCGCGAGTGTACAGGTGGCGGAGGCCCTTCTTTATTGTTTATAATTTTGTTTCACGCCTCAGGAACATCCATAAAGACAATGAGTCAAATGTGCTTGTGTTCCCATATCCCACACTAACAAATTTATTTTTAGAATGGCAGAGGAAAAGTCAAGGGATTAATTTTTTGACAACGTCCCTTCCGCGAAAGACAGGTATCTCATTCTTCTTCAGGAAGTTGCCCGAGTGCATTTTCCTTTACCCGCGAAGATTGCTCGAAGAAGAGGAACTGTCTCTGTTGAGAATTAAACAAAGGTGGGATTATATTAAACGGGATCGAGATTACATAAATAAGTTTACGTACAATGACCTCAATCTCTTCCCAGTATTACAATGCGAACTGGAATATTTCTTTAATGAAAAAATATTTTCACTCGCACAGGATGTAGTGGGTTATAAAGATATCTTAGGAAAAAAATCGGTTAAATGTATTCTCTTACCTTTTGATGTCTCACCAACTAATTCTACAATTATACAAGTTGCAAAAACGAGACAGATTCCAACCATAGTCATGTTACATGGCCTCCCCTGTATCAGCCCTTTCAATGATAGAGATAACCTTCAAACAGACTATCTTTTCGTTTGGGGAATAGGAGAATACGATCATTACCTACCGAAGAAAGGGAAGGACAAGCTGCGCTTGGTCGGAAATCCTTATTTTGATTACTATAAGCAAAATAGAATAGATACACAAAATCAAAATAGAAGAAAGCGGGTTCTTTTGCTATCAAACCCAATAGTTTATTCCTTCATCTCCTCCTCGGCAGGAGACCCAGAGGAGTATTTAATGTCTTTAATTGAGATACTCTCCGAGTTCGACGTGGAAATAATCATTAAATTGCATCCATCGGAATCTCTCAATTATTACAAAAGCATATTACAGAAACCAGGGATCAAGATCCTAAAAGACGAACCTATTAAAGAATTAATAGCGTGGTCGGATGTTGTGATATGTTCTTTTACAACAGTGTTACTGGAAGCACTTATTTGCGAAAAGCCAGTCGTTTATGTAAATTTCTCAAAAGTTAGGTGCTCTGCGCCCTTCAATGGAAAGGATAACTTTCCTATCACTACCACAAAAGAAGAAGTGAGAAACCAAATAAAGCAGGTTTTAAGCGGAAGAACCGAAGGTCTACAGCACTTATACAAGAAGGTACTGGAAGACTATGCCGGACCGTTGGATAATAGATCTTCAGAAAGGGTACTCAAAGAAATTTCACAAATTATATCGAATGAAATAGAGAGGGAAGGAAAACAGTGAACCGGTTTGACACCGTCCGCCTGCTACAGGCAAACCAGCCGGTGGATAGGATCGAGTACATCGTAAGCCTCTGCCACGGGAAGTCCGTCCTGGACCTCGGCTGCATCAGGCACTCCGCCGACGCCTCGGTCAGGGACCCGCTGTGGCTCCACGGCCACATCGCGAGGGAGGGCCTCCGCATCGTCGGCATCGACATCGCAAAGGAGGAGGTCGAGAAGCTGAGGGCCCGCGGGTACGATGTTAGGTACGGGGGACGCCACGGAGCCGCTGGACTTGGACGCCAAGTTCGACGTGGTTGTCGCCGGGGACCTGATCGAGCACCTCGCGAACTTCGACGGGTTCTTCAGGAACTGCCGGAGGCTGCTGAAGGACGGCGGCCGGCTCGTCGTCACGTCGGGGAACCCGTTCTATGCGGACACCTTCCTCTGCGCGGCCCACAAAAAGCTGTACGTAGTGAACCCCGAGCACACCTGCTGGATCTGCCCTCAGACGCTCGTCCAGCTGGCCTCCAGGTACCGGTTCGCCTTGAGGGACATCAGGTTCTGCTCCCTATGGAGGTCCGCCGGGTGGAGCACTGCGGACCACGTCATAGAGAGCGAGAGCTACTACTACGACGTGATAACCGACCGGTGGACAAACGACTCGACGAAAATGAAGGTGCTGAGGTTCGGGCTGGGCAAGTTGTTCAGGGCCGTCTACAGGCCGTACAAACTGGTCACGCTCACAAACTCGAGGCTGGTGAAGTTTGCGGAGTTCGGCGCGGTGTTCGAGAAGGAAAGGGAGTGAAAAGCAACATGCAACTAACGGATGAAAAATACTGGGACGAGTATTGGAAAAATTGCAAATTGCCGAGTATTGTTGATATGAATTTTTCATTTGACCGTTGTTTAGCAAAAACTATAAAAAAAGTTCTTTCGGATATAAAAGGAACCGCGCTGGAGGTTGGCTGTGCGCCAGGAAGGTGGTTGGCTTTTCTTTATAAAGAGCTAGGCTTGATTCCGAGCGGGATAGAATACTCAAAGGCAGGAATTGAGGTCACAATTAAAAATCTCAATCTTTTAAATGTAAAGTATGATAAAATCTATAATGGAGATTTCTTTTCATTGAAACCTTCCTCTTCATTTGATGTAGTTATTTCTCTTGGCTTTATTGAGCATTTTAGCAATCCTGATGAGGTAATAGAATCGCATTTGAGATGGCTAAAACCAAGCGGCACATTGGTTCTAGGAGTGCCTAACTTTAACGGTATTAATTTTCTCTTACAGAAGATTTTTGACGAAGAGATTCTTAAAGCGCATAATCTAAACATTATGAGTACTGAATATTTTAAAAACATTGCTTCTAGGTATGATCTTAGGATTAGATTTCTAGATTACATAGGTTCTTTTGAGCCATCTTTAATTATTGTTAAACCTGGTAGAAGAAATATAGAGCAATATACAGCACTCGCTTTTTTAAAGATGGCTTTTATCAGCAGAAAATTTCATTTCTGGGATTCGATTAATGACAGACAATTAAGTTCCTATATACTTGCAATTTACAAAAGGGGCGGAATCAGCTGAATTCCCTATTTGTCTTTACTGAAAACTACGTTAAAGGTGGAGGGAGCAGATATCTAGTTGATTTAGTTAATGGAATGGGCGATATTTATGACGAAATTTACCTTGCGAGCAATCCTAATGGTTTATTCAAGAGCGACTTGGAAAGACTTAACATGAAATTTAATTTGAGTGGTGTTTCTTTCTTTTCCTATAACACTTTTATCGTACATCTTAAAGATAAAAATAAGAGAATTACTCTTCCACTTAAAGCGATATTGAAGATTTCTTCATTATTATTATTACCTTACAATTTTTTTGTAATGTTATCTACTTTGAGAAAGTTCAACCCATCGATGGTCCTTTGTTGTAACGGTGGCTATCCTGCATCTAGAATGGTATTATTAATGGTCATAGCCGCAAGAATTTTGAGAAAACCGACAATTTTAAGTATTGTAAGCATGCCATTCCAGAGTAAATTTGAACGGGCAAGACCGTTCAATCTAATTCACAAGATCATAAACCATTCAGCAGATGTTATAATTGTTAATGCTTACGCAATTGCAAATGCCCTGGAAAAAAATTTTGGTTTTTCAGCTAGAAAGATGTTCGTCGTTCATAACGGTTTACCTGATAGACAACCCTTAGAACGTGTGAAAAAGGAGGGTGTCGTAACGATAGGTTGTGTTACAAGACTGGATTACGCAAAGGGTATTTTATTTCTTTTAGAGTCCTTTAGAAATTTATGTACGCGCTTTTCTAATTTGGAGCTAATTCTTTCAGGTGAGGGGGACTTGTATTCAGAGATCAAGGAGAAAATTAAACGGTATGGATTAGAAAGCAAGATAAAACTACTTGGTTACTATGATGGAGGTACAGAAAAACTTTTAGCAAGCTTTGATATTTTTGTTTTCCCCTCTCTTTGGGAGGGATTCCCTTACAGTATTCTGGAAGCCATGCGTGCGGGATTGGCAATCGTTACTACCGATGTGGGTGGTATTCCAGAAGCGATCAAAAATGAACAAGAAGGATTGCTTGTTCAGCCAGCCATGGTAAATGAGATGGAAAGAGCGCTGGAGAGGCTCGTGATTGATGCAAAACTGCGTAAAGAATTGGGCGACCGTGCAAGAGATAAGTTTAAAGAGAGATTTGAAATTGCGAAGATGCATCAACGAATATACGATCTTTTAAAGAAAACAATACGAAAATGAAGAACCCCAAGCTTCCCAGTAGATCAAAAGTTATTGGGGAATGGCCCATAAATCTACCTCATGTTCTACCATAGAAGCAGATTTAAGCACGGGCGCATCCCCCGATCTACTGATCGTGCAAGTACCTACTTATTTCTTAAGCACGGCTTGGCCGATTTCTTCCGTTTCCGTTTTGCTGACCGCCTCGAGGAAACATTGAGGGTGGTCACCCTCGCTGCACTTAACAACGCCTACGTCGAGGGCACAGCTACGAACCTGGGCCAGTGCGGCCAGACCATGAGGAACCGCCTGAGGCAGCAGGATCCATCGGGTTTCCTCCCTGCAAACGAGGGGCTGATAAGGAGGATGCGCGCGAGGGGGGCATTCTCCAAACCCGTCCCGCTGGCCATAGACGCCCACGACGAGATGTTCTACGGCGATCCTGCAGCCGACGGCGTTGTGGGGACGCAGCGTAAGAGGGGCACCAACTACGCCTACAGGTTCGCCAGCGTCCTGACGGAAGGGCAGAGGGTCACCGTCGCCGTGGTGCCCCTCACAACGGGGCCGGTCGTGGACCACCTCAGGAGGCTCGTGGAGCAGGTGTCCGCCCTCGGCATACGCATAGAGTACCTCCTGCTCGACAGGGGGTACTACTCTGCG
>Ga0315280_10009741_pt1 | contig 12217 bp, 14 predicted proteins | sample YL17G06_40_MG_FD_203697 | JGI IMG/M metagenome (GOLD analysis project Ga0315280, IMG submission 203697) | Sediment microbial communities from Yellowstone Lake, YNP, Wyoming, USA - YL17G06_40 | ecosystem: Environmental > Aquatic > Freshwater > Lake > Sediment | place: USA: Wyoming | collected... | reverse complement strand
AGGCGATAAATTTTTCAGCATTTAGCACCCCCTTTGGCTGAGCTTCAGCCCCGGTAATTAAATAAAAAGACTAAACCAACACAAAGTACAGCAATGCCAACCCACAGCAAGACGTACAGGGTGCGGTGACGCTTATTCATTATCTACACTTCACTTTCTTTGGTCTACTCTTATATAATGACTTGCTGAACTTTTTGATAGCCCTACCCGACTTAAATCTATTCAGATTAACAAAGCCCCTGGTCCGATTCACCGCTATCCACCCCTAAATCCATCTTCCGGCTTGGCTGATAAACCCCATCATACACCCCGAACTAAGTAAATAGCAAATAAAGGCGATAAGAAACCTGAACCACCAGTAGGCTGACGGTAAAGGATTTAACTTTACCTCATTTTATGCTAAAATAGCCACAGTACTGTGAAAATGACGCATAAGCGTTTATAGCCTTGCCCCAGGGCTATAGGCGCTTTATTTTGACCGGCATATTCCAGGACAGGTTAGGAGGGGAGAGAATATGAAGAAGTCCTATAAGATTTTAGCGTGTCTTTTAATCCTCCTCATGGTGGCACTCGGAGCCACCAGTTGTATAACAAAGCCCCTAATGAAGTTCGAAGAGACCCGCGATATGATGGATACCTTCGTCACCATCACTGTTTACTCGGATGAGGAAACGGCAAAGCAGGCAATAGGTGCCGCCTTTGCACGAATGGAAGAAGTAGTGAAGGCAGCCTCAATATTTGATGAACAAGCCGAGGCGTTCCAACTTAACCGAGATGGGTATCTGGATACAGCCTCTGATGACCTTTTAAAGCTGATAACCCTGTCCATAGATTACGACCAAATTACCGATGGATGTTTTGATATAACCGTTCAACCACTGTTAGACCTGTGGGAGGGTGGCTTGTGGAAAGAGAGCAAGGAGGTTCAGCAAAGCAGGATAAACCAGACGATGGCGCTTATCGGCTCAGATAAGATAGCTATTGAGGGTAACCGGATATACTTCAAGGTAGAAGGCATGAAAATCACCCTCGGTGGAATCGCCAAAGGCTATGCGGTAGATGAGGCGCTAGAAGTCCTTAGCAATATGGGCATCAGACACGCCCTGGTGAATGCCGGAGGAGACATAGGCACGCTAGGTTCCAAGCCAAACCAAGAACCGTGGAACGTTGCCCTGGTCAACCCAGACGATACTAGCCAGTGCCTCGCCAGCTTTAATTTCTCGGATAAAGCAATATGCACATCGGGAAACTATGAACGATACTTTAACCCAGAGAAGACAGCCGCTCATATAATCGACCCCAAGACGGGCTATTCAGCCAACAAGTGCATCAGCGTCACCATAATAGCCAAAAACTGCACCCACGCTGACGCCCTAGCCACCGGGGTTTTTGTCATGGGACCTTATGATGGCATGAAGTTGGTTGAATCGCTGGATGATGTGGAGTGTCTGATAGTAGATACCAACCGGGTACTACACTACTCCTCTGGACTATCTAACTATCTAATTCAAAGGCAATGAGGAGAATACCTTGAGTGTAAGGCTTAAAAAGAAGGGCACGCCTTATGGAGTGAAGGTGCCCGAGAACAAGCTTACTGCCAAGAAACAGATTGAGCTGGCACCGTTACCAGAAAAGGCAATCATTCCCCTTCACCAGAATATAGGGGCACCGTGTGAGGCTGTGGTCAAGAAGGGAGATAAAGTGCTGACCGGCCAGAAGATAGGCGATTCAGACAAGTATGTCAACGCTCCGGTTCACGCCACAATATCCGGTGAAATATCTGGTATCACTATGGTGGTAAATCCGCCCACCGCCCAGCTAGTAGATGCCCTGATTGTGACCTCCGACGGGGCAGACGAATGGGTAAAACTTGAACCACCTAAGAACCCTGAGGACCTTTCGGTGAAGGAGATTTTAGCCAGGGTAAGGGACGCCGGTTTAGTCGGACTTGGGGGAGCTGCCTTTCCTACCCATGTTAAGCTGTCGCCACCTAAGGACTGCCGGATAGATACTGTTATCCTGAACGGCTGCGAGTGCGAGCCCTATATAACCTCAGACCACAGGGTGATGCTTGAGTATGGGGAAAAGGTGCTCTCTGGACTAAATATCATCAAGAAAGTGCTCTCCTCGGATAATACCTATATTGCCATAGAGGATAACAAGGAAGACGCCATAGACCACATGGAAGAGCTGATAGTGGCAATGGGGCTCAAAGATGATTTTAAGATAGCCCCTTTAAAATCGAAATACCCGATGGGCGCGGAAAAAATTCTGACCAAAATGATATTGGGCAGAGAAGTTCCCATCGGCGGGTTGCCACTACATGTTGGCGTGGTTGTCCACAACGTAAGCACCGCCAAGGCAATTCATGATGCCGTCGTTGAAGGCAAGCCCTTTGTCGAGCGGGTGGTAACCGTAACCGGTGCGGTTAAGAACCCGAAGAACCTTTTGGTCAGGTTTGGCACCCCGCTAAGGAGCCTAATAGACTACTGCGGGGGGATAGACGGAGAAGCCAACGAGGTTGTCCTTGGCGGACCGATGATGGGTTTCTCCCAGTTCGACCTTGATTTTCCGCTGATTAAGGGGACGAACGGCATAATCATAAAGGAAAGCACACCGATAAGAGAACAGGACTGCATAAGCTGTGGTAAGTGCATAGAGGTTTGTCCCATGTATCTTATGCCCACCCTGCTGGCTAGATATGCCAAGGCTGGCAGGTACAATGAGTGCAAAGAGGGTTATATTGATGACTGCTTTGAGTGCGGGGCTTGCGCCTATACCTGCCCGGCAAATATACCACTAGTGCAGTACATAAAGGTAGCCAAGAGAGAGCTAGCTAAGAGGGCAGCAAAGAAGTGATACCAGAGAGAAAATTCTTAGTCTCACCCGGTCCGCATCTGTGGAAGGGGCTTTCGGTAAGCAAGATAATGTATCTTGTGGTGCTTGCCCTCATGTTTCCCGCTGGAGCTGCGATATATTTCTTTGGTTATTATGCGTTATCAGTGTTGGGTGTGAGCGTGGGGACAGCCGTGCTCACCGAGTATATATGCAAGAGATTACGAAACCAACCCTTCGTCATGGACGGGAGCGCTGTTATTACTGGGATTCTTCTTGCCCTAGTCTTACCGCCAACAATAACTTTATGGATGGTGGCGCTTGGTGCTATATTTGCTATTGCCATTGTCAAGGAAGCCTTTGGTGGTCTGGGGCACAACATATTTAATCCCGCCCTAGGGGCAAGGGCTTTTATGTCAATTAGCTTCCCGGCAGAGATGACGACATGGGTATTGCCGACATACTTTGGCGCTGATGCGGTAACCTCAGCTACTCCCCTCAGCGACAAGTTTATTTGGCTTGGTGACAAACTATCTTTATATAAGGTAATGTTTATCGGTAACGAAGCCGGCTCAATTGGTGAGACTTCAGCCCTGGCAATACTAATTGGCGGTATTTTCCTCCTGGCAAAAAGAATAATAGACTGGAGGATACCGGCGGTTTACATCGGAGTAGTCGCCTTAATGGCTTTTGCCTTGGGGCAAGACCCTCTATTTCACATCCTGGCCGGGGGACTTATGCTTGGCGCCTTCTTTATGGCCACGGACTATGTAACCTCACCTCTGACCCACCGGGGGAAAATAATATTTGGCGCGGTTCTCGGGGTATTAACCGCAACGATAAGGCAGTTTGGTGGTATGCCCGAGGGGGTTTGTTACTCCATCCTTTTCGGGAATGCTATTACCCCCCTTATTGACCGGTATACCAAGATAAGACCATATGGTCTGGTAAAGAAGGTGGAAAGTGCCAGTTAAAAGCGCTTTTAAAGGTGCCTTCCCCATAATCTTATTAACCGTAATAGTGGCTATTGCCGTTACTGCGCTTACCTTTGCCGACAAGCTTACCCGGGTCAAGATTGAAGCCCAAAAGGAGCAGGAAGTACACAGAATGCTCTCCGAGCTCTTCCCCGAGATGAGCCGGTATGACTTTAAGAACGACATATATACGATATACTCTAACGGGGCTGAGGTTGGCTATGCCTTTTTGGCTCTTGGTAAGGGGTACGGGGGTGAGATTAGCATCCTGGTTGGTCTTGAGGATGAGAACACGATAAAAGATATAATCATCGTCTCGCAGACTGAGACCCCGGGACTAGGCTCGAGAATAACCGAGAGCTCCTTTACTGATAGATTTACCGGGCTGAGGATTGAGGATGTGGCACTAGCCGAGGAGGGGGGAAAGGTAGATGCTATAACCGGCTCAACGATAAGTTCTAAGGCGGTGATTAACGCGGTTAGGGAAACTGCTATGGAGAAGGTTAAACTGCTAAAGGCTAGCGAGGAAGGAGGGTAAAGATGCGAGCCTTTGGGAAGGAGTTTTTGAAGGGGCTTATTATCACTAATCCAGTATTTGTCCTCGTCCTCGGTCTATGCCCGCTACTAGCGATTAGTACTTCACTTGACAATGCCTTTGGTATGACACTAGGGGTTCTTATTGTTCTTGTGACATCCAATACACTGATTGCGGCAATAAGAAAATTTATCCCGAATATAGTAAGGATTCCCATATTTATTGTCATCATTGCTACCATGGTTACCATCGTCAACCTAATATTTCACGCCAATTTTCCCGACCTTTATAAGTCGCTTGGCATATACCTCCCTCTGATTGTGGTAAACTGTATAGTTCTTGGCCGAGCCGAGGCTTTTGCCCAAAAGAATCCAGTAGTCCTTTCTATTGCTGATGCGCTGGGGATGACCCTCGGCTTTATGTTAGCCCTGCTCATGATAGCCTTTTCAAGGCAGTTACTGGGCACGGGTAATATATCGGTGTTTGGTATTAACTTCTTCACCCTCCCGGTTCTCGGGAAGCACCCGATAGCTATGTTCATATTCCCCCAAGGAGCATTCTTAATCATAGCGCTGTTACTAGCCCTATTTAGACGGACGGGGGTGATGAAAGGGTGAATGAGCTCATTGCCATATTCCTCGGTCTAGTCCTCATCAATAACTTCGTTTTGGTGAGGTTTTTGGGTCTTTGTTCTTTCTTCGGTGTCAGCACCAGACTAAGTAATGCTTTTAGTATGGGGGTGGCGGTCACCCTCGTTATGGCCCTCGCCTCAATGGCTACCTGGCTTATCCGCCAGTATGTCCTTATCCCATTTAATATTGAGTATATGAATATCATTATCTATATCCTGGTAATCGCAACACTAGTCCAGATTATTGAGCTATTCATTAAGAAGACAAATGCCGCCCTCTATAATGCGTTCGGAATCTACCTGCCGCTTATTACCGTCAACTGCGCCGTGCTTGGCATCACCCTAATAAACGCCACCGAGAATCATTCCTTACTGGAGAGCATAGTGGCGGCTCTCGGCGGTGGAATAGGCTATAGCCTCTGTCTGATAATAATGTCAGGCATACGGGAAAGGCTGGAGATGGCTACTGCCCCCAGGGCAATGAAGGGGTTACCGGTAGCTTTTATTGTTGCCATGCTTCTTGGTCTTACCTTTTGTGGGTTCTGGGGAATGATATAATATTAAAGGTGACAAATTCTGAGGAGTTAATATGATTTCAATAGGCATTCTTGCCGCTATCGGCTTAGCCTGCGGGTTAATGATCTACTTTGTCTACATTAAGGTTCCACAAAAGGTAAAGGGACTGGAGAAGACGGAGGAGATAAACGCTATCCTGCCCGGGATGAACTGCGGTGCCTGTGGTCATCCTGGTTGCTTTGGCTATGCTCAGGCGCTGGCGCGCGATGCCAACTTGGTCACTAAGAAGCCGTGCACTACAGTGCTACTCGACCCGAAGAGACTAGAGCAGCTAGAAAAGGCGCTAGGTATAACCCTAGATGCGTCAGCGATGCTCAAAAAGGCCCTGTTCCACTGTAATGGGAACTCAGAGATTATATGTAATTACTCCGGGGTTGACACATGCAAAGCTGCCGCCCAACTCCTCAGCGGGTATAGGAAATGCCCCTACGCTTGCCTAGGGCTTGGTGACTGCGTGAAGGTTTGCCCTGAGAACGCAATATATATAGACCCTGAGAAGAAAGTGGCTATTGTTGATACCGAGAAGTGCACCGGCTGTGGACTCTGCGTCCCCGAGTGCCCTCAGGACCTCATCGAGCTGGTTCCAGCCAGAACCAAAATCGCCTTTCAGTGTAATTACAAACCGTTAAGGGATGTCCCAGGGAGGGAGAAGTGTGAATTTGGCTGCACCCACTGCCGAAAGTGCTTCAAGGCTTGTGAATACCAAGCCATTGAGTGGCACAAGGAAAAGGCTCTGCCTGAATTTAACCAAGAAAAGTGCACCCTTTGCCTTAAATGCATTGAGGTGTGTCCGCAGAATACGCTGGCTGACTTCACCAAGGCAAGAAAAGCGGCAGAAGCGGTTACAGCATAATGACCTTCCCGTCAAGGGTCAATCTCAGATGAAATATCCCTCTAGGTGATGCGCGATTAGTTTATCTGGTATAATATAATATAATTAGAGCAGCCAAAAGAGAATGCGAGTCATTGCCGGTAAAGTAAAAGGACACCAACTCAAAGCACCAAAGGGGACTGCTACTCGTCCAGCGACAGATTTAGTGCGAGGCGCGATTTTCTCTATTCTAGAAACTACTACCAGCAACTGGACACAAGTGCTTGATTTATTCGCCGGCAGCGGAGCCTTAGGTATTGAGGCTTTAAGCCGTGGCGCAGACTGGGTTGACTTTGTTGAGCATAACCCACGATGTTGTGATATAATTAGGCAAAACCTAGAAAAGACAAAGCTATCAGCACAAGCCCATGTTTATTGCTGTAGCGTCGCTAAAGCATTTTCCTTTCTTGATAAGGAGTATGGCATAATACTAATGGACCCGCCCTATTCCAACCCTTCTATCGGCAATCTAGTGGCACAACTGGCAACCTCTAAATTGGTTGGGACAAACACAATCGTGGTGGTAACCCATTCTCTTCACTCCCACCTAGACCCAACCTATGCCCCACTAAATCTCATTAAAGAGCGCCGCCACGGGGATAGTTGCATTGCACTATACCGAAAGGAGAGCAAGCCTTGACCATTGCTATCTACCCAGGCAGCTTCGACCCAATAACTAACGGGCACCTTGATATTATTCAGAGAGTAACTAGGCTCTTTGAAAGGTTAATTATCGGGGTCTATGATACTCCAGACAAGCACCTTCTCTTCACCACCGAAGAGAGGGCAGAAATGGTTAAAAAAGCCACTGCCAATCTGCCTAATGTTGAGGTAAAGGTTTTTTCTGGGCTGACCGTTGACTTTGCTAAAAGGGTAAAGGCACAAGCTATAGTGCGCGGACTAAGAATGAGTGCCGACTTTGAGCGGGAATTCGATTTGGCAATGATGAATAAAAAGTTGGCACCTGAGATAGAGCTGGTTTGTCTAATGTCAGACCTGAAATATCAATTCCTTAGTTCCAGCCTGCTCAAGGAAGCAGCCAGCCTGGGTGGCAAAGTTGACGACCTCGTCCCTAAACACGTGGCTGAAGCTCTAAAAAGGAAGGTTCACGGCAAAATGTAAACGTCATTCACAAAGCATTACACCAAAACAAACTAATTCCTTAGGCACAAAGATAGGAGGGATATATGGCATACAAGATTACGGATGAATGTATTAGCTGCGGAGCATGCGAACCTGAATGCCCAAACGAGGCAATTAGTGAAGGGGAGACAATCTACATAATTGACCCAAATAAGTGCACCGAGTGTGTTGGTAGCCATGAATCATCCCAATGCGCTGAAGTCTGCCCCATAGATAACTGCTGCATACCTGACCCAGACCATAAAGAAAGCAAAAAGCAGTTGCTTGACAAGTGGCGTGGGTTACACCCGGATGAGGAGCCTGCCCCGGGAACCTATTAGGCTTAATATTTTTTGTCATCCATAGTGGAGGGCATCAATGGGATTTAATCTGGCTGCCCGCAGTGCCGGGTATATTCCAGAGACAAGACCAATAAAAACCGAGACCGATACAGCCAGAATTATAATATCCGGCGATACCACCGATGGAATCGCTTCCCCGCCAATATTTATGCGAGAAACAAGGCGTGATGCAACCAAGCCACCAGCTATGCCTATGCCACCGCCGACCGAGCTCAACATTGCTGCCTCAAGCAGAAACTGGGTTAAAATGTCCCTCCGCTTAGCCCCCACTGCTTTACGAATGCCTATCTCACGAGTACGCTCGGTTACCGAAACCAGCATAATATTCATAATACCTATGCCACCAACAAGCAGGGAAATACCGGCAATCGCTCCTAGAACTATAGTAAATACACCGATTATTCCCTGTAACTGAGCTACTATCTGCTCCTGGCTGATAACGGCAAAGTCATTCTCTTCACCAGCGGCTAAACGGTGGCGCTGTCTTAAAACATCTTCAATCTCGTACATAGTGCCATCTATCGCCTCGGCACTAGATACCTGAACTACAATTGCCTGGACAGCATCTTCACCCCCAGCCGTGCGCTGGGTAAACAGCTTGGTCTGAAATGTGGTTATGGGTACCAACAGTAACTCATCCTGGCTAACCCCCATAAACGCCCCGCCCTTAGCCTCCAGAACCCCGATAACGGTAAACTGACGCCCCTTTATCTTAACCTTCTGCCCCAAAGGGTCATCCGAACCAAACAAGTCGGTAGCCACTTTATCCCCAAGCACCGCTACCATATCTCTATGGGAAACATTCCTCTGGGAAATAAATTGACCTGAGGCTAGAGAATAGTTTAATGCCTCCATATATTCCGAGGTAGTGCCAGTTACTGATGTAGTTATACTTTCGCCATCAGCTATTACTTCAGTATAGTTCCCGCTTATTGGAACTACGGCTACTGCCGAAGGCACATAAGCTGGATTAGCCAGAGCCTCGGCATCATCCAAACTAAGAGTAGGGGCACTCCCACCTAACCCGGCTAATCCCATCTCACCCGGCGAACTAGGGATAATATAGATAGCGTTAGTCCCCAACTGTTCAAAGGCAGAGGTAACCCTGGCTTGGGTGCCTCTTCCCACTGACATAAGCCCAATGACCGCGGTCACTCCGATTATTATGCCCAGCATGGTCAATGCCGAACGCAACTTATTAGCCGCCAGCGATTTTAGGGCAGTAACCAGAGAGTCAATAAGCTTCACTGGCTGATAATCCCTCCGTCATGAAGACGAATAATGCGCTGGGTTTGAGCAGCTATGTCTGCCTCATGGGTAACCATGACTACCGTTATGCCTTCTTGATTGAGCTGCCGAAAGATAGACACAATCTCGGCAGTAGCTTTACTATCAAGATTGCCAGTAGGCTCATCAGCTAGGATGAGGGCAGGATTATTTACCAGTGCCCGGGCGATAGCTACCCGCTGTTGCTCACCACCCGATAGCTCGGTGGGTTTATGCTTCGCCCTCGCCCCCAGCCCCACCCTCTCCAGTGCCTCCATTGCCCGCTTGTGGCGGTTACCACCACCGCCATAGATAAGGGGAAGCTCTACATTGGACAAGGCAGTGGTACGAGATAAAAGGTGATACTCCTGAAAAACGAAGCCAAACCTTTTATTTCTCATTCCAGCCAGCTGGTTATCACCAAGCTGGCTGACGTCAGCCCCCTCAAAGAGATATCTGCCTGAAGTAGGTCTATCCAGACAGCCGATTATATTTAGCAGGGTTGATTTGCCTGAGCCTGAGGCACCAACAATAGCCACCATCTCCCCCTTGGCAATGGAGACAGTTACCCCCCTCAGGGCATGGACTTCCACCTTGCCCATTCGGTAAACCTTGGTAATGTTTTCTAGCTCAATCATGCCCTTCACGTCTAAAAGGTAATTACTCCGATGGCGGGTGCGGCCCTCCCATAAGTGGGATAATCCCTGGTCTTGTCGATGGCTGTACCCCGGCCCCCGTTTCCACCACCGTCTCCCCTTCATTAAGCCCCTGTACAATCTCGGTTTGAAGACCATCGCTTATACCTATAACCACAGACCTCGGCTCCGTCTGTTCACCAACCATAACCCAGACTACAGGATTGCCTTGGCTATCCTGCTTAATCGCTCGGTTGGGCACCAGCAAGACATCACTTCGCTCATCAATTATAATATCAGCCGTAGCACTCATACCGACCCTAATTCCAGAGCCCTCAGGAACATCAAAGCCAATTTTAACATTATATTCCGTCACGCCAGCCTCTACCGTCGGCAGAGGAGAAATATAGGTAACCTTTCCCTCAAGCTCAAGCTCGGGCAAGGCATCTAGGCTAATAATAGCTCTTTGTTCTAGCACTACGCCGGGAATATCTATCTCATCTACCTTTATCTCTAACTCCAAACTGTTAAGGTCAATTAAGTTGACAATTTTTACTTGTGACATACTGGAAGTTGGGATAATATCACCCTCCTCAACATTTACACTGGTCACGACTCCATTAAATGGGGCGGTGATAGTTTCTATCTCCAGTTGACTTTGTGCCTCTGCCACAGCCTGCTTTGCCACATCTACCGCTAATTCAGCAGCTTCAACCTGCGACTCGGCAGCCTTAACTTGCGATTCAGCAGCACTAACCTGCAATCTGGCTATCCTCCGCTGCTCATAAGTGGCCTGGTACCTTTCTAATTGCCCTAAATTATAGTTAGCTTCTTCCAGGGCTGCCTCTGCTTGCGCTCGGCCGGCTTCTGCCTGGTCTGAGCCCGCCTCTGCCTGGGCTAAACTCAACTCTGCCTGGGCTAAAGCCAGCTCTAGAGCCTCGGTATCTACAGGGACTAGCACAGCTAACAACTGACCTTCACTGACCTCATCGCCCTCCTCAACCCATATCTTGCCCACCTTACCACCGCCGTCAAAGGCTAATCGTGCTTCATTAGCCACCCCTATACTACCGCTACCACTAACGCTAATAATTAAATCGCCCCGCACCACCTCAACCAGCTGCGGAGCAACCTCTTGTTCAACAGCTTGACCCCCAAATGGCATACAAGCCCCGGCACCGGTTAAAGCCAGACACGCAAGTAAAACGACTACAATTTTCCAGCGTTTCACTTAACTAATCCCCTTTCTCTTCCACGGCTACCTTTGACTTATACCCTTGGACTAGCTTCTCGAAGTAGGCTAACCGCTCGCTCATCCTGCTTAACACCTGCTCAACAGCACCAGCTTTGAGTAATACCAGTCCCTGGTCACGGAAGAACTTGAAAACCAGAAATGTATCTCCAGTGTTTATGCCTAGCTCCTTGCGGGCATTAGCCGGTATAACCACTTGTCCCTTGGGACCAACCGTCATTGAGCCAAAGAACCTATGCTCACGCCAGTCATTTTTGATGCCCATGATACCTCCTTAGGGTTAAATGAGTAATAAATATCTAACTATTCCTAATTATACTACTTTTAAGAAAATATACAACAGACAAGGGTGGAACACAAAGCTTGACAAAGCCAAATTAAAATGCCTACTCCCCTAACCTTTTGGCTTTATTGTAGGCAGCTTCAACTGCCTGCCTAACTAGTTCGGTGAACTCCCCCTTTTCCAGTTGGAGCAGAGCCTCAGCTGTGGTGCCGCCGGGGGAGGTGACCATTCTTCGTAGCTCTGAAGGCTCTTTACCTGACTTCTGAAGCAAGTGCCCCGAACCCAGTAATGTCCCTAGTACCAGCTCCTGCGCCATATCACGGGGCAGACCAATATGCTTAGCAGCATCAACCAGGGCTTCGACAAAAAGGAAAACATAAGCCGGACCGCTACCACTTATTGCCGTCGCCATATCAATATACTTCTCATCATCAACATAAATCTCTTTACCCATAGCGCCAAGAATAGAGCCTGCCCATCCCTTCTGCTGCTCGGTAACCTCAACGGTAGCCGTCCAAACGCTCATGCCCTCACCAATCTGGGCTGGGGTATTAGGCATTGCCCGAACTACACAACTATGGTTTAGTCCGCGGCACAGGGTATCAATCCTTGCCCCGGCAACTATAGACAACACCAATTGAGCTGACTTAAGCTGACCATTAAGCTCAGCCATTACTTCAGCTAGGTTCTGAGGCTTAATCGCCAGAACCACTACATCACCTTTATTTATCGCCTGACGATTATCACCCATCACAGCTACCCCATACTTTTGCTCAAGATACTGGCGGCGAGCCTCGGAAATATCGCTAACCGAGATAGACCGGGGCAGGCTTAGCTTCCTGCCCAGAATGGCAGACAACATCGCCTCCCCCATA